>JGI10216J12902_100346288_pt1 | contig 85599 bp, 64 predicted proteins | sample KanNatreferecore_FD_12902 | JGI IMG/M metagenome (IMG submission 12902)
TTTCCATGGATAACTGGGAGTTATCCATGGACGAGTTTTTCGACCCTCTGTGCTAAAATGATTGAGTAAATCACCGAAAACAGAAATGGGATTGCTTTTTGTACTCACGCTCGCCGCAATAGGAGTTGTGGGAGACATTTTGTTGAAGCTTGCAACTCACCCCGACAAACACGCGAGTGTGGTGTATTTTCTACTGGGAACGATCACATACGCGGCCACTGCAGTGGGATGGTTCTTGGTACTGAAGTATATGCCCCTCGGGAAAGTCGGCATTTATTATTCGATTGCAACGGCCGTTTTGCTTTTCGTGATAGGAGCAGGATTTTTTAAAGAGCCGATCAAAGTCACTGATATCCTTGCGCTTTCACTTGCGTTAGTGAGTGTGCTACTTCTTCGCCGTTTTGAATAACCTAGTTCTTAAGAATCGGTCAGCTCCCTAAGTGCTCTCCTTGGCCTTTAACTCCGTTGCACGTTTGGCCCGCCTTGACGACATGCCTCGAAAGGGTGTGAGTAATTGGGCGGTTTGGAACATGCGATAACGTGTGAAGGAATCATCGAGTAATCCCTTCATTGCGCCGTCTGTGCACTCGCTCGAGAAATTACGTAAGGTTCGCTCTCTGGTTCATCTTTCTGCACCAGTTTATACAGCTCTGGATACAGTTGGTGAGGCAGGGCGCGATAGATCGCAGCAAGCTTGAAGAAAGACGCTAATTTACAGCTCAATCAAGCGTTGTCGACCGGTTCGAGAAGTTTTGATTCGTCGACTTCGGATTGGACAGGTCATGTAGCACCGACCGGAAGAAGTTTTGATTGGAAGAAGGCGTCCATCTGCTTTCGGCACGTGCCTGGAGATTGCAAGTGTCGCTCTCGCTCCATTCTTGGGATGGTAGATTGTCAGCCAGCCGTGCCCATGTGCAATGACCTCGTAACCGCATCTTTGTGCAGCCAGAAGCACGTTGAAGACACTACTTACAGTCTTCACTGATATTGACTTCGGCAAGCCTTGATTTCTGCTTACACGCTGATAGCTCATACCTTCGATCCTGCCGTACAATTTGTTCTCTGTGAATATTGACAGCTCGGAATCTGCATCGTTTTGTGACAACAATTGCCGCAAGGCTAAGCTCGGCGATTTTGGCTGCCTTGCCTTAAGGTGAAAGCTGACTCTCGCCTTCGCTCGAGTTGCTTTGCCTGCCGCAATTTTGTTTTGTACGGTTTCAGTTTCCGTGTCGGTTCAACCAGAGAGAATTCAGTTTCGCGCGCGATGAATTGGGATAATTGACGCCAAGTCGGAGCTGCCGAGTGCGCTATCGCGCTCGGCAGCGGCCGGCAATGAAAACCGAACAATCACACTGACCAATCCCGCGGACCCGGCGCCCCAGTCACAACGTTTCTATCGGATCACGACACCTCGGATGCTTTGAGGCACCTTCGATTCCAAATCGACGGAGATAGGTGGATTCGGTAGCCAATTCGTTGATGCGCCATTCCAGTCAAACTTTCCACGTCGGCAATCTTCCGCGTCTTTAGGAGAATATCTCGGATGCCTATCCTGGGAGCATGAGAAAAACAAAACACGTGTCGAAGAAGAACGATTGTAGTTCCAAGTGGATGCCTCTTGCCCGTCTGATCAAGCGGCAAGGCGTGAAGTGTCTCAAGCAAAGCAGGAAGATATTGAGAAAAGTAAACGACCTCGATGAATCGGTTGAAATTATCGCGCGTGAGATCGCAAGGCAGGCAAGAGGAAAGTGGTAGTTAGCCTCTAAAATGTGTCAGCAAATTCAGCTTGTACCAGACTTGCAGCAGGCAATGAATATATTCATGCGTCAATCTTCACAGGAAATCGCTTGTACGGCAGGATCAATACATGATTCGGCGACGGCGGCGTTCCGCGACAAGGAAGAGTAAAGACTCAACTCTGCTGTGCCTCTGCGGCAACTCCGATCCAGTGCTGTTCCGTCGTTCTTTACAGAAGCATCCCAGACCTCCCCGGATGTATTGGTACGTTTGCATCTGCTGCGATTTTGGCGGACCCGAGGATCTATACGTCGCCCGCTTTCGTGAAAACGCCAAACCTGACCCGGACTTCGTCCGGGCCAGGCGCTTGAAAAGACGCGAGAAAGCACCCCTGATTGAGGCCATCAAAGCAGTTCGCGAAATCCATGTCCAGTGAGGCGACCTGGGCAGATTCCGGTTAACTAGTTCCACGGCCTAACAGGCATGGCTTTGCCGCTTTCGGCAAAGAATTCCACCTTGGTCGCTGCCCTCGCCGTGCTAACCTTGCTTCAGGATTGAAAAATTCCTCCCGACATTCCGCACACCCGCACGAAGCTCTTTTTTCAAAAAACTGGTACACTGATCTTGTCATTCGGCGCAACTTTCGTGAGTAGGTTCGAACATCGTCCGAGTCTCCCACGGATGTGGCGGTGAGTGGTGCCAGATGGTTTCAGGATAAAGGCATCGACTCGCTCATCGAGGCACTCCAACTTTTTGAAGCTGCGATTCGTATCGCCGAATGGACAGGAGCACCTTACATGATCGAAAATCCGGTGAGCACCATTTCAACCTATTGGCGCAAACCGGATTTCACTTTCGATCCCTGTGATTACGGCGGCTATCTTACACCTCCCGGTGATATTTACACGAAGCGAACATGCCTGTGGACCGGAAACGGATTCGTAATGCCGAAGCTGAAGCGTGTGGCGCCAATCGAAGGAAGTCGGATGCATTTGCTAGGACCATCAGCAAATCGGGGAGCAGTGCGTTCTGTGACGCCGAAAGGTTTCGCTCAGGCAGTCTTTGAAGCGAATTTGTAGTTTTTAACTCACGTACAGCGGCACATAGATTCATTTCCCTGTCAATATTCACAAAACCTCCGGGGTACGTAAGGATCGCGGCATATCCAGATAACATCACCCCCATGACGAAAAGACTCCCGTCGGAACCCGCCTTACACTGCCTTTTGGGCAACACCATTCAAAATAGTTGGTTGCCAATCCGAAGCAGATTCATGCTCGGCCGCCTCCGTGTCACTCCTGGTGCTGACAAGGTCCTTTCGGGATTGGAAATTGGGTACGCGCTCATGCTTCATGCACAGGGAGATTGGGGCGACGTTTCCGCGGAACTGCGGGTGAAAAACAATCGCGCGCTGGAAAATGGCGGTCGATTGCTTTCCATGTATAGCAATCACGCCGACGTAAGTTTCTTCATTGTGACTGAAGTTGGTCGGAGCGCAACCATGGTGTTTCTACCATGTGAGCGCCACGAATACTCACCAGATAACATGCAAAACGATGGGAATGGATCTACTCTCAAAAAGAAATAACTCTCCTGTTGTCGGCATTCACTACAACCGTTCAGGTTGGGCAGCACTCTCAAAAAGTGGAACGTCGACGTGAGTGAGTTTTCAGCATTCAATGACGGTGATCGAATCAGCGCAACAGATCGATCCAGGAAGTTCGTACTGAGAGAACTTTGCTGTGCGATAACCATCACGAACGAGACTTCTGGTCACTCATTCGGCTTTTGAGCAAAGCCAAGCTCACAGTTGGTGCTTGGCTAGTATTCTCCGACGCGCTAACGTACCGTGCATTTCGTTTCCAATGCAATACCAATGGGAAAAGCTTTCTCCTAAAGAGTTCGAACTCATTGTTGAATCTTTGCTCCGCAGTCTTGGGTTCACAAATGTATCTACTTTTGCGGGGCCGGGAGACGAAGGTGAAGATATCCGCGCTCAAGAGACACTTGGTCAATCAACGATTACCCCGGTGGTCCGCACTTGGGTTATCCAGTGTAAGCGTACAACTTCGTTAAAACGACAAGACATAACCGAAGAGTTAGCTTGGTGTGAAGCAAAGGATTTCGATGTGTGGCTACTTTGCACCACTTGTCGGCCAACTCCTTCGTTCAGACGTTGGTTTGAGGCGCTAAAGGCAAAGAGGCAATACCGTTTCAAGATCGAAGCGTGGTGGCGCTCGGAGCTAGATGTGCATGTTGCCACAGCATCGGGATATTTGGCTCACCATTTGCCTCGCTCAATCCTCAGCCGTTTAGGCATCCCTGTCGGGGAAACGACCAACCACAGCACGAAAGCGGCGATCTCAATAGCACGTTCCATAGTCGATTCACAGATTCGCAGGTTTGCACGCGGCAAATATGTACCGCATTTGTATGTTAAGCGTGAATTGCAGACGCAGCTCTTTGACTTCCATGCGCATGAGCATGCGATTGCACAGGCGTTTAAGAGATCGCTTGTTACCCGAGTGAGCCAAGCCGCAGCGTCGCTCGCTTCGACAACGAAAGCAGCGAGAAGTTTAGCGATGCCGTACTCAATGGGGGAAGCTCTCAGGGGATTCAAGGAGGAAGAACGAAAAGCGCTTATTGAAAGGGTCACGGTGGCTTGGGCGCGTTACAGAAACGAGCTGTGGACAAGTTCGGCTAAATGGATCAAAGACGCAGAACAGCAGAGCGAACAATTGCGCCGACTTGCAGAACAGTTTCCTTCAGACCGCTTCATTGATCATGCACCTCGGCTTGCTGCTCTAAAGCAAAAAATCGACACCGTGCTGGACCTTCTTCAAAAGGCACCGACGCGTACGGTTCCGAATATTGTACAACTTGCTCTCGAGGCTGTACGCGATGGTACGTGGCCACGTAAAAGTAAGTCAAAGCTCCAACGTCAGAGCTTTAGCATTCTTTCACTACCCACGACATCCTGCGAGTGTGAGAACCACATCAGGACAGTGCAACGTGAGTTGGAGTCGTTGAGCCAAACGGTGTTTCTTGTTATTGATCGAGCCGGCAGCGGCAAAACCAACGTTTTATGTCACGTTGCGTCGGAGCTCTCTCATCGTTCCATCGTTGTTCTTTTGTTCGGAAAGCAAATTGAACGCGAGAGCAATGAACTGCTAACCCAACTTTCCAGAGTACTCGCTCAAGCTTTTGCGTGCGATCCCTCAGATGCTATCCTTACGGCAAGTAAGCGCCTCGCAGCCATCGGCCAGTTTATACAGGTTCTTGTCGATGGAATTAACGAAGCTCGTGATGTGCAAGTGGCGGATACCGCCGTAATGCGTTTGCTCGAGGCGTTGCATGGTCTGCGGTTCAGAGTTACGATTACGTGTCGCGATATTTATTGGGCGTTCTTCAATTACGCGCATTGGTCGCATTTCGTTCACACAACGCGTCGCGACGCTTTAGATGTTTTTTCTGCGACAGAATACGCTTATGCTCTGCCTCTTTATCTGAAACACTTCAAGATCACTTGTAAGCTCCGCGGAGATGCTTATGAGCAACTACAACATCCATTGTTGCTGCGCTTTTTTTGTGAGGCGTATGGGGACGTTGAAGGCGATGGCCACAGCTTGGGTTTGGTGGATAACATTCGGCTTAAGGAGTTATTCGATGAATACTTGAGTCGCAAGTCGGAACAAATACGTGTGCGACTGTTTCATCAGAATCCGGCGCATGTGACTGCCTATTTAATTCGCCTGGTTGAATTCATGTTCGCAAACGCGACCACGAGCATCTTGACGAATCAGGTTGGTGACGCGACCGGCGATCGTGATGTGCACACGCGTGATTCGATGTTTGTTGCGTTGCTTGATGAGGACATAATACTCGACGAACGACCAACCAATACATCAGAGCAACGGTATGTCTCCTTCGTCTACGAAGCCTTCATGGAGTACATGATGGCTCGTGCGATTATGACCGACCCAAACCGATACGCGGCGGATTCTGAGGAGGCGCTCTTCAGCGTTTTGAACAAGGCCGCGCGAGAGTGGATAAATGTGAAGGGAGTCGCGGATTTTTTGGCGCTCATGCTCTTTGATGGTGAAGGCGAACGTCACGCGTGGTGCCCCATACGGTTCATGCGATGCCTAGCTGCTGGCACAAAGATCTGGAAGGAGGCGTTTTGGTCGAGCGTGGGCAAATTAAGCGGCAAACACTTGAACGCAAGATTGTTCGATCTTTTTCCCATAGGCATGGGCAGAAACGCGAAAGTAACGATGTTGAAAGAAATGCTCAAAGTCTTGAGTCGCGCTTCCGCCGAGGAAGCTCACCGCCTATGTGGCGTCTTGATCTGGTCCTCTGTCTTGCCTTTGAACGCTCTTTCATGGGCAACATTTGAGCAGGTGCCACGGATGAGCCCAAGCGAGATCAGAGTGCTAGCCGAGTCCATAGCTAATACGGTGCCCCAACCGGCTCCAACGCTCACTCAAACCGGAATCACCAGCGGGAGCATTTTTAATGCTGTACTTCCATTTCTGAATGCAAGCGCTCAGGAGAGGGTCCGGAAGCGCATGTCGCACTTGGGGCAGCCGGCAATCAATATCGAGCTGACCACTCCTGTCATTCAGTTAGTCTGGGATACCTTTCCCAGATTGCAGCCGATGATTATCAATGCACTTATCACTGACAACGTGAAATTACGCCGTTTTGCGGCATACCGTATTGCAGGATCTTCTTGGCAAGGAAATTGGCGAGCACTTGTATGTCAAATCGCTCGCAACATGAACGATCTCCAAGTGGGTTCAGTAATCTTGCAGAGATGAAATGTTCACTAAGTTCCGGTACCCTACCGCTACTCCAAAATCTTGTCGTATTAGGCAAAGTATCACTCATTTAGATAGATTTCATCGTTGTTATCATTCCAGAGTCCATAAGATCCGCCATGTCTGCCCAGTCACGCAGGTTTCTGGCGCCGCGATCAATTTTGTGAATGATTAAACCGGCAGCCTGCTTTTTCTTAAGATGAGCCACGAGTTTGCTGAACACTGGCCGGCCTCGTTTGGCGGCACTTACTTGCTCTTCAAACCATTCTCCGATGCGAAGTCCGCGCTTCGCTGCAAATTCGAGAATCCGCTGCTCGCTGCTCTTGTAAGGAAACCCCTTCTTCTCCTCGCCGTGTCGTGGAGACACGGACGTATGCGAAATATGTTTTCATGTGATTGATGTTGGTGAATAAATGACCAACTCAATCATGCCAAACCACTGTCTTTGACCGATCGTTTCCGCGGCTGTAAAATCAACTCGCTATGCCCCCTAGTCCCCAAGAGCAACTAAACGACGCAATCGAGCGGATTGTACACTCAAAGAGTCGGAAGAAGTTAGTGGTTGCAGGACCAGGTGCTGGAAAGACGACTCTTTTTCGCAAATTACTCGAATCAGGGAAGGGTGAACCGAAGAACCGACTTGTCTTAACATTCATCAGTAGTCTCAAGGCCGATTTGGACAGAAGCCTTTCAGATCTCGCGAGCGTGTTCACCTTGCATGGTTACTGCCAATCAATTTTAAGACGACAAGGAAGTGTGCGCAGTGGACTCACCGCCGATTTCGAATGCCTGCCTGGTTTGGCATCTTTGATCAAGGGTGACTGGAAATACTTGAAGGGAGAACCAGTGCCCCAATTCGTGGAGAAAATGCGGAATCTCGAAATTGGTGGTGAACTCGATTTTTACTTGGCCCGATCAAACTATTACAATGCTGTGGATTTCGATGACAGTGTCTTTCGTGTATACCAGCGATTAAGCGCCAACCATGCGCAGATTGCGCCGTACGATTCGGTTCTCATCGATGAATATCAGGACTTCAATCGAATGGAAGCCGGCCTGATCGACTTATTATCCATACAGAGTCCAATCGTTATTGCTGGCGATGATGATCAAGCTCTTTACAGCCAACTGCGTGGTTCAAGCTGGGGTTTAATACGCTCGTTGCATCGGGGAAGTGAATACGACAAATTCGTGTTACCGTTTTGTATGCGCTGTCCCGAAGTCATCGTCGGTGCAGTCAACGATATCATCGCCAAGGCTCAACAGTTGAGAAAATTGCCGGGAAGAATTAACAAGCCATACCGACATTTTGAACCTGTTAAAGGTGCGGATAGTAAGCGATACCCGAAAATTGATTGCGTATCGGTGAGCGTGCAACGTAGCAACGCAAATTATTTTGGCCGATATATCGAAGAAGCGATTGCTAAAATTCCGAAAGAGGAGATCGATGAGGCGAATAAAAAGGGAGAGCCAGCGGTGCTCATTATCGGAGCAAAACAGTATCTCAAGCAGATCGTTGAACATTTGACGGATCGTGGTCATACAGTAAGCACCAAAGAGGAGCCCCCACCCAGGTTGGAAAAGGAAATCGGTTACAAAATCCTGCATGAAAATCCGAAATCTAACCTCGGTTGGCGGCTCCTACTAGAGTTTGCAAATAAGAAATTGACTGCATCAATAATTCAAAAGGCGACTGCGGCAGGTGTACCGCTTGTTGAGGTAATCCCTCCAGAACTTCAGGACAAGATTCTAGAGCATGTGAGAGCTTGGGCAAAAGAACATGCCGCTCAGAAAGAGGAGAACAAGGAATCGAAAAGTGAAACTCCTCAGCAGCCATTCATTAAAGCCACTTCGTTTGAAGGATCAAAAGGAATGTCGGCTCAACATATTTTCATTTGTGGAATGCATGAAAACGAGTTACCGCGTGATTCAGACCGAATTCAAGACATCGAAATATGTCGATTTGTGGTGGGATTAACGAGGGCAAAAAAGAAATGTTCGTTACTCCACACTTGGCGTTTTGCTGACCAATCAAAAAGACCTTCCCCATTTTTATCCTGGATACAGAGCCAGCAGTACGAGTTCATCACCGTAAATGCGGATTACTGGAAGAAATCTTAGTTCGTTGTAGCAGTTTGCCGCGAGCGGCAATTCTCAGCGTCTTCTACGGAGTTGTTGGTCCGCATATCATCGTTGTGACGACCAAATATTCCCGACAAATCCGGCAATTGGCCGGCGGCATTTAGATTTGATAGGATAGTCAATAATCGGTCCCAAGTTCGAGGTATGGCTCGTCCTGGGGCACAACTTGCGTTCCCACCGTCGGCTTCAGATTTCCTCACAAGGATCTTGGTTTCAAACCTAGCTTTTTGCCGGCCGATCGGAGGTTCGAGGCATGAATGGCGTAAGTATTTCCTGCTTTGCTTCGGGCCATTTAATTCCGTGGCTCAATAAAGGCATTAGGGAGCAGTTCGAGGAATTATTCAGACGAGTACGCGTAGTTACGCCCGGCGGCGTCAGCGAATCATAGCGGTTCTACCATGAGTTCCGAGATTTTGCGCTTGTCCGTCAGAACGAAAACCTGAATCCATCTCGTTTCTTTGGCCTCCGTCAAGTAGCGCCGTGTTCCTCTTCTCCGCTCCGTGTGGAGTCAAGTAACCGGAATGTTTTCACTGGGCCGACTTCATACCCTTCTTGTGTGAAATCAGAAGCATCGAGTTTACCACGCGCGAGTCAGCATAAAGGTCCAGATGGCAGGGATAGTCCACCAAATCGGGGCAAGACCACCAATCGTTTCGATTCATCTCATGTCGCGTTTTGATAAAGAATTGTCGTGTTTTGATAAGGATGCGGAGTTGCACCGGCAGAGTGGATTCAGGATTCTGAAAGCGTGGGCTAGAAGCCAAACTGCACGGCATCAATTCGCCGTTCGAGAAAAAGGCGCTTCAGCCAAAACATAGAAAAGAAAGGAACCTGGATTATGGAATTCAAAACGAAGGACTTGCTCGTAACCGTATTGCCCAAGCCTGACATGGCCGACAAGGAACTGGCCAAGGTCTGCCTGTTGCGCACGGTCATCTGCCGCAACCCGACCATTCATTGCGCTGCTCCAAGCCTGTGTTTCACGCTGACGAGGACATGCCATGGCAACGTCACTTTTTGTAGATGCACCAATTACATCACGTGGGGATGTCGGCCGATTAGTTTTGACGGCTGCACGGTTTTCCTTTCGTGCGGCGGCCCCGGAGGTTCTGCTTGCGATCCAACGTATATCACGTGCTTTGGAGGATCGCGCGATCCATTCGTCATCGAACATCTCGAGGATTTGGTATCGCTCAGAGGGGAACTGCAAGCGACGCTCAAGAGTCTGGACGCAATCCAGAAGGAAGGGCTTCCCAGCGCCATTAGTTCCAAAACGGACGCCGAAACGTTGGAGCGAGGCCTGACGGAGGCGTTGGAACGAGTTCGCGCGGCCAAGAAAAACCTTTAGCCAGTGATAGAGCGAAGGACGGCGGAGTGTCACTTCGGCCTGGCGCTCCGCCGGTCCGTCTTAGCTCCACGTTGGCGGAAACAACGTCCGGGTGTTTTGTGCCCGACCCAGGTATGACTGTAGAGGCGATTACCAACCTTTCTCAACGCACGTTTCGGGCGGGTGCGGCATATGATCTCGTGGTTTTTGACCGGCTCCCCGCAGACGAGCAAATCATGCTAGTCGAGTTGCGGGCCGATCCCGATTTCTATGGAGTTTTACGACCGCGCTCCGGCAGTGGACGGACCATCAAAGCGGTAGGAAAAGAAACAGCTCTCCTGTGGTTGACGCTCCAATCACCGGGTCCGTTGCCTTTCTTCGTCTTGAATCAGGATTCGAAAGACGAAGGCAACCCGATTCCGAAGTTGTTGCTCGATGGCGTGTTGGAAGTGGAGGAGGAAGGGCGTTTTCTCTCCGGCTGCGAGGCCGCCGCCTGGATGGCCAGAGATCGTGCGACACCATCTCCTGAGTCGCGCAGCCAACTGGCGCTCCTGTCCGACGCGGCGTTGTACTACGGAGAAAGCCTCTTGTTCAATGACCCGCGTCAACTCGCCATCCGGCTTTATGGGTTCGGCCGGCAGCCGGTCACGCCGCAGTGGATACAGCGGCTGGCGAATCGCGAGGCCGTCCTGTCGTTTCTGGGAGCGGGGAACGGAACTGAATTGCGCCGACGTCTGGATTCCGATTGGCAGGAAACAAGTAATCCGAAAATGCCCGGCTGGCTCGTGTGGTCGAGCCGCAAGCGGAGCGAGTTGGCATTAGGAGACGTTCATTACAAATTATACGTCAGCCCAGCTATGACCGCGCTTCCTCAGGTTTTCTCGGCCGTACTGGAAGTCGCTGCGGCGCGTGGCGGCCGCTTCAAGATTGGCAGTGACGCCGCAGGACTCCTGCGCCCGGACAAAATGGTTCTCTATTTCCAGGATCAGGAGATTCTGTTCGCGGTCGCGTCCGAACTTGCATCGCGATTCAAGGGCATCGCAGCACACGGAGTCCCGTTCTCAGCGGAAATCACTCGCGACGGACTTCTGTCCTGGGGCATGGACCCTCCGGAAAGCGAAAGGCTACTGAACTGGCAGGAGCCGGAAAGCTGGCGTCTCTGGGTCGTGCGCCGGCTGGCTGCCGCCATGATCGCGGCGCAAAGCGATTCCCGGCCCGGCATGGCGCCAGGCAAGTTCGCCCTTGAACGGCTCCGCCACGAAGGCATTGATGTTGATGGCTGGACGCCGTCGCTCTCGATCTGGCACGGCCGAAAATGATCGGCCCACAGGCTTATGACCAACAACTTCTCCGGACCACTCATCCTCAACGAAGGTGTTCTGATCATTCCAGTTGCCGATCTGCCCGACGAGTCGCGAACGCAAATTGAATACGAGTCTGGTGACTTTGCCGTCTCGCGCCTCCAATCTCGAAATGGCTCGAAGATCATCGATGCCAACTCTGCCGATCTCCTGGCGCGCTTCCATCAGCAGCGCACCATCGTGGAAGCCGTGATTTTGTTCGCGCGCGCCAAAGACCTCGAACCGAACAAAGTGCTGGAAGGGGCGTACCCGTTTTTCCGGAACATGATCGACGGAGGATTTCTCGTTCCATCAGGCTCGGCATCCGGAGAACGGGGCGCCCAGTTGGCCCGTGGACAACTTGTTGTCGGCTCGCGGGTGCTGGGAGCTTCGGTGCGACGCACGCTGCACACGATTGAAGACACCGAAATATTTTTGCTCTCGCGCGAGAACGGTGCCTTTTCTGTGCTGAAGATAGAGCGCCTTTCTCCGCACGACGAAATTCCCGGTCCGGTGCGGGCGCGCCTCTCCCACGAAGCGGCGTTTCTGGAGAGGTTGCGCGACGGCCTTGCACCAAAACTCCTGGACCAGGGAGAACTGGATGGGCGATCTTATTTGGAGTTGGAGTTCATCGAGGGCGTGGATGTCATGACCGCGTCCTTCGAATGGCGCGAACGCGGCGGAGCAGCGGCCCAAGGGACGCTCCTGACTCTGGCGCAAAGCATCGCCCAGACTTATGCCACGTTGCACGAGCGCGGCGTCTTGCACGGCGACGTTCACCCCAGCAACGTTTTGCTCAGGCGCGATGGCACAGTGGTGCTGATTGATTTCGGAGTGGCGCGTGGTGTGACGGCTGAAAGGTCGTTGCCAACTCCGCCGGATCGCGGTGGAATGCCGTTTTTTTTCGAGCCCGAAATGGCCCGCGCCGCCATCGCCGGTCTGCCTTCAGTTCCCGTTTCGGATGCTAGTGAACAGCACGCGGTCGCAGCTTTGATCTACCTCCTGCTCACGGGCGGGTACTGGCAGAATTTCCGGCTTGGCCGCGATACAATGCTCCAGGACATCGCCACACTGCCGCCGTTGAGCTTTCGCGAGCGCGGCGCTCCGTCTTGGCCGGAAATGGAAGCCGTATTGGGGCGCGCCTTGTCGAAACTTCCCGAGGAACGATTTCCATCCATGTCGGCATTTGCCAACGCGCTTGCCGCTGTGACGTTGCCGCCACAGACCATCGCCGTCACGCCCACAACGCAGCTTGCTCACGTGTTGGATCGCGCGCTCGAACAGGCTGCGCCGGATGGTCCTTGGAGCCAGGCCGCTTTCGCGCCCGGTCCGACGACTTCCATCAACTACGGTTCCGCAGGCGTAGCGCTGGGCCTGCTCCATATCGCGCAGCGGCGAAACGACGCGGACCTGCTCGCGCTGGCGGACATCTGGTCGCGCCGCGCGATTCGCGAACTGGGTCGCGACGATGCCTTTTACAACAAGGAAATCGAAATTACGCGGGAGACGGTGGCAGAAGCTTCGCCTTACCACTCGCCAAGCGGCGTGTACGCCGTGGCAACGCTCATCGCCGTAGCGGCGGCAGATCCCATGACTCAAATGGAGAGTCTGGCTGGCTTTCTTAAGGCGGTGGATCGGCCCGCTGCCGGACTTGATCTGACTCTCGGTCAGTCGAGCGTTCTTTTGGGAGCGGCAATACTGCTCGATGCGCTGCCTGACCACAAGTTTATTGACCTGTCACCGTTGCGATCGCGCGGGGATGCCGCTCTGGCAGAATTGTGGAAAGCCATCGATGCCAAACCTGAAATTGCGACCGCCGGGATTGAGTATCCAGGCATTGCTCATGGTTGGGCCGGGTTTCTCTATGCCACCCTCCTGTGGTGCAGCGTGTCCAAAACCCCCGTTCCACAAAATGTCGAACGTCGCCTCTCGGAACTGGCGGCGCTCGCGCTTCCCACTAACCGCGGCCTGGACTGGCCGTGGGTTCTCAATCCTTCCGCAGAACCGCACATCATGTCTGGGTGGTGCAACGGCGCTTGCGGCTACGTCTTTCTCTGGACTCTGGCGCATCGCCTCCTGGGCGCTCCACGTTATCTCGATCTTAGCGTCGGTGCCGCCTGGCGCAGTTGGGACGCGGACGAACCGGCCGTCACGCTCTGCTGTGGTCTGGCCGGCCGTGCCTACGCGCTGCTGAATTTATATCGTCACACTCAGGACGCGATCTGGCTCGATCGCGCCCGCGCGCTGGCATTACGCGGAGCAAAAGCGGCCAGCAATCCGACAGAATACGCCCATAGTCTTTACAAGGGCGAGTTCGGTTTGACTGTGCTCGCCGCCGATCTAGAGCGGCCTGATGAGTCGGCAATGCCATTCTTCGAGACGCTCGGCTATCGGAGTAGATAAAAGGACAAGAGAAAGGAACTTCCCATGACTCAAAAAGCGATTCACAAGCTGACCTTTTCCGTTGGCGTAATCTTGATGCTGCTCATGGCTGCGGGATGCACCACTCCGCAACTGCAAACCCGTTACAATCCGCTGCACCCAAATAATAACCAGGCCGTGAACTTCCGCGTGATTGCCCGCACGAGCGATAGCGATGGCATCGCGAGGGCCGAACTCTTTGTGTACGAATACGAATTATACGTCGCCGCCAATGGATACCAGTCCGCGCGCCGGCGTACCGGCGGCGTGTGGGGCTCAGTGCGAACGTGGAATTTCCCGGCCCATCCGACTGCCATTGACGAAACGCATAATTTTGCGGCGGGATTTCCAGCCAGTTCGTTTGTGACATACATCGCCCAAGTTCGAGATGCCGGCGGTCACGAAGCCTCGGAGTCGTGGACTTTTGCCGCGGGCAACTGGCCATTCGGGAATTCACCAATACCGCTTTGGGGCAATGGAGCACCCGCGAATCGGATCGACATCGCGTTCGTGGCGGATCGCGGTGATTACGGCAATGCTCATGATATGATGGCTGATCTCGAGCCCTTGATCTTTGATGGCTACCATTCCAACAATGGGATCAAGTTCGGCAAGAAATACTGGCAGTTTTATTATTCGCCGGAACGTGGCTCAATTACCGATTATGACAGTCCGCCGCGCGTCATGGATATTCCTGGGAGCATCGCCGCGTCCGGCATCATTGATAGCGCCGCAGTCATTCATACCACCGTTAAGCGAGACTGGGCCAGCGGCGGCAACTTCGGCACTGAGCCTGGCAATCGTGGCACGGCCGTGCATGAAAGCGGTCACGCTGTCTTTGGATTGTCCGATGAGTACGCTGGCGGCGGCCATTCCACTTCCACAAATCCTCATCACAACAATTACAACTCGAAAGCCTCTGCCGAAGCCTATAATTCGGCTAACAGTTGGCCTACAACCGATGTCCAGAATATCGAAGGCTCCTGGTGGCGGCCCGAACCGAGCACATTACAGTGCATCATGTTCAACGACGGAGACGCGGCCATGCCTGACTTCATCCGCACGTGCCTGAATCGGGTCCTCTGGTACTATGGTCAATTGGAGCCATGATATGAAAAAGCTGTTGTTCTTCCTGTTCGCCGCCGTGCTGTGCGCGGGCTGTCAATCTTCCAAATCCGCGCCGCGCCGCGGGAGCGCCGTGCGACTCGATCCCAAGCGTGTGCCGACGGAACTGACACTCTCGCCGCTGAATTCGGTCCTGTTGGTTAAGCTTGAGGCCAGTACCAACGGTTATCGTCTGATCTCTGCCAGCCAAATCCAAGGCGCGGTTAACCGCGTACAGCTCGGTGGTGATGATGTTGTGATCACCGGTCTCAACCAGGCTGGCCGGGCCGTTGCCTCAACCACACTGTCCAATCCACGAGTGATCCATACAACGGGCGCCAAGAATCCCGTCTCTGACGTGCTGCCTACGGCTGTTTTCTCAGTCACTCTGCCAAAGCCCGCTGAGATCCGATCCATCGTTGTTGAGGTAAAAAATGGCCCCAACGCAAAGCTGCGCCAGACCCTAGACCGTGTTGAACCACAAAGCCGCTGAGGAAAGGCCGACAGTCAAAGCCAAACGAATTGCGCGGCATCAAAGGAATTTCCTAACAGTGTTTGAAACAGTTTCAAAGCTACCTGCCAGAAAGGATTCTTTCTTATGAAATGTCGGAAAAATTTTAAGCGGCTGAGCGATGACGAAAAGAAGCGGTTTGTCGAAGCGGTGATTGAACTCAAAGATCAGACGTTGCATGACAGCGTTTTGATGCCGGGCATGATGAGCCGCTACGATGACTACGCGATGATTCACATGAACGCGATGATGGGCGGCAATGCCTGGGCGCATACGAATTCGTCGTTTTTGCCTTGGCATCGTGAGCTTCTTTACCAATTCGAGAAAGACTTACAGGCGATCGATCCTACAGTGATGATTCCGTATTGGGATTGGACCCGGGAGCAAGCGGCAGGCGACCCGGGGTTTCCCTTTCGACACGATTTCATCGGAGTAGATGGGACCGATGCGCAGAGCGATCGGGTCATGCGGGAACCCGGTGCGCCTTCTCCGTACCCTTATCCGTTCGACCCACAGACCTGGGACATCATCATGACGGACGACACGACCTGGCCTGATTTCCTGTTGCGGGCATTTGGCGAAGAGTCGGATGCGCCCAACCTGCCAGAGAATGATTCCGTAGTTGTCGGAGTTGGGAGCACCTTTCGAAACGTGTTAGCGGCCACATCGTATGGTTCATTAAGATTCCGCTCGGAAGACCACCATAATCTCGTTCACCGCTGGGTAGGCGGCAACATGCTCGGCATGACCTCTCCGAACGATCCTGTCTTTTTCATGCATCATGCCCAGATCGACCGCGCCTGGTCCCTTTGGCAATACAAGCATCCGACGGGCGTGGCTTTTTACGTCGCGGACACTGGGGGAACTTCGGCCGGTTCCCCGCTAAAATTCAATGAGTCTGGAGAGATTGCTCCTTGGTCCGACACCGCCACGCCCAACGAGATGATTGATGGCCACGCAATTCATGGGACTGGCGTGTGGTACGATACAGACTTGCCGGAAATTGAAACGCCGGCGCCATCGTTGGATTTCATCGACATTCCCGAAGGCCTTACCAGCTTCAAGGCGGTAAAGTTCAAGATCAAAGGGTGCCGCCAGGTCCGTTTCAGGATCACAGGTGTGCCCGGTGGAGATTTTGCCGTGACGCCGATGGGATTGGATTTTCAGGCTGACCCGATTGAGAGCGACGATTTCTTCTACGGGTATGTGTGGGTGCAGTTTACCTCTGTTGCCGGCGCGATTTCCAATAGCTCCGTCAACATTCACGCCTATATCATTGACGACGAAGGTTACTACGCCGCGTCAGAAGGGGATGAATTCCCGCTCGGTGATTTCTCGGTGACTTTGACCGCCACGACCGTTCCGCGGGAAAACAATGCAGTCGCTCTCGTGCTGGACCGCAGCGGAAGCATGGGGGCGCCGGCTGGCGGCACCAGCACCCGTAGCCAGTTGCTGGTCAACGCCATCGGCGTGTTCAGGGATCTGATGTTGCCAGCGGACGAAGTCGCTGTCGTTACATTCGATGATGTCGTCGATGCACCGATTCACATGCAGGCCGTAAACGTGGCGCCTTCGTTCTCCACAGTCGACCTTAGCCCGCGGAACGCCACTTGGATTGGAGGCGGCATCCAGCAGGGAGCCACAGAACTGGCTGTGGCGACGCACGCGAACAAATCGATTGTTGTGCTCACGGACGGCAATGAGAACGTCCATCCTTACATCGCCGAGCTTCCCGCCGGCACGGTCACCAACCGCACCTACGCCATCGGCTTCGGACTGCCTGGTGAAGTGAGCGATGCGGCGCTCCACGACATTACGTCAAATACAAATGGAGACTTGATCATTACGGGCAACATGAGCAGCGAAGAGCAGCGATTTAACCTCACAAAGTACTTCGTACAAGTGTTGGCAAATGTAACCAATTCCCAAATCATTCTCGATCCGAAGGGCAAGCTCTATTATGGGTCGAAGGATATCATCCCTTTCCAGGTCACCGGGGCCGACGTCTATCTGGATGCTATCGCGGTTTGTCCGGTCCCTCAGTTTCTCGATTTCAGCCTGAAGACACCTGGCGGCCAATTGATCAAGCCAAGTTCCGTTGAGCCAAATGTGAAGCACATCATGGGACAGCAAGTGCTTTGCTATCGGATGGTATTGCCTGCACTGGCCGGCAACAGTGCTGGGAGTCACGTTGGAACGTGGTACGCGATTTTCACTTTGAAGAGCGAAGCTGAGGTTGCGCGAGTGATGAAGAACAAGGAGTTCTCGAATTTGCCCGTAAGCCCAAAAGTCGATCGATTCCTCCCTTATAGCTTCATCGTTCACGCCACGAGCAACATCGCTTTCAGCGCGAGGAAGTTGCAGGAGTCTTTTGTGCCGGGTGCGGCCGTGAAGTTATTCGCAAATTTAACCGAGTATGATGTACCACTTAAGACGCCAGCTAATGTCTGGGCGGAAGTCACTCATCCCGATCAAAGTGTTTCGACACTCCGGTTGGCGACCGCCGCGGAAGGGAGTTACACAGCCTCCTTTACCACTTCAATGGCGGGCGTGTATGCGTTTCGAGTGCGCGCGGAAGGGAATTGCTACAAGGGGATGCCTTTCACGAGGGAGAGAACTTTGACCGCGGGAGTTTTTTACGGCGGCAGGCATGAGTCTGTTCCTCCGCCGTCTTCAAAGGATGTCCTCTGTGGATTGTTGCGTTGTCTTTTCAAAGATCAACATATGGGCGGTGTAAAAAAACGCTTTGCGGAATTGGGTATCGATATTGAGCGTCTCATCGCCTGCACGGAAGAAGCTTGTTGTGCTAGCCCCAAGGAGCCGGTTCCGAAGGGACCTCAAATTAAGGCACAGGTTGTTTCGCAAATTAAGCTTAGGAAATCAGTTCCCGCGAAACCAGTCAAAGCACCCGTTACCACTGTACCTAAGAACCTGCGGAAACATTTTGAAGGCTTGCAGAAAAGGCGGCCGACTATGTTCGTACAACTGGATTCTGAGAAGGACACCGGGCACAAGGGAGATAAAGACCACAAGAAGAGGCATCGTCCCGGGCACCATTAGCAAGGTGCTGACAATGGCCGGACTTGGAGCCGTCGCATTCGTTCCAGTCGTGCCATGCACTCACTGCGAACGAGGCAAAGGCCAGTTGCTCGAGATGAATGTAACCGGACCCGATTGACTTGAGCGCCTACCCAAAGGAATCCTTAAACTACCATTATGAAACTAGCACGAGTGCTTTTGCCCGTAATCGTGTCGCTTGCCTTCCGGCGGTCAAGAGCTGAACTTAGACGTCTAAACCCAATCCTTTTGATCGACTGGAAACCGGCATGGAAAGTCAGGCCAAGCGATTGTGCATTTACAAGGGTACAAACGCTCCACAAGGGTAGCCAAACGTTCAATCGTTCCACCAAGTTCCTCGCCGACTTCGGACAGAATGACATGCGAGGGGCGAACCGTCTCGATTGCCCTGCAAAGACCTCGAATTCCCAAATGCTTAGCGTAGAAGCCAGGCTTTTCATCGAACAGCACACCGAAGACTTCCTCGCGGCACACGGTGCTCACGTGGGCAACTAGGGCACATTGGGGAGACCGTAACTCTCGATACAGTTTTTCGAGCGTGTCGTTCCAAGCGGTATCACTGGTAATGATGAGTCGCGACCGCTTGGGTAAAATGTCGAAGGTCAGTCCAACCCCGGTGTTTTTACCGAAAATAGAATGCCAGGTAGGAAGTGTTCTCAGGAGGACTCCGTTGGTCACTTCAATAGGGTCATTGGTTTCAGGTCGAAGTTGGATTCTCCGTCCGCCAAACTGTGAAAAGCGAATGAATGGCTCAAACATCTGATATGTCTGGCAATCAAAAAACAAATCTACATTCGTCTTAGGAGCAATGCGAGTGCGCTGGTGCAGCAAAGAAAACAATGCCGGCAAATCCGCATAGTGATCATCATGAAAATGAGTGACTATAACGGCATCGACATCAAATAGAGACCGATTTGCTGTAAAGAAATTGTCTAAAAAGTGATGCCCTGGGTCTATGATGCAGCCGTATCCACCAAAAGATGCAAAGTATCCACCACCCAATCGTGAAGGATCGGCATTTTTCAAAAGCGGCGTATACGAAGCAAAGCGCTTCAAGAATTCAATCGAATACTCACTCGCACCGATGGTTTTACGTGCCCACATCTCCTGCTTCAAATCCTCTTGGAACATTAAAGCGCGCTTGCCGGGTGGCTCACGATTTAGGGTAGCTCCTTCAAAATAAAATGCCCGTACTAAATGATCCCAGCCCGTCTGATTCAAACGTGAAAAAGACCCTGCAATAAAGTCTCTCAGCACTGGGTCTGTTCTTGCCGCAGCCCAAGAGAGACTCTCCAAGAGTAGCGATTTTTCCTCAGCAGAAAAACTGGCAGACTGTCGAGAAAGAAAGCATTCCACGAGACATCGGAGCGCTCGTTTTGTAAATTTCTCTTGATCAGCTGTCGTGAACCGAAGGTCTAGCGCCCGGGCTTTGCAAAGTTCAGCTTCAAACAGAAGTCGTCCCGCGCCTGGTGGCATCTTATCTAGAGTAGCTTCAACAGACAAATAATCGTGACCCGCAAGTTTTGTCCTGAGCCTATTTATGTCATCTTTTGTCATTCACGCCGTACGAAATTTGTTTCCCATTCTTCGAGTGAAACCAGAGAGCGCCTGATTCGTTGTACGATGGGCTCAGTCCGTGGCGCGTACTGCGCCAACTCGCGTTCGTCCTCTTGTAATTGCTGGCGTGTCTTTTCGCATAAGTCAGCGCCCGCTCCTATTCCTGCATCAACTAAGGCACACAGAATACGAGCACGGCTACTGCGGCAGTTTTCATCCACATCTGCGTCAGCCGGGAATGCTGCTGCTAAACTGATAACGGTGTTAAAATCCGAACTTGAACGGAGCAAATCCTCTACAAGGACGCCAGCACACACCCTTGAAATTATAGAACGCTCGCTCTCGGCGTAGCGTATTCCAAACAAAATGAAGTCTATGCCAATTTGAAAATTGTCGTTTGACCCGCTATTTACGTAGCGTCGGTCTCGGAAATCAACTCTCCAGTCGAATACTGGCGGGTCACCCTTAAACCGAACGGCCTCCCAAACATCCTTGCTGAGGAGGATTGCTTTCACCTGAGCAAGTGTCTGCGCAACGTATCTTGGAGGAAACTTCGTGAGGGCGCGACGGTCTTCCTGTGAATACTTGCCAGATTGAAGTCGTATCGTCAGGATATGCTCTTTTCCCATCAACATTGTTGGCGACTCGATGTCGTTATCCTGCCGATCGCCCACCATCGCAAATTTCATCTCGGCTTTCTTCACTTGCTCGTCGATTAAATGACCAAATGAACGAAGCTCATCGCGAGGGGATTCTGGATTACGAAGGATTGCGCGGATAACCGCAGCATAAAAGGCTTTACCCTCCTTTCTGGACATTCTATCCAAAACCAAGCCAACGAATTTTGCTGCTTGAAGCTGAATCTTGATACGTTCCACTATTACTTTAATCTCACGCATCTCTGGGGGAATTGGGCTTAGCTGTCCCTCGAATACATTTTCGATCCGTTGATGAATCTCCGAAGAATCCTTACTCCAAGGCTGAATCCGTTCTTTGATGGCACCTAATTCGCCTAATTTTGCATCAAGCTCTGCGTATTTGGCACTCATTTCAGCGCTCGCCTTCTCAAGTGCTCCACGCTCTTCAATTAATCTTGTTCTTTCCTCAATCGGTTCGGCTGCATCGCCGGTTGTGAGCACACATTGGCGCTTAAAGAAAGAGTCTAAGCCGGTACTTTTCAGCTTAAGCCATTGCGTCTCGGGATCGCCTTCAGAGACCACATAAAGGGAGAAAGCACCGGTCAACTCAAGGGAACGTAACAAGTCACGCGCTTCTTTTAGCGGTGCCAGCTTTACATCCTCAAATACGCTGCGCGCCGCTCGAATAACATCTGCGTGATCGTGAATCGTTCTTTGATACAGCTTGGAAAATCGAGCGGCCCAAGGGCGCCACCAAGGTTGGTCGGCTATTTGCCGGGCCTGCTCTCGTTCCTTTGCCGACCTGTCGCGCGCCTTCCAATGATCAAGTAATTCTTTTGCAAGCTCTTCGTTGTTAGCTAACGTGATGAACGCGGCGTACCATCCTTGATGGTTCCAAGTTTGTCGAAAGTCTCCAATCCCTAAATTGAAAGAATACAACGGCCAAGGATCGTAAACATGCTTTCCAAAAAACTCGGCTGCTTGGTCGAGTGACGGGAATGACATCGCGTGTAAAGCGCTAGCCAAACAGCGAAGGGCGGGTAATAAAGCGAGTTTTCTTTGCTCTGTCGAGTCAATGAGTGTCGCGTCAAGGTCGATTAGGACCGCTGCTCGCCTCGCTTGAAGTCCATCCGAAATTCCTGCAGAGGGGTTTTGCTCCCGACCACTTATGACCGCCAATTCGGGACACATATCTCTCTCCTCAGAGCGTTGTTTGACTACCGCTTCAACCTTGAGCCTTCGATGACCGGCCAACCGTGCCAGGTCGGCCGATAAGACGCCGTCGAGATTGATCTCGTTGTAATTCGCACCGGCTGCCTTACGTGCAATGTTCGTTAAAGGGCGAAAGGGTGTTCCGGAAGGTAAATGAGGATTTAAAGCACCGTTGAGTGATTCCTCTACATTCCCGTTGTCCGAGAATAATTCGGCTAAGCCACAGAACCCATCATGGTTGGGTACAGCAGAGGCTAATGCTATCCCGTACTGAAGGATCCATTCCCATTCGCTCTTCGGCCATTGCGAAAGGAGGTATTCGTGCAACTTGTTTTGACCTGCGACGCGAACGTCCTGGAGGCTGCGAAATAGCGTTTGGGCGAGAAGAATTCCCGCCTTGAACCGCTCAGGGATGTCTTCGTTCTCAAAATTGACCTCACAACGGATTTCGGTCTGGGGCGCTCCGGTTGCAGGCATGTAAGCGATCGTGCTGCCGTTCCCGTACAGGATCGCTGCAACATCGAACTCGACACAAAGCTCTGCAATGGTTTTACCTTCTGCAGCCTCACGTATTACGCACTCGGTTTCGTGTGGGACGAATATGCCAAGAGGCGTCTTGGCGAACGAGGAGTGATGTTCTTTTCGACGCGAGAGTTCTTTAAGCAATGTGGTGACATTCCCTTTCCGAGGTCGCGTTGAATCAACAAAAAGAAATTGATTCACGGGATCCGCCACATTTCCAGCCTCACGAAAGAGGTCGCTAAAATGAGGAGTACTGATGGAAGTAATACAAACTGTCTTCGCCCGCTTCAAGATTCGCTGCGATTGCTGCTGGTGAAGACACGACAGATCCAATTCCTGCTCTGTATCTGCGGATTGCGCATCAATTTCCACGCCGGCAACGCCGTCCACGCTCGGAGCGACGAGAGCACACCTGGGCTGTCCATAACGCAAAAATACCGTGTCGAGATCAAGATGCCTCATTCCCCGACTGGAGCCAGGCATAGTGAACTCATTTTCCAGTAACAACCGTCCCAAGTTTCCGGTCCTTGTTAATAGGTGAACGCGATAGGTTGCATCATCTTCATCTTGGAGGTGAAGCAATGCGCAAGCAATTCTACCAGCACGTCCACCAACCGCGCAGACTTTTCGCGGTGGCATCGCATTCAGGTTGTACGCACGAAAGTCGAAAACGAGATCAGGCAGCAGAGCAATACTCACTTCAATGCCCTCGCCTGTAGGTGTATTGTCCTTTTTCGTGCCAACGTACTTTAAGCATTCAAGCTGTGTGTGAATTGTATGGACAATGTTTTTTCGTTTCGAACTGTCCGTTGCAGAGGCGTTGCTGGTCCCGGTGGTTTGGGTATCGGCGACATTCATTGAAGAGAATACGTTAGTGTTGCCCGACGGGTTCGCGGGAACACGGCGCTCAAGGATGTGCGACGTGCTGAGCAATCCATCCGCCCGCACAAAAAGAAATGCTCCGGTTTGTCAGCTAAACCTTTCATGGCAGATGGGTTGTCGGTTATAAATTCTCTTTAGAGCGTCAATGTTTACAAGCTCAAATCTGACCACAGCAAAACCTCGATTTGACTCAAAAGACTGGCACCCGAGGCGGCGCCTCAAAGAACCGTTGCGAACAACTGTTTTCCAAACTCAAAGAGATTTGATGAATCCGTAGGGATTCGTCGCGACACTTGGTTCGAAAGAGTGAGGGCAAAGAATAATGATTGTCAGATAGGAAGCGCAACTTCGATTCGATGAAGTGATCAAGAGCTGCCTTTCACGCGCGGGGCCGTTGATCCGTCAGGTCAATGCGGACGCAATGCCAAAATGATGATCAGATGGCGCGTTCGGCCACGCTGCTCTTTGCCGAGAGAGTGTGTATCGCTTGTGAGGCGTACAGGTCGAATGCCTGGCGGATCAACGGTCTGCGAGGAGATCAATGGTCTTCACCTTTCCGCCACCGTTGTTGAGGCGAGGCTTTACGCCGTGAGGATCTTGCGAGGTTCTGCGAGGATCGTGATAGCGTCCTGCAAGGCAGATTGGTCCGTTGATGCGGCGTTTTCAGCAGTCGAAAAGGCACTTTTTTGCCGCGCGTGGCAAAGAATTCCACCTTGGCCACTTTCTCCGTCGCGCTACACTATCTCCACCATGGAAAAAATCTGCGCGGCAGTCTTCACATGGACATTCGGACCTTCTCTTGAAGAAGGTGTATACTTTAGTGGCGAGACGATGAAATTTTCTCGAAAAGGTTCGAACATCGTCCCTGCCCCGCAGCAGGCAGGGACGAAAGGAGGCAAAAGCCTCCTTTCGTCGTTTGGTTGAGCCATTGTTTTCAGGTTCGATCGGTTCGTCTGACGAAGTGACACCCTGGGACGGATTTTCCAGCAGGCGGAAGGGTTTTCTGGCTTCAATCCTCAATATTTTGTCCTTCAACGTCAGGTTCGATCCAATTGTCGAGAGAATCTCTCTTTTGACCTTCGCATCGCCTGTGGCAAAGCGATCCCGCACTGTGGCGGCAAAATCAAAGGTCGCTTCGGCCAGTTTCAACCACTCGTCCCGGTTCGTCCTCTGCTCCCGGAGCAATGCTTCCAATGCCGCTTTTTCTTTCATCAATTCCATTCTTTGCCGGGCGTATTCGTCATCCGAAAGGAGCGAGCCATTCGAGTTATCTGGAGATGTCTTCAATCGAAGAAGATTGTCGATTCGGCGCCGGCAATCCTCATAGGCTTTCTTCTGACTTTTGCGAACATTCAGGTCCGCGTCATGTTCTTGTGCATGCAGCTCGTGGAGATATTCAACGGCCAGCTTCCTGAATGCGTCAGAAATGCTGATGCGAGTCAGGTAGGTGTCTATCTGCCGTTCGAGCGCGTCACTTCTCACAGACTTTTGAGGACAGGCAGGATCCCTTTTGGCGCAATGGTAGTAGGTGTAGCGTCGAAAGATTGGATTCTTCATCTTTTCGACCGGTGTCTTGCACTGTGGACACTCAGTGCGATTGCGAGAGGCGAATTTGAAGCGACAGCTTCCGCACACGACCTGTTGCTTCTCCTCAGCCGTCAATACACATTGGCACTCGTCACAGCGGATGAGGCCGGTGAAGGCAAACTCGTGGTGTGACTGAGGACGCGGATTTCCGTCACGGCCCAAGAGAAGCTGCACTCGATCGTACTCCGCTTCCGTGACCATCGGTTCATGCCGGCCCTGATGAAAACGGCCGCTGCTTCGCGGGTATTCAAATACTCCGTAGTAGAACGGGTTGGTGAAGAGCCGATAGATGGCACTTCGGCCCCAGGGTTTGCCGCCCATCTTGCGGGTAGGGCGCGTGCGATATCCCCACTTACCGTTCGCAATCTCCAGAATCCGGGGTGGGGTGTAGAGGCCCGTGAGCATCAAATCCCACATCCGCCGGAGAAGAGGGAAACGGTCAGGATCTCTGATGAGACTCTTCTCTTTGGAGAGCGGATGCGTGAAATTGAGATAACCAGGCGGCGCAACACCGGGATGCCATCCGTTTTCAGCCTTGGTCTTGAGCCCCCGCCGCGTGTTCCTGCTTAGGTCGTCGACGTACTTTTGGGCCATGCCAAACTCGATATACATGAGGATGACATTGTCGTCCTCGCGGGAAAACGTTTGGGTGGGGGTAATGACTTTGATACCATGCTGCTTGATTGCCCAGATGATCGAGCCGCCGTCCACGGGATTACGGGCCAGCCGATCCAGCTTCCAGCAAATGATGCCGGCCGCTTCGCCACGATAGAGGCGCTGCATCATGCGGTTGAACACCGGGCGACCGGGTTCTTTGGCGGATTGAGATTCGCTTAGCACCTCGATGGGCAGATCGAGTTTTTGGGCAAGTTGCTCCAGTTCGCGCGTCTGCGATTCAATCGAAAGAACCTGCCGGTCTTCGGCTTCGGATGATTTTCGGCAATAGACAAAAAGAGGAAGGATGGAAGTCATGTTAAACCTCGCGGTGGGTACACGATCCTAACGTACCCACATATTACGTCAATTGGAGGCTGGGGATTCAGCAGAGTTCTCCCTTTTTGATTCCGCGAGTATTCCGAAAAAACGAAGGAGCCGGAGTGCCATTTCCCGGGCCTCGTTGTCGGAAAGAGGTTCGTTGAACTCCTCCTCGTAAGCGGCTTTGAATTCCGCAAGTGCGTTGCTGCTCAATTGTTGTGGCCTGTTCATCATTTCCAGTTTAGGGCAGCGCATGGGTGAAAAAAGGAGTGCCTTTTTGCTCAATTCGACATAACTGCGGTTTGTGACCGAGGTCTCAGAATCTGATGACGAGAATTTTAATGTACGAATGATAGAATAGAACCTTTCGCCCGACTGACTCTGTAAAGATTGCCAATTCGGCAAGATTTCCCTCCTTCAGCGATCACTCGCGTTCGACTAAAGTGATTGCTCTGAACTTTGCTTACCAAGTTCTTTTACCTCACATGTCTCAACTCCCCAACTATCTGCGATCTCATCGAAAGCGCTTGGCTCTTTCTCAGGATGAAGTCGCCTTCCTGTTGGGAGCGCTCAGTGGTGCCAAGGTCTGCCGTTATGAGCGGTTTATCCGTGAACCGGGCTTGGAAACCGCCCTGGCCTTTGAGGTCATCTTTCAAAAATCGGTCCGCGAAATATTCGCTGGATTGTATCGAAAAGTGGAACAGCAGGTTACGGCTCGCGCCAAGATACTTGCTCACCGAAAAGTTTCGAACAAGCAAGGCCGTCGCCTCAACCGCAAACGCGAGGCTCTGGCAAAGCTCGCCAGCGTAAGCGCTAAGAAGCCACATTCATGATGACTCCGACCAAACGAAAACAGATGCGTACTCTGGCCGTTGCGCCATCCACCCGAGGTTTTGGCTTCGCACTTATTGAGGCGCAACGTCTGGTCGATTGGGGAATCAAATCTGTGAAGGGAGAGAAGAACAAGGCCTCGGTCTCAAAAGTTGAAGCCCTCCTCGCCCTCTACAAACCGGAGATACTCGTTCTGGAAGACGCGTCCGCGGACGAGTCCCGGCGCTCGCCACGGATACGATTGCTCACCAGACAACTCGCAGCGTTAGCTGAAACCCATGGCGTAGAGGCCCGACAATTGACCAGGCTACAAGTAAGGCACGTCTTCTTTCACGACGAGAAGGGAACCAAAGAGGGTCTGGCGCAAATGTTGGCACAGTGGTTTCCCGAAGAGCTGGGCCTGCTTCTCCCGCCGAAACGCCGTCCTTGGATGAGCGAGGATTGCCGTATGAACATTTTCGAAGCCGTTGCATTGGCGCTGGCCCTCTCACATTGCAAGAGCAAGCGACCGGGCGCGGACCAACAGGTATCCGGTGCCTGAGTCTGGCACTTATCGCGCGGCGAATTTCCCATCCACTCGCTTCAACATCTTCTTGCCGGCGGTATAGAGGAACACTTCGAGCGATTTAATAGGCGCTTTGCCGCCAAACCGGTAGCCAGCTTTCTGAACCTCAGCGAGGATTTCTTGTTTTGTGAGAGGCCCTTTCTTTACCGCTTTCTCGACTGCTTCACGCAGGGAAAGAGAGTTCTTGAGGCGTCTGCCTCGTGTGAGGCCTTTTCTTCGCGTCACCGCATTCTTGCGCTCCGTAGGGAGCGCAAGCGCTCTGCCACCGAGAACAAGGTCCAGTTCCACAAGACGTTTTTGAAGAGTGTCGCGTTCCTGCACAAGGGCAGACCTTAACGCGACGAACTGCTGTAGTGAGTTCGTTCTTTTTTGCATAGAAGTGATTTAGAAGTTGTGCCCTTGCGCGCAAACCGAGTGCAAGAAGAAACCGCGAGCGGAATGACTTTACGAGCGCCGTGAATGTTCTACATGAAGAAAAACGGCGCATTAACGGAAAGAAAATCGATGGGTCCAGGAGTGCAAATTCCTGACACCGGGCCTCGTAGATTAGCTCTTGCAGAGTCTTCAGTGAGAATTGGAAACGAAAATGCTCCAAAGCAATCGAACGAAAGTCCGATTTCACAACATCCAACAGATACAGACGGTTCTGCAAAATGCCCTTTGCTTTTTGAGACACCAAAGAAACCAGCTATCTCAGATTGGTTCAAAGGCTGGTGCGTTGTGCTGAAAGATTTTTGATAGATTCGGACGATTCGGATCGTTCTTATAGTATGGACACGTTGATGGCCTGCCTTCGCTGGAATGTGCTGCCGAGCACCCAAAACAAGATGCTGGTTTCGCGATGTCGCACCCTGCACATCTGTGGAAAGCGCCATGGTGGAACTCAAAAACGCCGCGAGCTTCGTGGGGAAGCACTGAGACTTTCGGGCAGAACCGCCAGACGTGCCATCCCAATCCAGGAAGCGACAAGAGAAGAGGACAAAATCCGCGTGGCGGTTGTGGACGACGATCAAGACATGCGCCAGCTCATAAAAGCGATCGTGGAACGAACTGGCGCCTGCACTTGCGTCGGAAGCTTCGCTGATGCCGAAAAGGCTCTGGTCGGAATCCCTGATTTAGTTCCCGACGTGGTGTTGATGGATGTGCAAATGCCTGGGCGTTTAGTTGGCCCCAAAAAAATAGGATGGGTAACGCACGCTGCTCCGTTGCGTCTGGCGTTGAATGGAATCCTAGTTACCAAGATGCCCTATTCAAGAAAGCTTCCATTCACGCGCCGCGGGCTTTGGCGATTTCGGAGTCCGCACAAGCTGTAACGCTTGGCTAACAGTTTCTTCTCGGTCTCGCCGCACAACCAACCGACTGAAACGTTGAGCGCACGTGCTATTGCTGCTGCTTCATAATCCATCGCGTACCTGTCACCGTTTTCGATTCGTGATGCAGGCAGCAGGTGGTCTGGGCGGCCACACGTTGCCGGCTCGTCAGGCGGAATTTCTGTCGGATTTCGGCGCGCGGCGGCGATATGGATTAGGGATGCGAAGTTTTTCCCTCAACAACACTCAAAAGATTTGCCCGCGCTTGCCGTGATAAAAAGAGACGTCGGGCGACTTGATGATGCCATCAATCACACGATTAAAGCAGCGACCCTTGAGCGAAACGATGAGAAGCGGCTCTGCAATAGAATGCTCGATGAAACTTGAAAAGGAACTGGTCGCGGCCTCTTCCGTAGCGTTGGTTCTTTCCATTCTCTCCGAGGGCGACAGCTACGGCTACGGCATTATTCAACGCGTCAAGGTGTTGTCCCACGGCAAAATCGAATGGACTGACGGCATGCTGTATCCCGCGCTTCACTGGCTGGAAGACCAGCGCTTCATTCGCAGTCGCTGGAGCAAGTCTGAAGCTGGCCGCAAGCGAAGGTATTACTCCCTGCAGCGCGATGGTCGGCAAGCCCTGCGCCAACATAAGGAACAATGGGCGATCATCACTTCAGCACTCAATCAGCTTTGGAAGAGTTAACATGCATGACTCGGAAGAATTGGTCTTGCCCCGATTTGGAGGGCAGGTCGTACCCGGTCACTGGACACGCCGATCGGGAGCGGGGCAGAGTGTGGTACGATGTGTGATCGTCACCCACAATCGATTTACAACCGATTTACAACTTATGTCTGGCGACTACGCAACCGAGACGGATGATTGGTGTGATGCATTCTGTGCGCAAAGCCTTCACGTTGATTGAACTGCTTGTGGTGATTGCGATCATCGCGGTGCTCGTCGCGTTGTTGCTGCCGGTATTGAGCAAGGCCAAGGAGAAAGGGCGGACAGCGAAATGCATCAGCAATCTCCGCCAATTGAACGTGGCGATCATGATGTCGGCTGATGACGACGAGCAGCGGATGCCCCCGTTTTGGGTAGATGTAAACAATGCGAATCGGCGATGGCCGGCCTACACTTGGCGCGACGTCATCTTTCCGTATATCACGACGGCGGAGGTTTATTATTGTCCAAGCGCTCCCACTTTGAGCACCTGGACTCCGATGAGCACTGTTTGGGGGTGGGGCCAGTCGGGTTACGGCGGCGCCAAAGTGCACCAGGGGGATGGACCGCCGACGGACCCATGGCAGCAGGGGACGGGAAGTTTCGCAGATCCGAGCGGAACGTTCCTGGTGATGGACTACGATGATAATCTCCACGATCCCGCCGGGCCGACCGATTCGGCGAACGAGCATCTGTACATTCGAGGTGTCACCCGTCCGCGGGACCAGGCCGTTTCACGGCACTCCGGCGCCGCCAACTATGCCTTTGCGGATGGGCACGTGGCCAGGCTCAATTTGCGGGGCAGGATCTGCAATACGCTTGGTGGCGGTCACGATAACTGCCCGTGGTCCATGGAATGAAGGGGACTCTAAAGAGGATCGAAGGGACTGCGGCAAGGAGAGCAGACGAGCGGTAGCTCAAATGTAGGAGACCGATCGAACCGTGTGATGCATTCTCTGCGCCGACCCGGACAATTACTCGCAAGACACGCTATTCGGACGGACATCTCCCGTTCACAACCACCGCGTCAATATTCTATTCGTCGACTGGCAGGTCGGCACGTATGGAAGCTTCAAATCGAACGACAAGCCATGAAAATGTCGTGTGGGCCAACACATTCGCGTGGGTTCACGCCTGACAGAACTCGCAGATGAATTCCAATTCGTTCCATCTGGCGGCGTGATCAACTAGCTGGTGGTCTGGACGATCATGCTTCGCCGGCTCGTCAGACGAAATCTCTTTTCGGATTTCCGTCACAGGCGGCGATTCTAGATCAAAGAAGTATGGATGATTTTCAACTTCTGCGTGAGTACGCCGAACACCGTTCTGACGGGTCCTTCACCGAGCTCGTCAACCGGCACATCGATTTCGTTTATTCGACGGCGCTGCGGCTCGTGAGCGAAAGCCAGTTGGCGGAAGATGTGGCGCAGTTGGTCTTCATTAAGCTGGCGCACAAGGCCGGATCATTCCGCAACGGGACGACCCTGAACGGATGGCTTTACCGCACCACACAGTTTGTAGCGCAAACCGCCATGCGGAGTGATTGGCGACGGCGCAAACGGGAAGACCTGGCTATGCAATTCATGGAACTTGATCGCGACAGCGAATCCGTTTGGAAAGAAGTGGCGCCCTTGCTTGAACAAGCGATGGCCCAACTGCGGCAAGTGGATCAGGACGCAGTGCTCCTTCGTTTCTTCGCGGGCAAGAGTTTACGCGAAGTGGGAGATGCGCTGGGTATCAGCGATGACACCGCCCAAAAGCGCCTCAATCTGGCGCTTGAAAAAATGCGGAAATACTTCGTAAAGCACGGTGTCGTCGCGTCGGTCGCCGCCATAGCGCCTGCGATTTCTGCACACGCCGTCCAGGCCGCGCCCGCTGGCTTGGCCAGCACGATTTCAACTGCCGATGTCCTTATTGGAACAACCATTTTAACCACTGCGACTGCCACTGTCGGGAAAGCCATTGCTATGACTACGACGCAAAAAGTTTTAGTTGCTCTCGCCGCTGTGCTGGTTCTCACGCTCGGCACCAGCATCACGCTGCTTGTCTATGAATCGCTCAAACCGCCGCCCACGACCACCCTCACCCCGGCCACGACCGTCGGCGATGCGCCCTTTCAACACAAATCCCCCGAGTATGCCGCGTTCCCCTATGCCAAAGGATTTCCACTGGTCCTGCCCGGTTCGATCACCGGCTCGGCGGTCCTGCTCGACCTCGACGGCGACGGCAAACTTGAAATTGCCGTGCCGTGTGTCGGCCGCCTCCCGCAGCATTACAACCGCTACGATCGTGAGCTTCACCCCTCGCCAAGCCTGACCGGCCAGATCTTCGCCTTCCGGGCCGGTGGCTCAACCTATCCCAACTTTCCGATGGTCATCCGCGATGAAGCCTTCAGGGAGAGATGGGGACGGCTCGACTGGCACTGGAACTTCAGCCCATCCGTCGCCGACACCGACAAAAACGGCACCGATGAGCTAATCGTTGGCGGGCATGTGCTCTTTGGCGATGGAATGCATGAGATCCTCAGCGACAATCAGGAACCTTACGGAAGCGTGGCGCTGGCCGACGTGGATGGCGATGGCGACCTCGACCTGCTTGCCGGATTGACGGGCCACTCCGTACGTGGCGCGCCGATCCGCGGCTGGCCGCGCGATCGGAGGTTCTTCTCCGGCTATTCTCCGGCCGTCGGCGATGCCGATGGCGATGGGTTGATCGAAATCTTCCATCCGCATTATGGAGCCGAGAAAATCTTTGGCGGTTACGACCATCTGAAACAACCACTGCCCGGCTGGCCGCGGCCCATCGCCGATCCCATCATCTATCCCGTCATGGGCGACATGGACGGCGACGGCAAAGCGGAAATCCTCGGCGTGGATTTTAGCACGCGCAGCCTCCTCGGCCAACTTCATGCCTGGCATCACGATGGCCGGCCGCTGGCCGCCTGCAAGAAGATCGACGATGACGACAGCATCTTCAAAACGGACCTTTTTTCGGGCTTTACCCACCCCGCCCTGGCCGATCTGGACGGTGACAGCGCGGCCGAAATCCTGATTCTGGATTGGGAAACCGGCTCGGTCCGGGCCTGGAAATCCGATGGCAAACCCGCCTTCCCGCCCGGCGACCCATCCCTGCCTGACGGGCACCTGGTTACCCTTCCGTCGCAGCGAAACTCCCGTTACGCCGCTGCCGGCGGCATTTCCGTCGCCGATCTCGGCAACGACGGCGTGATGGATGTCTTCGTCGGCACCACCTGGTTCCAAATTACCCGCGATGGAAAATCCCGCGCTATCGACATGACCCCCGGCCATCCCCAATGCACCGTCACTCCCACCATCGCCGACCTCGACGGCGACGGCAAAGCCGACATCCTCTTCGGCACGACCGACGGCCGGCTGTTCGTCTATCAGACCGGATTGGAAATTCGTCCCGAGTGGGTTGAATGGGCCACGCAGGAGGGAAACGTGCGTCACACCGCGATGTGGGTTCCACGAAAGTTGCGGATAGGCCGACCGTGAGCCAGCACGTCAGCACGTACGAAAGTTTCAAATTGAACGACATGATATACTCATTCACCGCACGTGGCGTTCCTTCGTGACTGCCATGAAAGCGCGCCGGCCGACACGTTCGAGCGGGTTTACCCTGATAGAACTGTTAGTGGTCATTGCGATTATCGCCATTCTCGTTGCGCTCCTCCTGCCGGCTCTTTCGAAAGGGAAAGAGTCCGCGCGGCGGATTGCCTGCGCTTCGAACATGCGCCAAATCATTCTCGCTTCCTTGATGTACGCGGACGAGAACGAGGATCGCCTTCCCGCCCAGCCGAGCGATGGCCGATCGGTCAAGGCTCTCGGTGGAGATGGATTGAACTATTACGATCTGCTGATGCCGCAATTGAACAATCCAAACGTGTGGCTGTGTCCGACGAGCCGTGACGGGCCGGGGACAATCATGGCTTATCACATGAATGGACTTATCATCACGACGAACGGCCTTCCTCTCGGCAGCATCGAGATGCCGAGTTCAACGATGCTCATCAACGACGCCGGCAATCGGAGGCGCTGGAATCAAGCGTATCTGCGCCCGGACCAGACGGGAGCCTACGGATACGATGCACCAAAGATTGTTCATAATGATGGCGGCAACGTTGGCATGGCGGGAAGCGAAGTTTTTTATTATCGCGATTCGCAGATGAATTCCAACTCGTTCCGTCTGACGCCGTGAGTAAGTGGTTGACGGTCTGGGCAGCCACGCGTTGCCGGCTCGTTAGACGAAATCTCTTGTCGGATTCCAACGTCTTGCGGCTCGTTTCGATTTCGAAATCGCCCAAATTATTTGTCGGATTTTAGGCTCCAGCGGCATTTCAACTTATGAGCGTGCGCATTCTTGACAGACGTGGTGCGCGCAAAGGAAGCACGTCAAATGAAGAGATTCGTACTGCTCCAACGGACGATGGTGGTAGCTGTGTTTGCGATCGTTAATGGAATCCTGTCAGAAGTCGCGGCAGCGCCCGCAGCGATCTCCCAGCAAGCGTATCTCAAACCATCCAACACACGAGCGATTTACTACTTCGGCTACAGGATGGTGGCGATATCGGGCGACACAATCGTAGTTCCGGCGAATGGCGAAAGCAGCGATGCCACGGGCGTGAATGGTGACCAAACCAATACAAACAGGTCCGGTTCAGGAGCAGTTTATGTTTACGTGCGTAATGGCACAAACTGGACTCAACAAGCCTATTTGAAGGCATCGAACCCTGATAATGGCGATCAATTCGGTTACGCGGCGGTGGCGACCTCTGGAGACACCATTGTAGCCGGAACGTGGGAAGAAGACAGCAACGCCACGGGCGTAAATGGCAACCAGTTCAATAATTCGTCCGAAGAGGCGGGGGCTGCCTACGTCTTCGTGCGCAACGGGACAAACTGGAGCCAGCAAGCATATCTCAAAGCATCCAACACCGGCGGGGGTGACTGGTTTGGCGCATCAGTGGCTGTGTCGGGCGACACAATCGTAGTTGGAGCATTTGGAGAAAGCAGCAATGCCACCGGCGTCAATGGCAATCAGGCCGACAACAGCGCCAGCGATTCAGGTGCAGCCTACGTTTTTGTGCGCAGCGGGACCAACTGGACTCAGCAGGCATATCTCAAAGCATCCAATACTGGGGCCGGTGATAATTTTGGGAATTACGGCGCGTCGGTCGCGATTTCTGGCGACACCATCGTGATTGGTGCGCAAAGCGAAGACAGCAACGCTACAGGCGTTAACGGAAATCAAAGCGACAATAGTGCTTCTGGTGCAGGGGCGGCTTATGTTTTTGTGCGCAGCGGGACCAACTGGACTCAGCAGGCGTATCTCAAAGCCTCCAACACTGAAGCGGGGGACAGCTTTGGCGCAAATGTAGCGGTGTCCGGCGACACCATCGTCGTGACCGCCCGTGGAGAGGATAGCGGCGCCACTGGTGTAAACGGCAACCAGAACGATAACAGTGTTTCTAGCTCGGGTGCAGCCTATGTTTTTGTGCGCGACGGTACGAACTGGAGTCAGCAAGCGTATATAAAAGCTTCCAACCCGGGAGCCACCGACGAGTTCGGGGCATATATCCCGGCCATCCCGGGAGCGCGGGGAGGGTCAGTGGCGATATCCGGTGATGTCCTGGTGGTCGGAGCCGGCAGTGAAGACAGCAATGCAACCGGAGTCGATGGCAATCAAAACGACAATAGCGCCTCTGATGCAGGCGCAGCCTACGTGTTTGTGCGCAGCGGGACCAACTGGAGCCAACGAGCGTATTTGAAAGCTTCGAACACTGAAGCCAACGACGCCTTTGGCTCAGGTGTAGCGGTATCAGGTGAAACCGTGGTGGTAACGGCTTGGGGAGAAGACAGCGGATTCACAGGAGTGAATGGAAATCAGAACGACAATAGCGCAAGTTCTTCTGGCGCGGCCTACGTGTTTATCGGTTTTACAGTGCCGCGCTCTCTCAGGATCGAGCAGTCAACAGGAAGCTCAGCTGCACGAATCTCTTGGCCGGCTGCTCCGGATGATTTCCTGCTGGAATTTACGGACACATTATCCAGCCCAATCTGGCGACAGATTACAAGCGGCATCGTGACCACCGAGAACGAGCGTAGCTACGTCGTTGATCATGATCGTGTGAACGGTTCGGGCTTTTTCCGTTTGCGACGCGCCGCGTTTTCCATCAGCGAACAGCCGCAGTCCAATACAGTCTTTCGCGGTCAGTCGGCAACGTTTCAGGTCGGCGTGAGCGGTCTCGGCCCGTTTACCTACCAATGGTTGTTCAACGGAAACACCATCCCTGGTGCGACCAATTCAACGTTCACAGTCAATAACACGGATGTGGCCAATGCAGGGAATTACCAAGTGCTGGTCGCCGATGGTGTGGATAGTGTGTTGAGCGCCACGGCTGAATTAACAGTTCTGACTGCACCGATGATTACTCAACAGCCGCAGGACCAATTCATCGCCACGAACGGGACAGCACAGTTCAGTGTGCAGGCTTCAGGAGCGGGAACATTGACCTACCAGTGGCGCAAGGACGGCACGAACATCGACGGCGCGACCGCTTCAACCCTGTCGGTGACGAACGTGCAATTGGAGAACGAAGGCTTGTACTCTGTCGTCGCATCAGACGCGAACGACTCTGTCGGAAGCCAGACCGCTCGGCTGGTGGTCCTCATTCGCCCGCTCTTCGTTGTGCAGCCGGTGTCGCAAACGGTGATGGTCGGAGATGACGTTACGTTTACTGCGTCAGTTACGGGAAATCCGCTGCCGTTCACTTTCAGATGGCTGCGCAACGGCATTTTCTTCCTGACCAACACGGTGTATTCGTCGAACACGAGTTTTACGATCCTGAACGTGCAGACCAACCATGCGGCCTCGTACCGGGTGATCGTAGGGAATATGGCACTGCCCTCCGGTCGAACCAGCACCAATGCGACACTCACGGTCATACCGTGAGAACGGCTCGCGAGTGCATGTCTCGCGTTCCCTTTGTTACAAAATCTTTGTCGGTTTTCATCGAGCAGCGGCGATGAAGAGTACGTAAATCTGTTTCGATGTTGGCGTGCGTCGCTCTCCCATGCTGGCGACCTGACCAGGACCAGTCGCAGTGCGCATACCTTTGCATCGCAGGTGGAAATGCAAATGAAAACTCTTGTTCTCTTCTCCATCGGAGCAATAGCGGTTCTTTGGGCACAATGTGCATTCGGAGCGATCCTGTGGCCAGCCACCGCAACCGATTTCATCCTCGAACACGTTTACCTCTTAAATTCCTCTCCCGTAACCGGGTGGTTTCAAGTTCCGTTTCCGTACAACACAAATGGCTCGGACATTTCCTTCACGGAACCGATGCCGGCGGGGCGGAAATTTTACCGCCTGCATAAACCTTAGTTTGCGCCCGGAATTCGATGAATAATCCTCGGGTACTTGTTCTGTCATTGTTCGGTGCCATCTCAGTTTCGGCACAAACAGAAGTACTGACCCGTGGTCCCTATTTGCAATCCTGTTCGTCCACGAGCATCGTCATTCGCTGGCGGACAGACTTGGGCGTTAATTCCGAGGTTCACTACGGCACGAATTCGACCAATTTGGATCGAGTGCAGACGTTGCCGGGAAACCGAACAGAGCACGAGGTTAGGATTGCAGGGTTATCCGCGGATACGAAGTATTACTACTCAGTGGGTTCGTCGAGCCATGTGCTTGCCGTCAGCACGAACCACTTCTTCTCCACGAGTCCAACAACAATCAAATCCACACGCATCTGGGCCATTGGCGACTTCGGGTGGGCTGATGGGGGCGCTGGAATGGTCCGTGATTCGTACGCGACCTATTCGCAAGGACTACCCACCGATGTGTGGCTGATGCTCGGAGATAATTATTATGTGGGTGTACAGCGCGCGATCTTTGACTTCTATCCAGATTTTTTGCGTAACACCTGTTTCTGGCCGACGCTTGGGAATCATGACATTACGCCAGTGGAGGGTGCTGGTATTTACACCGATGCCTTCACGTTACCGACGGGCGGCCAATGCGGAGGTGTACCGTCGAACTCGGAACTCTACTACTCGTTTAACCACGCCAATATTCATTTCGTAGTTTTGGATTCAACCTCGACTGGACGCGCGACGAATGGAGTGATGCTTCAGTGGCTGGAACAGGATCTCTCCGCTGTGGACGCTGACTGGCTGATCGCTATTTGGCATCATCCTCCCTACACAAAGGGTTCGCACGATTCCGACGTTCAGGTCGAGTCGATTGACATGCGTCAGAATGCCGTCCCCATTTTGGAACGTTACGGCGTTGACTTGGTGCTCTCGGGCGACAGTCACGTTTACGAACGCTCGTTCTTCATCAACGGACATTACGGTCCGTCTCCCACATTCAATGCGTCCATGAAGGTGCAGGCTGGAAGTGGTCGAACAAATGAGACTGGAGCCTACACGAAGCCGATCGGCCGTGCGGGCGCCGACCGTGGAACTATTTACATTGTGATGGGTTGTTCTGCGCGTGGTGACGTCAGATACGGGCTGAACCATCCTGCAATGTACTTTGGAAATGCGGCGATTGGATCGGTGGTCATCGATGTCAACGGCAACCGGCTCGATGCGAAGATGCTCGTCGGCTTCGCACCGTATCCAATCAATGACTACTTCACGATCATCAAAACCGGTAGCCGATCGCCGAAACTTCAAATCTCGCGTGTGGGTAGTGAAGCCAGAGTGTCATGGCCGACCAACACGGCCGCATTTATGTTACAAAGCGTCGCTCGCATCACACAATCCAACACATGGAGTGCGGTCACCAACGGCATGATGACGAACAATGGTGAAAACGTCGTGAATGTTCCATTCAACGGAACGAATCAATTCTTTCGGCTGCAAAGTTCTCCATGAATGCCCGCCAACAACGCTCGGCTTCATGTGGCTTACTGAATCGGTCACCGGGCCTTAACGTTTGTCCGGCTTGGTTCGCGTGGGTGATCAATAATCCATTGCGGCGATGGCTGCACGACCCCGCCGAAGTGCTGCACGGATTGGTCTCGCCGGGCTCTGTCGTTTTGGAGATTGGCTGCGGTTCAGGGCCGTTCACGATTGCACTTGCCGAGCTGGTTGGGCCATCAGGCCGCGTGATCGCAGCGGATCTTCAACCGGCAATGCTGGCCAAAGTGCGAAAGCGCGTAGAGCGCGCGGGGCTGGAAGATCGCGTCGAACTGCACGTGTGCGAACGGGATCGCATCGGGCTTTCAACGCCGGTCGATTTTGCACTCGCGTTCTGGATGCTGCATGAAGTTCCCAATGCGCTGACTTTCCTGAAAGAAATACACGGACTCTTGAATGATGACGGAAAGCTCCTGTTGGTCGAACCGAAGCTGCACGTCGGGAGCAGCGAATTTCGCGTGGAAATGGAAGCTGGTTGGAAAGCGGAATTCACGCTTTTGGCACAACCTTCAATCCGCCTGAGCCGCTCCGCGTTGTTCGCGAAGTAAATACACCGTTAGCGCAAGCCAATCCTCGATCAAAACTGACTGAAGTGAACCTTTGTGTCGGATTTCAGCGCGCAGTGGCGATTAAGCAGTGACGACTAATAGATCTCGTGAAAAAAGGCAAAACCGATAAACACATCTACCGGGACCGGGTCTGCCTCCTTGAAAGACCATCGCTCCTCATTTTCTTGCGAATTCTATTCGGTCACGGCGCTAAAATCATGTCACTCCTCTCGTCGCTTTAGAACTCGCGCGTGGAAACGATACTTCAATTGACCTTTGCCCTCATCGTGCTGGTCTTCGCCGGTTTCTTTTGGTTTTTCGCTCTCGTACAGCCCGTGTGAACGATAGTGGATGTCGTTTTGTCGAAAGAACATTCCGGCGGAACGAAGGCGGCCGTGATGCTTCTCACGCTGTGCGTGTTGGGACCGCTCATGACCATCGGTTATGCCTGCATCGGCACTCGATCACGGGCATTGAAAAAGACGACGTTGCTTTGTCTTACGCTTTTTCTGCTTTCAGGCATGATAATGCTGGCAATGGCTATCGCTGTTCCAACGCTTAGAGAAACGGTACATTGGTCGACCAGCACGCCCGAAAATACTAATTCAACACCAGTATCAACTGAAAAAAAGTAGTGATACTGGCCAGTCGTTTGAGGTTTGACTCCACGCCGCTGAATTCAGGCTTTGCGTTACCTTCAATCCACTTCGAACTGCGCCTCGCTCTCGGAAAGCTATAAGCCGAGGCCAATTATTTTGTCGGCTTTTCGCGCGCGGCGGCGATTAAAGAAATGATGACGTTGCTGCCGTTGCAGGTTTCCGCAAGGTCGAGGAGTTGAATGGCAAGAGCGTCACTAAAATTCCATGAAGGCACCGTTTTGGCATGAGCGAAATTTGCTAAAGGTCCTCGCGTGTCTAGTTATCGTTGCGAGCCTCGTCTTTCTTGTCGTTGCTGGCTTGTTCTTAGGGAATTATTTGCCTACGAAACAGGGCGTTCTCAAAGAGCGTGATGCTCACGATGCCGTACTTGATTACGCCCGTGCGGTCACGAGACAGGAGTGGCCTCGCGTTAAGAAGGGAGATGTGCTGATCCAGCTCGAAACCAACGAGTTCCAGAGGGCCTTTCTCAAATAATGCGTGTCACGCAACGAAGAATGCTTCTGGTTGGTGCGGTTCTGATCGCCCTCCTGATTTTCCTATCCACCGTGGGCATGCGAGAACTGCGCTGGTTTAGGCAACTATCGAAGGGAGACCAATCCGCTCAGGACGGTTTAGAGCGTGAACACAGAATTGCGCGGGCCAGTTTGAGCGCGAGTGCAGGCATTGGTGCGAAAAATGATGGCGAGCGCGCCACAGTTATCTCTGCACGCATTTCTGGGGTGGTGAGTGGAATTTACAAGAGCATCGGCAGTGAAGTGGCTGCCGGCGAACCGCTTGTTCAATTCGATGACCGCGAGGCGCGTTTGAAGCTTGAAAGTGCGAAAAATGAACTTGAAGCAGTCACTTTGAAACTCCGCGAAACCGAACTCGCCGTATTCTCCGCAAACCTGAAAGCATCGGAGGAAAACAAGACTCCTTCCGGGAAATCCGATCAGGTGGAGGAGCACGAAGCGGTTAAAGCCAAGCACGCTCAGACCCGAGCCGATTTCGATGTCGCCACAGCTCGTGTGAAACAAGCAAAACAGGAACTCGTCCTCCATCTTATTCGTACGCCAAATGGTGGGACTGTCTCTGAAATTCGCACGAAGGTGGGAGATCACGTCAAGTCAGGCGGGCCTTTGATGATCATCAGCGAATGATTGGAGCTTCCGGCACGGCACACCTTTCTCACCTTGTTTACAAAGTTCTTGTCGGGTTTTGAAGAACAGCGGCGATTGACGAGTAGAAGCATGTGCATGGAAAGCATTACTCGATCGGTTTATGATTACTACCGCCGATGTTAGTCCGCTGGCATTCGCAGGAACGTTCGCTGTCGCAATCTTGTTGGTCCTGTCGTTTGTGGGTGTCGCCAGATTTCTTCGGCGCGAGAAGTTATTGTATGCGGCGGGACTCACATTGGCCGCGGCCGTTTATCCGATTCTCGTTTTCGCTGGAAGTTACCACGAAAAACTGGCGATCAAAGTGACTGCTCTGCTCGTTTTCTCCTTTGTTGCCTTTTTAGGATTCAAGTGGCACGTGCGCTGGCTGGCAGTGGGATGGGGCGGCCATGCAATATGGGACGTGCTTTTTCCTTCAGCTCCGTGGTGGTATGTCCACGGCTGTGCTGTCTTCGACTTCTTCCTCGCGGGATACATCATGGGTGGTATTCCTGCCGCACCATCGACACGAGCAACACGACCAACCCAAGTAATCAAATGAAAACCAAAAGAGATCCTCTGACACTTATCTTCCGCAAGGCCGGAGCACTATTTCTGCTCATTGTTTTTTTCTCCATCTGGAGATCTGCCAACGCGGCCACTGTGGCCCCGACACAAATCCTGACTTCCGGAACGAATGTTTCGCATAGGTTTGGCAGCGCCATTGCGCTAGATGGAGACACACTGGTAGTTGGAGCACCTCTCTCGGATCGGCATTCAGTTCGGTACTCAGGGGAGGCTTACATTTTTGTGCGATCGGGTGGAACTTGGGTTCTGGAGCAGGTTCTCCTTCCTCCAATTGTTGAGCCCTTCTGGGTTTTTGGTCGCTTCGTTGCCATTAGCGGCGATACGGTCGTGATATGTCATGGCGCGTATGCCGACCAAACGTATGTTTACGTGCGGAGCACAAACGGCTGGGTTTTGGAACAAACTTTAGAAGTTAGAGGAACCACTGCTGCGATCGACGGCGATACAATTCTAATCGGCAGCAAGGATGGCGACATCTTAAATTGGAACGATGGTGGCGTCGCGTACATATTTGTCAGGAACAACGGAACTTGGACGCTACAGCAGACACTCACCCCGGACGATTCCAGCGCGAAAGATGATTTCGGAGTATCCGTGGCGTTGAACGGAAATACGGCAGTAATCAGTGCATTAGGAGACAGCGATCTCACCGACGAGTCCGGCCGAGCTTACGTTTTTGTGCGTCAGGACACGAACTGGATCCAGACCCAAAAACTGCGCGCGAATGATCCTCAGCGAGGCGCTCTTTTCGGTTGGTCTATAGCATTAAAAGACGACCTCCTCGCCATTGGCGCGCAGGGTAATCCGGACCAAGGTTACACCAATGCAGGCTCCGCCTACGTTTTTGCGAGGATCGCCGGGACGTGGGTGCAGCAACAAAAGCTCTGCGCATCTAATTCTGGGCCGCGTGATGGTTTTGGGTATTCGATAGCCCTCAACACAAACCAACTCGTGATCGGCCAGTTCGACGAGGCGTATCCGAGCGTCGATCAAATTCCTTCTGGCGCAGCGTATGTCTTCACGAACTCCAGCGGTTCGTGGATCGCCCAGGTAAAGCTCGCACCTAATGAGGGACAGTTAGGGGACCTGTTCGGCGCCGCAGTCGCATCTCATGGCGATTCGATCGTCGTTGGCGATCCTTCCGACTCCGGCTCGGCTTACATTTATGAACTCTTGATCCCGAGCGGTGGCGGCGTCTTATCGGTTTCGCAATTCAAGCGCAGCGTCAGCATCCGCAACACACCACCGACGGTAAGCCTTTCCTTCGCGTCTGATTTTTCGCGGTCGTACACTGTGCAATCCACGGATTCGATTCATCCGGCATCTTTCTGGCAGACGGTGACCAATCTAGTTGGTAACGGCTCCACCTTAACCGTTCCAATCAATCCCGCCGTGCCTCGGCAATTTTACCGTGTTTTGTTAAATCAGTGAACATGAGGAGCGATCGATGGAGTAGTGCGTGCATGTAGCCAGATGAGTAAGACTCCAGGACCGATTGCTTTTGCTCTCTTTCTCTCCTTGTCAGTGAACGCGATTGGAGCAATCACACGCGACGCCTATCTTCAACAGGGAAGTTCGACGAGCATCGTTGTAAGATGGCGGACAGATTCTCCTACTGACAGTGGTGTTCGCTACGGCACAAACGCTACCAACCTGAGTTTGGTCGCGACGAATGTTGCCATCACCACGGAGCACGAAATATCGCTAACGGGCCTCCAGCCGGACACAAAATATTTCTACGCGATAGGAACAACCGCGCTGGTTTTGGCGGGTGATGATTCTTATTTCTTTGTCACAGCGCCAACGAATGCCAAATCAACGCGAATCTGGATAATTGGCGATTCCGGCGGCGGTGAAATCGATCGTGTGGCCGCGGCTTATGCGCGCTTCAGCGCCTCTCGTGACGCGAACCTTTGGCTAATGTTGGGCGACAACGCTTATCCTTCGGGTCGGGATGAAGAATATCAGCAATTCGTCTTCGACATGTTTACCATTTTGCTCCGACGAACCGTCTTGTGGCCAACGATTGGCAATCATGACGCCGCCGGTGGTCCTGCTGATTTTCCCTACTTGCATATTTTCAGCCTTCCTACAAACGGCGCAGCCGGCGGAGTTCCCTCAGGCTCAGAGCGGTACTACTCCTTCGATTACGGCAACATTCATTTCGTTTGCCTCGATGCGAGCAGCTCCGACCGCTCCTCGAATGGCGTAATGTGCGCCTGGCTGAAACGGGATCTGGCGACCAACAACAAAGACTGGCTTATCGCCTTCTGGCATCAACCGCCGTACACCAAAGGCACGCATAATTCAGACTTTCCTACTGAACTGACCGAGATGCGGCAAAATGTCGTCCCAATTCTTGAGTCGTACGGAGTGGACCTGGTCTTGTGTGGCCACAGTCATGTTTACGAGCGTTCTTTCATGGTCGATGGACACTACGGCTTTTCCCACACGTTCCTGGAGAGCATGAAGAAAAACAGCGGCAATGGGCGCGAAGACGGAGATGGTCCCTACACAAAGCCGACCATCGGTCCGGCTCCGCATGAAGGAACTGTGTACATGGTGGTGGGCTGCTCGGGGGTGACAACACCGTCGGATGTGACGTGGGGCTTGAACCATCAAGCAATGTATTTTGGCGAATCGCAACTTGGCTCGGTGGTGATTGATGTAAACGGCCCTGTGTTAGAGGCCACATTCCTTCGCGAGACCGGTGCCATTGACGATTATTTCACGATCATCAAGGGCGAAGCAGGAGATCCCTTGCGGGTCATTGCGTACCAATTGACCGAAGACACACTGACGCTCACGTGGAACAGTCGTCCTGGCAAACGCTATCAGGTGGAACGCGCAACCAGCCTCTCTAACCTCGATTGGTTGCCGGCAAACGACAGTATTCAGGCTGCGTCAACGAGGATGACGTGGTCTGTACAATTCTATCCCAGCGTGGAGCACGTCTTCTACCGTGTCGTGAAACTTCGAGATTGAAAGCGTCGCACAGCGGGCACCGGAGGAACTGTGACCAATACATAGGGCACTGGTTGCAAAAACAGAAGGTTCGGCGACGCCCCCATGAGGTCTTGCCACATCTCACGTTCGCCCGCAGAGCACTTCTTTTATTTGCAAAGTTCTTGTCGGATTTGGAAGAGCAGCGGCAATGAAGAGTACGAGGACCTGTTTCGGCGCTTGCATGCGACGCTTTTGCAGTGCGACCGCGTAACGGCGACCAACTGCGTCACAGTTTCCTCGGCTCTGGTGCCGTGAACGTGTTCGTGCGTACGGGCACGAACTGGACGCAGGCAGGCTTGTTTTGAAGCCTCCAACACTGGAGCCGGGGAGCTTTCGGTGCGGCATACGCTTTTACAGTGTGTAGGTTTACCGCGCCCCGCACTTTGAATTGAGCAGCTTGCCTTGTGGCTTTACTTCAAGGCGCATGGGGAGAGCAAGTTTTAGCGCCCGATAGACCAGGAGTTTGAATGGGCTTGCATCAATTTGAAGCACTGCCTGCTACAAGAATCGTATGGACACAATCTCTGATGTCAGTTCGCGGCAGCTCGCAGCATCGTTCGCTGTTGCGATCCCGCTGGCGGTGTTCCTTGTCGCTATTGGCAGGCTTCTCCGGCGTGAGAATTCGCTTTACGCAACGGGACTCGTTTTTTCCGCCCTCGTCTATCCGCTGTTCGCAGTCGCCAGGGGTCATCGCGACAGGCTGTGGCTCGAAGTGAGTGGCTTGTCTATTTTCTCTCTCACGGCCTTTCTCGGACACAAGTTGAACAGCCGCTGGCTGGCATTTGGATGGGCTGGTCACGCGATCTGGGACATTCCCTCTTCCTCAGCTCCTTGGTGGTACAGCTACGGGTGCGCCGCCTTCGATTTTTTCTGGCGGGCTACATCTTTGGCCACTTTCCCTCACGTGAAGGCGTGTGACCGAGGTCGTCGGTATGAGAACGTAGCTTGGACTGAAGCGACTTTTTCGTGATTGTCTTGTCGGGTTTTTGTGTTCGGCGGCGATTAAGTACAGAAGCATGATTCCATAGTCACGGGGGTCAGGGTTCCCCAGTCTGATGGGGCCGGCACGTGGCGCAAAACCATGAATGCTCAAGCTTTTCACCATGTGGTAGCACTGGCGTTTGCGACACCGCTATTCTTGATCACAAGTTTCGTGGCGGCGAAGTCGCCAGCGTGGCTGAATCCTTGGAACGGCGAACCGTTCGGACGAATCTGGATTCTCGTCTTGCCGGCTTTGATTTCATCAATCGGAATTGCGGTAAACGCAGGGATCGGCCTGCTTCGCTCGCGCGCGAGATCACCGTATCGCAGCAAATCTGAACCATGAAACGGGACCTGGTTGTAACCACACGCGGAAAGACCCTGGTCATTAGCGTCGGCATTCTGGGCGTATTGACCTTGTTGCTATCGAGCTTTTTGGTAATACAAAATCAAGCTTGGCTGGCAGCCCGCAAGGAGAACCATGCTTTACGCCAGCGAATCGATGAGCTTTCAAATCTGGCCGCTCACGCGCAAAGCCCAGAGACGCTTTCGTTGGAACGCTTTCCCACAGAACTTCTTCAAGCGCCGGTAACTCCGACTCTCGCTCCGATCGCTGAATCTCCTTCGCGCAGTTTAGACGCCACCAACGTGAGGGATCGAACGTCCACCAATGCAAGAGAGCGAATTTTGCGAGACTACCCAGTCCCACCGAAGGTGACCTACGCGCAGATTGAGGCTTACCTCAAAGACAATCAGCGTAGTGCCGCCAGTCTGTTGGCCAGTTCTCGCGTCACACGCGACCAGATGTTGCTGCATGAAGCCATAGACAAATATCCCAGTGATCCCCAGGTAGCCTTTGCTGCGGTATTCAAAAAGGACCTTTCTCCGGAAGACCGCCGCTTTTGGTTGGACTCATTTAAAAAGTACTCTCCCGATAACGCGCTGGCGAATTATCTTTCTGCGCGCGAATACTTCAAGTCCGGTCAAAGCGATCGAGCGGTGCAGGAACTCACCGCGGCTGCTGGCAAACGGCAGTTTCAGGATTACTTCGTAGATTCCGCGCAGAGTGAAGAGGACGCCTGGAGCGCCGCCGGTTATTCTGTGGCTGAAGCAAAAATATTTTCCTCATGGTCATTGCTCTACCCGCAACTTGGGGAACTGCAAACCCTGGGCCAAGACATGGTCTCGCTTGCCGATTCTTATCGGCAAGCGGGAGATGAATCCTCCGCGCAAGCGGCTCTCCAAATGGTCGTGAACCTGGCTCAGCGCCTTGATGGATCGCCAGCGCAACCTCTACCCAGCCGCAGCGTTCGCCTGGAAATCGAAAGCATGGCCCTTCGCGCGATGGACCCGAACAGCCAATACGGCGGCGCGGGACAAACCGTCAGTGATCGGCTCAATGAACTGGCTCAGCAGCAGGCTTGGGTGAACGAACTCGAGGTGCGAGCTGATAAGTTCGAACTACGACAAAAGGTGTCTGAACAGGATTGGATCAACTACAAGGATCGTTGGAGAGCATTGGGCGAGGAAGCTGCGCTGCAATGGCTTGTCACCAAGTATGGCCAGAAGTAAAGGGGAGCCAATCACCTAACCCACTGATGAACCACACACGATCCTTGGAGCATGGGGCGAAGGCTCTCGTCGCCGGGCTGTTGATGCTCACGTCGCTCTTTCTGACTTCATGTCAGCGCAAGCAGGTGTATTCCGGCGATTGGAGACAATTGAGACGCGGAGAAAAAGACGATCGCTGGGGATACGTTGATAATTCTGGGAAATGGGCGATCGAGCCGAAATTTAAATGGGAAGCGGATTTCTCAGAGGGGATCGCCGCCGTTCTTCTCCCGAAGAAGGGAAAAGGTTATGGCTACATCGATAAGACCGGCGCGTGGGTGGCAAAACCACAGTTCAGCCTTGCGTGGAATTTTTCTGAAGGCCTAGCCGCTGTATGTGATCGCAAGGCCAAATGGGGCTTCATTGATATGACCGGCAAGTACGCCATTTCCCCGCAATTTGAGGAAGCGCACTACTTTTCAGAAGGGCTTGCTGCGGTGAAAATAGCGGGGAAATGGGGTTACATAGACAAGAGGGGTAAATTTGTCATCCCCCCACGCTTTGATGCGTCCTACAACGTTCAGAATGGAGAAAGTGTATTTTCCGGAGGCGTGGCGGTCATTAGGAATGATTCCCCGCCTTCATTCGAATTGATTGATCGCAACGGAGATGTCATCAAAAGGCTCTCGGGATTCTTATATCGGATTCACCGCTTTCGCGATGGACTGGCTTGGGTTGAAATGCCTGAAAGTGAACGATCCGGTAGGAAGGTGTTCCGTTTCATCAATCGCACCGGCGAGTTCGCTTTTTCCCAGACGTTCTATGGAGCGGGAGAATTCTCAGAAGGGCTTGCCGTCGCCTTCGCAGATGGAGCTTATGGCTATATCGACACAACGGGCCGGTTCGTCATCCCACCGCGGTTTCCGATAGCTAGCGGTTTCTCTGAAGGCCTGGCTGTGGTCAAACTAGACACCCGCGACACACGCTCGTGTTATATCGACAAGACCGGTCGCATCGTGATTCAGCCTTTGGGCGATGGCCGGGCAGGTCCGTTCAAAGCAGGGCTCGCTGCCGTGGATCTCAACAGTCCCGGCGGCTATCTGGCGAAAGGCGCCCAGTGGGGCTACATCGACAAGACAGGAAAAGTAGTTTGTACTTTTACCAGAGGCCGTAGCGCACAGTGGTGAAAGTGAATCGCGGATTTTTGGCTGGAGGGTCCGGACGCAGATCGGAATGAGAGGATTTCGGGGAAGGTTCGCGCTTCTCGTCGTCGCCACGATTATTGCGATTCTTGCTGCCCAAGGCTAGGTGGCGGACTCGCGCGTAGACGCCACTGGGGATGCGTTATCAGGTCGAATAAGCCTCCAGCCTTCCCGCCTCAATTGGTCGCCGGCAAACAAGAGCATTCAAGCCACGGCTACGAGGATGACGTGCTCCGTGCAGTTCGATCCCCGCATGGAACTGGTCTTTTACTGCAGTGAAACTTCAGGATTGAAAAGTGTCGATACCGACGCTGGAGGGCGCTTCTGATTATTGTCGGATTTTAGTGTTCGGCGGCGATATTCAAAAAAGAGCCACAATTTTTTTCGATGCCCGGTGCACCGAATCACGACAAGTCTGAACGATGAATGGGGCCAAAAGTTATGATGACATGCCGAAAGACCCTGCTCATTATTGTCACTTGCGTTGCTACCGCCTTGTTCGCAGCGCTTTTGATCCACACTCAATCAGAGGGACGCCAACTTCGCGTCCAATTGGATGCACTGCGAAGTACTGGAGCCGAAGCGAGCGGCCTGCGCGAAGAGATCGTTCGTTTGAAAAGTCAGATTGAGGATTTTAAGAATGACCTGCGCGACTTGAGGTTGGTATTCCCCTCAACAGCCAATCGTGTGGGCGACGCAACCGTGCGGATCCCTGCGACACCAAATCTGCAAAGTGACCAAACAACGGAAAAATCCATTCACGAATTAAAGGAGGTGATCGCTGAAATCCGAAACGGATTGGTGAAGCGAGGCACCTTGCCGCCGGGTTCCAATGAGGTCATTTCCGCGCAGGCTGTCATTCTAAATGAGCAAGCAGACGTCGCGGAGAAACTTGCCGCTCTTCGCACGCTTCGCGCGGCGAACGCACGGTCGGACGAGGTGGTGCGCCAGATGGTGCGTGCTTACTACTCGACGGAAGACCCCCGGTTTCAAGCGGACATCTTTCGGCAGTTGGAGGGTGTCACCACACCGGAATTGAAGACGCTCTTACTCGAAGCGGTCAGCCAAGCCGTCGATGCGGAAGTGCGGGAGGAGGCCGCGGAGACGCTGTCCAGCTATTTGCCAGATCCGAATGTGAGAACATGGTTGGAACATCTCGCCAAGAACGATCCGAGTGAGGGAGTACGGCGCCAAGCGACGGATTCCCTCAAAAACGTGGGACGACGATGAATATCGTTGTGAAGTTAAACACGTTGAATGAAAGGAGAACGTCGCTACTTCTGATCGCAAGTTTGCCCTCTAGGCCGGAGGTTCTTCTCAAGTGATCTGGCGATCGGTAACTGAAACTCGGCAACACAGCATCGTTTTCGTTGTCGGATTTTGCGACGCAGCGGCGATAAAGAGATGAGTGTCTGTGGTGATACGTGAAAAGTAATGGCGAAATCGATTTTTGTGGAAAGGGGGCTGTTGTGGAGATGTTAGCAGATGAGATTCAGTGGAACTTTACGCAAGTACCGGCGCCCGCGAGCCGCAGTGTATTTTGGGTTGGCGGATGTATCGTTGATCCGAATACCAGAATAGTCCAGGGGCCGAGCGGGAAGCAGCGTCTGCGACGAAAAGAATGCGATTTGCTGAATTACCTTTTCAAGCGCGCTGCCGCTTCGGTCACTCGCGAAGAACTCTTGCGAGATGTCTGGAATTGTAACCCCTCAATGGTGACACGAACGGTCGATCAGACAATTTCGAGTGTTCGCAAGAAGATCGAAGCTGATGCAGAAGCGCCCCAATTTTTGCAAACCGTTTACGGAATCGGTTATCGACTGGTATTGTCATGAAATCTCGTCTGCTTGCAATGTGGGCAATCGGCGCCTCCGTCGCAGCAGTCGGGTTCACGCTTATTGCGTTATGGTTCTTCTTCGAGTCTAAACCGCAAACAGCCAAAGTTTCACAGCCTGGTGCTGTTGTCTCCGAGAGTTCGACGCAATTGCCGAATGAGGGCACCGATTTTTCGAATAGTAACGCTCTTACAATCAGCTTGGGAGAAGGCGAGTCCATCAACGCCGGGATTCGACATTTGGATCGAGAGCCAGATGGGCGCACAACTTTCGAAGTTCTTGATGGAGTGCCGTGCCGTTATCTCAATTTTAAGCCGCGCAACAAGAGTATTGGCTACTTTTACTTCGCGATTGATCCGACTTTCAACTGGCGGGGCTTGCGAAAGGTACGCGTGGAGGTTGAGTACTTGGATCCATCACCAGGGCTACTCGGAATGCATTACGACGCAGTCGGCGTTCCACCAAATGCGTATAAGCAAGTCCATCCTCGAATCCAGTTAAGCGGCGCTGGAGTTTGGCAGGTCGGGTCGTTCGAACTGAAAGACCCGGCGTTCTTGCATTCGCAAAACGGCGGCGCTGATTTTCGGTTCTGGGTCGAGCCGCCGGAATTGTACGTTCGTCGTGTCATCGTAATAGATGAATCGGGCAACTCGATCCCATATCAGAGCCGCCAGCAAGGTGTTGAGAAACAAAGATAACTATGAAGCTCAAAATCACGTTCATCGCAGCCGCTTGTGTGCTGCTGTGCCTTTTTTCACATTCAGCCGACACGACGAAACCTCCTGAACCGAAGCTTAGTCACGTCCACATCAAAGTGAGTGATCTCAAAAGGTCGATTCAATTCTATCGCGAGAAGCTTGGCTTGCGGCTGGCAATGGAAGGAGATGGTTTTGCGATTCTGAATGTCGGCGATGGCAAAAATCTGTTCCTTGATGAGTTGAAAGGGAAACCGATTGCCTCAGGAGGCGTGACACTCGGTTTTTCGACTACGACCGTGGACCAGTGGTACGAAATCCTCCGGAGTCGCGGTGTCCAACTGCCCGAAAGACCTGAGAACCGCGCGTGGGGCGCGCGAAGTTTTTATTTTCCAGATCCTGATGGTCACGTTATCGAATACGAGCAGGTTTTGAGGAAGCAGGTGGAGAAATCGAATTAACACCACATTCCTCAGACGCCAATGGTCATTGTGTTCAGCCCGGAAGATTGCGAACTCGGGTCGGCTCTTTGTCAAAGTACGCCTTGATGTCGAGGGTGCATGGATCATTTCCCGATATACGATCCAAGGCTATGAAGCTGAAAATGCCTGACGAGGAGCCGCTGCGGATGGCGGCAAGTTTAACACCTAGCCCGCAGCGCTCGCTCCCGCAACCAGCAATGCCTCTTCCAGCACCGCCCGTTATTGAAAGCGGCACTCCGCCACCGAGTCGTGGAGTCACTGCGATTGGATGGCTTTATGTCGTTTACGGAGTGGTGTGCTTCTGGGTGGCATTGTGGTGTCTCTGGTGGGCTTTTTTATCTCCAATGATCGGAATTATCCTTGCCCTTTTTTTTGTCAGCATCGGCCTGTATCCCATTCTTCTTGCAAGGAGTTTGTGGCGTTATCGACGTTGGACCTGGTACGCGGTAGTGATTTTCGGTGGTCTCAATATTATTGGTTTTTTGTGGGGAGTTTGGGATGCGATTATGTCTGCTCGACCCGTAACATGGCAGATAGCTAATTTAGCCATTAACGCAATTATTCTCTACTACATGATCTGCCGACATGTTCGAATGAGGTTTTTCAAGAACAATGCTTACCCACTTGCGGAAAGTAGCTTTTTGGTGCCTCGGCCTTCGGGGGAAACCGTGACTGTTCACCGGCAAAGTCCAACTGTCCGAGCCGCCATGGTTTCGGGAATTCTTCTCTTGCCCTGGGGGTTTCTTTTTTTTACGCCTCGTTTTGGTCGCAAGGAGATTCTTTTCTTACTTGCCAATGTTCTTCTTTGTTCTGTTGCCATTGGTGTCGTTGCAGTTTGGTCTCGTTGCAGTCGGACGCCCTGGTCTTGGTATCGGGTCACCCTTGTCACATGTGTTGTAATTTTCTTCTTTCCGGTTCTTGGCATGATGGGGTGGGTCCTGATCGTCGCTGCTGCCCGCCATTATTGATTTCGGCACAACGGTGTCCGATCAGGACTGGATCGCTTACAAGAGCTTTTGGCGAAGGCCGCGCTGCAATGGTTCGTGGGTAAGTACAGGTTCAAGTAGTCGCAAGATTTTGTCGGTTTTTTGTGAGCAGCGGCGTTTACAGAGCAGAGAAGACGTTATGCGGATCCAAATGACGACGAATAGTCGAGCTTTTGACCATGTGGTCGAACCACCATTGTGACCACGCGCCAAAAGTACTGTTTATTCGCATCGTTGTTGACTGTCGTCATGCTGTTGGTGATTCGAGACCAAACTAGAATTCACTCAAATCGCGCTGCCCTAGCAGAAGCATCAAAGAAGTTTTCGACAAAGCGTTGGCCCACCTCCCCGCTTTTTGCGCCTTCAGTTCCTTACAAGGGGATTGATCCAACAGTGTGAAAGGAGCGCGTCGCTTAAAGAACATGCAAACTGAAAATTCAATGTTAACAAGTCAATGTCTCTGAAGTCAGTGCCAAGCTCGTTGCGCGTGAGGCGTTGGCCGACCTTCTCATGGAGCATTCTCTCTCTTCTGGGTGGCCTCTCCTTCTGGGGCGGTTATTTGGTTCCAACCTGGTTGGGGTCGGGGTCGCCATTGTTTTTCCTCCTTACTCCGGTGTTGGGGCCGTTCCTGTTGGCGCTCGCGGGCCTTCTGGCCATACGCCACAGCCGCGCCATCTCGAACGACCCCGCTCTACAGTCGGGCCGGCTCTTCGTCCCTTTCCTCATCAGTTGCGCGATCCTGCTTGCGCCTGTAACCATACTCGATTTCGTCGCGTGCTTAGGCTTCGCTTATTTCGCTCTCGTGGCAGTGGTTATCGTCTTGCCATTCCATCTCGTCTGCATCGCCATGTTCGCGGTCGGCCTCTACGCACTCTCCAAGGCTACCGGAAGGGTGACGCTCGTCTTCCGCTGCGCGCTTCCGGTCATCGCCGGCTTTCTCGTGTCCATCGCCTTGACTTTCGTCCGCTTCAAATATGCTCAGTCCGAGGGAATTTTTCTCAAGGGATTTACTGCGGCCGGCTCTCCTCTGCGTCTGCCCGGCAAGCCCCTCGACCCGCGTGGACAAAAGGACATCCTCAAGCGGCCGGGCGAATATTATGAGATTCGTCACAAGCCCATCGCGGTCATCGGCGACGACAGCGTCTGGCTCGTGAGGCACAATGAGCGTGGCGCTTGGACGGGTTATTGGCTTGAGCGAAGGGCCATTGCGCCCGGCGGCTCCAATTGGCGCCTAGGATTCCCAGCCGCGCCCGGAATGACCTATAATCCGACGGGCCCGACGGCCCTGGCCCTCGGCCCAAGTTCCAGCATCTTCGTAGTCGGCTTTAGCAGTGTCGCAGGGAATGCGTCATCGTGGATTAAGCGTTATGACGCCAAAGGCGCCGAGGACACGAACTGGAACAAGTCATTTCCCGTCACCAACTACTTCGGCCTTATCTATGGCCTGCGGCTCGACGGAGCTGGCTCCGTTTACGTCTCCGGCCAGAAGGGTGAGATTGATCGTGCGCCGTTCGGCTGGGTGCGGAAGTTCAATCCTGACGGCCGCGAGCAGATTGCCGGTTGGGACAAACGCTTGCCCACAGGCGCGGGACTGCCGACTCTGGCCGTGGATTCTGCTGGCAATGTTTGTGTGCTGGACGGCGCCCACTGCCTGCGAAAACTCAATCACGACGGACGCGAGCTTTGGCAGAGGCAGCTCCCCAAGCTAAAGGACGTCAGGCTGATCCATTTGTCCATCTCTGCTGACGACCAGGGCAATGTGTTCATCTACGGCATCTCAGGCTATCCCGGTCAGGCATGGATCAAGAAGTTTCGCGCCGACGGTAGCGACGCTTGGGAGAAAAAGTTCGCCTTGGGCGATCACAGTGCGGCCTGCGCCGTCGCCTTTGACCGCGCGCAAAACATTTATGTCGCCGGCTACCCGGGCTGGTGGATCAAAAAATTCGACCCGGCCGGCGTCGAATTGACCAGTTGGTCCGTCAAAGGGGGCGACGTGCCGTTCACGCTGCACGTGAACTTCCGCGACGAGCTTTACATCTTGGGTTGGGGCGGAGGGTGGCAGCTCTCGGGTTCATGGCTCGAGCGCTTTTGGTGGGGCGACTGAACGACGTATGCCACACATCGAAATGCATCGGTCGATTGGAAATCATTCAGAAGAGTTGGCGAGGATCTGGCCGTCTCATCATTTTTCCGTACTTTCCCTTACGTGAAGGCGTGAGACCGAGGTCGCCGCACGAGAAGGTAGCTTTGGATTAAAACGACTTTTTCGTGATTTGCCTTGTCGGATTTTCGCGTTCGGCGGCGATACTCAATGAAGAGCCTGGTTCGGCGGTCGTGTAGGCCGGTCTTTCGAGATCCGGTAGAACACGACACATTTGAACTCTGTCCAGGAGCAAATTCATGAAATCCGAAGAGAAAAAGGAAATCACATGACAAAAATAATACACGTTAAGCATGTTTTGATTGCATCGATTCTTGGCGCATTTGCCTTCGCAAGCTTGGGCGCCGCTCCAAGCTACTTAGAACCCGACCAAGAGCGGGAATACAAAGTGACCTCGCCTTCAGATCTTTTGCGCAAGGATTTCGGAGAGATCATGTTGCAGCCTGCCAAAAAAGATGCGGACGTGCGCATCGTCGAGCCGTTGCACGTAACTGGAACCGAGAAAGCTGATGCGATTCAGGTGGTTATCGTTGGGCCATTGCGTGTAACCACAGTTGAGAAACTTGATATAATTCTGCCGCTCGCGAAAGACAGTTCGATTTCGGAGGCTCGCGAACAATTGGATGTGCTCATCGTCGGGCCGTTGCACCTAATCAGAGTGGAGAAAGCTGATGCGATTCAGGTGCACGTCGTCGGGCCATTGCATGTGAACACAAATCGAGAAAGTGATTTTATTCAGCCCAGGTGAGAAGCGATTTCGAAAACGCGCGACCAATTTGAAAGAGGCGGGGTCTGCCGCCAGCGAGCGAAGGCGACTTTATGATACCCACACGTTTTCTCATTGCCACGTGTGTTCCCTTCGCACTCGCCGGGACGACTGCTACCGCTCAGTCGGTTTTTCCCCTATTTGACGGAACCAATACGATCCAATGGGTTCCTGCCTCGACTGGCAGCGGACCGATAGCTTGGACAGTCGAGGACGGCGCATTAGAGGTAGCTCCGGGCACAGGCAGCATTGAAACGTTCCAACACTTTCAAGACTTCGAATTGCATCTTGAATTCCGTTCACCGCCAACACCTGAGGGCACGCCGGAACAACAACGTGGCAATAGCGGAGTATATCTCCAAAACCGTTATGAGATTCAAATTCTCGATTCCTACAACTGGCCTCTGTCTGGTTTGAACGATTGCGCTGCGATTTATAACTTTCGCGACGCGGACACGAATGTCGCGCGTCCCGCGGGCGAATGGCAGACCTATGACATCCAGTTTCGCGCCGCTCGGTGGAACGGCGCGACGAAACTCGAACACGCACGCGTCTCTGTAACGTGGAACGGAACCCTCGTTCATAGCAACGGGGCAGTACCCGGCCCGACCGGCGGACAGGCAGAGTCCTCTGCGCCGGGGCCGATTCTTCTCCAGGACCACGGCGACCTCGTGAGATTCAGCAATGTTTGGATTCGCCCGCTCAGCGCGGCGATTCCACCTGCTCCGCAAGTGCTCGCCGCCCTCGCCACCGACGACGATGTGCGCCTCTTTTGGTCATCAGTTCCAAGTCGGGCGAGCTACAATGTGCGCCGCGCCGCGGACGTCTCGGGACCGTTCACAATGATCGCGCGCTACGTACAGACACCTTCCTTCGCGGATCTCGCACCCGGTGACGGGCCGTGGTACTACACCGTGTCCGCAGTAAGTGGGGGCGTCGAAGGCCCCGAATCTGCCCCCGTCCTGGCGACGGCGACGGCACTCATTGCTTACGAGCCATTTGCCTACACGCCGGTTGGCAATCTTGCGGGCCAAGGCAGATGGTTTTCCAGTGCCGGACAGGAAAACACCTTCAAACTGGACAGCGGTAATCTCGACGTGCCCGGACTGACGCCGTCTCAGAACAACAGAATCATCTGGCCATTGACTCCGGCATCCAGCGTGCGCTTGACCAACGGCATAACGATAGCGAGCGGCTCGACTTATTTCTCGTTTGCCTATCGCGTTGATAACCTTGGCAACCTTCCAGCTGGCGGCGCAGGAAGCACCGTGGCTGCCTTTGTGCAGAATTTTACCACAGCCAACTACACGACAAAGATTGACGTTCGCAAAGACATCGGCGGCGAGGGATATAACATCGGTGTTTTCAAAACCAGCGGAGAAATCGTCGGCGGGTTCGATACAAACATTTTATCGCTTTCAAATACTGTCTTTGTGGTCGGTCGCTATACCTACGGAGATGCAGCAGCAGATGATACCTGTGCGCTTTGGGTCAATCCAGATCCTGCGACTTTTGGCGCCACTAACGCGCCAATGCCATCGGTGGGCGACATTGGCGTCGGCGGCACAGATTTCCCTCCCATTGTTGGATTCGCTTTCCGCACATCGGGCGGCCCAAGCCTTTCTTATGCGGATGAATTGCGAGTGGGATTGACTTGGGCTGATGTCACTCCAGTGCCAGTGACGACACCCTGCCTGACCATTGCTTTGAATACCGATTCCACGATTACGCTGGCTTGGCCCACGATCGCAATTGGATTTAACCTTGAAAGCACTGCCGCTCTTTCTCCTTCCGTGTGGGAGCCAGTGACAAATTCCCTGACCGTCGTCGGAACAAACAACACCCTTACGGTGAATATCGGGAGCGGCAATCAATTTTTCCGGTTGAAGAAATAAACGCCGCGCGACAAAGAGATGCCACAAAGCCCCGCGAAGCAGAACATACGAAGAGGACGAAAACGTCTGGTGAAAGTTTCAGTTCTTGTCTTGTTTTCAATCCCATTGTTGCTGGCTAGTTGTCGCACGCGGCTGACGCCGCTTCCACCGGAGAATCAGCGAACTTATCGCTCATTGCTTGAGTGGTCGCACAAGAACGGAATGCCCGGGGCAATCCTGTTGGTGCGAACACCAAAAGGAGAGTTCATCGAGGCAGTCGGTGAAGCTGATTTCAAGCGTCATATTCCAATGCGCACAAATCACGCCTTCCAGATTGGAAGTGTCACAAAGTCATTCCTCGGAGTGCTGGCCGCACAGATGCATGCCGAAAGTAAACTCGACCTTGACGCATCCATTACCAACACACTTCCAAAGGAGATCACCAAGCGCTTCCCGCATTCTGACAGAATTACGCTGCGTCAGATGTTGGAGCACACCGCTGGACTGACAGACATCAATAGTTTTCAGCGCATGCTGGATCGTGGGTTTCTCGACCGTCGAGGACAATACTCCGTCTCGCGCGAACTGGCCTACGCTTTTGACAAATCTGCGCAGTTCTCGCCAGGAGAGGGGTGGTCATATTCAAACACCGGGTACTTACTGGCCGGGCGAATTATCGATCACGCGGCTGATCAGCACCACGCCTTGGAAATTCGGAAACGTATCCTTGATCCTCTCGGTCTGACCAATACCTGGTATGAAGGCTTGGAATCGCCACGTGGAGAGGTCGCTCATGGATACGAAGATCTCTTCAACTGGTGGCGAACAGACACGACGGATTGGACTCCAGCTACTGGTGGCAGCGCTGGCTTAAGCAGCACTGTGTCGGATTTGGCGACATTCATTCGTGCCATTTTTCGAGATGAGAAGTTTTTAAGCGAGACGGCGCGTCGCGAAGTATTTGAAGGTTGGTCGAAGGACAAGAAGTTCTATTTTGTGGGACTTAATCGCAAGCGTCCAAATCCTGATGCGCCTTGGTTTGTCGGCCACAGTGGAGGAACGTCTGGATATCACTGCTTCGTTTTTTACCAGCCTGAGCGCGATATCACGATTGTGTACTTCGGCTCATCGAGCTTGTTGAAAGTGCGGGGACTCGACGAGCTGCTTGGTGAGTATTATGACACGCTTCGCAACGCGCTTTTCGAACAAGCGTTAAAGGAAACTGAGGGCGCTGGAGATGAGCGGCCACGTGTGAGTAATGACATCACTAATCAATAACCTCCCGCTCGGGAATAGCAGTCGTGGAAACCGCTTCGTGCGTTTGTTCCTTCTCGGAGGGATGATGCTTGGGATTGCTGCACGCGCTTTCATTCATTTTGGCACGCCATTGGAGCCGCGCGTCAACGGGCCGTATTACCTTGTGCAAGTGCGCAGCATTTTGGAATCAGGCCATCTTGCGGTTCCTGATCTGCCGCTGATCTTCTGGATTCAGGCTGCGGTGGCGAGCGTAATTCAGGTCTTCACGGCATTTGAGCAAGAGAAGGCGATCATTTTCGCGTGCAAGCTCTTGGATAGCGTCGCTCCGGTTCTCTTGGTGGTGCCCGTGTATTACATGCTGCGGCGATGGGGAAATGCGAAACTGAGCCTCTTAGCCGTCGCCGCGATCCTCGCGCTGGCGGTGGTTCACCCGCCGCTTCTCGTCATGACGTCAGACTTCCAGAAAAACGCGCTCGGGCTTGTCTGGTTCGCAGTAATTGCAGTCGCCGTGCGCGAGACATTGGTCCAGCCTTCACTGCGCGCGACGATAATCGTCCTCTTCTTTTTGATACTGGCTGGTCTTACGCATATCGGAGTATTCGGCGCAGCGCTTCTGTTTGGGGTACTGGCTTTTGTCGGAGGATTCATATTTCTTGCAGCGCAACGACAGTGGCTGCTGAAAGTGGGACTTGCGAGCATCTGCGTGACTGCGTTGGTATTGCTGGTCACGTGGCATGGGTTTGATCCGCAGCGCAGCGAGCGGCTCGTCAACGCACTGCTTCCGGGAAAGTCTCTGGTCGCGAATACGACACCCAACGATTCTCTCGCTAAGCCACTCCAGCCTCAAGCTCCCGTGAGCAGCGGTGCTCGGCGCACCGGCGTGCTGATCCCGTTACTTTGCCTCGGAGTTGTTCCAGTGCTTCTGGTTCATGTGATCGCAATTGGTGCATTGCTCGTCCTTTGGCGAGAAAGACGACAGTTGACGCCTGGCGAATCCGTTTTTGTAGCGGCAACGGCACTGACAGGTCTTATCCTCGCGTGGCCATTCGCCTTCAGCGACCGTGCGGTGCGCTTCCAAATGATTGCTGCCGGCCCGCTCGTCTTGCTCACTCCGTTCGTATTGGCGCGTTGGAAAAGCCGCCGTGTCTCCCTGGCAGTGGCCACGGCCATACTCGCGTTTATGATTGGCTCTTTGGGGTTTTCGCTCGGCTGGAATATTAAGCCAACCATCCCCGAGGACAGTTACGTGGAACTCAAGTCGTTGCGGGCGTCCATCGCCGATCCATCGCGGACACTCATCATTGCGCCACACGGATTGGAGTGGTGGGTAATCTGGACGCTGCGGACAAAAATTGCGCACTCGCACGCGGTTCGCCCGGAAGATTGGCAAAAGTATTCGATGGTGGCTGTGCTGAAGCAAAAACGCGGGGGCGGATCGCCTACGTGGGGCCGACGAGCCGCAGAAGTGCGAAGCCAGCCGAACGGCGGCGCAAAACGGAACGGAACCCGGCGATCTTTCGATGAATTCCCGGTCTCTCCCGATGCCCAGATTCTCGCGGATGGCACGACCTTCACATTAGCGCAGCTCGTTCAGCCCCCATCGCCCCCGAAACGATCAGAGGATCCAAATCAACGATGAACACGAACGCGCACGACAGTGTTTTGAGCGGCAACATTAAGATGTTTCTGAGTGTGCTCGCTGTAGCCTGCCTGCCGTTGGGACTTCTGTGGGACATATCCTGGCACGTCAGCATCGGCCGGGACACCTTCTGGGCACCGGCTCACATCGTCATTCAACTAGGCGGATTGGTACCAGCGCTTCTCTTTGCGTGGCAGGCGGCGAGGACAACATTCCGCGGAACACCGGAAGAGCGAGGTGCGTCGGTCTGTTTTTGGGGCGCTCGAGCGTCATTCGGAGCATGGGTCACAATGTGGGGCGCGCTGGCCATGCTGACATCGGCACCATTCGATGATTGGTGGCACAATACCTACGGACTCGACGTAAAAATCGCCAGCCCTCCACATGCGCTGCTTGGATTGGGCATGTTTGCCGTTGCGTTGGGAGTGATGCTGTCCGTTCTGTCGTGGCAGAACCGGGCTTCCGACAACATGCGGAAGACCACTGCTTACTTGTTCACGCTTGCTTGCGGTCTGCTCGTGACCATGCTAGCTGCCTATACCACAGAGTTCACTTGGCCCAATCGGCAGCATTCTTCAAATTTCTATCACGTCATTTCCTGCGTTTACCCTTTTCTTTTCGTTGCGATTGCACGGGCGTCGAAGCTCCGCTGGGCAGCCACAGTTGCAACACTCATCTATACGGGACTCATGCTCGCATTGGTTTGGTTTCTGCCGATGTTTCGCGCGCAGCCCAAGCTCGCGCCCATTTACAATCCAGTCGATCACATGGTGCCGCCGCCATTTCCGCTGTTAATAATCGTGCCGGCCCTAGCAGTGGATCTACTGATGCGTTTCTTCGGCAAAGAAAGTGCGCCGCGTCTCAATTCATTGTCCACAGAGAGCGGCAAACCGAACCAGCCTTGGTGGAAGCGCGGTTGGATGAGGGATTGGTTGCTCGCGCCCGCGATCGCTGTGCCGTTTCTTCTGCTGGCGTTCGGAGTCCAATGGTTCTTCGCGGAATTTCTCATTAGCCCAGCGGCGAACAACTGGTTCTTTGCAGGTGGCCGGCACTGGCCCTATTACTCCGAACCGGGTGAGTGGAGGCACAACTTTTGGGACCTAGCCAAAAGCCCTCTTACGATTTCGAGCCTTATTTGGTCAGCAGCGATAGCAATGGTTTCCGCGCGAGTCGGATTGTGGTGCGGTAATTGGATGCTGAAGGTGAAACGATGAGATCTCTCCTGCTTTGTATTTTTCTGCTCATCGGCTTACACACCTGGGGTCACATCGGAAGCCCAAATGTTTGTTTCGAAGGGAAGGCTGGACCATTTCCCGTTCGGGTAAGCATCCGCCCACCCGGCGTCGTGCCCGGTTTGGCGGAGATCAATGTGCGCGTGTTGAGTGGGAACGCTCGCCGAGTCACAGCCCTTCCGGTTTATTGGGATGCCGGAAGAGAAGGCGCACCGCCGCCCGATGTTGCTGAACCTGTTCGCGGAGAGACCAACCTATACAGCACCAGCCTCTGGTTAATGATGCCGGGAGCGTACAGCGTGGACGTGACGATCGAAGGCCAGCAAGGAGTTGGGACAATCACGGTGCCGGTGGATTCTGTGGCGACGGCGCGCAACACGATGCAGCCGTGGTTCACAATAATGCTGGCCGCTATTGGCACACTCCTGTTTCTCGGTGGAATCAAATTGTTCGGCGCTGCATTTGGGGAAGCGATAATGGAGCCAGGCGCTGAGTTTGCGAAAAGACTTCGCTGGCGAGCGCGCTTCGCGATGGTTGGTGGGACAATCTTCTGGTTTCTTCTGCTACTCATCGGCAAAGGCTGGTGGGATCTCGATGATCGCGATTACCGAAACAATCGGCTCTACAAACCAGTTCCCGTCAACGCGAGCGTCCGCTTCGAGCAAAGGCAACCGATCATGCGGCTCATGATTGATGATTGGACTCCGCTGATCCCAGACCATGGAAAGCTGATGCACCTCTTTATGGTGCGTGAGCCGGAACTGGACGCATTTGCCCATCTTCATCCGGTGCAGGTGCAACCTAAAACCTTCGATGTGCCTCTGCCTCCACTTCCAAAGGGTCTCTACACGATTTACGCCGATGTGACGCGCGAAAATGGCTCCGCAGACACGCTCACGAATTCGATACAGATTTCCGAATGGCCTGATTCGTTCACGCAGTTCTGGCAGATGAAGGGCAATTCGGACGCGATCTGCTCTTCCAGTTGGTGGCTGAACCTCCGCACGAATTTATTTTTGGCTCCAGACCCGGACGATGCATGGCACGTGGATCGGCCGAGCAATGATCGCGCGGCAGCTTCCTCGCCAAACGGCCAACAACTCAGTCGCCTGGCCAACGATTATACGATGGTCTGGCAAAAAGACGGCGAGTTGCTGGCGAATCGAGAAGCTTCACTCAAGTTTAAACTCCTCTCGCGCGAAGAACTGGCATCATTGGAACCGTACATGGGAATGTTCGGACACGCTGTCGTACGACGAGAGGACGGTGCCGTTTTCGCTCACGTGCATCCGGTCGGCACCTTCTCAATGGCCTCTCAACAAGTTTTCTTGCAACGCGAAAGCACCGTAGAAGGCACGGGACAATCCCGCTCTGAAAAGTTGGAGAACATCACCCACACTATAGCATCCGCCTCTCACACTAATCACAGCGGTGGCACGAATACCATCAGCGCGGTTTCATTCCCTTACGAGTTTCCCAGACCGGGGCCATATCGAATCTGGGTGCAACTGAAGTCCAAGGACCGGGTTTTCACTGGCGTCTTCGATACCGAAGTCCGATCCAAAAAATGAACTCTCCATTCAACTCAGTGTCCTTTCACGCCATCGTCGTTTTGCTCTGCTGCTTCTGGAGCGTGGGCGTCGCGCAAGAGTCTCGGCAGATGGAAGCAGCGATGCAGCTCTTCAAGACAGGCGAGTTCGCGCAGGCGAAAAAGGGCTTTGAAGCTCATCTCAAGTCGTTCCCACGCGATGCAGAAGCGATGCTCCGTCTCGGATGGGTTGCACTGGAGCAAAAGAATCTGGATGCGGCGGTCAAATGGTTCGAGCGGGCAACACGCACCGACAAAACCAATTCGCTCTATTTTCTCTGGCTCGGCCGTGCGCATGGCGTTCAGGCGAGAGAAGCCGGAATTCCTGAAGGAGCAATACCTTGCGCTAATGCAAAGACTGCTTTCGACAAAGCCGTAGCCCTCGACCCGAACAATGTGGAAGGACGCTACGATTTGATCCAATGGTATCTGGAGACGCCCGGCATCGCTGGTGGAAGCATCAAACGCGCACTGGCCGAAGCGGAACAAATCAAAAGGCGAGATCCTTATTTCGGGAATATCGCAAGTGGCAGAGTGCTGGAGCACCAGAAGAAGTTCGTGGAGGCAGAACGAGCGTATCAAGCAGCGAGAGACCTGAAGACTGCAAGATTTGAAGCGCACTATGCGCTCGGTTATCTTCACAAACAGACGAAGGACTACGCAAAAGCGCTCGCAGCGTTCGAAACGGTCCTCCAACTTCCATCAAACGAAGATCGCCCCTATCAGATCGGAAGGGCCGAAGCGTACTACCAGATCGGTAGGACTTGCTTGCTCTTCGGCGAGCGACTGGATCGTGGCGAAGAAGCGCTCAAGATTTATTTGCAGTTAAGGCCGAATTTCTACATGCCGTCACTTGCGTGGGCACACATTCGCCTGGGAAATATTTACGAAAAGCGTGGCCGCCACGCACAGGCCCGAGCGGAATACGAAGCTGCCTTGGCATTGGAACCGGACCACAAAGGGGCCAAGGCTGCCCTCAAGAACCTGAGCGAGTGAACTGATCCTCATGTTGCTATCGCCTCATCGTTCATCAGTAGTGTGCCACCAGTGGTAGCGAGAACGGACGCGACTGCTCCCGACATTCGTGTCGTGTGCCGCCCATTGTTTCGTTCTGCCGGGCGGTTCAGATGGCGAGCCAATGAAGGAACGTTTCGCTCTCGGATTTCCCGCCCCAGCGATGGCTCTTTCTCCCTTTCCTGAAGCATTTGTGATGGGTTTTGTCGGATTTTCGCTTCCGGCGGCGATAATTGAGTAGAGAAGCGTGATTCAACGGCCATGCGGAGTGGTCCTCGCTGTATGACGGCGCCGCGCGGTACAAGACACCATGAAGAAAACTCAAGTTCGTAACCGCGTCGGTGTGCTCCGTCCACTCATGCAGTCCTCACAACAACATTGATAATGAATGCAGCGATAACCCACCGGTTGATCGTCTTGTTAAGTTGCGGCTTGCTGAGTGTCTCAGCGAGTCGAGCCGTCGCGAAATTCGTTAATTTTGAGACTCCACCAGTTCATCCCATCGAACTCAGCCCCGATGGACAGACGCTGGCCGTCTGCAATCTTCCAGACAACCGCATTGAATTGTTCAACGCAGCTTCGGGCATCCCTCAGTGGACGGGCAGCATCCTCGTTGGGCACGACCCGGTAAGCGCGCGTTTTTTTTCAAGCAATGAGGTGTGGGTGGTAAACCACATTTCATCGAGTATCTCCATCGTTGATTTGCAGACTCGCCAGGTGATGGCCACGATACAAACGAAGGCTGGACCCGCTGACGTGGTTTTTGCTGGCACTCCCAAACGAGCTTACGTTTCATGTTCGAAGGAGGACACCGTTCAGGTCTTTGATCCACAGACTCGGACGCTTGTCACCGAACTGTCGATTTCGGGAGACCGCCCCAAAGCGCTCGCGACGAGCCTAGATGGCTCGCGTGTGTACGTCGCCATTTTCGAGTCTGGTAATGCTTCTACGATCTTGGCCCCGAAATTGACGAAGTTGGACCAAACGCCACCGCCAAGTGTTGTGTCCGATCCCGAAGGTCCTCACCGAGGACAGGATCCTCCGCCAAATTCAGGATCGTCGTTCCACCCTCCATTGAGTCCATACCTGGTCTCCAACTCAATCAGTCGCGGCAGTTTAATCGTGAAGAAAAACGATACGGGACATTGGCTGGATGATAATGGGGGTGACTGGACCGAATTCATTTCCGGCTCAAAAGCGGCTCGCTCGGGACGCATTTCTGGTTGGGGCATGCCAGATCGAGACTTGGCGGTGATTGATACGACGACGCACGCAATCACGTACGCCTCTCGACTGATGAACATCTGCATGGCTGTTGGTGTGAATCCGGCCAACGGCCAGGTCGCGGTCGTAGGCACCGACGCGAAGAATGAAATCCGCTTCGAACCGAACCTCCGTGGCAAGTTCCTCCGAGTGCAACTGGCCTTGGTGGATCCGCTGGCGTTAACGAACACCCTTCATGATCTCAATCCGCACCTGGATTACACAACAGCGAGCGTTTCGCCTTCTGAACGGGCCAAGTCGCTTGGAGATCCACGAGGCGTTGTGTGGAATTCGGCAGGCACCCGGGCTTACATCACTGGCATGGGTTCCAGGAACCTGGTGGTCATTGATGGCACGGGTCACCGCATTCAGAACGATGCAATCGAAGTGGGCGAAGGTCCGACGGGCCTGGCGCTCGATGAACCTCGTGGCCGACTCTATGTGCTCAACCGATTCGGTGGCAGCATTTCTGTCGTAGATACCTCCTCCTTGACCAATGTGGCGACCGTGCGCTTCTTCGATCCAACTCCTGAGTTCATCAAAGTTGGTCGCCGGCTTTTTTATGACACTCGACTCACCTCCGGCTCTGGCCATGTGTCCTGTGCCTCGTGCCATGTAGATGTGAGGGTTGATCGACTGGCATGGGATCTCGGAATTCCTGACGGTGATATGGCCTTTGGACCGGGGCCGGATGATCCCGTGCTTGGTTTTGCACCGGGACGATTGCATCCGATGAAAGGGCCAATGGTGACGTTGACGATGCAAGATATCGTCAACATAAGGCAAGCAGGTCCTGGGAAGTTGCACTGGCGCGGCGATCGCGACTCAATCTTGGACTTTCATGTGACCTTCACCGATTTGCTCGCTGCGGATCAGCTGCCGACGGTAACGCAAATGCGTGAACTCCAGCTCTTCTTGGGTTCAGTTCGTTTTCCACCGAATCGACACCGCAACATGGACAATACTTTGCCGGAGGGCCTGCCGCTCCCCGGTCATTACGGCTTGGTTAATTCGAACGGCGTTGCGATGCCGCTGCCCAATGGAAATGCGGTCCTTGGACTGGATATTTTTCTGCGACGCGAATTTCCAGTGGGTCCGCAAGCGCCCCCGCCTCTTGGCAATCCTACAATCAACTGCTTCGCGTGCCATGACTGCGAATCATTCAGCAGTCAGGAACTGCCTGTGATCCCACTCTTACGCTCGGATGGATTGGCGTTCCGTTCGCCATCGCTGCGAAGCGTTTCCGAAAAGGTGGGCATGAACCAAACTATAAACGAGAGCCGCGCAGGCTTCGGTTTCATGCACGATGGCCGAGCGGATACGCTCACTCGCTTTCTGGTCGACGGCTTTGGCTTCGATAACAATCAGGACATCGCCGACATGGTCGCGTTTCTGTTGAGCATCAGCGGCGGTGATTTTCCTTTCCCGTGCTCCGGTGATTCCCAACACCGAGTTCAGGATGCGCATGCAGCAGTGGGACGACAAGTCGCGCTTACCTCTTCCGAACTCACGGATGAGTTGTTGGAACTTATCGCGCTCACCGAAATCGATTCTCCTCCCAAAGCCATCGATCTGATTGTTTGCGGAAGGCAAAACGGAACTAATCGTACGTGGTCGAATCTTCAGTCTGACCGTAACGGTGAAGTTTGGTCACTCGAAAACATTCTTGCGCTAGCGTCCGTGGACTCGCCGCTAACCTTCACTGCGGTCGTCCGAGGATCTGGTCGACGCCTCGGCGTTGACCGGGACGATGATGGGATCTTCGACCGCACTGAACAGGAACAGGGTTCGGACCCGTTCGACATCCGTTCACCGAGCAACTTGCCGTCTCCTACTGCTCCGCTCGAATCTCTGCTCCTGGCATTTTACACGGGCGAGTTCGTAAACCTGCAATTGGATGTCGCTGCATTGGACAGTCAGCACGACGGACAAACTGGCGAACAAACAGGACTGCGCCATCCAAACCGCCGCATTAGATTCAGTATTCCACGCCCGGAAGAATTGCCTCTTGGGATATCGATTGATTCTGCAGGTGAAAATCTCGTCTGGCAGGTCCCTCAGGAGCCGCCTCAACGCCTTTGGAGAACGCATCTCCAGGTTATGGATAATGGGCGCCCCACGCCGGAGGAAATTCCACTGGAGCTTCGTGTGTTAGACCTCAAAGCTTCGATCATAGACCGCGACACCGCCATCCGGTTGGGGCAGTCTCAATTCTTCGGATTCCAGTGGCAATTCGGCTTTCCGGCATATCGCTACGAAATCCAAGTGGCTGACTCACCAGCCGGCCCGTGGCGTCGGCTTGCTTTTGTTCATGAGCGCATCTGGACTGACGGAACGCCATTTCAGCGCGTCCCGCGCAGGTTTTACCGAATCGTAGCTTCTCGGTGAACCCCGATCGCGACGAACCGAATATGTGGGCAATAACAAATTCCTGTTTAATGTTGAAATGCCGTTTTCTGGCGTGCGCGGCTTATTTCCTGGCGACCCATTTAATATTCTCTTCCGACAACGTGGCAAAGGGTTCTGAAAAGCCCATGTACGAGGCGGGTGTGCGTCGGCAGGAGATTCGAACCAATGTAGTGGGAGATCTTTATTGCCCCGCGAAGACTGGCAGATTGCCGGGAATTATCCTTCTAGGCGGCTCGGATGGCGAGCCGATGAAGGAACGTTCCGCGTTGCTCGCCTCGAATGGCTACGTGGTGCTAAATCTGTTTTATTTCGGACACGATTCTTTACAAAAGAATCTTGTTGAAGTGCCAATCGAGTACCTGACGAATGCTGTTTCATGGCTGCTTACGCAGGTGCAGGTCGATCCCGATCGGATTGCAGTCATCGGCCACTCGCGAGGGAGCGAGGCCGCATTCATAATCGGAACTCTCTGTCCGAACGTGAGAGCAGTGGTTGGTGTCGCGCCCAGCTCAGTCGTTTGGCCGGGACCCGGCGCGTCCGGCTACTTTCACTCCGCTTGGTCGCTCCATGGAAAAGAACTTCCTTACGTGCCCGTGAAGTTTTCAAAAGGAGTCGGTGCATTTTTGAAAGAAATCACTGGGGGAACTCAGATTGAACACCGGCCGCTTTTCGTGGATGCGTTGAAGAACAAGGCGGCGGTTGAGAAAGCGCGGATTCCCGTAGAAAATATCAAAGGCGCTGTTCTACTCATCTCGGGAAAAGATGATCGCGCTTGGCCATCCGAATCTATGGCTGAAGCAATCATGACCAGTCTCCGTAAGCATCGGCATCCCTTCACGTACCGGCATCTCTCTTACGAAAAGGCTGGTCACAGCTTCGGGTTGCCCTCGGTGCCACGCAAAGAGAACTCGAACGACGTCTTCAAGATGGGTGGAACGCCCGCGGGCAATGCCACAGCCGCTACCGAGTCATGGCGAGCCTTGCTCGATTTCCTGGAAAAGGAATTACGAAACGGTCCGACAACGCACCGCCCGCCCTGATGCCCTCTCTTCCACCAAGCGTCACGTCCCCTCGGCATTGGTTGCTCGGACCGGCCCACTACGCGCAGCGCGAGCCGCTGCGCTGGTTACCGAAATGGGTCGAGGAGCACGGAGATGTGTTTAGAATCGTTTCGCCGCTCGGCCAGGCGACAATTGTCGGGAGCCCGGAACTCGCTCGCCAGGTGCTTATCGATCGCTACACACATTATCAGAACAAGAGCCGGCCTTACATGGTGCTGCGAATTCTGATGGGCAACGGACTTGTCACGAGCGAAGGCGAGTTCTGGCGTGGCCAGCGCAAGCTCGTGCAGCCGGCGTTTCATCGGCGGAGACTCGATGCGCTGTTCGAGATGATGGTCGAGCGCGTCACCGATGCCGTGGCACGACTAGGTCACGCCGCAAAGTCGGCAGAGGCGGTGGACTTCGCGCCGCTGCTGTCGCAACTCACGCTCGACATCATTTCGCGCGCGATGTTCAGCTCGGACGTGCAGGGCGCGGCTGCCCACGTGAGTCACGACATTGCTATCCTCAATGAGTACGCGCTGCACATGCTGCGGCATCCGTGGCTGTTTCTTTTGCCGCGCAGGATTCCGCTTCCATTCACGCACAAGCCGGTCCGCGCGCTGAAATCGATGAATGCGACTGTCCAAGACATCATTGAATCGCGCCGTCGCGAGCCGCACGCACACGATGATCTTTTGAGCATGTTGCTGTCGGCGTGCGAAGAAGGAACAGGCCGCGGGATGACGGATGAGCAATTGCGCGACGAAGTGATGACAATCTTTGTTGCCGGTCACGAGACAACTGCCAACGCGATGGCTTGGGTGCTGTATCTCGTATCGCAACACCCGGCGGTTGAGGAGCGATTGCTCGCGGAAATCGACTCACAGTGGCCACATGGCGGACTCACAATCGAAAACATCGGCCGATTCACTTACACGCGGCAGGTCATCGATGAATCACTGCGCATGTATCCGACGATCTGGTCGATTGGCCGATGCTGCACGCAAGGAGATCAGCTAGGTGGCTATCAAATCCCCGTTGGAATGAACGTCGTCGTGCCGATCTTTCACTTCCACTGGAGCGAACGCTTCTGGCCCGAGCCGCAGAAGTTCGATCCGTCGCGCTTCTCTCCCGAGTGGCGGCCGGTGCCGGAGGCAATGACGTACTTCCCGTTTGGAGCGGGTCCGCGCAGTTGCATCGGCAATCACTTCGCGCTTCAGGAACTGATGATTATGACGGTGCTGTTCCATCGCCATTTTCGATTTCGCCTGGCGCCTGGCTTTGTCGTGGAGCCTGACCCGCTGATTACTTTGCGACCGAAGCACGGGATGAAAATGATGCTCCGTGCGCGGATGGCTTTGAATGACCGACCGTCGATTCACGCCGCGTCACCGGGATTGCCATGAGGCTCAAGTACGCACTCCAGAAGACGAGCGATTTCATTTGTGCGGCACAAATGTATCGTGGGCTGCGCACTCATGATCAGTGGAGTGCGACCCGCCTTAAAGGTTTTCAGCAAGAAAGATTGGCGGCACTGGTTAGATATTCCGTCGCCCACTCACCATTTCATCGGAGGAGATGTGGCACCCTAGCCGCGAGTGGTGCAATCGAATTGGAGCAGCTTCCGATCATGGACAAAGAAACCATGATGGAACAGTTCGATGAGGTCGTGACCGATCCTCGCCTCAAGCTGAGAGAACTCCGAGAGCATCTTCGGAATCTCATGCAAGACGAATACTACCTGGGGGAATACCGCGTACTCTCGACCAGCGGCAGTACGGGAGTTCCCGCCGTTTTCGTGTACGACCGGCGTGCATGGAGCACAGTGATTGCCTGCCTCTTGCGCTGGAGCAACTTCTCCGGCTTCAAATCGCGATTCGGAAGACGCATCAGGATTTCGAGTATCCTGGCTGGCAGTCCAATCCATGCGACGCGCAGGCTAATCGAGAGCGCAGACTTTGAACTAACAAGAACGCAACGCCTCAGCGCATCGGAACCTGTGAATCGCCTTGTTTCAGCTTTGAACGAGTTCCAACCGGATGTCCTCTCTGCATATCCTTCGATTGCTTCACTGCTCGCGATCGAACAACTCGACGGCCATTTGCGCATCAGTCCGAAATTAGTTTCGACCGGCAGTGAGATGCGCACCGAAGAAATGGAGCGAAACATCCGGCAAGCCTGGGGCCAAATCCCGTTCAACGGATACGGGCTGACAGAAGCGGTCTTCGTCGCCTGCGGCGACGTGTTCCATCAGGGAATGCACATTTTCGACGATCTCGTCATAGTGGAGGTCGTAGATCAAAACAATCGGCCTGTCCCGAATGGTACGTGCGGTGACAAAGTTCTCGTCACGAATCTCTACAATTATGCACAGCCAATTATCCGGTACGCTGTATCCGACAGAATTACGATAGCGACACAGCCCTGCCCGTGTGGTCGCCCGTACCAAACAATTTCCAGCATTGAAGGGCGAAGCGACGACATTATTTATCTTCCCGGTGTCGATGAACGTGAAGTGGCCGTCCATGCCATCCAATTTGAGGAAGCGATCGGTGCCTGTGCCGATGTGAAAGAATTTCAAATCGTCCACGAGCCAGTGGGGATCGATCTGAAAGTCGTCATCCGTGGCACTCGTCCACGAGAGGAGACGGCCGATGATTTGAAACAACGACTCGCTGCGACTCTGGCGACGCTTGGCGTCGTCTCGCCGGAGGTCCATGTCGAATTTCTCGAAAGGATAGAGCGCAAAGGAGAGCGCATGGGCAAGTTCAAGGCCATCAAATCCAACGTTCCGCGAACTGCATCGCGGCGCGATCAACCAGTACCCGTCGAAGGCGATGCGAATGAATGAATCACTTCCATTTGTTGCGCGGACGTCCGATGACATTACGTCGCAGGGTGTCGTTGCTTTGGTTCGGATGATCAGGGCGGGAGAACTCTCTTCACGCGAAGTTGTGGAGGCCCACATTCGACGCATTGAGGTGGTTAATCAGTCACTAAACGCGATCGTTGTCCCGTTATTCGAAGATGCAGTGAAGTCCGCTTCGTTCGCCGACGAGATGCAAGCGCGAGGGCAGGTACTGGGGTCGCTCCATGGATTGCCGGTCACGATCAAGGAGATGTTCGATGTCTCAGGCACGCCGACGACTGCGGGTTTGACCAGCTTGGCTAACACGCCTGCGAGTGAAGATGCACCGCTTGTAATGCAATTACGCCGTGCAGGTGCGATCGTGCTCGGTAAAACTAACGTCCCTCAGTTGGGGATGTTCTACGAAAGCGACAACCCGCTCTACGGCCGAACGAATAATCCATGGAATTTTGAGCGGGCAACCGGTGGTTCAAGCGGCGGCGAGGCTGCGATCATCGCGGCACAAGGCTCACCACTTGGTCTGGGCAGCGACGGCGGCGGCAGCATCCGGCAGCCGGCTCACGCTTGCGGCATTTGCGGAATCAAACCGACATCTCGCCGATTCACGATGCGTGGACATTTTCCGTGCCCGAACTGGCACTCAGATTGGCTGCAACCTGGGCCTTTGGCGCGGAGCGTGGCGGACTTGCGCTTGGCGTTACGTGCTCTGTCAGCATCTGAGAACGACGAGGCTGATGCGACGCGCTTGCCTTTTTTGTCCACCGAAAACGGGGCGCCATCAGTGAAGAGTTTGCGGATCGGCTTTTACGTTGATGATGGCTTCTTCGCCCCGGCGCCAGCAGTGAAGCGCGCAGTGAAGGCAGCGATTAGCTCGTTGCGTGATGGTGGGGCCGAAGTTGAGGAGTTTTGTCCGCCCAATCTCGAAGAAGGTTTGCGGATCTACTTCAGTCTGTTTCTGGCCGATGGCATGGCGTGGACGCGAAGGCAGATAAAGGGCAGTCGGCCGGACTGGCGCACGCGAGCGTTGCTGTGGGGAGCGCTCGTACCGACCTTACTCCATCCTGGTGTGAAATGGCTGAATGAATTACTGGGGCAGCGATATCTGGCAAGGATGACCGGTTGGTGTAACAAGCGGGAATTATCGGTGGCCGAGTATTGGCAACGGCTTGAGGAACAGAATCAGTATCGCAGCCGGTTCATGGCGGAATTCGCCAAGCGGAACCTCGACGCCATTGTGTGTCCGGCCAACGCGCTACCGGCGTTCCCGCACGGAACTTTCTACGGCAATTTCACGGGAAGCTATACTCTCCTGTACAACCTGCTTGGCATGCCCGCGGGAGTTGTTCCCGCAACGCGCGTGCGGGCCGACGAAGAGAGCGACCGCAAATCAACTCATGACGCCGTTATTCGGACCGCCGTGGCGGTCGAAAGAGGAAGTGCTGATCTGCCCATTGGTGTGCAAGTAGTAGCGCGCCACTGGCGCGAGGACATTGCCCTTCGAGTCATGGCCGCATTGGAAGAACACTTCAAAATCCAGCCGGACTTTCCTGCGTTCCCGGCAGAGGTCGATTTCGCGAAGAAATGATGTGCTTCGATGAAGCGCGCGCGTGCCCTCCGGACTGCAACGCTTCTCAACCTTCGACCTTGAAACTCTTTGTCGGATTCTCACGAGCGGCGGCGATGTAGATAAGGATACCAGTTACTGCTTTTTCCAAGCTTACAGCAGAAAGATGCTCAAACGAAAACGACGATCTGGAACATGTTCGCAGCGGCGGTTGTGAGTGCAATTGTCGTTGGACATCCGCACAAGAATTCCGAATCCGCAGCCCAAGCACCAGGCGAGCCAGTTGTTCAGGCCCTATGAAGCTCGAAAAAGAGTTGGTCGGCGCGTCTTCGATGCCTTTGGTGCTGGCCGTCCTCGCGGAGGGCGATAACTACGGCTACGCGATCATTCGACGCGTCAAAGAACTGTCCGGCGGGAAGATCGAGTGGAGCACTGGGACACTTTACCCTGTTTTGCATTGGCTCGAACATCGGAGGCTTGTGCGCAGTCGCTGGACCAAGGCCGAATCCGGCCGCAAACGAAAGTATTACTCTCTTCAACCTCACGGTCGACGAACGCTGCAGCAGCAAAAGGAGCAGTGGACACTGGTTGCTTTCACTTTGGAACAGCTCTGGAAATGACTTCAAAGGATTTGGGCTGCGCTAAAACATCGCTGAAGCAACTCTCTCGACGATCTGGCCAAGTGAACCTGAAGCTTTCCACCACGGGGTCAACCAGCTTGAACAGCATCGCCAGCGTCTAATTTGCGCACAAGAGCGGCAGAAAAAAGTTATCGCAAATCAACTCGCGATGTTGTGATCCGGCACGGCCGTAACCGTCGAGAAAGGAAGTGCTGGATTGCCAATCGGTGTGCAAGTGGTAGCCCAACACTGGCGCGAGGACATCGTTTTGCGAATCATGGCTTCATTGGAGGAGCACTTCCGATTGCAACAGGGCTACCCAAGTTATCTCGCACCAATCGCTTAAGCCTTGACCCAACCCGCCGAAATGCCCAGACGGCTTGCCGTCGCCGGTCGTGTACCTGAACGCGTAGGTGTCCAAACATTCCTAAGTTTCTTTTCGGTTATCGTTCGTCGGCGACAATGGAAGAGTAGGAATGTTGAGTGAATTGTCCGATCAAGAGCTTTTACGCCGCTACTTGAGCGAAGGAACTGAAGCCGCCTTTGAAACGCTCGCACGGCGCCACTTGGACCTCGTTTTCGGGGCTGCGTTTCGCCGCTTGCACGACACGAGTCTGGCTGAGGAGATCACGCAGAGCGTATTCGTCACTCTGGCCAAACGAGCAAAGTGGCTTGCTGGGCATCCTTCACTCGCTGGCTGGCTTTATCAAACCACCATGAATCAGGCACGCGACCGATTTCGCAGTGAGCAACGCCGACGCATTCGAGAGGAAACGGCAGCGATGCTCGGAACCACATCAAATGTTGAAGCGTCTGCGCTACAGCCGCTGGTTCCGGTGTTGGACGAAACAATGCTCGAACTCTCTACCACCGATCGCGAAACGCTCGTGCTTCGCTTCTTCGCAAACAAGAATCTGCGGGATGTCGGCACAGCGCTTGGAATCCGCGAAGACGCGGCCCAGAAGCGGGTCGCCAGGGCTCTCGATGCTTTGGCTGAACGGTTTCGTCTTCGCGGCTTTCGGATCGGCTCCGCCAGCGTCGTGGTCGGCGCTCTGCAACAGGCTACCGCCTGCTCGGCACCGGCAGCACTCGCTACTACCACAATCCAAGCAGCTCTGGCCGCGGGCACGTCCGTTCCCGCCGCCGGAGGAACTCTCGCACTGATCAAAATTATGAGCCTGACAAAAACACAAATTGCGCTGCTGTGCGTTGCACTGGCCAGTGTGCCCCTCGGATATGAGTGGCATTCACTAGCGAAAATCGAACGAACTCAAACAAACAGCTCGTTGAGCGAACCCCAACTGATACACACGGTGCTGTATGATCTTGCTCCAACTCTTGCGGTCAGCGGCTTTTCGCCTGATGGAAGATCTATCGCCACAGTTGATTTGAAGCGCGACGTGAGATTGTGGGATGCGCGTACGGGAAAAGGCACCTGGACTTACACTGCACCGGGCGAGCCATTGCGAGGCGCAGTGTTTTCACCTGACGGAGCGCTATTAGCGCTTTTTGGTGGTAACGTTAACGAAAAGCCGATGGGGATCTCATTGATCAGCATCAAGTCGAAAACCCTGACGCGAAGGCTTGAGTTGCCATCCGACACGATTTGGTCAGTTGCGTTCGCCCCTGACGGCAAGACACTTGCGGCCGCTTGCCGTGATAAAACGGTGCAGCTATGGAATCCTCAAACAGGAGAGTTGAAAAAGATCCTCACCCCCGACTTGAGTCCTCGGCCCACAGAAGACACCGAATATGGCACGACGTCAGTGGCTTTTTCTCCCGACGGCCGGATCTTGGCCGCCGGATGTCGAGACGGCTCCATTCATCTTTGGGACACTGAAACGCTCAACTTCAAAAAAAGGTTAAAGACCGGGGGTCCCATTTCTCGAATTTCTTTTTCAGCCGACGGGAAAACCCTCGCGAGTGGACATACTGACGGACTGAATACTTGGGATGTCGAAACCGGCCAATTGAAAAAGAAGCTGGAAGGAGGTCCGGTGACAGGGGTGACTTTTTCGCCAGACGGTCTCCTGATGGCAAGTGCGGGGACGAGATATGGTAGCCGTGTTGTGGGCAAGAGGGAGTTTCCAGGTGTCATGGGTGAATTGCGTCTGTGGGACGCACAAACCGGTGAACTGAAGTCGACGCTCGAAGATCGAAGCGAGCCCGTCAACGGATTTGCTTTCTCGCCTGATGGCAAATCATTCGCAGTTGGGTCTTCCGGGATGTCCACAGCAACCATGAAAATCTGGCGTGTGCGATAGCGGAGCTGCAACGGGTGAGGCAAGTTGCTTCGACAGCTTGCTCGAAAGAGGTGTTTCCAACACGGAGATCCATTCGCCACTTTTTGACTGAAATCTTTGTCGGATTTTTGCGGGCGGCGGCGATGAAGGCACGCATTGCTGGGCGCCTTGGCCGCCACACATTTGCTCGTCCAGTTCCTGGCGTTTGCACTCGGCTCGTTTGCCTTGCCGGCGGGCTTCCCGGTCCAGCGTCGCCGGTGGCAGCTTCACGCCCGTCAAATGCTCGATTACTTTGCTCGCCTCAGCCACCGGCAAGCTCATGTGGGAAGGCCCACAAGCCGGTTCAGGGACCATTATTCGGTGCGCTGATAATGTTTTGATTCTGTTCGACACTGGTGAACTGCAACTTGTCAAAGCCAATCCGAAAGAGTTCAAAACCAAGGCGCGGATGCAAGTCGTCGGTCGCACGGCGCGCAGCTATCCGGCGATTGCGGATGGATTCGTTTACGTAAAGGGACCGAAGCAGCTCGTCTGCGTTGATCTACACGCGAATCCGGAGTGAATGAGGATTGGCGGTTTGCTTTTGCTCCTTGGTAAGAGGTTCCCATCTCTTCTTGTAGAATTCCTGTCGGATTCTCGCGAGCGGCGGCGATGATGAAATGAGAGAAGTATGGAAGACCTAGAACTTCTGCGAAAATACGCCCAGCAACGGTCCGAGCCGGCCTTCACTGAGCTCGTAAACCGGCACATCAATTTCGTCTACTCGACCGCGCTACGCGTCGTGAGAGACCCGGAATTGGCGAAAGATGTGGCGCAGTTGGTCTTTATTAAACTCGCGCAAAAAGCCGGATCGCTTCCCGATGATGCAGTACTTCCCGGCTGGCTTTATCGAACAACCCAGTTTGTTTCCCACACTGCACTGAGAAGCGACTGGCGGCGGCGCGAACGTGAAAACACAGCTATGCAACTCAGTGAATTGAACATCAACAGCGAATCCGTGTGGAAAGAAGTGGGGCCACTGCTGGACGAAGCGATGACGCATCTCCGCAAAGGCGAACAGGACGCGGTACTGCTTCGGTTTTTTTCCGGGAAAAGCCTGCGGGAGATTGGTGAAGCGCTTGGCATCAGCGAGGACGCCGCACAAAAGCGCATCAACCGCGCATTAGAAAAACTGCGCGGTAATTTTGTACGCCACGGTGCTGTGGTTTCGGCAGCGGCAATAATTCCTGCGGTCTCGGCCCATGCTGTTCAGGCCGCACCCGAAGGTCTGGCTTCTGAGCTGATTAGCAGCTCACTAAGCAGCAGCGGGAGCACAATATTCACCGCCACAACATGGAGTTTTGCCAAGGCAGCGGTTCTCGCAAAGCTGAAAGCCACGACTACAATCGGGCTCTTCACGGCTGTGCTGCTATTTACGGGTGCCGTCGTCGTTACGCGAGTATCTAATAAGACTCCAACTCAGCCAACTTGGGTATTGCGCGGCACGGTCCGCACGCCGGATGGCAAAGCCGTGGCAGGGGCGCTTGTCCGAGTCGCCACTTCGCGAAGGCCTGTACCACTCTATCAGACGACAAGTTCCACTTCGCCCACGAACATCGCGAGTCCTTTATCGCCCCGCAATGAGATCGACCGCTTCGTGCTTGCGAAGCTGGAACCAAAGGAGCTCGAGCCGGCTTCCGCGCAGTACACCAATACATCGAAGTTGCCTCCTTCAACCAATACTGCAGCCGACGGCAGCTTCGTTTTTGATTTGCCTATTCCGCCCGACGCGAGAGCGGCTGTGGTGGTGAGCTGTGATGCCGGGTACGCCTTGGTCACCGGTTTGGAACTGCTCACGAATTCAGACGTAACCGTGCAATCGTGGGGCCAAATCGAAGGCGTAATGCGCATTGGCCAATCTCTGGCCACGAATCAAACCGTAAACATCAGCATTTGGGGATCGGACGAAACTTACGATTGGAATCTTGTTTGGCATGGAACATCTGCGCGAACAGACGCAAACGGCCGGTTCGCTTTTCCGCGTGTTGCTCCAGGTGATGTATGGCTCACTCACAGGGTTTCAGTTCAGCCGGGTGACGAAAGACAGAGCGGGCATCAGTATGTCAGGGTCGAACCGGGATCTCAGGTGCGGGTTCAACTCGGCGGGGTTGGAGTGGCTGTCACTGGGCGAGTGGATTGGCCTTTCAACGACCGATTGAACTTTTATGGCACCATGTGGGCAAATCAATCGCACGGAATGCGACCGCCCGACAACTGGAATACAATGACGATGGAGGAAAAGCGTGTTTATGAGAGAATTTGGCGAAACTCCCCCGAAGGCGAGCAGTTCAAGAAAGAAGTCCGGAACTACGAGTTTCGCGTGCAACCAGACGGCTCGTTCAGAGTGGAGGATGTGCTGCCCGGCAGTTACCAAATGCAAGTGCGCGCTGACGCGCAAAAGCGCAAAGGAGAGAGCGCGCGGTTGGCTGCTTCCGCAGAAACGCAAGTGGAGGTTCCGAAAACGACGAGTCGGAAATTCGATGAAGCAATTGACGCGGGAGTACTCTCCCCGCAGCGGCTTGGTATTGAGTAAGTGAGCTGCCGCGTCTTTGCGACGTTACGCCAATAATCACAATATCTGTGTGTGCGGATGGGAAAGATATCGCGAAGACTCATCATCAGTGGACGGGCGCTCCTTCATAGAGTTCGTGATGCATGAACAAACGCCACGTTCAAGTTTGTCCACGTGCGTGACGCATCGTGCCTGTCGCTCGTATCACATGAGTAATCGCGATGAGAGCTTGATTGTAAAATTCGAACTACGCTTTTGAAAATTCTGCCACACTTTCCCCAGAGGCAATTAGTAAAGATTAGCACCTTTCTGGAAACGTGAAGACAGGTCACATGATGTTGCCGCAAAACCGTCCACCGATGAAATCTGTCGCTTTGCTCGTGGCCCTCTTCGCCGTCTCTCTGCCTGCCCAGGATGTTTTCATCAGCGAATTCCTTAGCTCGAACAATGGCGGATTGCGCGACGAAGACGGGGACAGTCCGGATTGGATTGAAATCTTCAACCCGGGCACGAACACGGTGAACTTGAACGGGTGGTTTCTCACGGACTCGACGAACAATCTTACAAAGTGGCGCTTTCCCTCGGTGAATCTCGCGCCAAACGGATTCCTGATCGTGTTTGCTTCGGGCAAGAACCGCACGAATTCGGCTGCCCCGCTGCATGCGAACTTCAGTTTGAATGCCGATGGGGAATATCTCGCGCTGGTGAGGCCGGATGGCGTCACGATTGCGTCTCACTTCGCGCCGGAATTTCCGGAGCAGTTGGCCAACGTCTCGTATGGCATCGCCCAGAATCTACAGGTGACGACGCTTATCTCCGGCACTGCAGCGGCGCGGGTTCTCGTTCCGACCAATGGCGCGCTGGGTACAAACTGGATTGCCATCGGGTTCAATGACTCGTCATGGCGATTGAGCACAAATGGAGTTGGCTACGAATCCTACTCGCCCGGTTTTGCCATCCGGAACTTCAGGGCCAACACGTCCGTGAGCAGCGTCGATGCGGCGGAAGCAGTCATCAACTCACCGTCGCAGCAATCGGGCGTGTTCACGGAGACGCGCAACGTGGTGAATTACCTTAACACTGAATCGCCGGGGAATTTCGGCAGTGACGTGACGTTTCCTGGTATGACCATGGGTGTCAATGCCAACGATTTTGTTCTGGAAGCGACGGGCATTCTCACGATTCCGACCACGGGCGACTGGACGTTTGGGGTCAGCAGCGACGATGGCTTTCGGGTGGATATTGGCGGCAACGTGCTCGAGTACCCCTGGCCACGTGCACCAGGAGATACATTCGCGACCTTCTTTCTCACTGCTGGTGAGTATCCGCTACGGCTGGTCTTTTTCGAGCGCGACGGCGGCGCCGAAGTGGAATTCTTTGCCGCGCAGGGAAACCACTTCGGTTTCAATGGAAGCTTTCGCCTCGTCGGCGATATCGCAAACGGCGGACTCGCTGTGAAATCGGTGTCTGCTTCTGGAGGCAGTTCCACGAGCATTCGCGCGCAAGTGGTCACGGATGTGCAGGCGGAAATGTTCAATCGGGCCAGTTCAGCTTACGTCCGGTTACCGTTCAATCTGATGAACCCGGCAGCACTCACCACGCTCACGCTGCGGATGAAATACGATGACGGTTTTGTCGCGTACTTGAACGGCATCGAAATCGCGCGACGCAATACTCCCGCATCGCCGCAGTGGAACTCTACCGCGACTCTTAATCGTGCGGCGACGAGCGCGGTGATCTTCGAAGACATTGATGTGACGAGCCGGCTGAATTTACTCCAGACGGCCAGCGATCTTCTCGCGATTCACGGATTGAACGATTCTGCGACAAGCACCGACTTCCTCATCGCTGCTGAATTGGTGGAGAACAAAGTTTTCGGAACGACCAATCACTACTTCTCCTCGCCGTCTCCGGGACTGGTGAATGGCTCAGGCACATTCGCTTTTGTTCAAAACCTCAAGTTCACACCCGGACGCGGATGGTTCGACAACACCAATTTCTCCGTGACCATCACGAGTGCGACTCCGGGCGTGACGATTCGCTACACGACCGATGGCAGCGCGCCATCGCCAACCAGCGGTTCCATTTACAGCGGAGCCATTCCAGTTTCAGGAACAACGGTCCTCCGCACAGTTGGTTATCGGAATGGCTACGAGCCAACCGAGGTCGAGACGCATTCTTACATTTTTCTCGATGACGTGCAGGAGGACGGCAACCTGAGCACCGCGATCACGCAAAGCCCTCAATACCGCGACACGTTCAAGAGTGATTTGCTGGACATCCCGACCCTAAGCATTGTGATGAACTCGGATGATCTATTTGGCCCGAACGGCATCTGGTCCAATCCGAACGCCCAAGGGGTCGCGTGGGAGCGTCCCTGTTCACTCGAATACATGCGGCCCGATGGAGAAGACGGCTTCGAGATCAACTGTGGGATTCGCATCCAGGGCGGGGCGAGCCGGTTCCTGGTGGAGAAGCACGGCTTTCGCGTGCTGTTCAAAAGCCTCTACGGGCCGGGGAAATTGAAATATGAACTTTATCCTGATTCGCCGGTGGAGGAGTTCGACACGCTCACCATCCATGCCATGTTCAACGACCATTGGGTGTGGGGCGCTGCGAACGCCACGATGCAGCGCGATCAGTGGTGTCGCGATACGCAGAACGCAATGGGCGGGTATGGTCCGCATGGAACTTACGCGCATTTATATCTGAACGGGTCCTATTGGGGACTTTTCAACATCGGCGAGAAAGGCGATGCGTCCTACGGCGCGCATTACCTCGGTGGCGAAAAGGAGGAATACGACGCGTTCAATTCGGACGAGAACATCGATGGCGACCGTGTGGCGTGGGATCAGATGTTCGCCATCGCGAACGCCGGCATCACGACGGACGCGGCTTACAACAACCTCAGCCAGTACCTGAACATTCCAAACCTGATCGACTACATGTTGATGAACTTCTATGCCGCGACCGTCGATTGGCCGTGGCACAATTGGAACGCCGCGCGCCGCCGCGTGCCGGGCGCCGGGTTTCATTTCTTCAGTTGGGACGCGGAGTGGAGCTTTGGCATCGGCGCCAACATAAACACTGATCGCACGTCGGAAAATGCCGGGGCACCGGGCATTCTTTATTCATCGTTACGCCAGCATCCAGAGTTTCGGCGCCTTTTCGGCGATCACGCACACAGGCATCTCTTGAACGGAGGAGCGCTCACGCCCCAGGTTGCCGAGGCTCGCTGGAGACAACGCTCTGCCGAAATCGACCGTGCGGTCATTCCTGAGTCCGCTCGTTGGGGCAATGGTCACACACGAGACACGTGGCTTGGCGCCGAAGCCAGCGTGCTGTCATGGTTTCCGGCGCGCGGCGGCATCCTGTTGGGACATCTCCGCAATGCCGGACTCTACCCGCAGACCGACGCGCCAGTCTTTTCACAATTTGGCGGACTCGTTCCTTCCGGTTACGCGCTCACCATCGCAGACCCGGGTGGCTCCGGCGTCATTTACTACACCATTAACGGCGCTGATCCGCGACAATGGGGTGGAGGTAACACCCCAGGCGCTCGTGTTTATTCGACAGCGATTCCCCTGACGGGAACAACCGCTGTGCGCGCGCGCATTTTCAGCGGCGGAGAATGGAGCGCCCTTGTGGAGGCAACGTTTTATCTGGTGCAGGACTTCAGCAGCCTTCAGGTGACCGAAATCATGTATCGTCCGCCGAACTTTGGCAGCACAAACTCCGATGAAGTGGAATTCCTCGAACTGAAAAATACCGGCACGAACTCTCTCGATCTCTCTCCCCTTCATTTCACCGACGGAATCCAATTCGCGTTCACGAGCGGCACGCGATTGTTCCCGGGATCGTTTTTTGTGCTGGCCCGCAATGCCGCTGCATTCACCGCGAAGTATCCGGGACGCACCGTCCATGGCGTTTACTCGAACCGGTTGGACAACGCTGGTGAGAGGCTGACGCTGACCCATGTCCTCGGCACAAATGTTTTCAGCTTTACTTACAACAATGCCGTGCCGTGGCCGATTACACCGGACGGTCACGGCTTTTCGCTCGTGCGCGCGAACGTCAATCGTGATCCTGATGCTGCCTCCAGCTGGCGCCAGAGCGCCAACATCGGCGGCTCACCGGGCGCCGACGATCCGGCAGTTACCATTCCAGCCGTCGTTATCAACGAAATTCTCACGCACACCGATCCGCCGCAGATTGACGCCATCGAATTGCACAATCCGACTGGCGGCGCGGCGAACATCGGCGGCTGGTTCCTCACCGATGAGGCGACGCAACCAAAGAAGTTTCGGGTTCCCGATGGCACAGTAGTTCCCGCTGGAGGATTTATTGTCTTCGATGAAACGAACTTCAATCCGCAGGCTGGCGTATTTCCGAGCTTCGCTCTCAATTCGCACGGGGAGTCGCTTTTTCTCTTTTCCGGAGATGCGAACACGAACCTCACCGGCTACAGCCATAGCTTCGATTACGGCGCAGCAGCGAATGGAGTGACGTTTGGGCGTTACGTCATCAGCACCAGTGAGGAGAATTGGCCCGCGATGGCAACACCCACCGTTGGCACAGCCAATTCCTCGCCGCGCATTGGTCCGCTCGTCATCAACGAAATCAGTTTCCACCCAGCGCTTGGCTACGACGAATTCATCGAAGTTCACAATCTGAGCAGCAATGCGGTGCCGCTTTACGACACCACGTTTCCAACGAATCGCTGGAGGATAAATGGGTTGGGTTACACGTTCCCGAACAATATTTTGGTCCCGGCGGGTGGTTATCTCTTGCTCGTCCCGATCAGCCCGGCGCAGTTCCGCGGCAAATACGGAATTGCTCCTGCCGTACAAATCATCGGTCCGTACGCCGGTGCGTTACAAGACAGTGGCGAGCGACTTCAGTTACAACGTCCGGATGCCCCAGACACCAACGGCGTGCCTTACATCGTGGTGGATGAAGTGCGCTACAACGACAAACTTCCATGGCCACCTGGCACTGATGGCGAAGGGCCTTCATTGCAACGCCGAGTGCCAGGACTTTACGGCAACGAACCAACGAATTGGTTCGCGGGCGGAATCACACCGGGCACCGCGAACCTGCCGAACCAGCCGCCGACAAGTACACTTATTTCACCGACGAACAATGCAACGTTTGCCGCGCCAGTCACAGTGACGCTGACCGCCACCGCTACAGACTCCGACGGCAGCATCGCACAGGTCGAATTCTACAGCGACGGTGTGCTGATCGGAATTCGCACCAACGCGCCTTACACTTTCGCGTGGCAGAACGCTCCTCCCGGCACCCATGTGCTCATTGCCCGGGCTCGCGACAATCGCCTCGCGGCAACTGCCTCAGCGCCGATTGTCATTACCATCAATTCACCGCCCGTCGGCACAGGCATTGGTTTGCGGGGCAATTATTTCGGCAACATGACTTTGAGCGGCGTGGCCGTTCCGCGTCTGGACTCAACCGTTGGTTTCGACTGGGGGAGCGGTTCACCGCATCCCTCCATCGGCCCTGATTATTTCAGTGTGCGCTGGGTCGGCAAGGTGCAACCGCGCTACAGCGAGGACTACACCTTCTACACGCGGACGGACGATGGCGTGCGTTTATGGGTCAACGGCCAGATCGTCATCGATCAATGGGTCGATCAAGCTGCAACAGAGGTGAACGGCTCCATCACGCTCACCGCCGGAAATCTGTACGACATCAAAATGGAGTTCTACGAAAACTGGGGAGATGCCGTGGCGACACTTTCGTGGTCTTCGCAAAACACACCGAAAGAAATCATTCCGACGTCGCAACTTTATCCGTCCATGCCGCCCACGATTGTCCTGACAAGCCCCACCACGGGCGATGTGTTTATCGCGACTTCAACGGTGAACCTGAGCGCCAGCGCGTCGGACCCCGATGGAACTGTCAAAGTCGAATTCTTCGTGAACGGCGCAAAACTCGGTGAAGACATAACGGCACCGTTCACCATTCCGTGGACAAACGTTCCCGGCGGAGCTCACATGATTCACGCTGTCGCCATCGATGACAGCGGTCTTAAGCGTACTTCGGCAACAGCCGGCATCAACGTCCTCCCTGGCTACACGAGCAATCTCACGCTGATTGCGACCGGCGCGGTGTGGAAATACCACGATCAGGGCGCCGACCTGAGCAATGTGTGGGCAACGATTGCCTACGATGACAACGGCTGGAGCAACGGTCCGGCGCAACTCGGTTACGGCGACGGTGATGAGCGCACGCCTGTTGGATACGGGCCGGACGCCGGAGCAAAATACATCACGACATACTTTCGCCGGGCATTCACACTAACTGATCCATCCTCGTTCACGGCGATGAACCTTCGCGTGTTGCGCGACGATGGTGTCGTCGTCTATCTGAACGGCTCCGAAGTCTATCGCAACAACATGCCCAGCGGCTCGATTGGCTATCAGACTACGGCCAGCACCAATGTGGAGGGCACTGCTGAGTCCAGTTTCCATTCGCTTGCGATCAATCCGGGCTTTCTAGTGTTTGGCGCAAACGTGGTTGCTGTCGAAATTCATCAGGTCAACGGCAGCAGCGATGACATCAGTTTCGACTTCGAGTTGACCGGCGTGCAGAGTTTTCTTGCGCCTTACTTCACATCGCAGCCTCTCAGTCAAAGCGTGGAAGCGGGAGCGAACGTAACGTTCTTGGCAATTGTGGCCGGCACTGCGCCGGTGTCTTACCAATGGCGCTTCAATGGAACAAATCTGGTTGGAGCGACCAACTCGACGTTGGTGCGCACCAACGTTCAAGCGGCGCACGCCGGGAATTACACTCTCGTAGCCACGAATCGGATTGGTTCGGCGACAAGTCAGGTTGCGGCGCTTACGGTGATCGTTATTCCCGATACGGACGGCGACGGAATGCCCGACTGGTGGGAAATTGCACACGGTTTGCAAATGAATAATCCGGCTGATGCGCTACTCGATGCCGATCAGGACGGCATGATGAATCTCCACGAGTATTTAGCCTCCACTGATCCACAGGATGCAAACAGCGTGTTGAGGCTCGAAATCTTCAACACCAATGGAATCGCCCTCCGATTCACGGCTCAGTCAAACCTCGAATACACCATTCAATTCAGAACGAGCTTTACGGAAAACATGTGGAACGCGTTGAGCAACATCGCAAAGAAGCCGGCCAGCCGCACGATCAACGTGACGGACACGCAGCTATCGAACAGTCCAGCGCGGATTTATCGCGTAGCAACGCCGCCTCTTGAATAAGAAAACGACGAATTTTACTTTCGGTGCTCTCAATATAAGACGCCGATAGAGTCTGAGTAATGTCCGATGTTTCTGCGAGCACGACAATGGACTGGGTTGAGTCTGCTGGTGGCAGTGGGAGTGGGGGTGTGGTGGTTTGTGGGAGGAAAGCACTGGGCGGGACAGGAGACTGGAAAGGAGGTTACTTCGGTCTCTGGATTTTCCTTGCGGATTACCAATGTGCTTTCACCGGGGAGTGCTGGGTTGGTTGGGCATTTCCATGTGGTGGTGAGGAATGCGCCCAATGGGCCGAACGCGCGCACGAATGTTTGGGCGTTTCGGTTGCGCAATACGGAGGGCTCGCT
>JGI10216J12902_100894114_pt1 | contig 84060 bp, 70 predicted proteins | sample KanNatreferecore_FD_12902 | JGI IMG/M metagenome (IMG submission 12902)
CTTTCGATCATTCACTTCTGGGCGCTCATCTTCATCTACATCTGGGCGGGGCCGCATCATTTGCTCTACACGGCGCTGCCGGATTGGGCGCAATCGCTCGGTATGGTGTTCAGCCTGATGCTCATCGCGCCGAGTTGGGGCGGCATGTTGAACGGCCTGCTCACGTTGCGCGGGGCGTGGCACAAGCTGCGCGAGGAGCCGATGCTCAAGTTCATGGTCGTGGCCGTGACCGCTTACGGCATGGCGACGCTCGAAGGTCCGCTGCTCGCCATCAAGAGCATCAATTCACTGTCGCATTACACGGACTGGACGATTGCGCACGTTCACACCGGCGCGCTCGGATGGAACGGCTTCCTCACTTTCAGCGTGCTCTACTGGCTTTTTCCGCGCCTCTACAACACGAAGCTCTGGAGCACCAAGCTCGCAAACTGGCACTTCTGGGTCGCGCTGCTCGGCATGATGTTCTACGTGGTGCCGATGTACTGGAGCGGCATCACCCAAGGGCTGATGTGGAAGCAGTTCACCAATGAAGGCTTCATGCAGTATCCGAACTTCCTCGAAACAGTGCTGCAATTGGTTCCCATGTATCGGCTGCGCGCGATTGGCGGTTCGCTTTACATCATCGGCGCGTTCCTGATGGCTTACAATTTGTGGAAGACGGCGCGCTCCGGGAAATTCGTGCCTGAAGTCGAGGCGCAGGCCGCGCCCATCAGCGCGCAGGCGGAGCATGTGGAATTGGCCCCGACCGCGGCGTGGTTCAAGCATCGCGTGCTCGAATGCAAACCAGTGCTTTTCACGGTGCTGGCGTTTGTGGCCGTAGCGATCGGCGGCGCCGTCGAGATCATTCCGATGTATCTCATCAAGGAAAACGTTCCGACCATTACCGCAGTGAAGCCTTACACCCCGCTGGAAGTCATCGGCCGCGACATTTACATCCGCGAAGGCTGCGTCGGCTGTCATTCGCAAATGATTCGTCCGTTCCGCTCCGAGACCGAGCGCTACGGTGAGTATTCGAAGGCGGGAGAATTTGTTTACGAGCATCCGTTCCTCTGGGGTTCGAAGCGCACTGGACCCGACCTCCATCGCGAAGGCGGCAAGTATCCCGATGCGTGGCACTACAATCACATGGACGATCCGCGCACCACTTCGCCCGGTTCCATTATGCCGCGTTACTCGTGGCTGCTGACTCAAAAGCTTGATACCAACTCCATTCCACCGCGCATTACGGCATTGCGCAAAGTCGGCGTCCCTTATCCGGCGGGATTGGAGCAAACCGCCATCGCCAGCGCCAAGGTGCAGGCAGAGCAGGTCGTCGCGAACCTGAAGCTGGGCTCCGTCGATACAACACCGGACAGAGAAATCATCGCGTTGATTGCCTACCTGCAACGCCTCGGCACCGACATCAAAACGGCCCCGGCAATTTCGGAGCCGCCGTCGATGCAACCGCCGGAAACCAAAGCTCCGCCCACGAACACCACGGCAAAAGTCGAAACGACAATCAACAACGCGAGGAACTGAGTATGATTCAGAACGTCATTCGCGAAATGGGCGGCATCGCCGCTTACGGAATCATCTCCGTCTGCCTGTTCTTCACTGTGTTCACCGGCGCGATGCTCTGGGCTTTCGCGCAGCGCAAATCGCTTTGCGACAAAATGAGCGAACTGCCCCTCGACGATGGCTCGCGCGAACCGAAAAAGATTTCACATGAATAGCGATCCAAACTCCCCGCAATCCAACGAACCGTTGATACCCAATCACGAAGCGGACGGCATTCGTGAACTCGATAATCTTCTGCCGCGCTGGTGGGTGTGGCTGTTTTATCTCACCACGATCTTTGCCTTCGTTTACATGGGCTATTACCACGTGTTCAAACGCGGGGACTTGCAGGCCGCCGAGTACCGCAAAGAAGCCCGTCGCGGTGATGAGATCAAAAACGCAGCGCTGACGAAGTTCGAGTCCGGCATTGGCACACTCGCACCCGACTCCGACAAAGTTGTCCTCGCGAAAGGCCAGCAGGTTTTTCTGCAGATGTGCGCGCCGTGTCATCGCCCTGATGGCGGCGGCCTTGTGGGCCCGAACATCTGCGACGACTACTGGATTCATGGTTCCAATTACGTGGACACGATCAAGACGATCGTCAACGGCGTGCCCGAGAAGGGCATGATCACATGGCGGGGACTGTTGAAGCCAAATGAGATCCAGGCGGTGGCGAGCTACATCTACACCTTCCGCGGCACGAAACCACCGAATCCCAAGCCGCGCGAAGACCAGGCCGCGCCGGCGAAGCCGAACGAGTACGAATGATGAGCGTTTGTCCGACACAGAGGCCGAATGATGCAGATGAAACGGAGTCACCAGTCAAGCGGGTGGACTGGCAGGATTTCCGCGATCATCTCTCAACGGCGGACAAACAAGGCCATCGCAAGTGGCTCTTTCCGAAAAAGCCGAAGGGCCGTTGGTACGCGCGGCGCACTTACATCAGTTGGCTGTTGCTGGCGATTCTGTTCGCCGGACCGTTCATTCGAATCAATGGCAACCCGTATTTCCTCATCAACATCATCGAGCGGAAGTTTTCGATCTTCGGACAACTTTTCTGGCCGTCGGACTTCGTCATCTTCGTGGTCGCGACGCTGATCTTCCTGACGAGCATTCTCGTTTTCACGACGGCCTTCGGGCGGCTCTGGTGTGGTTGGACCTGCCCGCAAACGCTGCTCATGGAAATGGTCTTCCGCAAAATCGAATACGCCATCGAAGGCGACAGTGTCGCGCAACGCGCCCTCGCCGCCGCGCCTTGGAACACCGGCAAGATCGCAAAGAGGACTGCAAAGCATTTCATCTTCTTCGCGCTGTCATGGATCATCGGGAACACATTGCTCGCCTACCTCATTGGGAGCGAGAAGCTCATCACCATCATTACTGACGACCCGCGCAATCACCTTGTGGGTTTGGGATTCATGACCGCATTCACGCTGCTGTTCTACGCGATATTCGCGCGATTCCGCGAACAGGCCTGCACGTTCATTTGCCCGTACGGCCGGTTCATGTCGGCCGCCATTGATGAGAATACGATGGTCGTCGCCTACGATCACAAGCGCGGCGAGAACCGTGGCCCGATGAAGCGCGGGCAAAACATTGAATTGCGCCATTCCGAAGGACTCGGCGATTGCGTCAACTGCCGCGCGTGCGTCGCGGTCTGCCCAACGGGCATCGACATCCGTGACGGCACGCAAATGGAATGCGTGAACTGCACCGCGTGCATTGATGCGTGTGACAACATCATGGACAGAATTGGCCGACCGCGTGGCCTCATTCGCTACGCTTCCCACAACAGCATCGAGCGCGGCGAGAAGTTCCATTTCACTCCGCGCATGGCGGTTTATCTAATCGCGCTCACTGCGCTCACCGCTGTGCTCGCTGTCCTCATGTTCACTCGTAGTGACGTTGAAACGATTCTGCTACGCGCCCCCGGCGCGCTTTACACGCAACTCGGCGATGGGCGGATTGAGAACCTCTACACCGTGAAGGTCGTGAACAAGACCGCGCGCGAAATCCCAATCGAGTTCAAGCTGGAGAACATGCGCGGAGAGGTGAGCCTGATGGGCGACCCCGAGTTCAGCGTTGCCAAGGACAATCTCGCGCAAACTTCGCTGCTGATCATTCTCGACCGTGAGACCGTCACCGCGTCATCCACAAAACTGAAAGTCGGCGTTTACTCGAACGGCAAGCTTCTCGAAACCGTGAATACCGTTTTCGCCGGGCCACGCACCGCATCCACGACACAATGATCATGAAGCCAGCCTCATCTAACAAACGCAGCCCATGGCCCTACGCTATCGCTGGATTTTTCTTCGTCGCTTTCTGCGCCAGCGGCGTTTTCGTGACGTGGGCTGTGCGGCAGAACATGGACCTCGTACGCCCCGACTACTACGAGCACGAAATCCTGTTTCAAAAGCAGATCGATGCGGTTAACCGCACCCGTCCGTTCGCGCATGAGATAACGATTGCCTACGACTTCACCCGCCAAACTCTTTCGCTTCGCGTGCCATCCGTTCATGTCGCTGCTCAGTTCAGCGGCACGGCGCATCTCTACCGTCCGTCGAATGCGAAACTGGATCGGCGTGTCGCTTTGAAACCGGCGCGCGACGGCACACAAAGCATCAACGCCACACAACTCACGCCCGGACTTTGGAAAGTGCGCCTCGACTGGACGGCGAACGGCGAGACGTTCGCGTTCGAACAAAGCATCGTGATCGGCGGCTGACATGGAACTGATTTGGACAGCCTTTCTGCTCGGTCTCGTCGGCAGCCTTCACTGCGCGGCGATGTGCGGGCCGCTTGTTCTTGCTGTGTCGAGCGCGGACGGTTCGCGCTCACCCTTCGCCGCGTCGCGGCTCGTTCACAATGCCGGACGCATCGCGACCTACTGCGCGATTGGACTGTTGTTCGGCGCCGTTGGAAGAACATTTGCGTTGGCCGGCGTTCAGCGATGGCTGTCGCTCGTGGCCGGCGCATCGATTCTCGTTGGGCTTTTGCTCTCGACACGATTTGCGCTGAAGACACCGTTTGCAAAACTTGTCGTGACACTCAAAACGGCCTTCAGTCGCTTGCTCCAAAGACGCACGCTTGCTTCACAATTCCTCCTCGGATCGCTGAACGGACTGCTCCCGTGCGGACTCGTTTACATCGCCGCGGCCGGCGCAGCGACCACGTTGAGTCCGATTGGCGGCGCATTGCACATGGCCGCGTTTGGCGCCGGCACTTTGCCGATGATGCTTGGATTGGGCCTTGCCAGCAGTCGCTTGCGCCCCATCACTCTCCGCTTTCAGAAGTTGATTCCTGTTTGCGTCATGCTCGTCGCAACGCTGCTTTTACTGCGTGGCATGGCGCTCGGAATTCCGTACCTCAGCCCAAGCCTGAATGAAAATGCACACAACGCCTGTCACTAACGTCTATCCGACGATGACTCCTCATGTGTCAAAGAAGCGAATCGCTCTCGCGGAGTGCGGGCGCGAGCCGTTTCGGATATTTTTTCCGGCGGGAGTGCTGGCCGGAATTGCGGGCGTCGCGCTGTGGCCGCTTCATTTCACGAACGTGCTGGAACTTTATCCTGGCCTTAGCCACGCGCGCATCATGGCCTGCGGACTCTTTGGCGCGTTCATCTTCGGCTTTCTCGGCACCGCCATGCCGCGAATGCTCTCGGCAAAGCCGCTGCAAGCGTTCCAGGTTCTTCCGCTGGCGCTGCTGCATGCCGCCATGGTGATTGCCTTTGCGTGCGGCAAAATCGTCATCGGCGACGCGCTGTTTCTCCTGATGCTCGCCACGTTCATGAGCCTGATGATCGCGCGCGCCCGTCATCGCAAAGACACTCCACCGCCCGGTTTCATTCTGGTGGGCCTCTCGTTCCTTAGCGTGGCTGCCGGAACGGTGCTCGCGGTCCTGCAACATTTCCGCGAGTTGGATGCGTCCTGGGTCACATTGCAACGGCTACTTTCGTATCAGGGATTTGTTCTTCTCCCGATTCTTGGCATTGGCCCGTTCATCCTCCCGCGCTTGTTTGGAATGCAGAGCCAGCATGACTTCCCGGAAATGAGGATTCCTGTCGCAGCGTGGTGGAGAAAAGCGGCGCTGGCATTCATGGCCGGCGCTCTCGTCATCGGCTCGTTCTTTGTGGAGGCGAGCGGCTGGTATCGTGTCGCGCACTGGATTCGTTTTGGTGCCGCGCTCGGTTACATCCTGCTCGAAATGCCGTTTCATCGTGCGCCCGCCACGAATGCGCTCGGTATCTCCGTCCGCATCGCGTTCGCGGGGATCGTCGCTGGCTTTCTCGCTGTGGCGCTGTTTCCCGCCTATCGAGTTGGCTTGCTCCATCTCACGCTCGTCGGCGGCTTCGCTGTCATCACGTTTGTCGTAGCCACACGCGTCGTTTTTGGCCACAGCGGAAATGGCGCGCTGTTGAAAGGACGTAACCGCTGGCTGCTCGTCGCCATCGGCCTGATGCTATTCGGCATGGCCACGCGCATCAGCGGCGATTTCTGGCCGAAGGTTCTGGCATCGCACTACACTTACGGAGCACTGCTTTGGCTCGCTGGCGTCTTGCTGTGGGCGTTTTACGTTTTGCCCAAAGTGTTGATTGCGGACAACGAGTGAGGGATGGGGTCATGCGCTCTCATTAGCCCCGGCTTCAGCCGGGTGTCCTGAGCGCGCGGAGACTTGAACCCTTCAGCGGTTGGGGCCGGACGGAAGCCGCTAAAGCGGCTCGGACGTGCGACAATCAAAGACACCCGGCTGGAGCCGGGCGCTAATGAGATTGTCGCGAGAGTAGTTTCGAAAAAACGGACGCTCGTGGAACTCGTCCTTCGAAGGGAACGTGGATTGGTTATGATTCAAATTGGACAGAAACCATCGCCGACCTTTCAGCAACCGCTGGAGTTGCTCTCGGATTGCCATCGTCGCGTGGAGAGTTTCCTGCGCGCGCTGATCCTCGTCACGGAACAGGCGCGGGGCGGCGAGTTGAACTCAAGGCAACGTGAGGCGCTCGAAACGGCGCTGCGCTATTTCCGCGAAGCCGCCCCAAAGCACACAGCCGATGAAGAGGAATCGCTGTTCCCACGAATGCGGGAACTCGGCGATGGCGCAACTCGCGAAGCGCTGGAAAAGATTCAAGCACTGGAAGCCGATCACGAAGTGGCGAAAGTCAGCCACGACGCGGTCGAGCAACTTGGCCAACAATGGCTGGCCAGTGGACGGCTTTCGGCAGACGAAACGTCACTCCTCCTCAAACATCTCCGTCAGCTTCAATCGATCTACGAGCGCCACATCGCCATCGAAGACAACGAAATCTTTCCCCTTGCGAAACAAGTCCTCGATTCAAAAGCACTGAAGGATGTGGGACGCGAAATGGCCGAACGGCGCGGACAAAATTTCGAGTGGCAATCCCGCCTGCCCCATCGCTGAACAGCCGCGGAACTTTGCGTTCTCAGGAGCTGCGGCAGGCAGAGGACGAGTCCTGCCCGAACGCACCTAAGACATTTTTTGCAAAGGGTTTGGCAAAAGACGTGTAGGCCGCGCGCTTCGGATAATCGATGCTCACTCGTCTCGGGCAACAAGAGAGCAGCCAGAACGACGAATGAATGCAGAAATTGAATCTTCCGTAATTTCAGCCAACGCACTGGCGACGCAGTCGGGATTATCTGTCGAACGCGGTGTCGGATTTCCCGTGAAAACGCTTGACGGTTTTGAGCGCGCGAGCAGGTTCTGCTTTCGACGGAGGACGAATCCGCAAATTCAAAGGATGCGCAAAATGTCATCAGGGTTGAGTGGTCGTTTGTTCTTGCTTGGCGTTTTCGCATTAGTGCTCGCGGGCTGTGAGCAGCGGGAGAAGTCCACTACCAGCAACACCGGCGAGAAGCCAAAACAGTCCGACAGCGCGCCGGCTCGTGCCGCAGCCGTGACGTTTTTGGCTTTGGAAGTTCCCGTGAAACCTCAGGTCACGCCCGAGTTTGTCGCGCGTGGTAAACAACTCTATGACCAGAACTGCGCGGTGTGTCACGGCGCGAAGGGCGATGGCAAGGGTGACGCGGCGGCGTTTCTGTTGCCGAAGCCACGAGACTTCGTGACGGCGAATTATCGGCTGCGCTCCACACTCAATACACAACTTCCCACCGACGAGGACTTGTTCCGATCCATTTCACTCGGAATGCCGGGCACGCCGATGCCGCCGTGGCGGCACATTCTCAACGACAGCGATCGCTGGGCGCTCGTCGAGTTCGTGAAGACGTTTTCGCCGAAGTTCAAGGAGCCGGAGAAGCCGGAAGTGGTGGATCTGGGAAAGCCGCCGGGGAATAGCAAGGAAGCGATTGCCGAGGGAAAGACATTGTTCACGGCGATGGGTTGCGTGGCATGTCATGGCGAAGGCGGACGTGGCGATGGCCCGAACGCCGCCGCGTTGGTGAATGACATGGAGCAAAAGATTGTCCCGCGCGATTTCGCGAAGCCAGGCCAATTCAAGTCCGGCTACGCGCGGAAGGAGATCGTGCGGGCAATGCTCACGGGCTTCAACGGCACGCCGATGCTCGGCTACGCAAACATTCTCTCGAATGATCAACCATGGAAGGTTGCTCAGTTCATCGAGACGTTGGTGCAACCCGAGCGGAGCATCGTCGATCAGCCGTCGAAGAATTTTAACGTGCGCGAGGATTTGGGGGACGCGGACGTGAAGATCAAAGTCATCGAACGCGCGTGGCAGTACGATCCGAATATCATTCGCGTGAAGAAGGGGCAGATCATCGAAGTCACGTTCGAGCCGACGGACAATGGACTGGGCGTGGGGCACGGCTTCGCGGTGAGCGGGTATGACGAAGTGGCGTTCCTCAATGGCGCGATGGTGGGTGTGCCAAAGAAGACAAAGTTCCGCGCCGATCGCGCCGGTGAATTCACGTTCTACTGCTCAACGCAGTGCTCGACGGACAAGCTTCACCCGATGATGAACGGCACGCTGATCGTGGAAGACAGCGGGGAGAAGAAGACGGCTTCACTGAAGTAACACTTTGATTATGAAAAAATGTTTTGTGATGGGGGTCATGGCGCTGGCATTCGTCGGCTGCAACCAACAAGGCGACAACGTGAAAGGCAAGCGCGACAATTCATCCGCCGCGCAGCAGGTGTATGTCGCGCCGGGCAAGCTCGATGATTACTACGCGTTCCTCAGCGGCGGACAGAGCGGCAGCATTTTTCTCTACGGCATTCCGTCGTGCCGGTTCCTGAAAGAGATTCCGATCTTCGAGCCGCGCGCTGGCATGGGCTACGCGAACAATCCGCAGTCCGAAACGTTCAAGCGCCTCGCCGCGACCGGCCCGCTCTGGGGCGACACGCATCATCCGGTGCTCAGCCAGACCGACGGCCGCTACGATGGCAAGTGGTGCTGGATTCAGGACAAGGGCAACGACCGCGTGGCGCGCATCGATCTCTCGCGCTTCGAAGTCGCGGAGATCAAGAAGGTGCCGAACATTCAGGGCGCGCACGGTCTCGCCGCGTATTTGCCGAGTTGCAAATATGTTTTCCTTAACGGCGAGTTGGAGCACGACTTCGCGGGCAACAGCACCGATCCATCGAAGTATCGCTCCGTCATCGCGTTCCTCGACGCCATCACGCTCGACACGAAGTTCCAGGTGCAGATTATGGGCAACGCGGACATCGCGAGTTCGGGCAAGGACGGCCGCTATGTTTTCTCCACGATGTATAACACCGAAGCCGGCACCAGCAGTGAAGCGATGATCGAGAAAGACCGCGACGCCGTGGCAGTCATCGATGTTCCCGCCGCCGAGAAAGCCGTCGCGGAAGGAAAGGCCACCATGATTAACGGCGTGCCGGTAATTGATCCCGACAAAGTCACGAACGTGCTCACGTTGATTCCCGTTCCGAAGAATCCGCACGGTTGCAACGTGACGCCGGACGGCAAATACGTTCTAGCCAGCGGCAAGCTTTCTCCGACGGTCACGATCATTGACGCGAAGACGTTGAAGGTGATCGCTGAACCGGAAGTCGGCCTCGGTCCGCTCCACACCACGTTCGATGGTCGCGGCAACGCTTACACGTCGCTCTTCGTCGATTCGCAAATGGTGAAGTGGAACATCGAGAAAGCCGTGAAGGGCGAGCGCGATTACATCGTTGACCGCGTGGACGTTCATTACAACCCCGGTCACACCAAAGCCACGCACGCCGACACCAGTCATCCGACCGGCGAGTGGTTGCTGTCGTTGAACAAGCTGAGTAAGGGAATGTATTTGCCGATGGGCCCGGCGATGCCCGAGTCGCAGGAGCTGATCGATATTTCCGGCGAAAAAATGAAAGTCGTGGCGGCGTTTCCGTCGATGCCCGAGCCGCACGACGCCGCGTTCCTGCATCGTTCGGTGCTCGATGGCAAAGTGAAGCAGACCTACGAGAAGACAGCGGACGCAGTGAAGTTGGGCGAAGAGAAAGTCGTGCGCAACGGCAAGAAGGTCGAAGTGTTCATGACGTGCATCCGCTCGAAGTTCGTGCCGGAGCAATTCGAGGTGCATGAAGGCGACGAGATTCACCTGAAGCTGACAAACGTCGAGACCGTGCGCGACATGACGCATGGCGTGGCGATCCCGGGCCACGGCATCAACTTGGCGGTGGACCCCGGCCAGACCGCCGAGACGGTTTTCACTGCGAGCAAGCCAGGCACGTATTGGTATTACTGCACGTGGTTCTGCTCGGCGTTGCACCTCGAAATGCGCGGACGCCTTCTCGTGAAACCGCAAGGCGCACAACTGGCCGACTATCTGGAACCGATTCCGAAGAACGAAAAACTCCAGGCGGCACTGGATGAAGTGACCGCCAACGCGCGGGCGGGGAAATGAGATACGCGCACTATGAGCCAGAATCGGAGCGCGGCTGTGTCGAAGACCAGCCGCAGCGCGTGAACAGTTCAAGAGATGTTTGGAATTCGCGGCATGCTGCGGCTGGTCGAGGACGACACAGCCGCGCTCCCTATCACAAGTCAGTCGCATGAAATCCAAAGTATCCACTCTCTCTTTTTCGCTTCTGCTCACTGGCGCAGCCGCGGCGTTGTTGATCTTCAGCGTCACGCAACCGCTTTGGCACATGCGAATGGAGGCGCCGCAATATCAAGCTGAGGAAGCGTTGAAGGTCCAAGTCTATCCGAAACAAATGCGCGGCGACCTTAACGAAATCAATGTGCTCAATCAATACATTGGCGTGCACGTGCCTCCCACGCTACCGCAGTTCCGCTGGATGCCCGGCGCGTTGCTGGGTGCCGCCGTAGTCGGAATTGCCGCAGCTTTGCTGCCCGGACTCTGGCGCAAGCGCGCGTTAATCATCATTCCTGTCTTACTCTCGGTCGCTTTGGCCGGCGCTGCTGCTCAGGCGCAAAAGCAAATGCACGACATCGGCCACAAGCGCGATGCAAAGACGAAGATGGCGCGCACCAAAGATTTCACACCGCCGCTGCTCGGCACAACAAAGCTGGCGAATTTCACCCTAACCGCGCGGCTCGGCACGGGCGCTTATCTCATCGCCGCCGCGATCGCGTTGCAACTTGGCACGGCATGGTTAAACCGGCGCTGCCGCAGCCAACGCTCAGAAGCTCTCGCTTCCCGCGAGCAGCGCGAACAGGAAACTTTTCTCGCACGCGATTCGCGAAAGCGACCTGCCCACGGTTCATCCTCTGTATGAAAGCCACGCGCATTCTCCTCATCTTCGGCATCGGCTTTCTCGTCGCGATTTTCATCGTCGGCATTTACGTAGTGCCCAAACTGCAAGCGGGCAATCCCACGACGACGCGCCAGAGCGATGCCGCGCGCGTGCCGCTCTCGGATGTTTACGTGGACGTGACTTACGCCACGCCTGAATTCGTGAAGCGCGTGAAGCTCGAATCGTATCTCGAACGCTGGCGCGGACGGGCGCAGCCGTTTCTCGTCGGCATCAACACACACGTTGGCACCGTAGCGGAGTTACAGGACCTGCACAGTAAGGTCCTGCTCGAAGACAGCCGCGGCGACCGCTTCCCTGCGCTCGGTTCGCCCATTGTGCTGAGCGAGCACCACAACATGTATTTGCTCGTCTTCCCGTTGCGCGACAATTATGGCAAACCGATTTTTGATCCGGACCGGAAATCTTTTCGCCTGCTGGTCAATGGTGTCGGCAAGACACCGCAGCGTGTCTTCGAATGGAAGTTGCCCGTCGTGCAATCGCAGTCCGCGCGCACGCTGGCGAGCACATTGATGCTCGCGCTGGGCGTGGTGGGCGCGCTGCTAGTGATTCTCAGTCCGTGCGCGATTGAACTCACGAGCTACTACGCGGGAATCATTGCGGGCGTGGTGAGTTCATCCGCGCTGGCCGCTTCTCCCGCAATTCCTCTTCCCTTTGACGGAAAAGGGAAGTCCGCCAGGCCGCGCATTCCGCCAGAATTGCGCGGGCGCATTCTGCGCAACCTCGCCGCGTTCGTCGCGGGGTTCACCATTCTCTACATGGCCAGCGGCGCTACGGTTTCGTTGCTCGGCACGCGATTGATCGTCATTCAGGAGCGATTGCAACAGGGCGCTTCCCTGAAGGAGGCCATTTGCGGTCCCGATGGGAAAACAATCACCAGCACAGTGCCAGTCGCGCCGTCGCCCGCCGCAACCAAAGCTCACGCAGCCGGACACAGCGCACACGGTCCTGGTTTCGGCTCCTGGACGCGTTGGGCGAACTGGCTGGGCGCTTCGTTCCTCGTCTATTTCGCACTGAAATCGGCCGGCGTGCTCAAGCGTGGCGGACAGTGCTTCGTCTGGCTTGGCAAGTTCGGACGCAACGCGCGCCTCGGCATCGCGCGCATCGTCGGCGTGTTTTCGGAGAAACGCGCCGCGATCATCCGCGCGCCAGCGATGAGCTTGAAGCAATCCGAAAACATCACGCCCGCCAATTCGTTCTGCGCCGGGCTGGGCTTGTCCGTGAGTTGCCTCACGTGCATGGGCGGCGCGATTCTTTATCCGCTGCTCATCTTCGTCGGGACATCCACGTGGTATTGGGGCGCGATGATTCTCGGCACCTACTCCATCGCGCTGGCGCTGCCGATGGCGGCCATCGCCGTGGCCGTCGGCAATTACTCCTGGCAATTCGCATCGCGTCCTCGCCTCACGCGCACGCTGCAATGGACGAGCGCGGCCGTGATGATTATCGTCGCTGGCCTTATCGCGTTCGACCAGACGCGCGTCGTGAACACGATTGTGTTCAGCATCCTCAGCGCCTTCGGCAGCAACCCCGACTCGGCGATCGCGAGGTTGTGATGGAGAGCAAACCTGCTGCGACGCCGATGCTCATTGCGATGTTCGTCGCGGCTGCGGTTGTCGGCGCATCCGCTGCTACTCACACCGTCACGGATTCCATTTCACTCGCCATCAGCAATGCGCATCCGGGCGACACGGTTGTCATTCCCGGCCCGCGCGTTTATCGCGAACAGATCGTCATCAACAAACCGCTTCGCGTCATCGGCACGAACTCACCCATCATTGACGCTGGCGGAAGCAATCACACCATCAACATTACGGCGGAGGGTGTGAAAATCACCGGCATCACCGCGCGCAATTCCGGCAAGGACCTCAACACGCTCGATTCGGCCATCATGATTACGGGCGACCGCGCGACCATTCGCCATTGCCGCACGGAGAACGATGCGTTCGGCATTTACCTGCGCGGCGCGAGCGAGTGCGTCATCGAGCAAAACGAAATTACCGGCGACCCCGCATGGACACCTTCGCTGCGCGGCAACGGAATTCATCTTTGGAAGACGAAGAAGAACCGCATCACGAGCAACGTCATTTGCGACAAGCGCGACGGCATCTATTTCTCGTTCGCCGACCGCAACCTGATTGGCGGCAATCGCATCCACGACACGCGCTTCGCGATTCACTACATGTATTCGCACTTCAACCAACTCCTCACGAACACGTTCACGCGCAACTCCGTCGGCGCCACGCTCATGTTCAGCCAATGGTCGAACGTCGAGGGCAATTTTGTTTTCGCGAATCGCCGCCACGGGATGGTCTTCAAGCAACTCGATAACTCGACCATTCGCCGCAACATCATCACAGGGCAGAATCGCGGACTGTTCGTGCAGCAGGCGGCGCAGTGCCGCTTCGAGGGCAATGTGATTTCGACCAACGACATCGGTGTGTATCTCAGCAACGGCTCGGAGCAAAATATTTTCACGGCGAATGCGTTCATCCAGAACACCGATCACGTGTGGCAGCCGCCTTACGAAGCGGACATGGGCCGGCGCGGGCCAAATCAGTTTTACGAAAAGGGCCGCGGGAATTTCTGGAGCGATTACACCGGCACCGACGCCGCGGGCGACGGCATCGGCGACACGCCGTATCACGAAACGGACGTGTATGGCTACGTCCTGGACCGTTTTCCCGAAGCACGAGTGTTCGCGCTCAGTCCCGCGCTGGCCGCGTTGCGCAAAGGCGAGGAACTGCTCCCGCTGCTCGACACACTCGGAGTGACGGATTTGTATCCGATGATGAAACCCTTCGGTGCAGGCGCAGGTTCCACGAGTCACACTCTGCCGTTACGTGCGGGTAGCAGTCGAGGCAACGAGACTCACTTCAACACGCGTGAGGCGCACGGCGTGGAACGTGATCCGAGCCTCCTTACGTCGGCTGCTCCGGGGAGGAAGCAATGAGCGCGTATCTCCATTTCAATTCCATCCACAAGCGCTACGGTCGTGTGAACGCCGTTGATGGAATCGATCTCGCCATCGCGCGCGGCAGCATTGTCGCCGTGCTCGGTCCCAACGGCGCGGGCAAATCGACGCTGTTCGGCTGTCTGTTGGGAATGCTTCAACCAACGCGCGGGCAAGTGCTGTTCAATGGCGCGCCAATCACCGACGCGCAACGCCGCGGTTTCGGATACGTCGCCGAACGCGTGGCGCTCTACATGCACCGCAGCGTCGCAGACAACGCGGAATTTTTCGCGAAAATCAAAGGCCACACGGCTGACGATGCACGACGCCAACTGGAGCGCGTCGGTCTCGCGCCGTATCTCGACCGCAAAGCGCGCCAGCTCTCGAAAGGGTTGTTGCAGCGGCTCGGTCTCGCCATCGCGCTTATTGGCGCGCCCGAACTACTGATTCTCGACGAGCCTTTCAACGGACTCGATCCCGCGCTGCTCGACCAACTGCACGCGATTCTGAAAGAAGAACACGCCCGCGGCGCAACGCTGTTGATTTCGACGCACACGATGTCCGCGATTGAGCCGCTCGCCACGCACGTCGCGATTGTCCTTGATGGAAAGCTCGCAACTTTCGGCACGCTCGACGAATTGCGGCGCATCCACGGCGAGCAATCGTTGGAGAAGATTTATCACCGCATCGCCAAGTCGCGGGGGAGCGTCGCTGTTCAAAACGACAAGGCTGTTCCTCCTATCAACGGCCACGCGTACGAAGCGGAAGGTAGGGCGACGCTGTCCTCAGCGCGCCGGGCCACGCATTCAAATATTGAGACGGGCGTTGACGCGCAGCGGCGCGGTGAGGACACCGCTGCCCTACCGGCGCAATTGGTTCACGACGAACGAAAATGAAATCCCTCACGCTCATCGCCTGCAAAGAATTCAGCGACCGATTCCGCAGCGGCTGGGTTGTGGCGTGCGTGCTCGTCTGGCTCGGCGCGATTTGCCTCACGAGCATTTTTGGTCTCGTCCAAATCGGGCGCATCGGTGTGCAAGGCTATGACCGCACCGTGGTGAGCCTGTTGAGCCTGGTGCAATACCTCGTGCCGCTGCTCGCGCTGCTGCTCGGACACGACCTCATCGTGAGCGAACGCGAGGAACGCACGCTGGCTCTCTTGGTCGCCAGTGGAGTTTCCCGCGCGCGGGTGCTGTGCGCCAAGTTCGCTGGCGGCGTGTTGTCACTCGCGTTCCCATTGCTGCTCGGATTCATCATCGCCGGAACCGTCATCGCACTGGCCACGCGCGACCGCGAAATCAATTCGTTCCTCTGGCTGGCCGGTTCAGGACTCGTGCTCGGCATTGTGTTTCTCGGCATCGGTCTGGCGATTTCCGTGCTGTGCCGCACGCGCGTGCAATCGCTCGTGGCTGCACTGCTGACGTGGTGTTTCGCCGTGTTCGCGTTCGACCTCATTGCGCTCGGTATGCTCGTTTCGCTGCGCAGTCCTGTGGCGGCGCACGAGATCGATGTGCTGTGCGATCCAACTCATGTGAACACCGTGGCTGATTTACACGCGGCTTACGACGCGCCCGTCGGCGAGCGCGACGGCGCGACCGTCGCGAAGCGTGCCGCCGCGCTCTCGTGGATTCTCGCCAACCCCATTGATTTGTTTCGTGCCGTAAATCTCTCGAAGCAAATGCCCACGCACGTTCCGCCGTGGGTTATCGCCGGAACAGTCGGCGCGTGGCTCGTATTCGCGCTCGGGTTGAGTTGGTGGCGTTTCAGGCGCGTGGATTTGTAGAAGTGACGACAGATGAAACCAAAGATCGCTATTGCAGTGCTGCTGACCGTGACGCTCGTCGCAATCGTAGTAGCTGCGATCATCGCGCGACGGAACGACAGACACAACAGTGCAGCAGCGTCGGCGGTTCAGGCATTTGAAGTCCGCGGCGTGATTCACGCGGTTGATCCGAAGCTGAATCGCCTTCGCATCGAGCACGAAGAAATTCCTAACTACATGTCCGCGATGACGATGTGGCTGCCCGTCAAGCGATCCGATTTGCTCACCGACATTGCGGTCGGCGATTCAATCGCCTTCCGCCTTGAAGTAACCGAAGATGACTCTTGGATTTCACGAATCGAAAAACTCGCTGCCGGTTCACCTGGGGCGGCCGCGTCTGCAACGAAAGCCACTTCTTCGGAACGCGAAGCTGAACGCGTGCAAGCGGGCGAGCGCGTGCCAGACTTCACTATCACCAACCAGCACGGACAGCCAATTAAGCTAAGCGACTTTCGTGGCAAAGCTGTTGTCGTGAATTTCATCTACACCCGCTGCCCGCTGCCAAATTTCTGTCCCGCGCTCTCGCGCAACACGGCGGCATTGCAGAAAGAACTCACCGCGACGCGTCCAGGCCAGTTCCAAATCATCAGCATCACCATCGATCCTGAGTACGACACGCCCGCTGTCCTCAAGCGTTACGCCGGCACGTGGACCACAAACCAGGCGACGTGGAGCTTCGGAACGTCATCGCGTGATGATATTGGAACCATCGCCAGTTACTTCGGTTTGATCCACGAACGCGCGACTACGGGCCTAATCGATCACGATCTGCGCACCGCGTTGATTTCGCCTGAAGGAAAACTCATTCACATTTGGAAGAGCAACTTTTGGAAACCATCGGAAGTCATCACGTTCCTGGAAGGAAAGTGAGTTGGCTTTCTTCGAGCCTCGCGAGAGCGAGATTGCGCCTCGCCATCGACCAATCCACGCCCACATTTTTGCAAAATCTGCAAAGCCGATTATTCTATGCGGCTCCATGATTTATGCCGTGAATCGATCAGTGTCTTTCTTTGCCGGGAGGCGGTGCGCCCTGCTGTGGTGCGTATCCATCGCTTTCGTCGCGCTCTGCGCCCGTGCCGATGATTTTCAAGGCGCGACGCACATGATGCCTTTCGAGGAGGACACGATTAACTACAACAACGCTGCAACGACTGGCGTCGTGGCTCAGTTGCAAAAGCGAATCGATAGCGGCGCTGCGGCTCTCAAACACGATGAGGCTTACGGCTATCTCCTCGCGCTGCTCGAAGAGTTGAAGGTTCCGAAGTCTTCGCAGATGCTCGTGTTCTCGAAAACCTCGCTGCAACGCGAACACATCTCGCCTTCGAGGCCGCGCTCCATCTTCTTCAACGACGACGTTTACATCGGTTTCATCCCGGGCGCGCCGCTGATTGAAGTGTCGGTCGCCGATCCGAAACTCGGCGGGGTGTTTTACACGCTGGACCAAACGAAGGCGGACAAAGCGAGAATCACGCGCAACAACCAATGCCTCGAATGCCACGCCTCGGCGAAAACAATGGGCGTGCCGGGACATCTCGCGCGCTCGTTTGCCACGGATGAAAGTGGCGTCGTGGATTTCAACAGCGGCATTTCGCAAGTGAACCATCGCACGCCATTCGAGGAGCGTTGGGGCGGCTGGTATGTCACCGGCAAACACGGCGAGCAGACGCATCGCGGGAACCTCGTTGGCAAAGCGGCCTTTGAGCGGCAAGCGAAAGAACCGAACTTCTGCGGCAACGTAACGAACCTCAGCGAGTATTTCGATGTGACGCGCTACGTGCGCAACCAGAGCGATGTGGTGGCGCTGATGGTGCTCGAACACCAGATGCACATGCACAACTTCATCACGCGGCTGAATTACGAGACGACGATGCAACTCAAGCAGTACGGCCACGTGCGTTATTTGAAGAACACAGCAGAGTCGTTCCTGAAATATTTGCTGTTCGCGGAAGAGGCGCCGCTGACCAACACGGTTCAGGGCAGCGCGGAGTTCGTGAAGGACTTCACGTCACGCGGGCCGCGGGACAAGCGAGGCCGTTCGTTGCGCGATTTCGATTTGCAGACGCGTCTGTTCAAATATCCGTGCAGCTACTTGATTTACTCGGACGCATTTGACGCGCTGCCCGCGCCAATGAAGGAGCATCTTTATTCGCGGCTCTGGGAAATTCTGACTGGCAAAGACCAAAGCGCGACTTACGCCTCGCTCAATCCATCGACACGCCGAACGATCCGCGAAATTCTCGCCGAGACGAAACGCGACTTGCCCGCTTACTGGAGGAAGGAACCAGTGACGGCGAATGCGCCGATGCATGGCGCGGCGAAGCGATAAAGCCATTGCGAAAAGTGTCTTCAGACAAGCGGCGAGAGCGTGGAAGCGCAGAGGTAGGGCGTGTTGCTCCGCGCGCGCCGCAGCGACCTGCTTTACCTCAGGTGGACTTGGTTTCTTGCAAGAGAACGGCGCGCGCGGAGCGACGCGCCCTACCTCGGACAATCTTCCGTTTTATGTTCGCGGTGATTTCTTTGGCGTTTGCCGACGCCCTTGCCGCCGCCTCCACCAACGTGGCTTCCGTCGAGATTCACGACACGCTGCACGGACATTTTGTTTACATGAAGAACTGCGTCTTCTGTCACGGCAAGCGCGGCGACGGCAAAGGCGAGATGGGACTGACGGTCCAGCCACCACCACGCGATTTTGGCGCGGGCGTTTTCAAATATCGATCCACGCCCTCCGGCTCGCTGCCGACGAATGACGACTTGATGCACACCGTCCGCGAAGGAATTCCCGATACGGCCATGCCGGCATTCACGGCATTACCGCAACGCGACGTGCAAACAGTGATTGAGTATGTGAAGACTTTTTCGTCGAAATGGCGGCACCCACAGAACTATGCGGAAGCAGTGGCGATTCCCAAACCTCCGGATTGGTTCAATGACACCACAGAGTTCCGTCGCCGGGCTGAGGAGGGGCGGATGCGGTTTGCCAATGCGTGTGCGCCCTGTCATGGCGCCAATGGGAATGGCATCGGCAGCGTCACAAACCTCGCCGATTCGAGCGGAACTCCGACGCCTGCGCGCGACTTGCGACTGCCCTACGTTCGCAGTGGACGTCGGCTCGAAGATATCTATCGCGTGCTCGTCACTGGCCTCGATGGCACACCGATGCCGAGCTTTGCCGAAGGAACGACCGAGACGCAGCGCTGGGAATTGATTGCCTTCATCAAGCAATTGAGACGCGACGCGACGACGGAAAGCAGGATTCCCAATCGCGCCAAGTAACTGTCAGTCCACGAATCAGTGCTTCTTCGACGCGGCGTTGCGTCCACACGCTGCGTTTCCAAACAGAACGAGCAGCCATCCGGAACGAGTCGGTGTCCGTACGCAATGGCAGTCAATTGATCCATCGCTGCCGCAAAATCGGCGAAGACATTTGCAAGTTTCGTTGAGCGTGAACCGCTGCTCGTCTGCAGTGTTCGGTCTTGATGAGATCGGACAAGCGCGCTTTGCCGAAAAGGAGTTCTCCCTTCCCGCATCGAATATCTGGAACCATTGGCGCGGCGCTCATCGGCATTCACCTCGCAGCCAGTGCCGCCAACAGTTTGCATGAAACGCAAGCCGGCCAGGCGGTTTATGACCAGCACTGTGCCGCGTGCCACGGAATAAAAGGTGACGGTAACGGGCCGGCCGCCGTCTGGCTTTTTCCCAAGCCGCGGAATTTCAGCGCCGGGATGTTCAAGATTCAATCGACGCCGGCGGGTTCGTTGCCCACGGACGACGATCTACTGCAAACCGTGAGGCGCGGCATGCCGGGCAGTTCCATGCCGAGCTTTACGTACTTGAGCGAACAACAACGCCGCGACGCGGTGCAGTACGTGAAATTTCTGACGGCAGGCACGAACGGCGCCGGCGAGTGGGTCAATTTTTTCGAAAAGGCGAAGCGCGAGAACACAGTGGGCGCTCCGGTGACAGTTCCGCCGGAGCCGGCTGTGACATTGCAGCGGTTAACCGATGGCAAAGCGTTGTTCACCAGGTTGCAGTGCGTAACGTGTCACGGTGAGACCGGGGCGGGCGATGGTCCGTCAGCCGCAACGCTCAAAGATTCATGGGGCTTGCCGTTGCCGCCGCGCGACTTCAATCGTGGCGCTTTCCGAGGCGGCTACACCGGCCACGATCTTTATTTGCGCATCCACAACGGGCTGGCCGGCACGCCCATGCCGCCGTTTGCCGAGAACGTGATGACGCCGGATGAACGTTGGTCGCTCGTGCTCTACATCCAGTCGCTGCGCCGAAAAGACATTGAGGTGAGCGAAATGCTCGCGCCGCCAGACGGCAGCATTCACGCGCACAAAATCAAAACACTGCCCGTCGATCCGACGAATCCGGCGTGGGAACAGATCGACACGTTCCACATCCCGGTCAATCCGCTCTGGCCGGACCGCGATGCCATTCCCGCGGTGGCGGTCAAAGCGGTGCATGACGGCAGGCGCGTGGCAATTCTTTGCCAGTGGCGTGACGCGATTGTTAATGGCGCGCCAGTTCGTGTGCAGGATTTTCAGGATGCGGTGGCGCTGCAGTTTTCGCTCAACGGCACGACACCGTTTCTCGGAATGGGCGACGCGCAGAATCCAGTGAACATCTGGCAGTGGAAGGCGGGCTGGCAGCAGGAGGCTGAAGGGCAGCGGCAGGACGTCAACACCATCTACGCATCCATGCACGTCGATTTTTATTTTCAGACGAACGCGCTCTATCGCACCGCGGAAGGCGCAGGGAATGTGACTTCACAACCGCACAAGTCGCCGGTGGAGGACGCGAATGCCCGCGGCTTCGGAACGATTCGATCGCAATCGATGAAAAGTCAAAACGTGCAAGGCAAAGGCATCTGGCGCGATGGCCATTGGAACGTGGTCTTCATCCGCGAACTGAAATCGCGCGATGCAGACGACGTGAAACTTGCGGTCAAAAAAACGGCGCCCGTGGCCTTCGCCATCTGGGATGGCGAGAACCGCGACCGCAACGGGCGCAAACTGATCAGTAACTGGTACCAACTTTCTATCGAGCCTTAAGATTCAGTATGAGCACGGAAAACTTTTCGCGACGCGATTTTATCAGGCGCAGCGGCCTGGTTGGCGCGGGCATTGCCGCGGCGCAAATGCTCCCCCTTCGTTTTCTTCAGGCACAGTCGCTCGAAGACGCGGCAAATCCGCTCGCGGCGTATCCGAACCGCGATTGGGAAAAGATTTACCGCAACCAGTACGCCTACGACCGTGAGTTCTCGTGGGTCTGCGCGCCGAATGACACGCACAACTGCCGCATCACGGCGCACGTGCGCAACGGCGTCATCGTTCGCATGGGTGAGCAGTATGACGTTGGCTCGTACGCGGACCTTTATGGGAACAAGGCGACCTCGGCGTGGGGCAATCGACACTGCGCGAAGGGCTACACGTTTCATCGCATTCTTTACGGGCCGTATCGGCTCAAACATCCGATCGTGCGGCGTGGCTGGAAGCGGTGGGCCGACGATGGTTTTCCACTGCTCACGAAAGAGCTGAAGGCGAAATACAAATTCGATTCGCGGGGCACGGACAAATTCGAGCGCATCTCCTGGGATAGCGCGTTCGATTACATCGCTCGCGGTACGGTCGCGATTGTGAAGCGCTACAGCGGCACCGACGGCGCGAAACTTCTGGAAGAGCAGGGTTACCCGAAGGAGATGATCGATGACATGGGTGGCGCGGGCACACGCACCATCAAGATGCGCGGCGGAATGGGTTTGCTCGGCGTGATGGGCAAGTATGGCATGTATCGTCTCTGCAATTCGCTCGCGTTGCTCGACGTTCACGTGCGCGGCGTGAAGCCGGAAGAAGCGAAGGCGGGGCGAACCTGGTCCAACTACACATGGCACGGCGATCAGGCGCCCGGGCAGCCGTGGGTTCACGGCTTGCAGAATTCAGAGACCGACTTCAACGACCTGAGGTTCTCGAAGTTGATCATTATGAACGGCAAGAACCTGGTGGAAAACAAAATGGCGGACGCCCACTGGTTCGTGGAAGCGATGGAACGCGGCGCGAAGATTGTCGTCATCGCTCCTGAATACGGCGCGCCTTCCACGAAAGCGGACTATTGGGTTCCGGTGCGCCCCTCGACGGACGCCGCGCTGTGGCTCGGCGTCACGCGCGTGATGATCGACAACAAGTGGTACGATGAAACGTTCGTGAAGCAGTTCACGGATTTCCCGATTCTGATTCGCACGGACAATCTGAAGCGGCTGCGCGCGTCGGAAGTGTTTCCGAATTACACGAGCACGCTCTCCGCCGACGGGCCCAGCAAGAAAGTTCAGGGCCTCACCGACGAGCAGCACAAGAAGCTCGGCGACTTCGTGGTCTGGGATGCGAAGAGCAATTCAGCGAAGGCGCTGCACCGCGATCTTCTCGGTTCGAAATTGGCCGAGGCGGGCATTGATCCAACACTTAATTATCGGGGTAAAGTGAAGCTCACCGATGGGAGTGAGGTTGAAGTCGCGACCGCCTGGAATCTTTACCAGGTCCATCTCAAGGACTACGACCTCGACAGCGTTTCGGAAATCACGTCGGCGCCAAAGGCGTTGATCGAGCAACTCGCGAAGGACATCGCCACGATCAAGCCGTGCTCGATCCATCAAGGTGAAGGAATCAATCACTGGTTTCATGCGACAGAGGCGAATCGTGCAGCGTATCTGCCGGTGATACTGACCGGCAACATTGGCAAGCCGGGCGCGGGCTGCCATGGCTGGGCGGGCAATTACAAAGCGGCGCTCTTTCAGGGATCGAAGCTGACCGGGCCGGGATTCAAAGGCTGGATCGGCGAAGATCCATTCGAGCAGAACCTCGATCCGAAAGCGCACGGCTCGGTCATTCACGCGCACGCTTACACGAAAGACGAAGAGCCGGCGTATTGGAATCACGGCGACCGTCCGCTCATCGTGAACACGCCGAAGGAAGGGCGCAAAGTTTTCACCGGCAAGTCGCACATGCCCTCGCCGACGAAGGCGATCTTCACGACCAACGTGAACCTGATCAACAACGCCAAGTGGGCCTACGGCATGATCAAGAACGTCAACCCGAACGTGGAGTTGATCGTGACGATGGAGACGCAGATGACGGCGTCGGTCGAGTATTCAGACTTCGGACTGGCGGCGAATTCGTGGGTCGAGTTTGAGGATTTGGAAATCACGGCATCGTGCTCGAATCCGTTTCTGCAAATCTGGAAGGGCGGCATCAAGCCGCTCTACGACACGAAGGATGACCTGGCGATTCTCGCGGGCATGGCGAAGGGACTCGCGAAAGTCACGGGCGACAAACGGTTCTACAATCACTTCAAGTTCGAGCACGATGGTAAACGGGGCATTTACATTCAGCGCTTGCTCGACACCTGCACCACGACGGCGGGCTACAAACTCGATGACATCATGGCCGGCAAGTTCGGCCCGCCCGGCGGCGCGCTCATGAATTTCCGCACCTATCCGCGCATACCGTTTTATGAGCAAGTGCATGACAATTATCCGTTCTACACCGACACGGGGAGGCTGCACTCGTACAGCGACGACCCGACGGCGATCAGTTGCGGCGAGAATTTCATCGTGCATCGCGAAGGTCCGGAAGCGACGCCCTATTTGCCGAACGTCATCATCAGCGCGAATCCGTTCGTGCGGCCGAACGATTTCGGCATCGCACTCAATGCGGAGCATTGGGACGAGCGCACGGTGCGCAATGTGAAGTTGCCGTGGGCGGAGGCGAAGAAGACGACGAACTTTTTGTGGGAGCGTGGATTCCAATTCTATTGCCTTACGCCGAAGTCGCGCCACAGCGTTCACTCGTCGTGGGCCAACGTGGATTGGCATCTGATCCAGAACTCGAACTTCGGCGATCCTTACCGCATCGATAAACGGTTGCCGAATGTGGGCGAGCATCAGCTTCACATGAATCCACAGGCAGCGCGCGATCAAGGACTGAAGGATGGCGATTACGTTTACGTGGATGCGAACCCGGCCGACCGACCGTATCTCGGCGCCACGCCGTCAGATCCGTTCTACAAAGTGAGTCGACTCATGCTGCGGCTTACTTACAACGCCGCGTATCCGTATCACGTGGTGATGATGAAGCACGGCTCGTTCATTGCGACCGAGAAGACGGTGAAGGCGCAGCAGACGCGGCCCGACGGGCTGTCGCTCACTGAGGACGGTTACATCTCGAACTTCCGTTTCGGTTCGCAGCAATCGATCACGCGCAACTGGCACATGCCGATGCACCAGACCGATACGCTCTTTCACAAGAGCAAGGCGTTCATGAGCTACCTCTTCGGCGGCGAGGCGGACAATCACGCCGTCAACACGGTGCCCAAGGAATGTTTGATCCGCGTGACGAAAGCCGAGGACGGCGGACTGGGCGCAAAGGGTCCGTGGAAACCCGGCACGAGCGGCATGACGCCCGACGCGGAGAACGATGTGATGAAGAAGTATCTTGCCGGAGGATTCACAGCGGAAGGAACAGGAGCCGCGCAAAGCTACGAGTGACGTATGCCCAAAGACGAATTTGATTTCGATGATCCGATGGAGTTGAACGGAATGGCGTTGCTCTCCGACGAGGACACGACGGAACCCATGACTGAGTGCTTCATCGAGGAGTTCATGCGGTTGGGTTACAATCACAAACAGGTGCTCGCGCTGTTCCGCAACCCGCACTATGTCGGGATGAACATGGTGCTTCAGAACCGTGGCGAGGAGTTTGTGAAGGAGAACATCCGCGAAATCTTCACGCGGTGGGGCCGTCCATTTGATTCGAATCACTGTTCCTGTGGCAAGCCGCACCATTCGCAGATCGCCTCCGAGCAAGCCATTCCACTCGATTCCACTGCGTGCGACCCGATGGGTGCAGCCATTCCCGAGTTGAACCTCTAAATGCTTTCACCATGAGCAACGTTTTCAATTGGCAACTCGGTCGCGAAATGGATTACCCGTTCGACGCGGCGTTCCCGGACCAGCAGTTCGCGTTCATCTTCAACATCAACCGTTGCATCGGCTGCCAGTCCTGCACCATGGCGTGCAAGTCCACGTGGACCTTCAGCAAGGGCCAGGAGAGCATGTGGTGGAACAACGTCGAGACGAAGCCTTACGGCGGCTATCCACATCATTGGGACGTGAAGACACTCGATCTCCTGGAGCAGCACAATCCCGGCGGCCAGACGTGGAGCACCAAGCCGCAGGACTTGAAAGGCCCTTACGGCAAATTTAATGGCAAAACCATTTTCGAAGCAGCGAAGACGAACGTGAGTCCCGAGGGCGCGCAGAAGGCGATGGGCTATTTGCCGACCGATGAAGAGTGGGCCGCGCCAAATCGCTTTGAAGACAATCCGACCGGCTCACAAAAAGGTGCGAAAGGCGAATACTTCAAAGGCGGCGAGGCGTTGCCGCAGCACAAGACGTGGTTTTTCTACCTCGCGCGCATTTGCAATCACTGCACGTATCCGGCCTGCCTCGCGGCGTGTCCTCGCAACGCCATCTACAAGCGGCCCGAGGACGGCATCGTGCTCATCGACCAGGAGCGCTGCCGCGGCTATCGGAAGTGCATGGAGGCCTGCCCGTACAAGAAGAGCTTCTATCGCGCGACCACGCGCACGAGCGAGAAGTGCATCGGCTGTTATCCCCGCGTCGAAGGCCGCGATCAGCAAGGCGGCGGCGTGCCGATGCAAACGCGTTGCATGGCGGCGTGCATCGGACAGATTCGTCTCCAAGGTCTCGTGCAGCTTAACAAAGACGGAACCTGGAAAGAGGACCGTTACAACCCGCTCTACTACTTGATTCACGTGGCGAAGGTCGCGCTCCCGCTCTATCCGCAGTTCGGCACCGAGCCGAACGGCTTTTACATTCCCCCGCGCTGGGTGCCGCGTCCGTACTTGCGCCAGATGTTCGGCCCCGGCGTCGATGCTGCCGTCGAAAAGTACAGCGTTCCCGAGCGCGAGTTGCTTGCCGTGTTGCAACTCTTCGGGAAGGACGCGCGCATCTGCTTCCGTTACGAGATCAAGGAAGGTCCAAAAGTTTTCGAGACAGAGATACGCGGCAAGAAGTTCGAACTCTACGACGACACAGTCATCGGGTACGCGAAGGACGGGACGAAGATTGTTGAGACCAAAGTGGAAGAAACACTGCACCTGCGGGACGCCAAACATGCCAACTCCATCTGAACAAACGCGGAATGCGGAGCGCGGAGTGCGGAGTGCAGCCCTCCGATCGGTGTTTGAGAACTTCGATGTGCGCGAATCTGCGGCGAAGTCCCCGGAGCGCGGGTCTGCGATCCGCAGCAATATGGAAAGTGCCGAAGCGATGCGGCTCACAGAGCCGCGGTCCGCGGAAGTTGCTCCGTTGCAAACGAAAATCGATGTCGCGGTGGCCCGCTCGTTCCTGCACCGGTTCGTCGCGAAGCTGCTCGAGTATCCGACTGTGGAAGGATGGACGTGGCTCACGCGTCCGGAAACCGCGCAAGCCGTTTGCAACGCCACCGCGGCGACCGGCGGCGACCAGGCAGCGGATGCGTTGCTCGCAGAGCTGAAGCGCGCCTCACTCGACGCATTCGTGGATGCACATCTTTCCGCGTTCGGCCACGCAGCACGCGGGCCAGTGCCGATGAACGAGATCGAGTATGGTGATCTTAAGGCGGACCCACTGTTCCAGCCGCACCGCCTCGCGGATCTCGCGGCGTTCTACCGCGCGTTCGGACTCGAAGTGACGCCCGACGCGAATGAGCGTCAGGACCATATTTGCCTTCAACTCGAATTCATGTCGGTGCTCGCCGCCAAAGAAGCGTATGCGCTCGAACATCAACTCGAAACGGAAGCGCTCGCGATTTGTCGCGCCGCGGAGAAGGATTTCCTGCGCGAACATCTTGGCCGCTGGGCGCCGGCCTTCACGCGGCGGGTCGAGCGTTCCGTCACGGAAAGCGCTCTGCGCCTTGTTGCTGAATTTATGCAATCGTTCCTCGCCACAGAATGCGAACGCTTTGGCGTGAAGCCGGGCAGCGAAGATCTGGTGCTGCGCCCGGTCGATGCCGAAACCGATCTGCTCTGCGCGTCGTGCGGCCTTAACAAGCTTCCGCCCGGAGCGTTGACGGCGACATGACCGCGCCCGGAATGAAGCTGCTCTTCGACGAGGATTTGGTGGAAGCCGTCGCGTTTCTCTGCGCGTCGGGCCGGCGCAAGGGCGCGCCCGCGCTGCAAATCCGCCGCTTCCACGCCGAACGTGAGAAACTTTACTCGATTCTCGACCCCGACGAACGCAACACCGCGTTTTTCCAGCTTCATCTCGACTGGTTCCGGGAATGGAAAGTGGAGGATCTCCTTCGCGCTGTGGTCCGTGACTTTCCGTTGCTCGAACAAAATCTTCACGGTTTGGCGTTCCGAAAGGCACGCGGGCGGAATGAGGAAGGCGCGGAACTTTTCGTGAACGTCGAGAAGGGACGAAACGGCATCGTGGCCATTCGCGCCGAACGCTTCGAGACAGATGAATCTTTGCGCCGGTTCCTCAATCATGAGCTGATGCACGTCAGCGACATGGTGGACCCGTCATTTGGCTATTCACCGGAACTGGCGCTGTCGGCTGCGGCGCGCGCCAATGAGCGGCTCGTGCGCGAGCGCTATCGTTTGCTCTGGGACGTGACCATCGACGGCCGATTGCACCAGCGCGCCTTGGCCACTGAAGCGTCGCGTGATATGCGCTGGACCGAGTTTCATCGCGCGTTCGCGTTCTGGCCCGATGAACGACGTCTCGAAACGTTCGACTCGCTTTGGCTCGACCAGGCGCCGCGCCACGAAACCCTGATTGCGTTGGCGAGCGATCCGCGAAATCTCCGGGTCGAACACAGAGCGCTTCCCGGCGCGCCGTGTCCGCTGTGCGGCTTCGCGACGTTCGATTGGACGGATACGTCGGCTCTCGCGCCCGCCACAGTTGAAATGATTCGCACCGAGTTTCCATTGTGGAAAGAAGGCGACGGCGCCTGCGCTCGCTGCGTCGAAGTTTATGACGCGGCGCAAAGGCTCAACCGAACAGCAGACCCTTACCTTGTGTGAACAGCGAAATCGAAATCCTCCACTGCTACGTTTCGCCCGGTCACAACTTTTTTGGTCACCACGGCCGACCCGCCGGCACCCACGAGATCATCGAAGTGCCGCAGCTTGAATGCATCACCGGGCGCGGCGTTCGCGGCGATCGCTTCTTCGATTACAAAGAGAACTACAAGGGCCAGATTACTTTCTTCGCCGAGGAAATTTATGAGGAGTTGTGCGAGCGATTCGGCGTCTGGGACAAATCACCCGCCGTGTTCCGCCGCAATGTCATCACGCGGGGAGCCGATTTGAACGCGCTGGTTGGCACAGAGTTCGACGTTCAAGGCCTTCGCTTCGCCGGCACCGAGGAATGCAAACCTTGTTACTGGATGGATCAGGCGTTTCATCCCGGCGCCGAGGCTGCGATGAAAGGACGCGGCGGTTTGCGTGCGCGCATTCTCACTGATGGCGTGCTGCAAAGCGCCGTTCAGTTGGCTACGGCTGTCCTTGCGAGTAACGCAGCGTGTCCGTAATGCCCCAAAGATTCTCCGGCATGAGCATTTTGCCGAATTTCAGATAGCGCGTGCTTCCGTCGGCAAAGGTGAAGTTCGATCCGCCCGCCGTGCCTTGGGCCATGTGCCGCGACTGCTGCACCTCCGTGAATTCATTGCCCACCGCTTCAAATGAATCCATGAAGAAATGCCCGGAGCCGGTTTCTTTCTCGCCGAAGATGATGGTCTCGGACGGAAGCTTCACCTCCGTCTCGCGAATCGTTTTGCCCATGATGGCGCTCATCGAGAACGCGCCGCCCATCTGTTCCTGGAAATAGTCGTTCCAGCCGTTGATGAGATAACTGCGGGGCGCCTGGTCGGCATTCGTCGTGTTCGGATTGCCGCCGGGATTCAGGTCACTGGGACAGGCCAGCACGCGGAGGTCCTTGTAATAGTCCTTGAGGATTTCCGGCCAGCGCGGGATTTGCCGACGAGGATACTGATCTTCGTTGTCGTCGATGTACATGATCGTCGCGAGGCCGAGCTGCCGCTCGTCATTGATGCAGCCAATCCGTTTGCCGGACTCCTTCGCTTTGGCCAAAGCGGGCAACAACATGCTCGCGAGAATGGCGATGATGGCGATGACCACGAGCAATTCGATCAACGTGAATGCGCTTAACTGTGCGCGCGCTGCTTTTGCTCCAGTGCCGGTCGGCAAGACTGCTTTTCTCATGCAATAACTGACGGCACCCGCCCCATTTGACTTTTTGATCTGGATCAAGCGGATCGCTTAATCGCGCACGTGGGTAACATCCGCTGTTTTCCCGATGGCAAAATCTGCGAAGAGGTCGTCAAGAGACGGTGAGCCAGGACCAGGCGTTCAGCCGAAATTCATTTCGTTATGTCAATCACAGTCAGTCCCGGTCACGTGCATGCGACAGCGACGCACGAAATGCACGCGTGGAAACCGCACGCGCATGCTTACACGAGCCGCTGCCGCTTCCTCGACGCGGCGCATTGCCGCCCGACGGATCGTCCGCCGATTTGGATGATGCGCCAGGCGGGCCGCTGCCTGCCCGAGTATCGCAAGCTCAAGGAGAAGTATTCCTTCCTCGAATTGGTCCGCACGCCGGAACTGGCGGCCGAAGTGACGCTCCAGCCCGTTCGCCGATTCAGTTTCGATGCAGCGATTCTGTTCAGCGACATCCTCGTGGTGCCGGAGGCGATGGGGCAGGGCTATCACTTCCGCGACAGCGGCGGGGTGGAAATGGAATTCGCACTGCGCAATGCCTCGGACATTGCCCGGTTGAGCACGGACGCCATTGAAGAAAAATTGCACTACGTCACCGAGGCGCTTCGGCTCATCAAACCAGCGCTCGCCAATCGCACGGCGCTGCTTGGCTTCGCTGGTTCGCCGTGGACGCTGGCCAATTTCATGTTGGATGGCGGCAGCACGAAAAATCATGTGCGCGCACTACAACTATTGCGCGAGGACCGTCCGCTGTTGAACACGCTGTTGCAGAAGCTCACCGTGGGAGTGACGCAATTTCTCCGCGCGCAAATCGCCGCGGGAGTGGACGCCGTGCAACTGTTCGACAGCCACGGCGGCCTGTTGCCGAAGGAACTGTTTCAGGCCGGCTCGGGTGAATGGCTTCGCAGAATCATTGCGGAAATCGACGAGGACATTCCGGTCATCGTTTTCTCGAAAGGCACGCGCGACTGGAACACGTTGCTGGCGCTCGGCGCAAATGTGATCGGAATCGATCCCGCATTCGACCTGACAGAAGCGCGTGAGTTGTTTCCGCCGGACATCGCCATTCAAGGCAACCTCGATCCAGAGCTGCTGCTTCATCTCACACCTGACGAACTCGAAGGAAAGACCCACGAACTTCTGGAAACGATGCGCGGACGTCCTGGATACATTTTCAACCTGGGTCACGGAGTTCCCCCTGCGGCCCCCCTCGAAAACATCGGACGCGTGGTCAGCACCGTCCGCAACTTCACACACACGCACGAATAGATGACCGCCATGCACCTCAACCTCGATCTCGTTCGCAAATACAACGTGCCCGGCCCGCGCTACACATCGTATCCACCGGCCACGCGCTTCATCGAGGACAACCCATGGCGCGCGCTCGCCGATGAGATGCTTGCGAACAACCGCACCGAGCGCGACCTCTCGCTCTACTTTCACATCCCGTTTTGCCAGAGCCTTTGCTGGTATTGCGGCTGCACGACGGTCATCACGACGCAGCAAGGGCAAAGCGCGACGTATCTCGATTACCTGCGCAAGGAGATGGCGCAAATCACGACGGTGCTGAATCCGAAGCGGAAAGTCGTGCAACTGCACTGGGGCGGCGGCACGCCGACGTTTCTGAAGCCGCAGGAGATTCAGGAACTGGGCAAAGCGATTCGTGATCAGTTCACGTTCGCGGCGAACATCGAAGCGGGAGTTGAAATCGACCCGCGTCGCATCACTTCGGAACATCTGAAGGCGCTGCGTGATGCCGGGTTCAATCGCGCGTCCATCGGCGTGCAGGATTTTGAGCCGAAGGTGCAGGAAGCCGTGCATCGCATTCAGCCGCGCGAACTCACGGAGAACTGCATCAACGAACTTCGCCGGCTCGGGTTTGAATCGATCAACGTCGATCTGATTTACGGGCTGCCATTTCAAACGGTCGAATCGTTCGAGCGCACGCTGAACCAGGTGCTCGAAATCAATCCCGACCGTCTCGCGGTTTTCAGCTACGCGCACGTGCCGTGGATCAAGCCGTCGCAAAAGATTCTGGAGAAGGCGATGCCCTCGCCGGACACGAAGCTGCAAATCCTGAAGCTCATCGTCGAGAAACTGACGGGCACGGGGAATTACATTTACATCGGCATGGACCACTTCGCGCGGCGCAACGACGAACTGGCCGTCGCGCAACGCAACAGAACGCTGCACCGCAATTTCCAGGGCTACAGCACGCGCGGCGGCGCAGACATTTACTCATTCGGCATGTCGTCGATTTCGCAGACGCAGAACGCCTACTGGCAGAACGCGAAGGAGTTGCCCGCTTATTATGCGGCGCTCGATGCGGGGAAATCGCCCATCGTGCGCAGCTACTTCATGACCGAAGACGACAAGCTGCGTCGCGAAACCATCATGCGCCTGATGTGCAATCTCTCACTGAACTACGGCGAGATGTCGCGCAAGCTGGGCATTCATTTCCCGGAATACTTCGCGCGTGAACTGGATTCTCTTTCCGACCTCGTGGCGGACGGATTGATCCGGCGCACGACGCTTGGATTCGAAGTGACGACGGAAGGCCGCTTCTTCATTCGCAACATCGCGATGCGCTTCGATGCGTATCTGCCCAGGGAAACCGAGCGTCGCTTCTCGAAAACGATATGAGCATTGCAATCATTGGCGGTGGAATCACGGGACTGACGGCGGCCTTTCGGCTGCGCCGCGCCGGTGTGCCGGTCACTATTTACGAAGCGTCGAATCGCGTCGGTGGTGTGATTCGGACGACCTTGCGCAACGGCTTCCTCGCGGAATGTGGACCGAACACGATTCTCGAAACATCGCCGGTGGTGAGTGAACTTGTTCGCGACCTGCGCATAGAGTCTTTGCGACTCTACTCCAATCCGACGGCGAAAAACCGCTACGTGCTCCGCAACGGTACACCAACGCCCGTGCCGGATTCTCCCGCAGGAATGTTGACCAGCCGGCTTTTTTCCACGGGCGCAAAACTGCGGTTGCTGACGGAGCCATTTGTGCGACGGGCTGCGCCGGAAGCGGAAGAGAGCGTTTCTGAATTCGTGTTGCGCCGGCTGGGCCGCGAGTTTCTCGACTACGCCATCAATCCGATGATCGCGGGCATTTACGCCGGCGACCCAGCACGACTCTCCGTCACACACGCCTTTCCAAAACTGCACGCGCTCGAGCAACGCTATGGCTCGCTCATCCTCGGGCAGATTCTCGGCGCGCGCGAACGGCGCAACAGCAAAGAAATCTCAAAACAGTCCGCGCCGAAGTTTTCGTTTCGCGACGGCCTGCAAACGCTCATCAATGCGCTCCAGCACGAATTGAACGATGCCATCTGGCTGCGCTCCGCGGTGAAGGGATTGCGCAAAACAGACAATGGCTGGTGCGTCACGATTTTTCAGGACGGGTTCGAGAGCGAGCATGACCACGACGCTGTGCTGCTGGCGGCCCCGGCGTTCAAGCTCGGCGAAATTCCCGTGCGCGGACTGAATGACGTCTCGCTCGAACCTCTGCGCGAGATCGTTTACGCGCCGGCGGCGAGCCTGGTGCTTGGATTCCGGCGCGAAGATGTCGCCCATCCGCTCGATGGCTTTGGTGTGCTCGTGCCGGAAGTCGAGCGGCGCAATATTCTTGGCGCCATCTTTTCCTCGTCACTCTTTCCTTATCGTGCGTCCGCGGGCCACGTGATCATCTCGTGTTACATGGGCGGCCAACGCGCGCCGGAACTCGCCACGCGCGACACCGCATCTGCCGTTGAACTCGCGCTGGACGACCTTCGTGTGATGCTCGGCGTGCGCGGCCAGCCGGTGTTCGTTCATCACACCGTTTTTCCGAAAGCGATTCCGCAATACGAAGTCGGCTTTGGCCGTTTTAGAAATTGGATGAACCAGCTTGAAACAAACGCTCCTGGCCTGTTCCTGGCGGGACATTTCCGCGACGGAATTTCGCTCAGCGATTCAATCGTGAGCGGCGCGCGCGCCGCGGAACGGCTTGGAGCGTTCGTCGCGGGACGGGCATTGACTTCACGACTGCACGGTAGGGCGACGCTGTCCCCAGCGCGCCGACCTGCCGCGGAAGAAGATTCCATAATTGCGGAACGCCTCTTCCGGCACGGCGAGGACACCGTCGCCCTACCTCACACGAGGTGTCACCCCAACACTGCCCAACTTATCCGACAGCCATGACACGAAAAGCCGTTTTGCTCGTTAATCTCGGCTCACCCGATTCACCATCGGTGCCGGACGTGCGCCGCTACCTGCGCGAATTCCTGATGGACGGACGCGTGTTGGATGCGCCCTGGCCCATTCGCTTCGGCGTGGTGAACTTCGCGATTCTGCCGAAACGGCCGCATGACTCTGCGCACGCGTATCAGTCCATCTGGACCGACGAAGGTTCGCCACTCGTCGTCACGAGCCGTCGAGTGCAGGCCGCGTTGCAGGAGCGGCTCAGCATTCCCGTCGAGCTGGCGATGCGTTATCAAAACCCGTCCATTGATTCCGCCGTAGAAAAACTTGCCGCGCAAGACATCGACGAGCTGCTGCTCATTCCGTTGTTTCCGCACTACGCGATGTCGAGCTACGAGACCGCTGTCGAACGCGTGAAGGATGCAGTGCGAAACATTGCGCCGCGGATGCAACTGCACGTTCAACCGCCTTACTACAATTTGCCGGACTACATCGAGGCGCTCGTCGCCAACGCAGCGCCGCACTTGAAGGAGGATTACGACCATCTGCTCTTCAGCTATCACGGCTTGCCCGAACGTCACTTGCGCAAATCGGACACGACCGGCTGCCACTGCTTGAAAGTGGCGAATTGCTGCGAAGTTCCCAGCCCCGCCCATGCGACTTGTTATCGCGCGCAATGTTTCCAAACCACGAAAGCCTTCGTCGCCAAGGCCGGGATACCGCAGGGAAAATACTCCATCGCTTTCCAATCACGCCTGGGCCGTGATCCGTGGATGCAACCCTACGCTGACAAGGAAATCGAACGACTCGCGCGCACGGGCGTGAAACGACTGCTCGTCATGTGTCCCGCATTCGTTTCGGATTGCCTCGAAACCCTGGAGGAGATTGGGATGCGCGGGCGCCAAACGTTCCGTGACGCTGGCGGCGAAGAACTCACGCTTATTCCCTGCTTGAACGAACATCCCGCGTGGCTACGCACGCTGGAACGGATGGTCACGCAGCGGTGGGAGAAAGCGGCCCGCATTGAGAGCTGCTGTTCGAACCGCGTGAAGCAAGAACTCGTCGCTTCATGAAGTGACGAAGAAGGTTTTTCAAACCGCGTCCGGAAAACGTCACGCAGCCTTCGCCAACGTGACCGGTTCGACCAGAATCGATTCCGCCAGCGCTGCGCCGATCGCGAGCCGTGCGTTGCAAACCTGGCAGACGACCATGGCCTGCGACGAAACCAGCCTCACAACTTGCTCCTCTCCGAGGCCGATTTCGCGCAGGCGCGTGGTCATGTCTTCAGATTCCGGCAGGCGCTTGATGCGCACCGAGGCGCCAACGCGCGCCCGGTTGAGCGGGCACAGCGGGTTCCCATCGCATTGCGCCGGGGGTCGAACGGAATCTGATTCAGCAGTCATGGTGTGAGGTTAGTGCGTGCAGCACAGCAAACTACCCGCACGTTGTTCAACGCTTGCCATTTTTTGGCTGAGACTTCGCGCCGCCACGTCACCAGTCTTTGAGGGCAATCACTTTGGCGCGCGACACCGGGCCTGCGGCGGTGCTGCTGAACACGACTGCGAGGCGAACATCGGTTGCGCCTTCCAGGTGAATGGCCAGCTTGCGAATGCCGCGGTTCTCATTCTGCTTTTCCGGGTGCGGCGAGGACGGGAGCGGCGCTGCGTCGAGCACGCGGAACGTTGCATTCTTCGGCGAGAGAATTTGCGCGTTCAGCGTTTTGCCGTTTTGCGTCAATATCGCTGTCGTTTTGTCGTCGCTTAACTTCACTTGTGCCGGCGTGTGGGCAAACCACCACACGTCCATGGGCTGTTCGGATTTCAACTCGTCCTCAATGAGCACCTGTTTGCGGTCGAGCAGCGCAATGCCGCGATGCACTTCGCGTGCGTGGGAGGCATACGCCGACGTGAGATCGGCTATGGCGAACATGCGCTGCGGCTTCGATTCAAAACGCGCGATCGTCGTCGCGGCTTTCGGATTCTGGTCCGGATGCTTCGTTGGATTGAGCACGAGCGTGTTGTGGCCTTCAGCGCGCATTCGGTAGTAGTTCCATCGCTGGCCGCCGAAGTAGCCCGGCAGGTTGTAATTGTCGGCGCCAAGATCGACGAACCAGCGCACGCCGTCCGCGTCGAGAACGAAACTGCCGAGGTCGAGGTTACTGTGATTCGCCTTGTTGTCGCCGGCTTTGAATCCGACGAAGAGGGCATCGTGATCGTTCCACGCGCTGCGCATCGTTACCACTTCCGCGTTGCGAAAATATTTACCGAGCGGAAGCGATGAGTTCGCCTTCGCGAGGTCGCTGTCGAACCACAGCAGATCCAGAGCGTGCGGCTGAGTGATGACGTGGTGTTGGTAAGCAGCGTACTCGGGGCGTCGAAATTCTTTTGCCAGCCAGAACATGTGCGGCGCACGAATCGTTCCTTCGCCGCCGTCCGCGTAGTTAAAAGTTTTGCCGAGAGGGCCAGTCGCGTAAATCGGGAACAAACCGCAGTCGGCGAAGCCTGGAATCTTTGACAGGCCGAAATCAGTGCCGAGCGCCGATTCGAGCCCAGCCAGCAGCAGCACATTGTAAGTGGTCGCGTAATTCCAGTAGCCGGGTCCCTCGGCCCACGCGCCGTCTGGCGCGAACTCGCGCATCGCGAGTTGAATCGAGTTCAAGCCGGCATTCAGCAATTCGCCGGCGAGCGCCGGCTCTTCATCGGCAATCGCCAGCGCGCCAATGCCGATGCCGCCGTTGCAAACCTGGTTCCAATTGTGACGCATCCTGTTCCATGGACTGCTGGGCTTGGGATTGCCGTGATAAACGTTCAGCGCAGGCTTGAGGCCTTTTTCAATCATCGCAGTGCGAATCGTCTTCCGCTGTTCCGGCGTCCACGCGTCGTAAAACCAGTCGTAGCCGATGGCAAAGCCGTGCGTCATCTCCGCCGCGTCGAGAAAGTGGCGCGGGTTCCAGTCGGGGAAATTCGCGGCGGCCTCCAGTTCCTGCCACGCGCGCTCTACATAGCGCTTGTCGCCATTGAGCCGATAGACCAATCCGAGGGTTTGCATGCGCTGCACGACGCGGCGGCTCGTGCCGAGAAGCCGCAGGCCATCGGGAATCTCGTACTTCGATGGCGGCTCGCTCATGATTTTCATAGCCTCCGCCCGAAGCTGCGCGTGCCACCCTCTGAGTTGCGCATCAGCAGCGGCTCGCTTTCTCAACGCGCTGAATTGGTCCGCGTTCGCCAGCAGCCGCGGATGCTCTTGGCGCAGTGACTTCAGAATCTCCGCGGCTGGCGGAATCACGATGTTGGTTTGCGCTGCAGTCGTGACGGCCAAAGCCAGCAGCGCGATGCAGAGAGTCCATCTATTCACGCGCTGAAGAAGAACCGGGTAGATTCGAATTAACTCATTCATGGGACAGCCTTTCTTGACGTTCTTGCTCGTCATTCTTCGACGCAAGGACAGGCGCTCCTCTCAAGCGAGACTTGCGAATGGCCGGACATCTATTGCTCCCGCCCGGGAGTGTGAGCGGTCCGAAGGCGCCGTCCACCGGCCAAAAAATGACGCAACGTGAGCAATCCTTGGGAAGCCCGCGGAAGCCGTTCTTCCGATAGTCATGGCGTCGGTGCGAGAACGGTGAAGCGGTTTCGACCACGACAACCGTTCTCGCACCGGCAACAGGAACAAAATTATGCGCCCGTTCAAATTGCCGCCGCAAATCGTCAGGCTCGTCATCCTGACGATTGGCATCGTCGGCTCCTACGTGCTGGCGCGACACATCTTCATGCCGAAGTCGTTTGGCCAGTACGGCCACTATCGAGGGGACGCGATAACCGAGATTGCGGCGCGGGAGCCGCATTACGGTGGCCAAAAATCCTGCAACGAGTGCCACTCCGAAGTTTTGGTGAAGATCGCGAAGTTCGAACACAAGACGGTTTCCTGCGAATCGTGTCATGGGCCGAACAAAGCGCACGGCGATGATCCCGATCATAAAGACGCCGCGAAACTCAGCAGCGACCATTGCCTGCGGTGTCATGAATTCAACGCCACGCGGCCAGCGTTTCTGAAACAGGTCGAGTCCAAGAAGCATTACGCGGACAAAGGCAAGTGCGCGGAGTGCCACATTGCGCATCAACCCAACGAGGTCCCATGACGAACTGCACATCGAGACGCAACGCATTGCGAACTTTTGGCGGCGCACTAGCCGGCATCCTGAGTTTTTCCGCGGCGAAGACGGCGAAGGCTGTCGTTCAGAAGGGACTGGTCACCACGTCGGCGCCGAAGGGTTACGACCCGACAAAGCACAAGTGGCTGATGGGTTTCGACATCGACAGGTGCATCGGCTGCGGCTCGTGCGTCGAGGCGTGCAAGACCGAGAACAATGTTCCACAAGGCGCGTCGTATTTCCGCACGTGGATCGAGCGCTACATCATCAAGAAGCCAAAGCCCGGTTCGGGCGAGGCGCGCGGCGAGACGATTGTTGATTCACCGAATGGTGGCCGGAATGGATTCCCGCCGAGCATGGTGCCGCGCGAGGAGATCTTGAAATCGTTCTTTGTCCCGAAACTTTGCAACCTGTGCGTGGACTCTCCGTGTGTGCAGGCATGCCCGGTCGGCGCGACGTTCGACTCGCCGGATGGCGTGGTGCTCGTCGATCCCAAGTATTGCGTGGGCTGCGGCTTTTGCATCCAGGCGTGCCCGTACGGATGCCGCTTCATGAATCCCGAGACGAAGACGGCGGACAAATGCACGCTTTGTTACCACCGCATTACGCGTGGATTGCAGCCGGCGTGCGTCGAGGTTTGCCCGACCGAAGCGCGCATCTTCGGGGATTTGAAGAACTGCGCGCCGGAGGACCCCATCATGCAGTTCATCGCCAAGAACAAATTGCAAACGTTGAAGCCGCATCTCGGCACCGGGCCGCGAGTCTCTTACGCCAACATGGACAAGGAGGTTCGCTGATATGTATCCGATTCTTGCCAATGCGATGGAGGTGCTGCCCCACATCGACGGCTACGTCTATCCGAACGAGCAGAATTTTCTCTGGACCGTGCTCATTGTTGTTTATCCGTACATCACCGGGCTCGTCGCGGGCGCGTTCATCATGGCGTCGTTCGTGCGCGTGTTTAACGTGAAGGCCCTGGATCCGGTTTACCGGATGTCGCTCCTCACCGCGCTGGCCTTCCTGCTCGCCGCGCCGTTGCCGCTGTTGTTTCACCTCGGCCATCCGGAGCGCTGCATGGAGATGATGCTCACACCGCACCTCAGTTCACCCATGGCCATGTTTGGGTTTGTGTATGCGTGGTACTTAATGGCGGTGTTGCTGCTGGAATTGTGGCTCGACTACCGCCGCGACTTTGTCACGTGGAGCCAGCAGCACACCGGTTTCAAAAAGTTTCTCTACAGTATCCTCACTGTAGGCGTGCGCGACGTTTCACCCGGGGCACTCAAGCTCGATCACAGAATGTCGCTCGCGATTTCTATCATCGGTATTCCTTCGGCGTTTTTGCTGCACGGCTACGTCGGCTTCATCTTCGGCTCGGTCAAAGCCAACCCGTGGTGGGGCAACGTGCTCATGCCCATCATTTTCATTTTCTCTGCGATGGTTTCGGGCATGGCGCTCTGCGTGGTGCTCTACATGTTCGTTACGAGAATTCGCGGGCAGAAGCTGGACATCAAATGCCTCGATGTCATGGGCCGAATGCTCTTCTACGCGCTGGTCATTGATGCGGGCATCGAAGCGCTCGACTGGATACACCGGCTCTATTCCGCGCACGAAGAAATCGACGTGTTGAAGCATCTCGCGACGGGCAAGCTGTTTTACACGCTGCTGATTCTCCAGGCATTGCTCGGCACACTGGTGCCGTTGGTGTTTTTGGGCCTCGGCCAACTGTTCCCGCACAGGATTTCCGCTGCGGCGCGCACGAAAATCTATTGCGTCATGGCGTCGCTCATTCTCGTCGGTGTCTTCGCCATGCGCTGGAACGTCGTCATCGGCGGCCAGCTTTTCTCGAAGAGCCTGCGTGGATTTACGACTTACAAAATGGCATTGGCTGGCCACGAAGGATGGCCCGTCGCACTGGCGCTGATGATTCTGCCCTTCGTGATTCTGACCGTGTTGGTGAAATTATTCCTGCCGAAGGAAATGGCAAATTCGGTGCAGCCTGCGGTGGCGATTGAGCCGACGATCCCAAGCACGATATGAATTTCCGGACTTACAACGAACCGAAATTGAAAACAGCGACCCAACAAATCAAACCTATGAAAAACCTGACTCCGATCCTCATCGCCGCGCTAACGCTGTCTATGTCCAGCGTCCGGGCCGGCGACGTGAAAGAGATCTACGAAAAGAGTTGCACGAAATGCCACGGCGCTGACGGCAAAGGCGACACCAAGATGGGTAAGAAGGTCAACGTCAAAGACCTTACCGACGCCAAGGTCCAGGCCGAATTCACAGACGAGCAGGCGTTCAAGACCATCAAGGAAGGCAAGAAAGACAAGGAGGACAAAATCCTGATGAAGCCCATCGAAGGCGCAACGGATGAGGAAATCAAAGCGCTCGTAGCACATTCGCGGGCGTTCAAGAAGTAGTCGCATCAACCAGCGTTGGCATGGCGCAGGTTCAATTGGGTAGGGAAACACCCCATTGAAGGAAGCCGCGTGCCAGCCAACCCTTGGGCTCTGCGGTTGTCGCCGCTTTTGGTGATGCTTATTCTAAAAACGAAACGTCGTGCAAGATGATGAGCCTCACCGCCGATTTATGAAAGAGAGCACGCCACCTTCTCTCCGCTTCTCAATCTTTCGGAACTGGGTCAGCCTGGCCGGCAGCGCGATTGCCGCCTCGGCCGTGTTTTCGTTCGTGCTGCTGTTCATACTTGATTACTTCGCGAAGGAAACAAGCCCGTACCTCGGCATCCTCACCTATCTCGTCGCACCGGCGTTTCTCTTCATCGGATTGCTCCTGATTTGCCTCGGCTGGTTCCTGCACCGGCGCAAACGTGCGCGCGCCGTTAAAGGCGGCACGCCCTTTCGCTTCTTCATCGATCTCTCATTGCCACGGCATCGCAAGTATCTGGGCGTCTTTCTTGGGACCGCCGCGGTCCTGCTGCTCATCAGTTCCGTCGGCAGTTACCAAACCTATCACGTGACCAAGTCCGTCCAGTTTTGCGGAACGGCGTGTCACTCGGTGATGGAGCCGCAATTCGTCGCATATCAACACTCGCCGCACGCGCAGGTGGAATGCACCGCGTGCCACATCGCGCCCGGCGCGAAGAGTTTCGTTCAGGCCAAGCTCGGCGGTTTGCACCAGCTCTATGACACGGTAATTGGCGAGGTCGAGAGACCGATCAAAAGCTGGGAGCGCGTCCACATCAAACAGGAGACGTGCGAGCAATGTCACTGGCCGAAACGTTTCGTCGGCAACCTGGACCGCACCTACGTTCACTATCTCGACGATTCGACGAACAGCGCCTACACGGTGCGCCTGCTGCTGAAAGTTGGCGGCAGCGATCCGACGCACGGGCCGGTCGGAGGAATTCATTGGCACATGAACGTGGCCAACAAAGTCGAATACGTCGCCACAGATGAGAAGCGGCAGAAGATTCCCTACGTGCGCGTCACCGACGGAAATGGAAAAGTGACAGAGTTCGTGACGAAAGGATTCACGAACGATCCGGTGAAGCACACCTTGCGCACGATGGATTGCATGGATTGCCACAATCGGCCCGCGCACCATTTCCGCACGCCGAACGACTCGGTCGATCTCGCGATGTGGATGGGAAAGATCAGCACGAAGCTGCCGGCGGTTAAACGCGCCGCGGTGCTGGCGTTGACGAAGCCTTACGCGACGAAGGAGGAAGGATTGAAAGGGATTGAGACTTCGTTGCGCGAGAAATTCCCTGGCCACGCGGACGTGACCACGGCCATCGCGGAAGTGCAGCGCATCTACAACACCTACTACTTCCCGTCGATGAAGACCGAGTGGAGCATTTACCCGAACAACATCGGCCACAAAGATTTTCCCGGCTGCTTCCGTTGTCACGACAACGAGCACAAAACACCCGACGGCAAGCGGTCGCTCAAAGGCAACGACTGCAACGCCTGTCACACCATCGTGGGTGAGAGCCGCGGCATCGACATCTCGCACCTGGACGCGCGCGGATTGAAATTCAAGCACCCGGAGGAAGGCTGGGAAGACATGCGCTGCTCTGATTGTCATAACGGGAAGATTGAGGACAAGTGATCATCCGTCCCGGTCGGCTCTCCAATAAATGGGAAGACAAGAGCAAGGGATGTGTAGTGCGCCGCTGCGGAATTCCCGATGTTCTCACCACGATTTAGAAGCTTTCGGGCTTCAGGTGAAGCCCGGAAAAAGACAGTGAAACCAAAATGAAAGCATCGATATGAAGAACCTCATTCCACTCCTCGTCGCCGCGGTCGCGTTGTCGCTGTCGAGCACGCGCGCCGCGGATGTGAAGGAACTCTACGAGAAAAACTGCACCAAGTGCCACGGTGCCGATGGCAAGGGCGATACGAAAATGGGCAAGAAGGTCAACGTGAAGGACCTCACTGATGCGAAACACCAGGCCACGTTCACGGACGAGCAGGCATTCAAGACCATCAAGGAAGGCAAGAAGGACAAGGAAGACAAAGTCCTGATGAAGCCGATCGAAGGCGCGACGGATGACGAGATCAAGGCGCTCGTCGCTTATTCGCGGGCATTCAAGAAATAGCTGGCTGTGAATGGCGAACTCCGTGGCTGGCAGGCAAACGCATACAGGCCGCCAGCTAAGGATGTTCATCGCTCATAAAACGCGAAGGAAATGACAACCGATGGATAGCCGCTTCAGCGCGTCATCCGTAGCGTTTCAGCAACGAAATCAGAACGCGATGCCAAACAAAGTTCCGACAGCGAGTGAAAGCGAGAGAGCGCCGCACCGTGCCCGCACGGAATTGGCGCCTTGCCGTCGTTCGCCGCTGCGAATGCTGCTCAACACGCTCGCTTCGGTGAAGTTCGCCGTCAGTCTTGTGATTATCATCGCGCTGGCGTGCGTGGTTGGAACACTTCTGCCGCAAGGAGCCGAGACAACCGCGTTCACCGAGAAACATCCTGGGTTTGCACACTGGCTGCCATTGTTCAGTCGCTTCGGTTTCACGAACATGTTTCATTCGTGGGGCTTCATCACACTGCTCTGCGTACTGGCCGCCAGTGTCGCGGCATGCACGTCCCGACGCGTGGAGACGATTCGCCGCACCGTCGGTTTCGCACGGCGCCGCGCCATCGGTTCGATGATCACACACGTCAGCTTCCTCCTGATTCTCACGGGCGGAGTGGTGCGCGGCGTGTGGGGCGAGAAGGGCTACATCGCATTGCGCGCCGGAGAAACGAAGCGCGAGTTCGTCGCGGACGACAAAGCCAGGCCGCTCCCGTTCGCGCTTCAATTGACCAAGTTCGAAATTCAGACTGACGAAGAAAGGACGCTGGTGGGTGAAGCCCCCAAAGAGGACACCCACCAGCTCGTCGTGCAATGGCCGGCGCGCCAGCTCTCCACGCAGATACCGCTTCGGTTGAACGCGACGCACGCGTTGACGCCGCAAGGTGAGGAACCGAGCGGGGACAATACTTTCAAGATCAAGGTCCTGAAATACGTGCCGGATTTCGTCATGAACTCCGAGACCCGCGAAATCGCGAGCCGTTCGGAAGCGCCGAACAATCCGGCTGTGCTCGTGGAAGTGGCCGGTCCGAATTATCAAAACAACCGCTGGGTGTTCGCGAACTTTCCGGACATGGTGGTGCATAGCGAAGGCGAGAGTCCGTTGCGAATTCTTTTTCAACGCGTGGCCGCAGCGGCGGAAGTGCGACCAGCCATTGCGGGAACCATCAAAAATTTTCAAAGCACGCTGAACATCGTGGATGGGCCGGTGGTTCGCGCGAAAGCCGTCGCCGTGAATCGTCCGCTCTCGTACAAGGGCTACACGTTTTATCAAACCGGTTACAACCCGAACGACTTGTCGTGGACGTCGCTGCAAGTGGTGCGCGACCCCGGAGTGCCGCTCGTCTATGCGGGCTTTGCGCTCATCATTGTCGGACTCTCCATTGTTTTTTATCTGAACCCCTGGCTGGAATCACGAAAGGCCCGCGCATGAAGATGTTTGTCGCAGGACTCAGTTACAAGACCGCGCCGGTGGAATTGCGCGAACGGCTGGCGGTGTCGCCGTCCACGCTGCGTTGCTCGGGCTGCCGGTTGAAAATCGGCGGCGACCTCGAAGAAGTCGTGTTGCTCTCGACGTGCAATCGCGTGGAAGTCTATGGCGTCGCCGCGAAGGTGAATGGAAATGTTCACGGCTTGTTCCGCCATCTCGGTTCCGGCACGCGCGACTTTGAATCACATCTTTACGTCCACGAAGGCGACGATGCGGTGCGGCATCTGTTCTCGGTCGCGGGCGGTCTCGACTCGATGGTGCTCGGCGAGACGGAAATCACGGGACAGTTGAAACACGCTTATCAGACCGCGCAGGAGTCAAAGCTGACTGGCCGTGTGTTGAATCGCGCGTTTCAGACGGCGCTGCAAACGGCGAAAGAGATTCGCTCCACAACTCAGATTGGCCGCGGCGCAACTTCGGTCGGGAGCGTCGCCGTTGAACTGGCGGGGAAAATCTTCGGCGGCGATTTGTCGGACAAGACGGTGATGATTGTGGGCGCCGGCAAAATGGGCGAAGCCTGCGTGCGTCATCTCTCGAAAAAAGGCGCCCGCTCGGTGCTCGTCTCGAATCGTTCGTTCGAGCGCGCGGAAGGATTGGCCAACGAGTTCGGCGGGCGGGCGATTCGGTTCGACGCTTGTCTCGACGCAATGATCGAAGCCGACATCGTGGTCAGTTCCACCGGCTGTCCGCAAATTGTTTTGCACGCGGAACAAATTGAACGGGTCATGTCCGCGCGGCGCAATCGTCCGTTGTTCATGATCGACATCGCCGTCCCGCGCGACATCGACCCGGATGTGCAACACCTCGACAACGTTTATCTCTACAACATCGATCACCTGGAAACGCTTGTGCGGGAAAATCTCCGGCATCGCGAAGCTGAACTGGCGCGCTGCCGCTCCATCATCGAGCAACGGACCGCCGCGCTCATGACGAAACTGATGCCAGTTCCAAAGAACACCAATGACACTTGCATTCAATCTGAGCCTCGCTGGCTACCTGGCAGCGTCGCTCTTTGCCACGGCTAACCTCTTTTCGAAGGGGCAACGGCGTTTCGCCAGTGCCGCCACGTGGGTCCTGGCCGCGAGCGCGGTCGCGCAAACGATTTACATGATCATGCGCTGGACGGCGGCGGGCCGCGCCCCCTTCAGCAACATGTTCGAGTCGCTGGTGCTGTTCGCGTGGACGATTGTGGTGGTGTATCTCGCGCTGCAGTTCCGGCGCAAACTTCCCGTGCTCGGCGCGGCCACGGCGCTCATGGCCGTTCTCGTTCTCTGCTACGCGAGCACGTTCGAAGCGAAGATCGAGCCGCTCATGCCCGCGTTGCGCAGCAATTGGCTCACGGTTCATGTCTTCACTTGTTTTCTCGGTTATGGCGCGGTGGCGATCGCGTGCCTTTCAGGCGCCGGCTATCTAATCGCTACCCGGAAAAGCGCAACGCCCCGCGCCCAGACGCTCGAAGCGCTCGAAGCCGCGACGGACAAAACGATTTCGTTCGGCTTCCTGTTTATCACGGTCGGAATCATTTCCGGCGCGGTCTGGGCCAACTCCGCGTGGGGGACGTATTGGTCGTGGGACCCGAAGGAAACGTGGTCGCTCATCACCTGGTTCATTTACGCGGTGTATCTGCACTGCCGTTTCATGCGCGGCTGGAAAGGGCGACGCGCTGCGTGGATTTCCGTCATCGGATTTGCCTCGGTCATTTTTACTTACCTAGGCGTAAACTTTCTCCTCAGCGGATTGCACAGCTACGCGAACTGACTGAAGCGATGAAACAAGAACGAACAATTTGGACGAGAACAGGCCTCGCGACTATGAAGGTGTTCTCGGGACTGCATGACAGAACAGAATTTCACTCACTGGCCGGTCACCTCTTAATCTCAAACCCGAAACTGGAAATACGATATGAAAATGCACACGTCACTCAATCGGGCGCCGATCCGCCTTTTGGCAGTAGTGCTGATGGCTCTGGGCAGCGCAATCACCGCGGTGGCGGCAGCGCCAGCCTTGCAAGGCCAGCTCATGCTGCGTCCCCTTACTCCGCAAGAGATCAAGGATTACGGCTTGACCAACGTGCCGACCGCCCACGTCGCCAGCGGTTTGTCCACGTTGGGAGTCGGCCAGCCGGCTTACTTTGATTTGTTGGTGGCCAACGCCGTTCCGGCGGCGGACATCACCAACATCACCTGGGTGTTGACCAACACGCCCGCCGGCTCTGCGGCCGCGCTGGCCGATGGCCCGTTGGGGACCAATGTGCCGCCATTCAGGATGGCCGACCGTTTCAACAGCAGCGGCAGCCCGGTGCTCAAGGTGGCCGACCGCAAAATGCTGCGCCCCGATGTCGTGGGCCAATACACTGTGATTGCCACGATCAGAACTGGGGCCAGCGGGACGACCAACGTGACGCAAACCGTCAATGCGAGCGGGTACATGGGCATTAACACGTGCGCTCTCTGTCACAGCGGAGGCCAGGTCGCGCCGAACACGATGACGCCGTGGTCCGGCACGCTTCACTCCAGGCTGTTCACCGAATCCATTGACGGCCGGGGCAGCAACTATTTCAACGCCGCCAGCATCGCGCACTACACGGTCGGCCACGATTCCATCAGCAATGTTTACAACGGCGGATTTGACGATGTCGCAAGGACGAACGGCTGGACGTTCCCAGCGGTATTGACCAATGGCAACTGGGCGGCCCTGCCGTCACAACTGAAGAACCTGGCCAACGTTCAGTGCGAAAGCTGTCACGGCCCGGGCAGCCAGCACGCTTTCTCGCTCGGCAACACCAATCTGATTTCCATAAATTACGGGGCCGGCAATTGCGCTCAATGTCATGACGACCTGGACAGCCAGACCAAGATCACTGAGTGGAACAATTCCAAGCACGCCGTCGCGACGCGAACTCCTTCTGGTCCGAACCGGATGCAGTGCGTCCGTTGCCACACCGCGCCGGGCTTCAGGAACTTCATCGCGCATGCGGGCGATCCCACTCCGTACGCGACCAACACCGTTTACGAAGCGATCACTTGCGCGGCGTGTCACGATCCTCATGACGCAACGAATCCCCATCAATTGCGCGCCGCCAACATTTACACGCTGCCCGAAGGCACCACGATCACCAACGCTGGCTTCGGCGCCTTGTGCATGCAATGCCATCATTCCCGCAATGGCGCCGCGACCCAAAATATTGCGAACTACAGGCTGGGACTTCCCACCTGGGCGGGAGGTTCCAGCTTCGGAGTGCATGACAGCACGGCCGGTGACATGATCGAGGGCGTCAATGCCATCACTTATGGCAAGACGATTCCCAGTGGCGCCCACAGCTATACGATCCCGAACGTTTGCGTCGGCTGCCACATGCAGCCCGTGGCCAGAAGCGATCCGGCCTTCGGCAAAGCCGGCGGTCACAGCTTCAGCATGACTTACAAGGAGGTCAGCGGCGGTGTGACGAATGTCATTCCCAAGGTGGACGTCTGCGTCAAGTGCCACGGCCCGATGAACACGTTCGACATGGTGCGAAAAGATTACGACGGAGATGGAATCATTGATGGGATTCAGACCGAGGTTCAGCACCTGCTCGATAGCCTGTCCAGGCTCTTGCCGAACTCGACGTACCAGGCGAACACGAACAACTACGTGGCGGATGGCTTGGTGAAGTCGAGCATCTCGGTCAAAACGAACTGGCCGGTGAAGTTCTTGAACGCCGCCTGGAACTGGCAGTTCGTCAACGTGGAAGGCAGCCACGGCATTCACAACGCGCCTTACGCAATCGGCGTGCTCAAGGCCTCCATTGCGGACCTGACGGGCGACGCCAACGACGATGGTCTGCCGGATTCGTGGCAGACCCAGTATTTCGGCTCCGCCAACAGCGCGAACGCCGCGCCCAATGCCACTCCGGCGGGCGACGGCGTTCCGAATTGGCTCAAATACAACCTGGGCCTTGATCCGAATGTGCCTGGCCTCGCGGTGCCCGGCGGCGTCGTCTGGGTGAACGGCAAGAACCTCCTCGGTTCCACCAACGACACCCTCGCGATCTACACGGCGGCTGAAATCGCGTTTGATACCGTGGTGGGCACGAGCTACCAGATTCAGGGAATCTCCGCGATAGGCGGCACCTGGCAGAACATCGGCGGTCCAATCGCCGGCACCGGAGGCTCAATCAGCTACGTGACGCCCACGCGAAGCAACGCGCAACAGTTCTTCCGCGTCCTGCACACTCCGTAAGCGGAACCAATCCGAGAACGACCAGGTTTCTCACACGCCCCTTCCCGATCCACGGGAGGGGGTTCTTGTTTTGGAGTTGCTTCCGGGACTTGTGTTGGCGGGCGCAATCCTATGGACGTGTTGCCCAAATCGTTGTGAAGGCTTGAAGGTAGGGCGTCGGTGTCCTCACCGCGCCGGGCCACGTCATCAAATAACACGCGCCGGCTTGCCCCCGCCTCACCACGGCGCGCTGAGGACAGCGACGCCCTACCCGCCCCAGTCTTCGGTGGTACTTCTCAGGTGCGTGAGCCGGACTCCAAACCGTGTTTACTTCTTCAGCGATTCCAGCGCGGCGATGCGGGCCTGTGCCCGTGCCGCAATCGCCTTCAGCTTTTCTGCCTGTTCGGCCTGCACCTGTTGTAGGTGCTTCATCGCGGCTTGCTGTTCGGCCCCAGAATTTCCGCGCTGCGCTTCGCCGAGGCGTTGCTGAGCTTCTTTAACCTGGCTCTCCATTTCGCGCGCGACGGTTGAAAATTCCTCCAACGCCTTCTGACGCAAAACCCGCGTCCCCTCCTCAAGCGACAGGGCGGTGAAATTGGGCACCGCGCGACGCACTTCCTCAATGTCGGCCGCGTCGAATGCCGCCGCGCTCGCGAAGGGCGGTGCCGCGGCTTTCGCGGGTGAAGTCAACGGCTTCACAGTGGCGTTGGTTTCAACGGATAACGTTCCGGCTTGATTGCCGCCGCTCTCGCGATCGGCGCTGATCGCGCCACGATCCGTGCGGCGAATCGAAAAGACGCCGACGGTGATGCCCAGCGCAAACGAAACCGCAACGAGCAGAACGACGCTCGCGCGACCTTGCTGAGACGTGCCGTACGGCGATCGGAGCCGAACTGTGTTTGGTAAAAACGATCTCATGGTTGCTTTCGTATTGGTGCCGTTTCCGCAATCCAACATGTTCGAATGATTCTGATTGAGGCGAGACAATAGTTCACTCCTTCATCTTTGAGTACGAATGAGCAATGCAGGGTGAGGATACGACAAGAATGGGAGCGAGTGACTCACTTTGAATTAGGTAGGGTTACACCCCATTGATGGAAGCCGCGTTTTGTGCAGGCTAAAAGCCATCGTGGAAAAGCGAAAATGCGACGTGATCGCAAAATTGGAAAAAAAATTGCACACCAGCCGGGAGAACATCCAAGGAGAGGAAAACCTTCTCGCAGCGGTGAAACTGAAAGCTCAGCCGTTAGAGAATGGGATGGCTCATCGGTTATTCGATATTTAACGTGTCAACCGGACATGCGTGCCTTCGAATTCGATTCACAATCCACGCTCGTTTCACATGAGTCAGAACGAGTCAGCCGCCGCAGACACCTCGGGCTCGGTGACATCAAAGGTCAGGTCCGCCCCTGGCTGTTCTTTTTTTCTGTAGTTGGATGTTTTTTATTTGGCTTGGAATCTTTTGCTCAGGACGTTCCACATTTAAGCATCACACAGCCGGGCGGAATGCCGGGCCTGCCCGTGGTGACCGGAATTGAGCGAACCACCAATGGCGTGAGTGTCACGTGGGATGGTCCTGCCGGGTACTACCAGCTCTTGCAGAAGCTCGCGTTGAAAGATGCGCACTGGCAAACGGTCGGCGCGCCGAACCTGACCAGAAAAGCCGCCGTCAGCATAATTCACAGCAATGCGTTCTTCAGAGTTTCCGGTCCGGCGCCGCGCTTTGCGGGAGCGCAGGCTTGCATCGAATGTCACAAAGGCATTCACAACGATGAGGTGAAAACTCATCATGCCCGCGCATTTACCAACGCACTTTTCGTCGCACAAGGCGGGCAGGCGAACAGTTCTTGTCTGCCGTGCCACACGGTGGGTTCTGGGTTACCGACTGGATTTATCAGCAAGTTGAGGACGCCACATCTCGCCGGTGTGCAATGCGAGAATTGCCACGGGCCGGCCGCAAATCACGCGGCCAACCCGGACGATTTCTCGGTGCGACCGCGCGTCGAGATCGCGGCCACGGTTTGCGGTGGGTGCCATACCGGGCCGAATCAACCGACGTTCGAGCAATGGAAGAGCAGCCGTCACGCCGGGGTGGTTGAAGATATGAACCCGACGAATCGGATCACGAGTTGCGGCCAGTGTCACTCCGGTTCGGTGCGGCTTAGCCTTTTGAAACATGATCCTTTGCCCGTCGGTGACGCGAACGTCGCCATCGGTTGTGTCACCTGCCACGACCCGCACCGCCAGCACGTCTTTACCAATGTGCTGAGCGGAGTGTTGACGTTCACGAACGCTCTGACGCGAAGGCGGGTCGTGATCACGAACGATCAGGTCGGCGCGTTCTACACGAACCAACTGCGCAATCCGCTCGCCTCAACCAACGATTATTTCGTGACCACTTCCGGAGTGTTCTCGAACCAATACAATCCAAACGTCAACGTCTGCGCCCAATGCCACAATCATCGCGGCGCGTCCTGGACCAGTTCGAGTCGCCCTCCGCACCATTCGCCTCAATACAACATGTTGCTCGGTACAGTCGGTGAATTGGAGACGGGCTCCTCGCCGCATTTTCCCGCTTCACACGCGTTGTTGGAAAAGCAATGCGTGAGTTGCCACATGCCGAAGGAACCGTCCGCGAACGCAGCACAACCTGCGATCGCCAATCACGCATTCAAAGTGACATCGTACGAAAGCTGCCAGGCCTGCCATCCGAACGCCCAGGGGCTGGTGACTTTGACGCAGTCTGGCAGAGTGATGGACATAGAACGCGTCAAGACGTGGCTCGACATCTGGGCCGCCCTCAGCGCGCCCGCTTCGTTGTGGTCCAAATATGGAACGCGCGCCTGGGAATATTCGACCCCTGGAGAATTGTCTCCCGGAGGATCGGGACCCAACAGCACTGAGCAGGCGCAAATTCCCGACAGGATCAAGAAAGCGCGCTTCAATCTTTACCTCGTGCTCAACGACGGAAGTTACGGCGTTCACAATGGTCCCTATGCTGTGGTCTTGATGGACACCGCCGAGAACTGGGTTCTGGAGGAATTGAATCGATGAATGGCTGACGAGCGTATGGAACAACCTGACATCCGCACATGGCGAAAGCTGAGCCCAAAATTGAGGCGAGGAATCACAGTCACCGCCGCGGCCGTCGTGTTGATGCTTGCCATGATCGCTTGCCAAACCGTGCGCCGGGCAGTCGTCGTGCTTCCCGATATTCCCGGAGCGAAATACTCCGGCTCGAAAGCATGTGAGGAGTGTCACGAACAGATTTATCGCGACTTCCAGACGGCTGATCACGCGCGTCTGATCGCCCGAGGCACGAACGCCATCAACGCGGGCTGCGAATCCTGTCACGGACCTTCCAGCCTTCATGCGGATTCCGGCGGGGAAGTGAAACCTCCCTACAGCTTTTCGGCCGGGCGTCCCCAATTCGCCAGCTCCGCACGGGTGGCAGTTGAGCCGACGCGACCGATGGAGGCGATCTGTTACCAATGCCATACGGACGTGCGCGGGAAGTTCAATCTGCCGAGCCATCATCCCGTGCCGGAGGGAAAGATGAGCTGCACGGAGTGTCATTCACCGCACAAGGGGTCCATTCATCGCGGCGGCAACGCATTGCTTGCGGAAAACGAAAGTTGCTTGCGCTGCCATGCGGCTCAACGTGGTCCTCACGTTTTCGAGCACGAAGCGTCGCGCGAAGGATGCACGACGTGTCACGCCGCTCACGGATCGATCAACGCCAAGATGCTGACGGCGCGTGACTCGAATCTTTGCATCAAGTGCCACTTCCAACGCGTGACTGGAGGCAGGATTTTGATCGGCGGGTCTGATCACACGATACGCGTCCAACAAGGCACCTGCTGGACGGCAGGATGTCACGAGGCCGTTCACGGTTCGCGTGTGAGTTCGTCTTTGCGCTTTTAACCCATGCTCAAGCGAATGAAATCCAGAACCCAATTCCAAAAAAAGATTCCGTGGCATTGGGTTTCTTTGCTCAGCGCTTGGTTGTCGGCCTCCCCGGTCACGGCGGCTGACACAAATGCCCCGCCACCCGCGCCCAAGCCGCTGACGCCCGAGCAAATGTTCGAGGGCGGCGCCGACACGTATAACAATTGGATCGACTGGTCGTTTGGCGGATTTTTCATGGGCGGCAACAAAGCCCAGTTCCAGCAGCGACATCGCACTTCCAACCGAGTATTCGGCGGGATTGAAGATTTTCACTACCAGCAGGAACTTTCCAAAACCACGACCTTTTCCGCGGATGGACGCGCGCTGTTCGACAACGACGATTACAAAGTGTCGTTGGGAGTGACGCGAGAGAAGTTTGGATACCTGCGCATCTCGTACGATCAGTTCCGCACCTGGTCCAGTGGCGATGGAGGATTCTACCCGCCTTCCGGCAGATTCTATCAGTTCGCCGATGATGCCTTCGCGTTGGACCGCGGAGAAATTTCCGTCGAGGGCGGATTGACGCTGGAAGGAAAACCGAAGGTCACATTCAAATACACGCACGCCTATCGTGACGGCGAGAAAGATTCGACGAGTTGGGGACCGGCGCATCCAGCGATTGGCGTAACGCGCGGAATCAGCCCCGCGTTTCGAGACATCGATGAACGCCGGGATATTTTTCAACTCGACGTAACCCATCGCATCAAGAAGACAGATTTTGGCGTCGGCCTCAGATATGAGTCTGGAGAACTCGACAACGCGCTGAAGGCCATTCAATTCCCCGGAGAATCCATCCGGCAAAAGATCACGGCTCGCGAAGGGACCACTTACGATCTTTTCAATGTCCACACCTTCACGGAAAGCTGGATCAAGACGAATGTCCTGTTCTCATCCGGCTTTTCGTATTCGGATTTGGACAACGATTTCTCCGGCAGCCGGATTTACGGGACGGACTTCGATGTTGGCTACGTTCCGAGTGCGCAAAGCGGGTTTGGCTATTACGGCCTCAACGGCGGATCGCGCCTGCACGAGTACGTCGTGGACTTGAACCTGATGCTCAAACCGTCGCCACAATTCACGGTCGTTCCATCAGTGCGCGTTCAAATGGAAGATGCTGACGCGGATCTCACGGGCTTTGAAACGCTCGGGGCGAATCCGGTCACATCGTTTCGCGGCGGATCCGACCGGGAAACTCTCGACGTGCGTGAGCGTTTGGACCTGACCTACACCGGAATCACGAACTGGGTGTTGTATGCCCGAGCGGAATTGACCGAAGGCGAAGGCAACCTTGAGGAGAACGGCGGGCTGGGTCCAGTGAATGGAACTGGAGTTTCGCCCATTCAACGTAAAACCGATGACAGTCGTTTCTTCCAGAAATACAGCGCCGGCGCCAGATGGTATCCGGCGCGCCGCGTGATCATCGATGCGGGTGGTTACTACAAATTGAATTCGTATGACTATGATCATTCCCGCGACTCCACCGTGAACAACAGCTTCGACCGCTACCCCGCCTATCTGGTGATGCAGGATTTCGAGACGTACGATGGGAACGTGAGACTCACGTTGCGCCCGTTGCAAAACGTGTCGCTCGTCAGCCGCTACGAATTCCAGTTGTCCACCATTCACACGAAGCCCGATTCGATCTCCGGGCTGGGCGAAGTGGAATCATCAGAAATGACAAGCCACATTCTCGCGCAGGACGTCAGTTGGTCTCCGTGGTCGCGACTCAATTTACAGGCAGGCTTGAATTACGTGCTGAGCGAAACGAAAACGCCGGCTTCGGATTACACGCGCGCGATTCTCAACGCGCAGAACAACTACTGGACCGTCAACTTCTCTTCCACAGTCGTTCTCGACGACAAGTCCGACCTGAACATCGGCTACTTCTATTACCAGGCCGACAACTACGAGGATAATTCGGCGTTCGGCGTGCCGCTCGGAGCTGGCGCCGATGAGCACGGTGTGACGGCCACACTGATTCGACGCATCAGCAAGAACCTTCGGCTGTCATTGAAGTACGGGTATTTTCATTACAACGAGGCCGCGTTCGGCGGGAACAGGGACTACCACGCGCACCTGCTGTATTCCAGCCTTCGGTATCGTTTCTAACTCCGCACCTCGGCGCGGCATGCGCGCGACTTGATCGACGAGATTTCCACACCGCGAATTGCCCGCGCCAGGCAAGCCCGTACGCTTGCCGTCGTCGTTCGCCGGGCCGCTGCAAAAAACGGTCACAATTCGCCAGATTCCGAGAAGCAGCCGCGCCGCGCATAAGCGTCAATACGGCGAAAGGATTTTTCGGATGAGTGGGTCAAAATTCGGGGTGCATCCAAAAATTCGGAAGCGGGCGGAAAGACAGATTTGATCGCAGCCGCCCTGCGATGCGGCGGAAATTCTAAATTCCACCGTGAAGGGCGGCTGCGACATTTTTAACGAAGGCGATTGATGACACTGAATCTGGTTGCTGAATTCAAACAGGCCGCCATCGCCAACACGCTGCGGCAGTGCGCTCTCTTTGCCGACGTCCCACCCCACGACCTGAACGCGATTGCGTCGATTGCTGTCCCGAAATCCATGCGCCGCGGAGAATACCTGTTTCTGGAAAATGCGCCGATGGATGGCTTCTACATCGTCCAAAAGGGCGCCATCAAACTGCACCGTCTGAATCTCAAGGGCCACGAGCAGGTCTTTCACGTCTTCCGCGCGATGGAATCTTTTGGCGAAGAGATGATTTTTTCTGACACCGGCTATCCCGCACACGCTTCCGCGGCCGACGACTCGCAGATCCTGCTCGTGCCAAAGAATGCGTTCCTCGCCCTGATGAAAACGCATCGCGAGCTTGCATTCTGTCTGCTCCGCTCCGCCGGCCAGCGCGTTTGCACGCTGATGACACTCGTGAACGACCTCACGTTGAAGGACGCCAGCACTCGCCTTGCGAGCTGGTTGATTCAACACTGTCCCGACCCGCGCAGCGACGCGCCGCAACGCATCGAGCTTCAGATGACCAAGCACCTTCTTGCGCAGGAACTCGGCCTCGTGAGTGAGACGCTTTCGCGGACGTTGCACATCTTTCGCGATCAGCAATTCATCGATGTGCAGGGCCGTTCCATCATTCTTCTCTGCCCGATTCGACTCGCTGAGTTTCTGCGCGAAAAGACCGAGTCGCCCATCGAAGATTCCTGGGACGTCTCACGAGAGCACTGCGCCATAAGTTGCTGAACAGCCTATTGATTTGCCTCGCGCAACATTACCGCATCCGGCCCAAAATTCCGCGCGACAACGCCATTCCCGTGCGGCCACAGCCGCATCGATAGTCGCGCAACAGCCGAACCCGATCGCCGGTGCGGTAGCGGACAATGGGACGGTCGATGCGTCCGAGGTTGGTCAAAACAAGTTCGCCGACATCACCGTCATCAAGCGATTCATTGGAGGAGCAGTAAACGACTTCGGCGATGAATTCTTCGTCGAGAATGTGCAGCGTGCCGTCGTGTGCCACGCATTCAGCCGCTACCGAACCGGCTTCAGTCATGCCGTAACGGTCGAAGCACGGAGCCTCCCAATACCGTTCGAGTTCCCGGCGCCTGGGCGAATCAATCGAGCTTCCTTCGCCCGTGAGAATCAAACGCTCGATGCCGGCAATTGCGGGAATTGAACCACGGCTACAGAGCGCAAGCGCGAACATCAGCAGTGGTCCGGGTTTTCCAATCAGGACGTTGGGCCGCATCAAAGACAGCCAGCGGCACGCTTCCGTCACGTCGTGGCTGTTGCACGTGAGGCAGGTGCAGCCGATGCGCCGCACGCCTTCGCGGATGACGGACGGCCCCGATGTGGTGCCGAGGTTGGCGAGGAAGAGCACGACATCCTGCTGCGTGATACCCGTGAGCGCGTGCAGTTCAGCGCTGCAATGCGCGACCCAATCCCATGTGCGTGGCGTGTCGGCCCAAAGAACAGGAGTGTCTGTCGTGCCGGAGGAGTGCAGAAACCATCTGAAGTCTTTCAAGGGACACGAGAGATTCGCCCCCAGCGGCGGGCGGGCGGCCTGGTCTGCCACCAATTCAGCGCGGGTGGTAAAAGGGTAGTCCTGGAGGCCCGCGATTGAATCGAGACGTCCCGCCCCAACGCCGGCCTGCTCCCATTTGTTCCGATAGAACGAATTATTCCTCCGCGTGTAATCGAGAAGCGCGTTGAGTCGCGCGAGTTGCTTCGGAGCATTTGCGATGCATGGATTTTGGAGGCCGTGAGTCATGGCGGAGCGTTCAAGTGTAACGGACGCCCATGTGCTGCGGCAGATAGAACATCGGCAGGAACCAATCGACCCGGAGCAGCGCGTCGCGCGTAAGGCGGATGTTGTCGCCCGTGATTTCGGCGTGGCCGTTTTGTAGAAGCTCCGCAAACTGCTCCTCGAAATGATCGAGCAGCTCGACGCCAAACTTCCTGCGAAAATACGCCGCGTCGAGCGCACCGGTCTTCAACAGAAGAATGACTTCGCGGCGAAGCTTTTCCTCGGCTGACAATTTCAACGCGCGCCGCAGCGGCAAATGATTCTGCGCGAGCAAAGTCGTGTAGCGATCGAACGTGTCGGCATTCTGATAATGAACGCCCTGAATGTGACCGAATGACGTTTCGCCGAGCGCCAGCAGGTCCGCGCCGTGCCAGAAGTTCTCGACCGTGTAAACGAAGCGCCACCACTGCGGATTTCGAATGGCCATGTAGCCGCTGCCGATGACATAACCCGCTTCCTCGCACATCTTGAACGCCTCGTCAGTCCAATCGGATTTCGTCGCCCAGGACGGCAACGCGATGTCGCGTCCGGCCTGCATGCACGCGTAAAGCGTTGAATTGTGGGTCAGTTCGAGCTGATAGATCGTCACGCAGTCAGGCACCAGTTCGAGCACCTGGTTCACGGTGCGCTTCCAGGTCAGGCCAATTTCTCCAGGCAGGCCTGCGAGCAAATCGATGTTGATTTCATCGAAGCCGGCCTCGCGCGCCTGATGGAACGCGCGCAAGCAATCGCCCGCGCGGGTCTCGCGCCCGCTGCGGCGGAGCACTTCATTGTTCAGCGTTTGAAAACCGAGACTGAGCCGCGTGACGCCGAGCCGTTTCAGGAGTTGAAATTTTTCGGGTGTGACGGTTCCGGGATCGCACTCGAACGTGCATTCCTGGACCGTCTCCCATGAGAGCTGTTCCTGCAATCCACCGAGCAACTCGCCAATTTGTTTCAGCGATAGATAGGATGGCGAGCCGCCACCGAAATAGACCGAGTTCAACGAACGGTTCTCGATGGCCGGATAGCGCCGATAAATCGAAAGTTCCTTCAACACTGAATTGATGTAGAGATTCACGTCGGCCTCCGTGCGCCGCGGATACACGCGGAAGTAGCAGTAATGGCACCGCTGCTTGCAGAAAGGCAGATGCACATACAGTCCGAGCGGCGCGGGCTTCGGCGTGCGGGAGAGCGCGTGCACCAACTTCGGAATTTCCTGCGGCGTCCAGCATGAGAACGGCGGGTAGTTGGAAATGAAGTAATTGCCGACGTTTGTTCTGGCCGGTCGTGGTTCCATCATGGTGCTCATAAATTCACGTGTAGCGGAGTTGGCGGTATTGCGGGTCGTAGAAGCGCGGCAATAGCCGGTCCACTTTCAGAAGTCCTTCGGCGGTCAGTTGCACGCCCGCGGCCGTGCAGGTGAGCATTCGTTCGGTGCGCAACTCGTAGAGCGGTTCCGCGAACGCGCGCGTGATGTCCACTCCAAACTTGCTCCGGAAATACGCGCTGTCGGCATGCCCGAACTTGAGGTGGAGGATGAATTCGCGCACCAGCTGGTCGCGTTCGCTCAATGCCAGCGCGCGCCACACCGGGAATGAGCTTTCGCTGACGCGCTCGTCGTAGCTCTCCAGCGTCACGGCGTTCTGGTAATGCACGCCGCCGAAATACCCGAAGGACGCGACCCCCAGCCCGAGCATGTCACCGCCGCTCCAGAGATGTTTCTGGTATTGGAACTCGTGCTTCACGGGATCGCGCACGGCATTATAGGCGCTCACGACGGCGTAACCGGCACGGTCGAGTTCATTGAACGCGTAATCGAGCCGGGCGCGCTTCACGTTCCACGGGACCGTGTCGGCGGGGAGTGTGTTGCTCTTGAGATTGCGGTAGAGCTGCGTGTTGAACGGAATTTCGGTCTGATAAATCGTGACGCTCTCCGGCGCGAGCGCAATCACCTGTCGGACTGTTTCGCGCCACGTCACATCGGTCTCGCCGAGCAAGCCGCACATCAGATCGAGATTGATCCAGTCGAATCCAGTCTGCTGAATCATGCGATACGCGCGGAGCACGTCTTCGCGCAAATGCACACGCCCGTTCAGCTTCAACAATTCGTCGTCGAGACTTTGCACGCCCATGCTGATGCGCGTGACGCCGACATCGCGCAACGTGTTCAGGAAGTCAGCGCGCACGGAGCGCGGTGCGCACTCGAAAGTCACTTCGGGAACTCCTTTCCACGACAGGCTGCGCTTCAGTCCGCCGGTCAGGTTTCGAATTTGGGCTGACGTGAGCATCGACGGCGTACCGCCGCCAAAATAGACAAAAGCGAGTGGCCGCCCGGCGACCGCCCGACGCTCGGAATAGAGCGCGATTTCGTCCACGACTTTGTTCAGGTAGCCGTCAATTACCGCGGCCGGGCGGCCAATGAACGAGAGATAGTAGCAGTAATCGCATTTCTTCTGGCAGAAAGGGACGTGCACGTAGAGACCGAGCGGCGCTTTCGTCTCGGCGCGATTCAGCGCATCGAGCAGCGCCGGAACCTGCTCGGCTCGCCACGAAGAGAACGGTGGATACGCGGCGATGAAATAATTGCCAACGAGAGGCTCGCTTTCAGGACTCAATGCACGCGGCGCAAGGACGGCCATGAGTATTTCCGACGTGACTTGCGGCGCAGGAAGATTGATCCAGGTCAAACTCGAAGCTAGGTTGCGCGACGAGTGCCCTTCCGTCGGCCTGCTTTTCGGCTGTGATTTTGCTAATCACGTTTCGCCCCAAAAAACGGTGACACTTCGACAGTTTTCGTGAAGCAGCCAGGAACAAGATACCCGTCAATATCCTCAACAGTTCTTTGGATGGTGAGTTGTTGAAGCGGAGCGCGATTCGAGATTCTGAGAATCGTGAACCGAGACGGTTGAAGGACGTAGAAAGGATTTAGTCGCAGCCGCCCCGCGATGCGCCGGGAATTTCAAATTCCGGTGTGAGGGGCGGCGGCGACAAAACGAAGCGAGCAATTGAGGAAAGCCCATTCAAGAGGTCGCACTATGAAAATTCAGCGATTCGGATTAACGATGCTGGTTCTCGTGTGGGGAATACTTCTTCGCGCGAGCGTGCCTCCGGAACCGGACGAAGCGTTCGCACCCGAAGTTGTCGGCCAATGGAAAGGCAATGCTCGCATCATCGTCATCTGGAGCAAGCAGACAAACCTGTGCGTTACGCTGAATATTCGTGATGACGCCACGGTCACCGGAAAGATCGGCGACGCGCTGCTCATGAATGGCCGGCTCAAGAAGAATCGCGGTTGGCTGGGCGAAAACCTCAAAGTGAAGACCGACTACATCATCGTCGGCGATCTCAAGGGCGCAATCGTTGCGGCGGAAGGCATCAGCCGTCCGCGCGTCAAGATACCTTTGAACCTCAACGGCGGCACTCTGAGCGGCGGCCTTCACACGAGCGGGAGCAAATTCGGAGGAAAGGACCAGATGATTCTGAGCGCCGCCGGGCTGACGCTGAAACGCGCATGCGCTGAATGAGCTTTTCGCGCGTGGTGAGTCCTCAACCAGCAGATGGTAGGGCGACGCTGTCCTCAGCGCGCCGTCGCTCGTTGCCAACCCCGCGTCTCAGCATTTCAATGCGCGGTCGCGGCGCGATGAGGACATCGCTGCCCTACCTTTGGGTTCGCTGCCCAAAAAACGAGTAGTGTGTGGCAAAATGTGTGTCCCCGGTCGGCCCGCCGTTGGCTTCTAATCACTACGGAATCTCGCATGAAGTTTATGGGCCGAGCGCATGTCGTGTTGCTGTTCCTCGCTGTGGTTGCCATCACGGGGGGGTGCAGCGCGAAGTATTACCGCAAGTCCGCGGACAAGGAGGCTTATCGCGCGATTCAGCAAAAATCGGCGGCCGTGCCGAACATGGATGGGCAATTCACGATTGAGCAGACGAATGCGCTGTCGTTCGCGGCGCTGCCGATCGCGACGAATGCGCCGGAGTTTCTCGGCCAATACGCCGCGCGCGAAAGCACGGCGCGTGTGTTGTCACTCGAAGAAGCGCTCGACTTCGCGACGACGCAGAACCGCACCTACCAGTCGCGCAAGGAAGACCTTTATCTCTCGGCGCTGGGGCTGACTTTGGCGCGCTACCGTTGGACGCCGATTTTCGGCGCCGGGGGCAGCGCGGCCGTTTCCGGCGAGGCCAAACGGCGCGTCGAAACAATCGTGTTCACGACCGCGGGCAGGACGAACTCAGTGCTCATTGACCGCGTGTTCGAGGATCGCAACGTCTTTGCGGAAGGGCATGTGAATGTGAGCTGGCTCCTGCGTGATGTGGGAAGAATCAGCGCCGCGTTCACGACGGATTTTCTGCGATACCTCACGGGCGACCCGCGCACGATCACTTCATCGAGAGTCGGCGCGACGTTCGTGCGTCCGCTCCTGCGCAACGCGGGATTCAAAGCGGAGTTGGAGGCGCTCACGCAAGCAGAGCGCGATTTGCTCTACGACTCGCGGAGCTTTGCGCAGTATCGAAAGGCGTTCAGCGTGCAAGTGGCGAGCGCGTATTACGCGGTGCTCGGTCATCGCGACACGGTGCGCAACAGCCACTTGAACCTGCTCAGCTCGCGCAAAAACGCGGAGCGAACCCGCGCGCTCGCTGGCGAGGGCCGCGTGACGCAAGCCGATCTGGGCCGGCTCGAACAACAGGAACTTTCCGCCGAGGGAACGTGGAACAATGCGTTGCGCGCGTACAAGCAGGCGCTCGACAGTTTCAAGCTGCTGCATCTGGGCGTGGCGGTGGACACGAACCTGATTCTCGACGACCGCGAACTCGACGCGCTGACCATTCAGCATCCGAACATCAATCCGGACGACGCGGTCAAGGTCGCGCTGGCCGCGCGGCTCGATTACCAGAATGCGCAGGACGTCCGCGATGATTCCATGCGCAAAGTGGAACTGGCCGCGAACTTTCTGAAGCCGCAATTGGATTTCGTGGCCTCGGGCGGCTTCAACAGTCCGTTGCAACGCACGGGATTTCCGACGCCGGACCCGGACCGTTACCACTGGAGCGCGGGACTGGACGTGGATTTGCCAATCGACCGCAAGGCCGAGCGCAACGTGTATCGCGAGGCGCTCATCGGCGAGAAGCGGGCGGCGCGCGCGGCGGAACGGCACGCCGACGAAATTCGCCTCGAAGTGCGCGAGGGCTGGCGCGCGCTCGACCAGGCCAAGCGCAATTATGAAATCAGTGAACTCGGTGTGAAAATCGCCGAGCGCCGTGTCGAAGAGCAGAACCTGTTGGCTGAACTTGGCCGCGCCAAGGCGCAAGACCAGGTGGACGCGCAAAACGATCTCATCACGTCGAAGAACCAGCGGACGCAGGCGCTCGTCGGCCACACCATCGCGCGCCTTCAGTTCTGGTCGAACATGGGAATTCTCTACATCAAAGACAACGGACAATGGCGTGAATTGAGGGACAGCGATGTTCAGCAAACTCAGTAACATTTTGAAGACACGGCCCCGCTGGTGGATTGGAATGGCGCTGGCGTGCGTGATTGCGCTCGCGCTCTGGCTGGGGCGCGGCACCAAAACGCGGGCAGACATGGCGACGTTTGCCGCGCGGCGCGGGCCGTTGCAAATCAGCCTGCTGGAGGGCGGCACGTTGCAGGCGCTCGATTCGCAGGAATTGAAGTGCGAAGTGCGCGTTGGTTTTCAGGGCGCGAAGATTCTCAAGATTATCGACGAGGGTTATCAGGTCACCGAAGAGGATGTGCGCACGAACAAGGTCCTGGTGGAACTCGATTCGTCGGAGCTTCAGAAGACGCTCGTGCAGCAGGAAATTATTTTTCAATCCGCCGCCGCCGCGCTGGCTGACGCTCAGCAAGGTTACGACATCCAGTTGAACCAGAATGTCAGCGACATGATGGCGGTCGAACAGAAGGCGCGGTTCGCCCGCATGGATTTTCAAAAATTCATTGGCCGCAAAGTGGCGGACGAAATCATCGCCCAGCTCGGAGTGGATGAGCGATTCGAAGCTGCGCGCACCAATCGCATCCTCTCGCACGCCCTGGCGTTGAGCGATGACACATGCACGAATGCGGCGTTGCCGGATGAAGACACAAGCCCGGTGTACGTGCCGGGGACCGCAGCGGACACATCCGAGCTGCTGGCGCGCGTGAAAGTATCGCCGGAGGACTTCATGCCGATCACGAACACCGCCATCGTCCTCGCGGAAGTGCCGAGTGAGCCACCGCGGCCTTCGACGATTCAGTTCGCGAAGTATGCCGACATCGAATTGCTCGGTGATGGCGAGGCGAAGCAAAAGATTCGGAAGAGCGAAGATGATCTTCAGGTCGCCAAAAAGGAAATGGGCCAGGCGCAAGCGATGCTCGAAGGCACGCGGCGTTTGCACGAAAAACAATTTGTCACCCGCACCGATTTGCAGCGGGACGAAATCGCGTTCGAGAATTCGCGTCTGAAAGTGCAGACCGCGGAGACCGCGCGCGATTTGTTCCTCAAATACGATTTCCTCAAGACATCTGAGGAAACGCTATCGAAATACTGCGAAGCGGTCCGGGAAATGGAACGCGCGCGCAAGGCCGCGGTCGCCCGGCTCGCGCAAGCGGAGGCCCGATTGAAATCCGCCACGGCGCAATACGGCGTGCAACTGCGGCAGCGCACAGACCTGGAGCAGCAAATCGGGAGGTGCCTGGTGCGCGCCCAAAAGCCGGGTCTGGTCGTCTATGGCCGCGCCGGCGATGAGGTAGGCGGTTTCGGCGGAGAAGAGCGCATTCGCGAAGGCGCCAGCGTGCGGGAGCGGCAGACGATTCTGACTATTCCCGATCTGGCCCACATGGGCGTGCGGGTGAAAATCCACGAATCGAACATCCAAAAGGTGAAGGTGGGCCAGAAGGTGCGCGTGACGGTGGACGCGTTTCCCGATGAGGAACTCGACGGCACGGTGACGAAAGTGGCCGTGCTGCCCGATTCGCAGAACCGTTGGATGAATCCCGACCTGAAGGTTTATCTCACGACTATTGAGATCGAGGGCACGAACGATTGGCTGAAGCCGGGCATGAGCACGAAGGCCGAAGTGCTGATCGATCATCTCGATGATGTCGTTTATGTGCCCATCCAGTGCGCCGTGCCGGAGAACGGCGGTTATGTTTGTTACGTGGCAAGTGGCGGCAGCGTGGAACGACGTGAAGTTGAGGTGGGCCAGTTCAACGAAGAGTTCATTGAAATCAAAAAGGGTATTCAGGAGGGTGAACTCGTTTTGCTTAATCCGCCCAGGAGTGGTGCGCCATCGGCGACGGAGGAGATGAAACAGGAGCAAAACGGCTCGGAACGAGCTAGGGCGGGTAGGGCGACGCGGTCCTCAGGGCGCCGGGCCACGTCGTCAAGTAATGCGCCCAGACTTGCGCATGCCTTACCCCGGCGCGCTGAGGACAGCGCCGCCCTACCCGTGCAGGCATCGCGATGACCGAAACCACGACCAACGAACCCATCGTCCGGCTCGCCGATATTCGGAAGGCGTATCAGATGGGCCGCGTCGCCGTCACAGCGCTCGACGGCATTTCCATCGACATCGCGCCAGGTGATTACGTGAGCATTATGGGGCCATCCGGCTGCGGAAAATCCACGTTGCTGAACGTGCTCGGATGTTTGGACCGCCCGACCTCGGGAAATTATTTCCTCGGCAGCGACGATGTATCACGACTCGATGATGATGCCCTGTCCGAAATTCGTGGCGCGCGGCTCGGGTTCATTTTCCAGTCCTACAATCTCATCCAGCAACTGACTGTCCTGGAAAACATCGAAGTGCCGCTCGGCTACCAGGGCCGTTCCGATGAAGAGAGCCGCGCCTTGGCGGAAGAACTGGCGGCGCTCGTCGGATTGGAGCATCGGCTGCACCACCGGCCCTTCGAGCTTTCGGGCGGCCAGCAGCAGCGCGTCGCCATTGCGCGGGCGCTGGTAAACGATCCGTTCGTCATTCTTGCGGATGAACCGACGGGAAATCTCGACTCTGCTTCCGGCGCGGAGATTCTGCGCGTCTTCGACGACCTCTACGAACGCGGCAAGACGCTCATTCTCGTGACGCACGACGAAAACATTGCGCGGCGCGCCCGGCGCGCGATTCGCCTGCGTGATGGCCGCGTGGAAAGCGACGTTCGATTCACTGCAGCCGACAGCGACTGACATGAAAGCGAGCGCCAGTATTTCGTTTCGCAGCGCACGTCCGCGCGTGTTGCATTTCAAACGCGTCCTGCGGCTCGGTTTGAAAGCGCTCTGGCTGCATAAGCTGCGTTCGTTGCTCACCATGCTCGGCATCGTGTTCGGCGTCTGCTCCGTCATTGCGATGCTGGCGATTGGCGAAGGCGCGAGTCACGAAGCGCAGGAGCAGATCAAAAATCTCGGCAGCCAGAACATCATTTTGCGCAGCGTGAAGCCGCCCGACGAACAGAAAGCTTCGGACCGCGGCAGCCAAAGTTTCGCGTTGCAATACGGAATCACTTACGCAGACATCCGCCGCATTCGCGGTTCGCTCAACGGCGTGGAGATCATCCTGCCCAGCCGCATCATGCGCGACTTCGTTTGGAACATCGACCGGCGTGTGGATTCCGAAATCGTGGCGACGGTGCCGTGGTATCCGTCGATGCGCAACCATCAGGTACTTGCCGGACGGTTCTTCACGGACCAGGAGATGGACAATCGATCGAGCGTCTGTGTGCTGGGAACGGAAGCGGTGCCGGCGCTGTTCCCGCTCGATTCGCCACTGGGCAAAGACGTGCGCGTGGGCAGCGCCTATTATCGGGTGGTCGGCATCATGGCGCCGCGTACGAAATCGACGACGGACGAAACCGAGCGGCGCACCACGCAGCCCGTAGGCAATTCAATGTTCATTCCGCTCGAAACGGCGAAGACGCGTTACGGCGAGTTGCTGCGCAAAATTCGCAGCGGCAGCATCGAACAGGAACGCGTGGAGTTGCACGAGGTGACCGTGAAGGTTGCGTCCCCCGAGCATGTCGCCAAAACCGCGGATGCCATTACCGCGCTGCTCGAACGCCATCACAAGAAGAAGGACTACGAACTCATCGTGCCGTTGGAATTACTGCGCCGCGCCGAGCGCACGAAACAGGTTTTCAATATCGTGCTCGGATCGATTGCCGCCATTTCGCTGCTTGTCGGCGGCATCGGCATCATGAACATCATGCTGGCCAGCGTCACGGAGCGCACGCGCGAGATTGGCATTCGCCGCGCGCTCGGCGCCCGGCGGCGCGATATCGTGGCGCAGTTTTTGGCGGAGTCCGTCATTCTGGCCGGGGCGGGCGGAATCATCGGTGTGCTGCTGGGAGTTTTCATTCCGCTGCTGGTCAGCCATTTCGCCGGAATGAAAACCATCATTACCGTGTGGTCGCCCGTGCTGTCATTCATGATTTCAGCCGCCGTCGGAATTCTTTTCGGCATTTATCCCGCCCGCCGCGCCGCGCAGATGGACCCGGTCGAAGCATTGCGGCACGAATAGGACAAATCATGAGTGCGTGCGAGACACGCGCGGACCCCACGAACGCAAATGCATTCTATACCGGCCGATGAACACCCACCGCTCGCATGTATTGCGCGCGCTCGAAGGCGGCCGGATTCGGACAATTCTTTTGGCTCAAACTGCCCTGGAGTTGTTCCACCGACGTGTATTCATGCTCCTCCATCCACGCGACCATTTCCTCTTCGATCACGCGGATGCGGTCCAGGCCGTGCCGCATGAGCACAGAGCAAAGCATCGTCACGTCCGCACCGCTCATCAGCATCTTCAGCGCGTCGGTGCCGCGATGGATGCCGCTGGTCGCCGCGAGGCTGCATCCGACGTGGTCGTGGAGGATCGCGATCCATCGCATGGGCAATCGCATCGCCATCGGTGTGCTGTAAAAAACGTTCGGGACCACTTCGAGCGATTCCAGTTCGATGTCCGGCTGGTAAAACCGGTTGAAGAGCACCAGCGCGCTCGCGCCGTTCTCGTCGAAACGTTTGGCGATGTTTGCGAAGTTCGTGAAGAACGGACTCAGCTTCACGGCCACAGGAATCGTCACTTCGGAACGCACTGCTTTGAAGACGTTGAGATAGTGTTGCTCCAAATCGACCGCGCAAAGATTCGGGTCGGTCGGCACGCTGTAGAGGTTCAATTCCAACGCATCGGCGCCGGCCTGCTGAATTTGTTTTGCGAAGCTCGTCCAGCCACTGAGGGTCGAGCCATTCAGGCTGGCAATGATGGGAATCATCGTCGCTCGCTTGGCCGCCTCGATGTGTTTGAGATAGGCCTCCGGTCCGATAAGCAACTCCTGCGGCTCGGGAAAGTAAGTGAGCGATTCGGGATAACTCTCGGTGCCCTGTGTCGTGCTCCAATGATGCTCATAGCGTTCGTAACGAATCTGCTCCTCGAAAAGCGAGTAAAGCACGACCGCTGATGCGCCGAGGTCTTCCATGCGTTTAATGTTGTCGATGCTTTCCGAAAGCGGGCACGCGGAGACAACGAGTGGCGTGTGCAGTTTCAGGCCCATGTAAGTGGTCTTGAGGTTCATACCTTTTCCTGTGGTTGGAGCGATGTGGCCGGTGCTGAACTGGCCTGCGTCGCTGGATTGCCATTACCGCCCAAGGGACGCGCAGCCATGTACTGGTAGAGCTTCCAGCGCGTTTCCACATCGAGTTGCGCTTGCTCGAAATACTTTTTGGCATCCTCCGGCTTGCTCTTGGTCAACATGCGGAAGCGGTTTTCCGAGTTCATGTATTCAGCCACTTTCAGGCGCGGCGGCTGCGAGTCGAGTTGCAACGGGTTCTCGCCCCGCGCCGCGCGGTCGGGATTGAAACGATAGAGCAACCATTGCGCGGAATTGACCGCCGCCTTTTGATTTTGCATCGCGGTCGTCATGTTGATGCCGTGGGCGATGCAATGGCTGTAAGCGATGATGAGCGCCGGCCCATCGTAAGCCTCGGCTTCAAGGAATGTCTTCAACGTGTGTTCATCCTTCGCGCCCATCGCGACGCTGCCAACGTAGATGTTGCCGTAAGTCATCGCGATGAGGCCCAGGTCTTTCTTCGCCGCGGGTTTTCCGCCGGCAGCGAACTTCGCCACCGCGCCGCGCGGAGTGGATTTCGAGCATTGCCCGCCGGTGTTCGAGTAAACCTCCGTGTCGAGCACCAACACTTTCACGTTGCGTCCGCTGGCGAGAACGTGGTCGAGGCCGCCGTAACCGATGTCGTAAGCCCAACCATCGCCGCCAATGATCCAAACGCTCTTGCGCACGAGCGCATCGGCGACAGCGAGCAGGCGACGCGCGTCGTCGGAATTGATGTTCGCGAGACACTTCTTTAACTCAGCTACGTCCTCGCGTTGCGTGACGATGTCAGCCTCGTCCTTCTGCGTCGCATTGAGAATTCGTCGCGCGAGCCTTTCATCAACCTGGTTGGCGAGCCGTGCCAGCAATTCGGCGGCGAACTCACGTTGTTTGTCGAGCGACACGCGGAAGCCGAGACCGAACTCCGCGTTGTCTTCGAAGAGCGAATTGCACCAGGCCGGGCCGCGCCCTTCATTGTTTTGCGCCCACGGCGTCGTCGGCAGGTTCCCGCCGTAAATGGACGAGCAGCCGGTGGCGTTGGCCACGACCATCCGGTCGCCAAACAATTGCGTGATGAGCTTGAGGTAAGGTGTTTCGCCGCAGCCCCCGCACGCGCCGGAAAACTCAAAGAGCGGTTGAAGCGTTTGCATCCCGCGCACCGTGCTCGTGCTGACGCGGCGGCGGTCGAGGTCCGACAATGAAAGGAAGAAGTCCCAGTTGGCGCGCTCCGCTTCGAGCAACGGAGGCTGCGGACGCATGTTAATCGCTTTGAGCCGCGCTTCAGATTTGTTCTTCGCCGGACAAACGTCCACGCAGATGCCGCAGCCGGTGCAATCCTCCGGCGCGACCTGCAAAGTGTATTTCAATCCTTTCCAGTCCGGATGCCGCGCGTCGTGTGATTTGAATTCCGCCGACGCGCTCGCGAGCAGCCCAGGTTCATAAACTTTGCTGCGAATGACCGCGTGCGGGCAGACGAACACGCACTTGCCGCATTGGATGCACACGTCCGGGTCCCACACGGGAATTTCCGTCGCGAGATTGCGCTTCTCCCAACGCGCGGTGTTGGTTGGAAAAGTTCCATCGCACGGCAGCGCACTCACTGGCAACTCATCGCCACGGCCCGCCATCAATTTCGGCAGCGCGCTCTGCTCATATCTCGTAGCAGCCGACGTGAGGAGGCTCTGACCATTCCCGATTTCAGAGTGAGCCTCGTTACCTCGGCTGCTACTGAATTCAGCGGGCACTTCCACTTCGTGCAGATGCGCGAGCGCGTTTTCGACCGCCGCGAGATTCATCTTCACAATTTCTTCACCCTTCTTCGCGTAGGTTTTGCGAATCGAATCTTGAATGGCCGCCAGCGCTTCCTCGCGCGGCAAAACGCCTGACACCGAGAAAAAGCAAACCTGCATCACGGTGTTGATACGTCCACCCATGCCGCACTCCTGCGCGACGCGCCTCGCGTCGATGACGAACAGCCGCGCGCGTTTCGCGATGAGACTGCGCTGGGTTTCTTCCGGCAGAGTGGCCCATGCGTCTTCGGCACGGTGCGGTGAGTTGAGCAACAGCGTGCCGCCGGGCAAAAGCATCTCCGCCACATCGGAGCGGTCGAGGAACATCGGTTGATGACAGCCGACGAAGTGCGCCCGCGAAATCAGATACGGCGCGCGAATCGGCTTCGGCCCGAACCGTAAATGCGAAACCGTCACCGCGCCGGATTTCTTCGAATCATAAACGAAATAGCCCTGCGCGAAATTCTTCGTGTTCTCGCCGATGATTTTGATCGTCTCCTTGTTCGCGCCCACCGTGCCATCGGAGCCGAGTCCGTAGAACACTGCGCGGAACGTGTCGTCGCTCTCAATGCTGAACGACTCGTCATAATCGAGACTGGTATGTGAAACGTCGTCGTTGATCCCGATGGTGAAATGATTCTTCGGCGCGTCGATGTCGAGATTTTCGAAGACCGCCTGGACCATCGCCGGCGTGAATTCTTTCGACGAAAGACCATAGCGTCCGCCGACGATTCGCACGCTGCGCTCGCATTCGTGCATCGCGTTAACGACATCGAGATAGAGCGGCTCGCCGCCCGCGCCAGGTTCCTTCGTGCGGTCCAGCACCGCGATGGATTTCACTGTGCGCGGCAGTGCGGCAGCCAGCCGCTCGTGGTCAAGTGGCCGATACAGCCGCACTTGGAGCACGCCCACTTTGTCGCCGCGCGCATTCAGCCAATCGACCGTCTCGCTCACAGTCTCGCACGCCGAACCCATGACAACGACGACCCGCTCCGCGTCCGGCGCGCCGTAATATTCGAACAGGCGATACGCGCGGCCAGTAAGCGCGGCGAATTTGTCCATCGTCCGCTGCACAATGTCCGGGCACGTAGCGTAAAACGGATTCACCGTTTCGCGCGCTTGAAAGTAAACGTCCGGGTTCTGCGCCGTGCCGCGCAGCACGGGATGGTCCGGCGATAGCGCGCGCTCACGATGTTCGCGGATGCGCTCTTCCGAAATCATCGCGCGGAGCACGTCGTCCGAAAGCGTTTCAATCTTGGCAATCTCGTGCGACGTGCGGAAGCCATCGAAAAAGTGCAGGAACGGAATGCGTGCCTCTAGCGTAGCCGCGTGAGCGATGAGCGCGAAGTCCTGTGCTTCCTGCACGTTGGCCGAGCAAAGCATCGCCCAACCCGTCATCCGCGCCGACATCACATCGCTGTGATCGCCGAAAATCGAAAGTCCTTGTGCCGCCAGCGAACGCGCGGCGATGTGAAAGACCGTGGGCGTGAGTTCACCGGCAATCTTGTACATGTTCGGGAGCATCAGCAGCAGCCCTTGCGACGCGGTAAACGTGGTCGCGAGCGAACCCGTTTGCAGCGCTCCGTGAACCGCTCCCGCCGCGCCGCCTTCGCTCTGCAATTGGACGACTGACGGCACCGTTCCCCAAAGATTTTTCCGTCCGGCCGCGGCCCACGCATCTGACGATTCACCCATCGGCGTCGCTGGCGTAATCGGGTAGAGTGCGATGACTTCGTTGAGCGCGTAAGCCACAGCGGCCACGGCCTCATTAGCGTCGAGTGTTTTGTGATTGTTGTTCATTTGTCACTCACATGTGATAGCCACCGTTCACCGACAAGACGTGGCCCGTGATGAAACTGGCGCGCGGGCTGGCGAGGAAACCGACCGCTGCGGACACTTCATCTGGATTCCCCAAACGGCCCAGCGGCGTCATAGCCTTGATTTGATCCAACGCCGCGGGCGGCACGTCCTTGGTCATGTCCGTCGCGATGAATCCGGGGGCGACGGCATTGACAGTGATGCCCTTGCGCGCGACTTCGCGGGCCAGCGACATGGTGAACGAAATGATGGCGCCTTTCGTCGCGGCGTAGTTGGTTTGCCCGAAGTTCCCCATCTCGCCGATGACCGAAGAGATATTGATGACGCGGCCCCAGCCCGTGTTGACCATCGCAGGCAGGACAGCGTGCGTCACGTTGAACACGCCATCGAGATTCACGCGCAGAACTTCGTGCCACATCTCGTGCGACATTTTGAGGAAGCTCCGGTCGCGCGTGATGCCAGCGTTGTTGACGAGAACGCTGATCGGCCCAAACGTTTTCACGGCTTCATCCACCATGCGTTGGACATCTTCAGCCGAACCCACGTCGGCGAGAAACGCCTTGGAACGCACGCCCTTGGCCTGCACGAGCCGACAGACTTCATCCGCCTGTTCCGCGGAGTGTTGATAATTGAAAAGCACGTCCGCGCCCGCGTCCGCCAATTCCAGAACAATGGCGCGACCGATGCCGCGCGTGCCGCCCGTGACGAGACTGACTTTGCCTTGGAGATCTTTCATAATCGTGCTGTGTCGTTCGTTGTGTTTTTGAGGTGCGTTAGAATGCTCCGATTTTCTTCCCGGAATCGTGCGACCAGCGAGCACGGCAACGCTTTGGCGAGGTGCGCAAATTTGAATCGATTAATGTGTCTGCGGTCCGAGGGCAGTGGAATCGGTGTTGCGACGCGGCGCACGTGGAAACGCGGATTACGTTCGAGCATTGCCGCGATCGCCTTCTCGGGAGCGCCGGATTGTGCCAACGCAGCATCCGAAGCGGTGGACTCGAAGTTCATGAGTTCCTTTTCTGATGTTGGGTTGCCAGTCGCATCTGAGCATTGGAATACGCCGGGGGGAGAAAGGCCGCTCGCCCTCAGTTGCCGAACTCTGCGCAAATTTTGTCGGCTCTGTTTCGCCCAATCCGTGGAAAGGAATTCGACGGAAGGAAATCTTACGCGCTGAATCTCAAATCAACCAACGCAGAGGCGGAGCGGCGCTGTCCTCTCAGCGCGCCGGAAGACGCACTCGAGTGTGGAGATTGCGTTCGACGCCGACGGCGGCGCGCTGAGGACAGCGTCGGCCCTACCGTCGGGTTAATAGAAGTGGCGTTTGATTACGCCACTGGATGCCAGCCTGCGTCCGCCCACAGAGATCCGCTCACCGCGGTATTCGTAATCATGAAGCAGATGGCGTCGGCGATTTCTTCCGGTTGAATGAGGCGGCGAAGCTGTGTTTGCGGAATGATTTTTTCTTCGATGTACTGTTCCCCGAGCGCCCGGACCATCGGCGTGTCGGTATAGCCGGGATGAATCACACCGCAGCGCACGCCGTGAAAGATCGCCTCCATCATGAGTGTGGCGGCGGCGCCTTCGAGACCGGCCTTGGTCGCGGCGTAACTGATCTGGCCCTTGTTGCCGAGAGACGAAACTGAGCCGATGAAAACGACCGCGCCCTGCAAACCTTCCTCGGGTTCCCAGCGTTTCAATCCCTGGCGGCGGCGATACTCGGCAACGCCAGCCACCATTTCCAAAGCCCAGTACACCGGGGCAATCAGATTCACCTCCGTCACCTGTCGGAAAGTTTTGAGCGGATAGATCGCGGCGCGATTGGTGTCCTTGTCAACCTTCACGGCCAGGCCGTCACGCGTGATGCCCGCGGCGGGAACGCAAAAGTTCACCATGCCGTGTTTTTCATTCAACTCGCGGTAAACGCCGGATCGAAATGTTTCGTCCGTCACATCGCCGACATATCCGATCGCCACCGGACGCTCCACTTCCGCGTTAACGTCCTGGCAGACCTGGTGGATGCTTTCGCTGAAATCCACCAAAGCCAATCGGCCAATCTCTCGCTTCGCCAGCTCTAACGCGACTGCGCGGCCAATCCCACCCGCTGCGCCGGTCACGACGCCAACTTTACCTTTGATGTTCATGGTTCTCCTTTCCGTTGAAAAATCCGAGGGCCTGAAATTTCCGTTGCGTTTCACGGTGATGAAAAGATGGACGCCCTCGCTGCCATCGTCAACGTAAATTTGTGCGACCGCACAATTTGACATTATAGTTCAATCTGGATCTGTTGAAGCGTTTCGGATTGAAACAATGAATGGGCTGATTTCGCTACACCTTAATGGCTGTCTGCCTTTCGACGCGTCTTGAATTGACGGCAAGCAATGCTTCGCCGTATTTTCTGCATTCGCAGAACGAGAGCGCAAATGACTTATGGCTGAAACGACTGATGCCGCCAGCAAACATCTCGAGATCAAGAAGTATCCCAACCGTCGTTACTACGACGCCACGCGCAGTGAGCACCTCACACTGGAGGACATCCGCAATCGCATTCGGGATGGCTATGACATCCGCGTGACCGATTCAAAAACCGGGGCTGACATCACCGCGCAGGTGCTTACGCAGATCGTTCTGGAGTTGGAGACATCGAAGATTGATAGCTTCCCCGTCGCCCTGTTGGCCCAAATGATTCGTGCGAACGACGAACTCGTGAAAGATTTCGTCGAAAAATATTTCAACCAGGCGTTCAGCGCCTATTTGGAATACCAAAAGCAAATCGAAGAGCGTGTGCGACAAATGCACAGCAGCACGGGCCTTTTCTCGCCGTTGGCAGCATGGCCGCAGGGGATGATGAACCCGTTTGCTCCGCCGTCCGCTCAGTCCGGTCCGCACAAACCTTCCGCGCCGCAGCCTGCTCCGTCGGGACAACCAAACGAAGACGTCCGAAACGTGATCGCTGAACTTCAAAAGCAGGTCGCGGGATTGCAACAGGACTTGAAGAAAAAGAAGCGCAAGCGGGCGCGATAACGCAGATCTCCCCAGTTTGCTGTATCGCCGATTTTCAATTGGTCGCCGTCGCAACTGCTCAACGTTGCACAGTATTCGCGCTTCCCACAGGCTGGAAGCATGCGACACAAGGAGACCTAAGCACGGCGTTGCGCCCGCCTTGAACCGCTTTGAGGCACGCCAAAAGAAGGTTGTGCAATCGCAAAATACGAGTTGACCGATTTTCCGGCTGGCAGTCTATTTCGACATGGATAGTAGAGCCAGCGATTGCCGGCTCTACCTAGCACCGAAAATGAACACAAACCGAGAGCGAGCGACCAGAGTGCCGAACGGCTTGAAAGGTGTAGTGCGATTGCACAATGCATCTGGCGGGCCGAAAACACCGCCGACTTCGCTGAGGAAAGGAACGCCGCATATGACTACCGAAGATAAAACGAAACCTGCCGCCGAGTTGTTCGAGCAGGCAATGAAGAACTACGAGCAGGCGCTCAAGACCGCGCTCAAGCTCCAGGAAGATTCCGTGAAAGTGTGGACGGGGCTGTTGAACCAGCCGGCCGCTCCGCAAGACTTGCAGAAGCGGGTCAAGGCATTGACGGATGAAGTCATTCCACAAACGCAGAAGAACATTGAGGAGAACCTGAAACTGGTTGAGCAGTCCAGCCGCACCAGCATTGAGTTGCTGAAGAAAGCCGCAGCCACGGCGCAGGCGACGACGGTGCAGGACGCGCAATCCAGGTTCCTTAATTTCTGCGAGGCTTCGCTCAACGCTATGCGCGACACCACTGTGGCCGTCACGCAGACGAATGCGAAAACGTTGGAGTCGTGGGTTGGTTACGTCCGGAAGAGCGTTGAGCCGGTGACGCCGGCAGCCAAGGCGTAAGTCGGTTCTGACGTGGCGGATTCTCCGCCAGAAAGGAAAGTGATATGACGAAAGACGTCTATCTTGCCGGTGGAGTCCGCACTGCGGTCGGAACCTTTTGTGGCGTGTTCGATCAAACCCCGGCCGCGATACTAGGTAGCGTGGCGGTGAAAGCCGCCCTTGAGCGCGCCGGGGTCAGCGGAGGCTGTATTGACGAGGTTATTTTCGGCAATGTCATTGGCGCGGGCCTCGGCCAAAACGTGGCGCGACAGGTGTCGATTCGCGCGGGATTGGACCCGTCCATCGGTGCCACCACGATCAACAAGGTCTGCGGATCGGGGCTGAAAGCCGTGATGCTGGCGGCGCAGGCGATTCAATGCGGCGACGCGAATGTCGTCATTGCGGGAGGAACCGAGAACATGTCGCGCGCGCCGTATCTTCTGGAGCGGGCGCGCGGCGGTTATCGCATGGGCAACGGCGAACTCGTCGATTCGATGATTCGTGACGGACTGTGGGACGTGTATAACAACGTACACATGGGAATCTGCGGAGACCGGTGCGCCGAGAAGTACAGTCTCACGCGCGAGCAACAGGACGAGTTCGCCGTGGCGAGTTTCAAGCGCGCCATCGCTGCGGCGGCGAGTGGCGTCTTCGCGGAAGAAATTGTTCCCGTGGAAGTGAAAGTCGGGAAGGACACTGTCAAAGTCACCGAGGATGAGAACCTGAAGAAGTTTAACGAGGAAAAGCTGCGCAAGCTCCGGCCGGCGTTCGGCGAGAAAGGGACTGTCACCGCGGGCAATGCTTCCAGCATCAACGATGGCGCGGCGGCGGTCGTTGCGTTGTCAGGCGAAAGAATCAAGGAACTGGGCGTCAAGCCGCAGGCGAAAATTCTCGGCTATGCGACGAGTGCGCGCGAACCGGAATGGTTCACGCTCGCGCCGATTGGCGCGATTGCAAAACTAATGAAGCAGCTTTCGCTGAAGGCCGATGAGGTGGGTCTTTTTGAGATCAACGAGGCTTTTTCGGTTGTTCCGATGGCTGCGATGAAAGACCTGGGCATCCCGCACGAGAAATGCAATGTCCATGGTGGTGCAGTTGCACTAGGGCATCCCATCGGCGCGAGCGGTGCGCGGACGCTGGTGACTTTGATGAACGCAATGAGGCGGAGGGGTGTGAAGGTTGGCATCGACTCGTTGTGCATCGGCGGCGGCGAAGCCGTGGCGATGGCGATTGAGCTGTGCTGAGCACGCTTGCTCCTCGCCCGCGTTAGCGTCAGTAATCGGGCGGGGAGCTTAAGGTCGGGAGAAAAAAGCTATGAGCGACGGTTCGAACATGGAAAAGACAGCCGAGCAATGGGCCGCCTTCCAGAAAATCTGGACGGACACCTTCGCGAAGATGATGCAACTTGGCTTCACATCACCGGACGCCGCGCCGCCGGAGTTTTTGCGCCAGATTCGCGGCGGCATTTTCCAGGCGCTGTCGCAATCGTGGGACGAGTTCATGCGTTCGCCGCAATTTTTGGAGAGCATGAAGCAGTGGATGGAGAACGCGATCGCGTTCCGCAAGATGTCCAACGATTTTCTGACCAAGGCGCGTCATGAAACGCAGGCCCCCGCCCGCGAAGACATCGACGCGACGATGCAGGCCATGCATCACATGGAGACGCGCGTGCTCGACCGGATGGAGGAGTTGGCGAAGCAAGTCGAGGGGTTGACGGCGCGAGTTGATAACATGTCCGGCACCAAGCCGCGCCCAACCAAGAGAGCGAGTGCCCGTCCGCGTGCGGCGAAAAATCGCAAGCAGGGCAAGACCAGGAAGCAACCATGAAGAACGGCAATGGCACGACGAATCCCTGGGGGAAGTGGCAGCAGTCAATGCTGGACGAGGGATTTGCGAATGCCAGGCGGTTTTCGAGGCTGCCGCTGCTTTATCAAAAGGCGCAACGCATTAGGAAGGGCGCCACTCCGTCCGAGGTCGTTTACGAAGAAGACCGGCTGAAGCTGTTGCACTATCCCACGGACCAGCCGCCGCGTTATGCGACGCCGCTCGTGTTTGTATTCGCATTGGTCAATCGCCCCTACATTCTCGACTTGAAACCCGGCCGCAGCGTCGTCGAGCACTTCGTGAAACGCGGCTTTGATACGTATCTCGTTGATTGGGGCGCGCCAACTCGCGCGGACCGGCACCTCACGTTCGACGACCATATCAATGGCTACCTCGCGAACGTCGTGGACTTTCTGCGCGAACGAACGGCCGCGCCGAAGGTGAACATTCTGGGTTACTGCATGGGCGGCACGATGAGCGCGATGTTCACGGCGCTTCACCAGGAGCGCGTGAAGAACCTCATGCTTCTAGCCGCGGGCATTGATTTCGCCACGCGCGATGGGTTGCTCAATTTGTGGACCGGTCCCGAGTGTTTCAACGTGGACAAATTCGTCGATACGTTTGGCAACTGCCCGGCGGAATTTCTGCAAGCGTCATTTCTCCTGCTCAAGCCCGTGCAGAATCTTGTCGAGAAGCCGATCAATTTTTTCGAGCGTCTCGATGACGACGAATACCTCGACGATTTCCTGACGATGGAGACGTGGTTGAACGACAACATTCCTGTGCCCGGTGAAATTTTCCGCGAGTTCGTGAAATATCTCTATCAGCAGAACCTGCTCGTCCAAAACAAAATGCCCGTGGGCAAGCACACGGTGGACTTGCGAAAGATCACGTGTCCAATCCTCAACATTATGGCGCGCAACGACGACCTCGTGCCGTGCGCGCAGAGCGCGCCGTTCAACGACCTGGTCAGCTCCACGGACCGAAAATCGATCATCATCCCCGCCGGGCACATTGGACTGGCCATTGGGGGCAAAGCGCAAAAGGAAGTCTGGCCGCAAGCGTGCGATTGGCTGGCGGAAAGAAGTTAACGATGAGGTTGCAATGACTGAGCATTCAATCTGAGCCGTGTTGGGCTGAAGCCGGACGAAGCCAGTTCCGCGCGAGGAAACAAAATTCGCCGCGAAAGGTGACCATGAATGCGCGTATCAAAACAACCAGGTCCATGAGGCCACGCTCTGGTGTCGGACGTGAAAGGGTCGCCGCGTCCCGATGGGTCGGAATCATCGCGAGACACGGTTATTCGCGTCGTTCGATTATCAACAAACTTCTCCGGCACTCGCCGCTTGCTGAGTTGCGACATGATTGAAGCTTCGCCGTATCGCCTTGCTCAATCGCCGCCAACAATTCTTCAATTCGTCCGTGCGATTCGGCATTCGTTAGTCTCCACCTCAAACAAATCTGCTTATGAAAAAAATCCAAATTCAGTTCGGACTGGTCGCGGGCGTTCTTGCCACGCTGAGCTTCGCTACAACAAACATGCGCGCGGCGGAGACCAAGGCTGCTCCCGAACGCATTGGTGTTTACGATTCGCGCCTCGTGGCCTACGCGCATTTCTGGACTGAGGCGCACCAACGCAACCTCAGCGGAAGGACCAAGGCCGCGAAAGACGCCAAGGCAGCCGGGCAAACAGAGCGCGCGGAAGAAATCGGCGCCGCGTTGAAAAAGGAACAAGAGCGCATTCATCGCCAGGTCTTCAGCACCGCGCCGGTGGACGATGTGCTGGCAGACATCAAAGTGCGGCTGCCGGAAATTCAAAAGGAAGCCGGCGTTTCCAAACTCGTGTCCAAGTGGGACGAAGCGACGTTGAAGCAACACCGCAAGGCTGAGAAGGTGGATGTAACAGACTTGTTGGTGAGCGAATTCAAGCCGGGAGAAAAGCAGTTGAAAGTCATCGCTGATCTCAAGACCAAAAAGCCCGTGCCTTTGGACGAGATTGACAAACTGGACCGCCACTGAGGCTTGGTAACGAACTCAAACGGACCTTTGTGTGAGTGCTTCGCAACTGCGCTCAAAAATCTTCTCCGGCGATCCGTCGGCTGAAATGGAAACGAGCAAACCCCGCGGCTGATAAAACTCCACCAGCGGCGCAGTGCTCGTCTCGTAAGCATCCATGCGCACACGAATCGCTTCCGGGCGATCGTCTTCGCGTTGGTAGAGCTTGCCGCCGCAACGATCGCAAATGCCGTTCACCTTTGGCGGCCTTGCTTCGACGTGAAACACTGCTTTGCAGTCCGAACAGGTGCGGCGCCCGCTCAGGCGCGCGACGACTTGTTCGAGCGGCAATTCATAATTCAGCACGGCATCGAGCTGAAGTTCTTCCGCGGCTAGAAGTTTCTCCAATGCTTCGGCCTGAGCGACCGTGCGCGGAAAACCGTCGAGCAGAAATCCGCCCTGGCAACGCAGACAGCGCATTCGTTCGGCCACGATGCTCAGCACGGTTTCATCCGGCACCAATTCGCCGCGGCGCATGTATTCCAGGGCGGCGGTCAAAGCCGGCGTGCGTTCGCAGGCGTTCAGTTTTTTTGCGGCGCGAAAAACATCTCCAGTGGAAAGATGGCACGCGCCGAGCCGCTCACTCAGCATCTCGGCTTGCGTGCCCTTGCCGATGCCGGGCGCACCGAACAAGACCAGCCGAAATGGTTTCTCCCGCGGTTCAGCCGGGACAAGACAGCGCTCCGTTCCGCCGCGGAGCCACGACGTTCGATCTCGTTGAGTCTTCATTCAGTGTGTTTGGGTCGAAGCGATGTTCAAAGTTTCAGCTCGGCGTTGTAATCGTGGGCTTCAGGATCAGCGCGCAGCGCGAAACCCATCTTGCGCGCGACGTGCTGCATCTCGCGATTGTCGGAAAGAATCGTGCCGGTAATGCGCTCCAACTTTTCGTCCCGCGCGATCTGGACGAGCCTCCGCAACAATTGCGTGCCCAGGCCCTGGCCCTGCCATTTGTCGCCGATGAGCAGTGCGAACTCCGCCTCGTTCGATCCGTGAAGTTTGCTCAATCGTCCCACGCCAAAGATTTCGCGGTCGCCGTTGCTCGCGCCGTGCCGCTCGGCGACAAGCGCCGTTTCGCGGTCGTAATCGATGAAGCAGGTTCGGACCAGACGCTCGTGAGCGATGCGCTGGTCGAGCTTCATCGGTATGAAGTAACGCAGGTAAACGCTGCGCTCCGACAGCGTCTGGTGGAACTTCACCATCAGCGGTTCGTCTTCGGGCTGAATCGGGCGAATGGTGACCGGCGTTCCGTTCCTGAGTTTCCAACGCTGCACGTATTGCGTCGGATATGGACGAATCGCGGGCCGGGGCAGTGTGCGCTCATCCGTGCCTCGGGGATGGAGGACGACGCGCGCGTCGAGCGCCACCATCTGTTGCGATGAAACAAGCAGTGGGTTGATGTCGATTTCGGAAATCCACGGCTGCTCCACGACGAGCTGGCTGAAGCGAACCAGCAACGCCGCGAGCGCGTTCAAATCAACCGGATCACGCCCGCGCACGCCGTGCAGCGCAGAAAAGATTCGGGTCCGTTCCATCAGCCGGCGGGCCAGCGTCGCATTCAACGGCGGCAGGCCGAGCGCGCTATCTTTGAACACTTCGACAAATTGTCCGCCCGCGCCGAAGAGCAGCACCGGACCGAATTGCGGATCGATACTGCTGCCCAGAATCAATTCATAGCCCTCGCGCTTCACCATCGGCTGAACCGTCACGCCGAGGAAATGTTGAGCGCCGGCTTTCGCGCTGACGGAGGTTTGAATTTTCTTCCACGCGCGCCGCACTGCAGCAGCGTTTCCAAGATCGAGTTGTACGCCGCCGACATCGGTCTTGTGTGTGATTGTCTCAGAAAAGAGTTTCAGCACGACGGGATAGCCGAGTTCGGCGGCGTGCTTCACCGCTTCGTCTTCCGTCAAAGCGACGCGCGTCTCGACGGTCGGTATGCCATAGCTCGCGAGGACCTGCTTTGATTCCGCTTCAGTGAGCAGCGTGCGTCCGGCGCGGCGTACAGTCTGAAGGATTCGCTCCGCCGTCTCGCGATGAGCGCTGGCATCCTGGTCGTCTGCGAGCGCTGGTGTTTCGTAGAGCACGCGCAAGTTCTCGCTGTAGCGCCACATCAACTCGAAGGCACGCGCCGCGCGATCGGGATATTTGAATGTGGGAATGCCCGCCTGGTTCAAAGCAGCCTCGCCCGCCTGCACCGCGGGACCACCCATCCAGCTTGCAAGCAACGGCTTGCTTCCGAGTTTGGCGACGGCCCGCAGGCGTTCGGCCGTGCCTGTCGCATCGGTCATCGCCTGCGGCGTCAACACGACCAGCACGCCGTCGGTATTGGGATCGTTCGCCGCGACTTCGACGGCTTTTGCGTAACGTTCTGCGTCCGCGTCGCCGAGAATGTCGATCGGATTTCCGTGGCTCCATTGTGGCGGCAGAAATTGGCCGAGCGTGTCAATCGTTTCAGGAAGAAGTTTCGTCACTTGTCCGCCGCCGCTCACGAGCGCGTCCGTAGCGAGCGCGCCGGGACCGCCGGCGTTCGTGACGATGGTGAGGCGCGGGCCGCGCGGGCGCGGCTGCTTGGCGAGCACTTCGGCCATGTCGAACAACTCTTCGATATTGCCGACGCGCAACACGCCGGCGCGTCGGAAGGCCGCATCGAGGACAGCGTCACTGCCCGTCAACGAACCGGTGTGCGAAGCAGCGGCCTTCGCCGCGGCATCGGTGCGACCGACCTTGAGCACAATGATCGGTTTCGTGAAAGCGACCTCGCGCGCCGCCGAGAGAAATCGCCGCGCGTCTCCGACGGATTCCATGTAGCAGACGATGCTTTTCGTGTGCGGATCGTCGCCGAAGTAAGTGATGAGGTCGCCCCAGCCGATGTCGAGCATCGAGCCGACCGACACGAACGCGCTGAAGCCAACATTCTCCTGCAAGCTCCAATCCAGAACCGCCGTGCACAGTGCGCCGCTCTGGCTGAGGAACGCCACGCTGCCGGGCCGAGCGATGTCCGCGGCGAACGTTGCGTTCAAGCCGGCGTGCGGGACCATCACGCCGAGGCAATTCGGGCCGACCACACGCAATTGGCCGCGCCGCGCTTCCGCGAGGATTTTGCTTTCCAACTCCGCGCCCGTGGCTCCGCACTCCTTGAAGCCGGCGGAAATGATGACGGCGCCGCCGACTCGCGCCTCAACGCATTGCTGGATCGTCTCAGGAACGGCCGCGGCGGGCGTTGCGATGACAGCGAGATCAATCGGTTCGCCTACCACGGCGACGCTCGGAAATGATTTTTGTCCGAAGACCGCGCGCTGAAACGGGTTGATGAAATATTTAGTTCCACCGAAGTGCCGGAGATTTTCCGTAATCGCTCGCCCGACGCTGCCCGCTCGCTCCGAAGCGCCGACGATGGCGATGGAGCGGGGCACAAAGAGCCGGTCGAGCGGCTTTCGCGGAGCAGATTCTTCAGTATCGCGGCGGATTTGCCGGCCGCGTCGTGTCATCGCAATCATTGTTACCCTACAATATCGATACTTCCCTCACGCCGCTCTTTACGGCTATTGGCGAGGACTCACCATCTATTGCGCACTGGCTGACAAACCAGCGCAGCGTCCGAGGCTTGTGCGGCGCTCTCCATGAACTTCGTAGCAGCCGACGTAAGGAGGCTCATTCTATATCGGGAAAAAGGTCAGAACCTCCTTACGTCGGCTGCTACGGCTCAAGAATCCAACGTGCGACCTGGTTCGGAGATTTCCCTCCCCGTTGAGGCCTTGCGCCGCTGCTGTGACAGCAAAAAGCGAGCGGATTTCGCCAAGAGACGTGGAGCCGTGCGCCATCATCCGGGGTCAATTAACCGCGAACAGAATAAAATTATGATTGGAGCAATATTTGTTTTCGCTGTGGCGGTCGCGATCGTCGCGACGTACATCTTCATCGTCAACCGCTTCCTTCGTTCCGACGAACATTGGAATGAGAACAGCCAGCCGCTGGCGCCAGCGGTCCGGCAACGCCCGGTGACTCTCACCATTGTCCCGCCGACGCGTGGCTCAGCATCATTCAACCCGAATCGCGTGTGAGGCGCGCGCTCCGTTTCTCCACTGCGAGCTTGTCGCGGCTGGAAAACAAGTGAGGATACGCCAGGATCGTGAAGAGATACACGATTGGTTCCCAAACATTTGAAAAACAAACTCAGAGGAAATTATGGCTCGATATATCAGTCTGCTTCGGTTCACTGAACAAGGCGCCCGCAACATCAAAGACAGCCCGACCCGCGCCGCCGCTTTCAAGAAAGACGCGGAGAAAGCCGGCGTCACCGTCGAGAGCCAGCTTTGGACGGCGGGCAATTACGACGGCGTGCTCATCCTGAGCGGGGACGAAAAAGCGATTCTTCGTTCCCTGACTGAACTCGCGTCTGCCGGCAATGTCCGGACCCAAACATTGCGCGCGTTCAACGCCGACGAATTGAAGGCCATCGCTGGATAACCTGCATCTCTCACCGTAGCAGCCGACGAGAGGAGGCTCTGATCAAGATCTTCGCCAGCACCACAGGCAAAGAGATCCGAGCCTCCTCACGTCGGCTGCTACAGGACGGTGGCGTTTCACCCGTCCGGTAAGAAATTCACGTTCGTAGTCAGCAGGGAGATTCCATTGACGGATCACCATCCAGTTTACCGCGCAATTTCAGCAAAGCATCGAGCAATTCCCGGTTGCGCCAAACGTGCTGGCGTGGCGATGAACCACGTATGAATTCATTCGTTTCGACGGTGCTGGTGATAGAGGACGATCATTCTGTTGCTGAATTGATTGCCTGTTTTCTTGCTCACGCGAAGTTGCGGCCGGTGATTGCCCCGGATGGCGCGGCTGGCCTGCTCCAGGCCCGTGCGCTGTTGCCAGACTTAATTTTCTGCGATTCGTGCATGCCGGGACTGTCTGGAATGGAAGTCATCGAAAAGTTGCGCAGTGAACCGGCGACCGCGCTCATTCCCGTTATCCTCATGAGCGGCCACGCAGCCGAACGATTCGATGGCTCGGGGGCGAATGCTTTTTTGCAGAAGCCATTTCGGATGACCGAGATGCTCGCTTTGACCGAGAGATTTGTTTGTGAGCAATCCTCTGTGATTGCTGACGAGATTGGGCACGCAGCGGAATGCGGTGTCTAACGCAGGCGGAATCGGTTTTGGCCCCGCACCCCAGCCAACGGCTGTTCAGCGATTGCCAATCTGTGTGTAGCGGCCAAAGTCGCTGCGAATCAAAATTACATTCAACGAAATGGAAACACTCGAAGCCAGTATCGCCAAACACCCATTTCTCGTGGGTCTTGATTCGAGATTTCTCGCGTTGATTGCGCAGTGCGCCAGAGAAGTGGAGTTTCAACCGAACGACATTATTTTCCGCGAAGGCGATCCCGCCAACTGCCTTTACCTCATTCAATCAGGCAAAGTCGTCTTGGAATCGCGCACTGGCCCGAACAAAAGAGTTCCCATTCAGGAATTGCAAAGCGGCGACGCTCTGGGCTGGTCGTGGTTGTTCCCGCCGTTCGCCTGGCATTTTCAGGCGCGCGCACTCACGCCTGTGCGCATGATTGCTTGCGATGGCGGCCACCTGCTCGTCACATGCGAAGAAAATCCTGACTTTGGATACGCACTGATGAGGCGCGCAGCGCAAGTCGTCATCCAGCGAATGCAGGCGGCACGAAAGACGTTATCGACATTAGGTATTGGCCTCGAGACAAAGCGCCGCGAAGAACGAGCGCGAGCCGCACGAAGGTGAGCCGCTTGGAATCATCTTGTGCGCCGGCAAACGGGAGGAACGCGTCGAACTGCTTCAGCCGACCAGGTTAGCGAGCAGTGGGAAAGCGATGACAGGAACGTGGCGGAACACTGACTGAGCCGCACCGTTCACTGAAGATTCCACTGAAACTCACCGGCTTTTTGCTCGATTTTCCGTGAGTCTCCTCCAAAACCCCAATGAAATTGGGTGGAGGCGAGGGTCGGAATCGAACCGACGAATGCAGCTTTTGCAGAGCCG
>JGI10216J12902_100056282_pt1 | contig 82629 bp, 104 predicted proteins | sample KanNatreferecore_FD_12902 | JGI IMG/M metagenome (IMG submission 12902)
AGCGCGCCACGGCGACTCTCTCCGATGGCTCCGTTGTTGCAATGGTTCCTGACACGAACATCGCAGCTATGGCTGGTGATGACGCCACGGGCACCCCAAAGATTCGGTTCTACAAGTCTGACACGACTCGTACGACCTGGACGTTGAATTTCACCTACACTCCAAGTCCGCAGGCAATGTCCAGCACGAAGGCTTTTGTTGGCAGCATGGTGTTGGACACTTCGAATAACATTCACCTCGTCTACCAGGGTACAGACAACAGTCTGAACTACGTGCCATTCACTTCCGGTTCAGGTACGTGGTCAGCTGGAACTCTACAGTCGGTTGTTGCGGCAAACGCAGTCACCAACCGTTATCGCTCGATGGACATCGACGTTACGAGCACAAACCGACCTGCGATTATCGTATACGAGTCGAAGGCGTCTGCTGGTCCGTCGGCGTGGACTCGTGTGTATATTCGTAACGACAACGGCACCACCTGGCGCAAGGCGCATGAGTATGACCATGCAACAGGCGCCGGTGGTAGCATCCCGATCTACACTGGCTCCGAAGATGTTTCCATCAGTTGGAACGCAGCTGGCATTTCAAGTAACGTCGGACAGCTTCTCATCTACTACACTCGAATTGGATTCTTCTACGACCACGGCGACATTATCGCCGAGCTGAGTTACAACGTCAATACTGGCACGGATAACAGTGCGACGGTGCTCGGCACGTGGCCGAAGTTCAATCAGGACCAGGGTGGCGGTCGGCGCGGCTGGATCTTCAAGACTAACAATGACAAGTGGCAGGTGGCACTCGTTGTTGGTCAGGTGCGTCCCTCGTTTCAGACCGCACGCTTGACTCATGGTGCATACAGTGCTCCATACGTGAACAAGACAACGACGAACATCTGGAATGCAGAAGATCTGAATGGTGTCAGGTATACCATTACGCCTCGCATTCCTCAGATTGATTACAGCATCAATGCATACAATGCCATTGGCTGCGTTTATGCTGACAATCGAGTGATGTTCGGCTTCCTCACGTCACGCACATATACTGTCGATTCTACGACGAGTTGGTCGCTGTCTAGCGTTGTTTTCAGGTACGACGACGCAGTGACAACCCAGGCCAGCTACGTCGACAACCAGACGCGACCGCTGGATAATTACTTCACCTACGGGCAGCAGCCTATCGGCGTCTATGGAGGTGGCAACAACAGGAACCAGGCTGGTGACCTGAAGTTCAACTTCATGGGCCTGTATGGTTACTCTGGAAACAGTCAACTCAGTTCGGCTCGGAACATTATGCGAGCTGTTATTGACACCTTCTACGATCCGCCGACGAATGTTGGACCCACTCTGTCGGTTGGAAACGATACGCCAGTACTCCAGGTTCGCGTTCAGAATACCGCTCTTTACCCCAACATCAAGGGGAAGATCGAGTGGACACTGGCGCGCGACTCTGGATTTACTACGGATGTTCGACAGATCCTTCAGCCAGATAGCGAGTATCAGAACTACGGTTCGAGTAACGCACTTGTTCCGCCAGCGTTCAATATCTCAATTCAGTTGAGTGGCGTTGGTGCGCAGAAGCTTTACAGTGGCACCTGGTACATGCGTGCGCGCGTTGTGTCTGATCTGGGACAGGCGTCCTCGTGGTCGAGCACAACTTCATTCGTAGTGGCGCATGCACCATCAGCGCTGGCAAAGATTCCATCTGCTGGCTCTCTTGTGCCATATGGATATTCTGGATCAATTGCTTTCAGTTGGAACATGAGTGACACGGAACCAACTGATGCACAGACTGCATATCGGCTTGTTATTCTTCGTCTTGACACCGGCGCGACGGTTCTGGATACTGGCAAAGTCCTGTCTAGTGTACAGTCGTCAGTGCAGACGATTTCGTCCGGACTTCAGGATGTAACGCTTCAGTGGAGCGTGTCGTTGTGGGATACAGATGACGTTCAGGGTCCATTCTCTAACCCTATCCAATTCACTACATCGGCGGCCCCCGTTGTCCGCGTGACGTCGCCTACGGACGGCGCAACCATCACCGCGGCGGCCCCCGTTGTTGCATGGTCCGTGACGTTTTCCGGCTCGCGCACGCAGAGGGCATACAAGGTATCAGCGATCATTGCTAATGCCCTTGACGTGTTTACGCGAACAGTTGGATCTGGCAGCTGGGGCAGTACATCAGATGGAAAGGCGTGGACTACTGTAGCTACTGCCGATGGTAGCTACAGTGTTAACGGAACCCAGGGTGTACACACGCGATCAGCAATTGGTGCGTCCCTGGTTTCACTGCTCCCGTCAACCTATCTTAATAGTGACCAAGAGGTGAGCGGAACTACTGCTGCGCTTACTACTGGTTCTGGTGTGCAGCGATTTGGTCTTATCGCGCGCTACGTGAACAGTAGTAACTACTTCTCTGCTGATGTACAGTTTAATGCTGACAACAGTATGGGGGTGCGAATTGTCAAGGTTGTTGGTGGCGTAGAGACTCTTCTTGGTGCTGTCAATCCTATCTCTGGATTTACTTACGTTGCCGGTGTCCGATACAACCTTCGATTCAAGGTGTCTGGCGAAAACCTGTACGCAAAGGTGTGGCCAACAACTGGCAGCCAGCCTGCCTATTGGCACGTCTCGGTTACGTCGTCGGTGCTGTCTGCCGCTGGGTATGTGGGTCCATTCTCGCGTTGGGACGCTGGCGTTACGACCGCCCTGCCCTCGACCACCAACTTCGATAACTACTCAATGTACGACTCGGACAATCCCGTTGTTCTTGCAACGAGTAATTGGATTCAAGATACTGCTGGGACCTACGCATTCCCAACCAATATCTTGGCGAATAACGGTTACTACCTTCTCTCGGTTGACGTGCAGGACTCTAATGGCATGCAAGGCCAGGATTCAATTGGAGTACTGACTTCCTGGACACCGCCAGTAGACGCTACGTTCGGTGTTTCAACTGATGCTTTCGGTGCGACAGTAACCTGGACCAATGCCGGTGTGGATGTTGACTTTGTTGCATGGCGTGTGTATCGTCGGTATATGGTCACAGAACTTGCTGACCTAGACGATGACGACACAGCTAACACCTGGGTTCTCATATACGAGAACACTGACGCGGCATCGAGCTACAGTTACAAGGACTATCTTATTCCCTGTAACACGGCAGTTGACTACACGGTAGTGCAGGTCGTCGACCGATTCGGTAGCATTATCGAGTCGCCAATTAGCTCCTTTACTACGGTAACGTCGCCATCTGATCGTTACTACTTCATCCCAACCGTTCCAATCGGAACGATCGCAGCATACGAAGCTTCAAACGTTATCGACGATAACTATACAGACGAAGTCGAGAACGAGACGCTTCATATCCTTGATCGCGGACGACAGGTTCAGGTGGGTGACGATCTGGGAGCTACTGGAACACTCCAGATCCAACTGCGCAATCCAGTGTCTGCGCGCGGGGACCGACAGTTCCTCCAGAGGCTCGCCAGCACGAAGAACCTTGGCGTGTGGATGAAGACTCCATTCGGGGATGTCCGTTGCGTAAAGTTCCTCCCAATTCAGGTTCGATACCTGGCCGGAACTGGTACGACGGAACTTTCTGACCTCACCATTCCATATGTCGAGATCATCACTGACCCTTCAATCACTCGATCGTAGGCGAGTATGGCTACTACTGTTACCACCTACGTTCCACCTGTTCATACAGTTGGACTGCCACCTGATGATGTGATCAATGCGCTTACCGCAGGTGTTGTTAACATCAAACGATACGCTGCCCTCTATGAGGCAGATGCTGTGACTCCGTTTGCCATTGACAACTTTGATCGTCGTCTTGCGGATGGCAGTATTACAGTTGACATGAATCGTGACGAACGTCGCATGTGCGACTTCATGTTCGACAATAATGACTTTGCGTTGAATCTTGACCCATTCGGAGGATTCTACTACGACAAGATTATCAAGGCGTTTTGGGGTATCGAGTATTATGACTCGACAAATACTCTACAGCGTTGGGAGACTCAAGTCGGAGAGTTCATGATCGACAGGATCGATCAGGATAACTTCCCAAATGCAGTCAAAGTTACTGGTCGAGACTACACAAAGAAGTGTCTTGTCAGTCAGATCTTGAACTCCGTTCAGTTCAATCCAGCGACGCCGGTCGAGGAGATCATTCGTGCGCTGGCTGCAAATTCTGGCGTCACGAAGTTTCGACTTCCGTATACTGGCCTTTCGTTTACCGAGCCAGTAGTATTCGATCCTGGCACCGCGCGCTGGGAAGTAATGAAGCGCATCTGCGATTCCGTTGGTTATGAAGTTTACTTCACGGCGGACGGATATCTCACCATGCGTCCCTATCAGGATCCAACCACAAGTCCAGTCACCTGGGTGTTCAAGACTGGCAGTGCTGGTACCCTTGTCAAGTACAAGAAGTCCACAGAAGATTCTCTAATCAAGAATCACTGCGTTGTCATTGGTGCCGCACAGACTGATGATACTGGTTTTAGTACTGTTGCATTCGGCGAGGCGCGCAATGATGATCCAGCCTCGCCTACGCGTATTGGAGTCCCCGGAACTCCTGGCGGTCTTGGTGACAGGGTTGATCTGTTCAAATCGCAGTACATCACCCAGCAAGATCAGGCGCAGGCGGTAGCCGAGGCGCGCTTGAGTATCTCCGGACTTGAGCAGTTTAATATTTCCTTCGAGTCAATGACCATTCCGTTCATTGACGGTGGAGATATCATTCACATCGAAACTGACAATGAGAGCATCTACACTCCGGTTCGCTTCCTGCTAGCAAGCTTTGCATTGCCCATGCAGCTCGGAAGTATGAGTGGCACGGCTAGGCGTGTAACTCTTGTTGGCACCAAGCGTAAGTATGGGACTTACTAATGACGAGTTCATTTGCCCACCTTGGTGTTGCCGCAGAGGTTCGCGACATCATTGGCGAGGTTGCCAAGAGGGTAGTTTCACAGCAGGCTCCACGTCCCAACTACGGGCGAGTCATCAGTGTTAACTCTTCTGCACTGACGGCTACAGTATGGTTCCCAGGCGACGAGGCTCCTGTCTCGGTAAACCTGTTTCCGAACACAATCCCAGGTCAGTGGCACGAGCGCTTCGGCTTGGGTTCCGGTGCTGGTATTACAAACACGTCGTACTTCGGCTACGGATCACAGGTTGCCGTTCAGGACTTTGACGGCAAGGTGTTTATCACCCAGGTGTTGACGGGTGGCGTGCTGTCAGCAGATGCCAAGATGTTCAACGCGAGTGTAGTCAGCCAGGAGGCAACAGAGATTGCTGCCGACCAGGCCGGCTTCCCGGTACAGGTCATTGGCGAACCTTACGAGACGCTGATTAACTGTCACGTGAATAACGATTCGCTGCCCGATGGTGGAGCAATCTCGTTTGGGCCATTCACGACCCTCAACTCCGAGCTTCCTGGAATTGGCTGGATTGAGATCTCAGTAACAGAACTTGCTGGAGCTTCAAAGTACTTCAAGTTGCCAATCAATGCAATCAGAGACTTCGAGCATACTGGCGGTACAGGTTTTCTTGACTCTTGGTTCAGGGTTGTTCCAGAGCAGTCAGTAACTGACAATGCCGGTGTGGTTGTCGACTTCGACTTTGACTTCTCCATTAAGCGTACCGTCTACGGCAACGTCGACGAGTTCTTCCCTGACAACGAACTCTGGATGCGTGTCGTCAAGCGAGGCGCGGCATGGACTGGACTCAATTGTAAAATTACAATTCGGGCCACCAATATACAACGAGGACGCTCGCTATCTGGTCGCGAGTTGTTCATGCAGGAATCACTCTCGTCTCCTCCGGACGCGAAGGGTTACGTTGGATTCCATAATGCGCAGATGGTTTTCCGTGACTTTGATGACTACGGAGTACTTGACGACTTTGGTCGCACTGTTGCCGGAACCTGGGGAACATCAGATTCTGGTCCAACGTGGCTAGTGCGCACGGGCGTCGCAAGTAACTGGGGAGTTGATGGATCGGCTGCGTATATGAGTTTCAATGGAAACTTCTCGCAGACGATTACGCTACAGCAGAGTAACATCCTGAACACCGACACATACTTTGACGTATGGTCTGCCGTGGTTCCGACTGGTGCTGAAATTCAGTTCATTCACACTAGTCGGTGGGTTGACAGTAACAATCATTACGAGTTCAAGATAATCTTCCAGACGGCAGGAACAATTACTCTTAGTTTCATTAAAGCTGTCGCTGGCGTCTTTACGGCTATCGGATCTGATCTCAACACTGGCATCACGTTTACTGCGAATGAACGGCTTCGCGCAAGAGCCCGAATTAACGGATCTGCGCTGTTCATGAAGATCTGGAAGCCTGCATCACAGCGCGAACCCGACTGGATGAAGATCGAGATTGACTCTAGCCTTGGAGCTAATGCTGGTAACTTTACTGGCTTCATTGCATTCCCAGGTGGAGCTAACAGCAATACGAAACCATTCAAGGTGTTCGTTGACAAGGTTCGCGCTTCACTGTACGACAAGGGTCAAGACAACAGCGGTGCCCAGTGGCATACCGGCCCGTGGCGGAGCGGCCTGCTCCGTATAGCCGACAGCCTGCAGAAGACATGGATCTCCAAAGGCAGTATGAGCTGGGATGGCTCATACTTGAAATGGACGCAGAGTCTGTACTTTGGTGGGATTGGTCAGCATCGTCTTGGTCTAGGAGCTGGCTCGACAATGATGCAGTCACCGCCATCAGGGTTCGGCATTCCTGTCGTACCAAATGGTGGCAGTGTAACCGTCACGGGCTCTGGTATTCCGCTCGCGGTAGGCGAGGCCTTGTATTGTGCGATTCAACCAGGGCAGACCTGGGAAAACCTATACGAGTATTTGTTCATTGTTAGTGCAACATCAACACTGAATTTTGATCTACCAGAATGGGCAGTACTGATTGCATCGCGAAGTGATTCGTCTTCGCTTGGTCCTGACCTTCGTCTAGGCAACGGTCAGGTTCTTGACAGGTGGCGCACGCCTTCCTTTGCTACTAACTGGTCTGACTACGGTAGCCCTTTTGAAGTTGGTGGCTATCGAATGGAAGCCGGCAATATAGTAAGACTCAGAGGACTCATCAGGCACACTACCTCCTCGGCTACGGGCACCATGTTTACTTTGCCATCTGGATTCCGTCCAGCAAATACTCATCTCTTTACTGTGACATCCGCTGCGACTATCAACGGCAGCAGCCGTGTCGATGTGGACTCAAGTGGTAACGTTACTGTAATTACACACAATGCAAACGGTGGATCTTCTTATGTATCACTTGCGGAGATATCATTTGAAGCAGCATTCTAGCATTGGAAAGAATGGCAAGTAAAAGCTGTACGGATGCCCATGATGCACCTATCCTAGATATGCGTAAGCCCAACGGACTAGGAGGTCTACATGGGTAGCGTTGAAGGTATCCCGAGTGATCCAGGCTTCTGGTGGAAGCTGGTTAATCTCAATCCGACGTTGTGGCGAGCATTGATTGTTGCCACCATCGCGCTGCTTGGCGCGGCGGGCATCGCGGTGAATGGGTCTATCGAGGATTCACTATTCCTGTTTATCACTGCATTGGCAGCGATCATTCAGGGTGTATGGACTCGCGGTTCTGTGACCGCAAACCAGAAGGTGGTTGTCTACAAGCCGGATCCAATCGGCGAGCCTCGCAATCTTCAGCCCGGTCCGTCGGTAAGTTACGAGGAGACGCGAGTCAATGCTGCTGCGCAGGCAACAGTAGATCCGGCGAACATGTAAGGGAGCGCCATGGCATCTCAGGCGTACTATGACTGGGTCAGGGCGGGCAAGCCGTACAATCGGTCAGCCCCTGTCATGCAGCTTCGTGATGTTTTGCGAAGCCATGGCTACACTGTCTACGACTACCCTGACGAAGCGCATCAGAAGGCCAACCTTCCACAGGACCACACTGCGTACTCGGCTACAGGTTGGCCGGTCTCATCGCCTCGCTGGTGGGCATTCGGGATTGATCAGATGCCCGGCAAGGGTGGCATGAGTGACCTCGCTGATGTCGCCATGCAGATCATCAAGGACAAGGACGCTGGCGTTCCTGGGACCGAGTGGATCAAGTACATCAACTGGACTGACAAGTCTGGCAAGTGCTGGCACACATCCTGGAAGCCGAATAAGTCAACAGTTCCGAGTGACGACAAAGGCCATAATCATATCAGCGGACGATCGGACTTTACGTCCCGCACGACTGTGAAGTATGATCCAGTTGCTCGTATGCGTGGCCAGGTAACAACAGGAAGGCAGGACGAGGATATGGCGATCATCGCACGCGGACCTGACGGCAAGGTGTATTTCTGCAGTGCAAATCGATCGTACCCCATCCCCGAGACTTCGGTTGGCGACAGGGTCTACCTCGCAGGTCAGGGTGCGTATTTCCTGGCTCGTGGTCCGGTTGCTGGCGATGCCGAGTGGGAGAAGGGCGGCATCATTCGCAAGGGCTGGTCAGAGAACATCTTCGGGATCGTCGACACCGGCGATCTTCAGTCAACGCGTCCTCACGGGTGGGCACTTGCCACGCGCGTTGAGGCGATGGCTAAGATGATGCCAAAGTCGCAGACTGGCGAGGATATCAAGATGGTGTCAGCCATCGAGGCGGGTGCCAGCGGTGGTGACGCAGCCCTTCCGGTCGACGTCGCAACCGTGAAGGCTGGCGTGACGGCAGCGCTCAAGGACGAGGAAAACCAGGCTGTTCTGGTGGATACCGCTTTCCGCGGTTCACAGAAGGCTGAGCAGGAGTAGTCATGATTCTCTTGCGGTCCGGAGAGTGGATACCACTCAAGGAACACCTCGAAGCTCTCCGGACCGCGGAGCGTCGATTCCAGGAAGAACGCGATAGGCGATATGCCGAGGTTAACACAGAGCGCGAGAAGGCACTCAAGATCAAGGAGACGGCCGATCTCGCTGCACTACAACTCGCGCGCGAGATCCAGACATACAAGGACGAGAAGGCAAACGAGTTGCGAGAGCAGATCTCGTCCGAGCGTGGATTGTATGTCACCAAGCAGGAACTTGGAGCTCTTGGCGAAAAGTTTGATGCAACGATAACACCCCTTATGGCATATGTGAATGCGAATCAGGGGCGTGGAGCGGGAATCAGTACAATTATAAGTTACGCGATTACCGTCGCGAGTCTTGTTGTTGCGGTGTTTGCTGTACTTAGATAGAAGTGTTGCGGGGAGGGGTTCGTGGGCGAGACCCTGAAAATTCTACTGGTAGGAAGTGGGTTTCTCGGGGGAATCGTTGGGCTAGCGATCTATGCAGCACGACTCATCTACACAGGCAGACTGGTGCCACGTAGTGCGCTGGAAGATCGAAAGAACGACTTTGCCGACCAGATTGCTCGCGAACGTGCAATCAGTGATAGCTACAAGCTTGCATCCGAGAACAACGCCGCTGCACTCCAGAAGCAGGCGGAACTCATGGAGAAAGTTCTGGACGAGCAGAAGCTCATTAAGGACTTCATCATGGGACTCAAGCGAGCCATGGAGCTGAACCAGCAGGAACAGCGACGGCTCCAAGGGAGACCCTGAATATGAGATTATGGCCTTGGCGAACGAAGACGGATAAGGAATCCGCCGTGATCGTTGATCCAGAGGATCAGGAAACTCGCAGGCAAGAAGCTCTGCGCGCGGTAGAGGCATCAAGGCACGCCGTCGCCAGGGTACACCAGGCAGTCCCAAAGGTTGAAGCGCACAGGCGCTCAATGTCACAACTAAGAGCGGACAATGGCCTCGCCGCCATTATCCTCGATGGGTTTCGTAAAGGGCACGCATGAGCACGGTTGATCTCGTACTGAAGTTACAGCCAGTAGTGGCTGCTACATTTGCGCTGGGCTTCGTGCTCATCTACGCGTTCCGTGGCAGGTGGTGGAAGTCAGCTATTGGACGTCACATGATGGCGTTCATGATTGGCGTACTCGTCATCCTGGCGGTTGGCGTTCTCGTAAGGTTCTTCCCGGACCTGGAAAATATCAAGTGGATCAGATTTTGGTGCTGGAATCTCATAATCGTCATCATGGGGTGGCGGTTCTGGCTGGCGTTCCGAGTGTTCGTACTGAAGAACTATCCAGACTTTGCCGATCAGGATGCCGAGAAGGCCACAGAGCACGAGTAGCAAGAAGCAAGAAAACGCCGACCCTCATGGCGAGGAGTCGGCGTTTTCTTGTATTGCTTTGCCTGCTTTAGCTGCGGTGTATGCGGCTAGGTGACTAGCGATATTGGCCCACAGCGACATCAACGCGACCCATAGAACGCTATCCTTCCACCACACCAATGTCGGTATGATGGCGATAGTCCAGAAGATGGTCAGTATTAGATGCGCCTGCGGTTCGTACTTCTTCAGAAGTTCTGCTGGTCCCGAACGGGCGATGCGCTGGGCTGCTGATGCACGATGGCGACCACAAGTTCCATCGGGGTCTGACACATCAGACACGTGAAGTCCTGCTGCATGACGCCCTTGACTTTCCGTGTGTGAATTTCGTAGCTACCCTTGCAGCCATTCGGGCACCTCATGTTTGATTCATTCATGTCTTCTTCATCACCTTTACTTGAGGATCGCCCTGCTTGTAGCTGATCGCCGTATTCATGAGGCTAGCCTGTGCTGGACCGAGTCGCGGATCCTTGCGCAACGCATCCAGATCCCCCAGGTTAAGTCTACCGTAATCCTTCATCAGTTCCGGACCAATGATTGCAGACATGAGATCTCGATCGATGACTCGCTTTTTTGGAGCAACCACAGTTACCTTGTGGCGATCGAGATCGAACTCAGTCATGTCCTCTTCGAGTGCATGCTTCATCATTGCAAGCTCGACGTCATCAATCGTTGACTTGATCGCTTCGACTTGACCCTTGAGCTGGTACAGGAGTTCAGCCAGCTGTTCGATCGACAGCGTGAAGATGCCGCCCGCGCGCAGGTTGGATTGCAGTGCTTCGCACGTAAACCGCTTCGGACAGTACCGGCAGCCCTCGTTCAGTGTTTCCGGCGGATCCTCGAACGGAGTGTCTACGATGCGCTGAAGTTCCGCCATGAGGAACTTCCAGGTGTTGATGTTGTCCTGTTTGGTGAACAGTACGGCGACCCGCTCGTAGCGGAGGAAGTCGAACTGAACCCAGATTTCCTTTGCGTCAGGGAACTTGATCTGAACAGCGAGTGCGTACAGCTTCGGTTGGATCTTGTACTTCAGATCTTCCGGCTTGAGTGGCGTACGTTGCGACTTGTAGTCTACTACTCGGTAAACTCCTTCATCAAGCTTGTCTAGGCGGTCAATGATGAAGTTGCACGGCATTTCATAACGGACGTTATCAATCCAGTAAGGAACAACAAAGGTTTCCTTGATTTCACGAGAGATGATCTCGTTGTCAAGGATGTCATTCTGGATGTCGTTGCGGCCGTACCACTTCTGAAGGATGGCAAGACCATCATGCCACCATTCACCCTCCATGGGCTGACCCACGAATGTGAGTGCCCAGCCCTTCATGTAACCTTCGAGGAGGCGCTCCCATTCCCAGGCCATCGTTGCGACGTATTCTGGTTCGAGGAAGTACTCGAGTGCATAATGGAGCGTGGTACCAAGCCAGGCAGGCTCGCTGCCCTTGCCGGTACCACGCTCCATTGCTGTGGCCTTGAATCGGGCCATGCATTCGGCGGCGGTAGTCAGCGACGATGCACTGATGGACTTAGGAATCACTGACCCACGTACCCATTGCGCTTGTCGTAGAGTGCGGCTCCGACACTGCGACGGTCGACACCTTCAGGTACGTCGCACATCCCGAACTCTCCCTCATGGTCGTGCCACGGGTCATTAGGATTCTCGCCTGACTTGAGTGGATGTGCGTGATACACGCCACTCAGTGCCTTACCGTGGCGGTGAAACATCTCCTCGGGGTATGCGACAACTTCGACGCGTTCGACTTTCACTTCTCCTCATCCTCCGGAACGAACTCGATCGAGAGGATCTGCGACGTCGGGATCATGAGCATGGTGCCTTCATCCTGATCGAAGGAGGTGTAGGAACCATTCTCGGTGATGAGCGTGCAGTCAACCTCGTAGGTCCTGTACATCGGACCTGCGGTCATGACGCTGTATTTTCTCATACTGTATTCTCGTTTCCGTGCGCATGCAGAACAGTACGCTCGAGTTCTGCACGAAGATCTGATGCGAGTTGTGGTAGGTCATTCTCGCATGCGTCTGCATACGCAGAGAGTGCTATTCTGGCGTACGGGTCCTGAGCATAGTCAAGAACAAAGTAACTTGCTCCATCTTTGTCGCCACCTGGTAGATCGCGACCATCAAGACGGCGAGTTTCAAATTTCGCGTACATTCCGTCGCGAGGCTTTTTCATGCCTGTTGCTCCTTGGGCTCCAGCTGATTTCCGTGTGTGGAGCGAGTGCGACGCTTGCCGCCCCAGATGCCAACTCTCGCACCCGCCCTGTCAGCGTAGTCATTACATTCGGATCGTACCGTGCATCGCATGCAGTACTGAAGTACTGCTAGTTCGCTGGTTTCTCCGCGTCCTGGGAAGAAGAGATCAGTGCTGCTGGAAGCGGCTCCAACTCCCAGGCAGGCGGCGGCTGAAATCCAAGGCTCGTCGACAAGCTGAGGGACGGATCCGACGGGCTCGATTCCTTCTCCGCAGATGCAGGGGTGACCGGCTCGGCCGACAGGGAACTCGGATGTGTTGGGTTCGCTGGCTCCGTCGGGGACGGGGGCGTCTCTGAGGAACCGCTTCCGGAGTCGCTCGCACTGTCGGTTGCAGACGAGGTCACAGCTTTTGGGTCCACATCAGCTGGAGTCTCAGCTTCCTGCGTCTCTGCTGCATACTTCGCTGCGTTCTCGGCGATGATCTCGTGGGCCGTCTTCTTCTCGATCACTGGTTCGACCTCAGCCAGAACCCGAGGACGCACGTCGCGCACTGCATCAGCAGTGCGCGACGGCGCGAAGATCATGATGGGGATAACCTCTGTCGCCTTTTCGGAGGGTGGCGGCGTTGGCACCGTACTGCCCGTTGCGACTGATACTGCCATGCTGTACGGCTTGAGTTCACGCGGCTCGTTATCCATGATGCTTCCCTAGAACATTGCCTCCTCTGCCGTATCGAACTTCTTCTTCGCGATCTCATAGTTGTGCGCGCTCAGTTCGATTGACACGCAGGAGCGCTTTTCTGCTCTCGCTGCGCGTACCGTACTTGAACTGCCACCGAAGGGATCAACGATGAAGTCGTTGGGCGAGGTGCTGTGACGAATGAGTTCGCCAAGGAGTGCGAGTGGCTTCTCGTGGGGATGGATGAGGTCCTGCGGTCGCACCTGTGGATACCGGAGTACCCCGTTGCGACGTTCTGTGGATCTGGGCCGATTCCCCTTCTTAAGGAAGATGATGAACTCGTACCCAATGCCCCATCCATCGAGGTACCCCATCCCCGGGCCATCTTTCTCCCAGATCAGCGGGCTGCCTACTCGACGAAATCCGTGACGCCCCAAATCATCCGTTACCTGAAGCCATTCCTTCAATACCTGCCCAGACGTGAACACGTACAGATCCGCGTTATCGGCGGTTTTTGGCAACAGGCTATCCATCACGGAATTAAAAGTTGCGATGGCAATTTCAGGAGTCTCGTCATTCGCGATCTTTCGTGCGTTCGCCTTCCCCTCTGCTGTTGTCGCCATGTTGCTCTGATTGTTCACTCCGAATGGCGGATCGGTAATCACGCAGTCCACTGAGCCCGGGTGGAAGCGCTGACATAGCTCGATCGAGTCGCCGTTCCAGATCTGTTGGAACAGGGGCTTGGGTCTTGGCGTTGTCGGCTCTGCCAGTGTCGTCATCTTCGGCTCCGAGGGTTTCTTTTGGCAATGATCTGAGTGCGGCGCCCAAGAGGGCAAGCGGATTAAGTGCCTTGACTGGGAATCCCGTTATCCGTGTGCGCGCCAGTCCGAAGACTCCTTCTCCTCGGTCCGCGTAGGCGAGCACTGTATAATCAGCGAGTTCACCCTGGTTTCTGAGTTCAGTCTGTGTGATTTGGATATCACCAACGAATCTGCCGTTTTCATCGTGCAGTATGACTTTCATGGAGTCACAACGTACCTGACGCTGCCGTTGACGTTCATCGACTTGATGATGTTGGCGTAAACAGATACCGCACCAGCGTAGGCAACGACAGCATAACCATCGTCTGGGAACTCGACGGTCATCTGCTTGAGGTAAACAAGCAGATCGACAACCTCTTCCAGGGCATCCTGGCGCGAGTTGCGCCCGTTGTTGGCCTGAAGAATGGTGCCATGCTTGTTCAGGCCATACGCTTTCCGGTAGCGTAGGTAGTCGAGCATCTGGGCCTTTGTCATGTCGCTAACCCTTAGGTGTGCGAGCATGTGTCCTCGAAGGTCAATGCACACCAGGTCATGCATTGAGGCACCGCCATTGGGCACCGGAGCGGGTTCGCCGTTGACGTAGTCAGGAGTGTCAGCCATCAGATCATGTTCCCCAGGTCTGGAATGTCTTCGATTTCTGCGCGGGCGGCTACCCAGTTGTGACCAAGAATTGCAGGCTCGATGCCTCCGGATGTATCTGGACGATGTACGATGATGATGCCAGGGTTAACGTTACGATCCTGCTCCACGATCGTGGACTTGATTGTCGTTACCAGTCGGTCATTCTGGAACAGGATACCCTGCAGGGCGTCCTCAAGTCCCTTCTGAAGATTCGTCGCGTCGGCAGCATGACGCCTACTGGTCCGTCCAGTGGGCGTCTGATACTCCTCCAGCTTGCGCCAGAAGTAGAATTCCAACTCTGAGCAACCATCGTGCAGTACTGTCATGTACTCTTTGCACAAGTAATCGCGCACGGCTCGTTGGTAGTCAGCAAGCGACGAGTTCTCGCCTACATACGGTACGTGTTTGCCGCCGCGAACCGTTGTTCCAAGTGGACCGATAGCCCAGGGTTGCGGATTGATACCTGTGATTCTGTAGATCATCTCACCTGTAAGCAATTACACCAGCTCCATCAACGGTGGTTTCTGATCAGGCAGGTAGTAGTATACACTATACCCGCATGATAGTGCAAGTTCGAGTTCGGTTCGCGCGCCTATCGATTTCGACCACCCAGGCATCAGAATAATGGAGTTGCACGTCATTAGAAGGTTGACAGCGTGCGCCATGTATGAACTGTTGCTTCGTGCGGCGCGCTGGAATTCAGTCTCGTCCTTGAACTTCGAGTGCGGCGAGGCAATTTCGAGCATGTGGTCTTCGAGTTGCCGCTTGGCCTTCTCAAATCCATCGTAGTTAAAGTTTGGCAGGCCCGTCATCGGACCTGCCAAATAGAACTTCTTTCTGATCATTTCACTCGCATTCATTAACCCTCCAGTTCAGCTTCGATCACCAGCCTATCGAGACGAACCACGTAGACTGGACGTGTGAGATCTACTTCATAATGCGCGCGGTCGAGACGAATCTTGAATGTAGGAACTTGCGCTGCAACTACACTGCCGTCAACGAGGCTAGTGTATCCGAATCGTTCGGAGCTGTGAACCGCTCCAGGCGTAAGCGTCTGCGTTATCGGCGAACCGAGGGAGATGCTACCGAAGCGCTCCGTTGTGTCTGATGTGCCAGGTGATAGAGTCACCGCGCCTGGTGCGAGCGATGCCGATCCGAACCGCTCCTGGCCCGGAATTGTGCCCGGCGTGACGGTCACAACGGGGGCGCCTAGAGCCACGCTCCCGAATGCTTCCCCCGATTGGGTAACACCGGGTGCCATGGATACAGCACCGGGCGCCAGCAGTGCTGAACCCGTACGCTCCTGCGATGCAGACGAACCAGGTGATAGCATCAATACGCCGGAGTTGAGAACCGACGTACCGAACTGCTCGCCTACGGGCGCCACTCCTGGTGTCAGTGTCACTGATCCGGGTGCGAGTGCAGAACTACCGAACCGCTCGCATGACCTACTCGTGCCCGGCGCAAGGTTGACAGCACCCGGCGCAAGTACCAGAACTCCGAATCGCTCGCCCGACCCAGACCCACCGGGGGAAAGGTTTACAGTACCAGGCGCAAGAACGTTTGTGCCGAATCGCTCGCCCGTAGCCGAGACACCTGGCGTTACTGTTGCTGCGCCCGGCGTTAGCGTCGGACTGTTGGCTCGCTCCTGACTGCGAACACTTCCAGGAACAAGCAGGGCTGTTCCAGGTACAATGACAGGCGATCCGAAGCGCTCTTCCGTACGAGCAGTTCCAGACAGAATTGTTACGAGTCCTGGAACAAGGATCCCACCAGTGGTGCGCTGGTCGCCACCATCCATCGTGCCTGGTGTTACCGTCTGACTTCCGCCACCCGTTACTGCAGGCGTGACAACAATGCGGATGATGATGGATTCTTCAAAGACATCGCTGTTCGTCCACACCGCCGTTGAGATCGCACCAGCAGTAGCCTGAACTGCCCTGCCGAGTGCAAGTCTCATGTTGTTGTTGCCGTCCGCACCCTGGATGTCCTGAACTTCAGTCCAGGTCAGTCCAGATGCGGGAACAGTCCAATTAGCAACATCAGGACTGAACTGCCGAAGGGCAGCGAAGTCCATAACGAGGCCATCGTCAGTAGTGGAAGTAACCGACGGCGGTGTATGGTTGGTGCCAGGCGCGCTCTGCAGTGAGGCTACAGCGTTTGTGAATGTAGTTCCATCTGCACCACGAACGAGAGCGCCAATGCACGACGTTCGACCAGAACTGCATGTCCAAGTATACGTCGTACTGGCAGCTGGATTCTTCTTCCACCAAGCACGAATGGCTCCACCGCCTGTGGCGATAGAGTTATCTGAAACGCTAAATTCGGTCCAGGTAGCATCAGGCTTTGTCATGGCATCTGCATTTGCAGACCCAGCAATACAGACTACAAGATAGTCATTCGTTGTTGGGTTTGCATCTGTGGTGACGCCCTTGCCAATGTTGCCACCGTCGCCTTGTACTGAGGTATACGAGGTGACGACACTTGCTGCAGTCATCCACGCTCACCTACCTTCGAGGCGAGAGCGGATTAGAGCTTGAAGATCTTGTACGGACCGTTGTCGAAGGTGACGCCAACCGGTCCGCCGTTCGTGGTCAACGGGAAGTTCGAGCTGGTAATCGGTGCGAGCGCGCGATTACCAGCTGCGAGAGCGTTCGCCAGGGCCGACACCGTCAGCGTGCGATCACCAGCGTTTGCGCCTGCGGTAAGTGTTGCTGTGCGACCATTGCTGAATGCCAGTACGGCACCGTTAGGGATCGCGTTGGTCAGCGGATCGACGGCGACGCTGGTTGCGGAACCAGCCGCAGCAGCAGCAACGGTCACGATGTGCTTGCCGGTCAGGTATCCGATGATGCGTGAGGTTGACGGAGTGCCGGTGTCCTTGTAGATGACAATCAGTCGCACGACGTTGCCACCAGCTACAACAGACCATGACGGGTCAGCAGCGTCAGCGACACCAGCAACAACTGTCTTGGTACCCAGTGTCTGGTCGGTACCGACGATGCAGGCGCTCACGTCATCGTACATGTCGCTGACGGTCGAGGGTCCGTAGTTGACGGCATAGCCGCCGGAAGTGTATGCGCTGATGCCGACAACGTTGGTACCCAGAACGGGATCGGTCAGTTCGAACGTGTTCGCTGCCTGGTTCGCGATCTTCCAGAGACCGTTCGCGGCAGTGTTGCCGCCGACGTTGTCGATGTAGACGAGGTCACCGTTTGCAAAGCCATGCGCCGTGCAGGTGACTACGATCGGAGTCGCAGCGGTTGCGCCAGTGATTGCCTTGATCGCAGTGTCAGTGGTTGCGACCGGATCGAGCAGGCCGATCTTAATGGTGTCCGTGTCCCAGTCGATAGATCCATCCAGGAACCCCTGGCGACCAAGCTCTGTCAGTCCGTTCATGCTTATGCTCCTACCGGGCGCGTGGTCGAGAGACTGATAAGTACGTTGCCTTCCATGATCCTGAAAGGCTCGCCGGTTCCGTCAATGACATACAGGTCGTATACGCCAGATGTCACGTTAAGTTCTGCTGTTCGCGCACCTGGAACATCAACGAGTACCTCGCCCAGTGCACCATTAATGGAGATTGTACCATCTTCGGTGGTATACTCAGCCAGAACGGTCGCCGACAACTTCTTGGTGCGGATCTGCATCTTGGCGGTCCAGCCAGTCAGTGGCTTGGCAACGCCAGCGACCAGTACGGCAACTGTGAATTCCAGTTTGCCGTACTGGTCGACCTGAAGATTTCTGGTTTCCGCCACGCAATCAGGTTAGTGCTGTGTCACGGTACGGTCAACTACTGGACGGTGCCATTTCCCTGCGCGGAGCAACCCAGGCCTCATACCCAGAATCTCCGTCGATGCACACTGGAATCATGACATTGCTTGGATTATACTTGAGCTTCACACTCGCATTTGGCGCGTGATTGAGCGCATCAATGAGCATTCTTGGTGTGAATAGGATCTTGATGCGAAGATGATCGGCCTGTCCAGTAAGATCAATCTCGTCGCCGAAGAGTCCGATGTCCTCGTTCTGCATGAATACGGCGAGACCGCCACGTCCGATGTAGATACTGAGGATTGGAGCACGATCTGCACCAGCGAATTGAACTGCCCTGTTAATGCGATCCAGCAGATCGGTACGATCGAAGCTCACCTCCTCCTCGTAGGCGAGCGAGGTGATCCTGTGAACGGGAGGCATTTCGCCACCGAGCTTAACGACTTGGATCTGTGTGTAGTCGTCAGGCATAGCGACGAACATATTACCAGTACTGCCAACCAGCACGTCACCCATCTGCTTCATGAGCGAGCCGATACTCCATGCTGGGATGACCATTGGTTCCTTGAGGTCAATCTCGCATGGAACGCGCGCGACCTTGTAGCGATCTGTCGCAAGCATGTGCTGCCCGTCGATGAGCACGCCGTTCAGTGGTGCTGGACCTTCCTTCGACGCAGCCCACTCTACGCGAGTGATGTTGCCACCGAAGTTCGGCGCATTGACGAGTTCGAGCGCATCTACCACCGACCACTCGGGATAGAACGGGTTCTGGTTTAGATTGAGCTGAACCTTCATTCGACCCGATGTGATAATGACAGGCCCCTTGCCGTCCCAGGTAAAGGTAACCTGCTTGCCGGTCGTGGCTGGGAGTGTGCCGATGACGCCAGCAAGAAGCTGACTTGGAAGGCGCCAACGACAAGGATCACCTTCGCACACGTTCGTGTCGATTACCTCGACGTAGAACGTCTCGACATCAGTTGCGCGGATGACACAGGGAGCATCAGTTCCAGGTGCGATGTCGAAGATAATGCCAGCTGCCTTGTCGAATGAGCTGCCCACCTTTGCTGGGGCCACGCGCGCAGCACGTTTCAAGGCATCCGCGATTGTTCCAGCTTCGAACGTGACCCTTGTTGTCATACCTGGGTTTCGTCTTTCTGGTCGATGACCGGCTCTTCTACTGTGCTGCGTATGGCCACGACGCACACAATCTCGTCTACGCTGATCGTGTGAAGTTTACGCGTCCAGTCTTCCGGCGTGTTCCACTTCATTCGAGTGAGATCGCCAGTCATCTCGTTGCGAACTGTGCCGATGTAGTCGCTGTCCACGACTACCTTGGCGCCGCTCTTGAATGTGATTTCGAGCTTCACGTGTTGCTCCGTCCCGCCGTTGCTTGACTAAGCCATCCCTTAATTATCTCAGGAGTAGGAATAACCTTGCCCTCCTCTACGTCTATGAGCAGGTAGCACGCCGACACTTCTTTGTGACCTAGAGGATCACCACAGAAGTGACAGGTGTGTCGATCGTAGTTGCATCGATCGCAACAATTATACGAGGGATGCTCGCCACCACACACCTGACAAAGGCCGAGAATCCACATAGCCTTGTCGTATTGAAGACCGCGAGCCTGAGCTTCTACGGCAGCAGCCACAACTTCGACGGCAATCTTGAATTCGCTAGACATCGAGACCAGGCAGTGGATCCATACTACTCACGTCCTCGGGAATGCTGCAGTTGAGGAAATTCTCGTAGTAAAAGGTCAGCTCGCGAAGTGTCGCCATCATGTCGTCGCGCACGCGGTGTTTGGCGTTGGCCTTCTGGAACTGAGGCATGAGCTGCATCTCTGCGAACAGGCCGGGGTTAGCCTGACGACAGACTTCCTTGATGGCGCTGACGTCAGCGTTGCGGTAGGTGAAGAATTCGTGCGCAACGCTGAGATCGGCAGCCCAGAAGTCCCTGTCGAATGCGACCGACGATCCGGTCATAGGAAACTTTCCAGCTTCAAGACCGCAGATCTCTGTGAGCCATTCCCAGATAGCCAGAGACACGAAGGTGGGACTGTAGTCTCCGTACTGCTTTCCGAGTCGGTGATGAATGAACTCGTAACCTTCGGGAAGTGCGCGAACCTCGGCGGCAAGTCCGTTCTCGACATGCATCTTTCGCACGAGATCAGAAGCGGTTGCGAAGGCGTCCTCCCAGCCCTCTGGGGCAACCAGCCACGAATTGACCGCCAGAGGGCTCAGCCACCGGTCGACGATCGTGACGCCGACTTCCAGAATGGCGTCCGTAGTCCAGTCGAGACCTGTGGTTTCGGTGTCGACGACAACATATGCCGCCTTGCTCGGGTCAATCAGATGTGTTGTCACGGGGTTTGTTTGGTCCTTCCGCAAGGTATCGGTTGACTTCTGCCTTGGAGATTCGCCAGCCCTTACCTGGCTTGATTGCAGCGATGCGTCCGTCTCGACACATCCGCTGCACAGTGGCCTGCTGAAGACCGAGGATAAATCCAACTTCCACGGGTTCGTAGAGTCTATCCTTGCCCGATAGCAGGTCTTGCGGGTCAGGTCCGGTGCTGGCAGTCACAACTTGCTCCACCCCTGCATGAGCTGTGGTCGCCCATCTTGCAGGCTTCGCAGATGAACTTCAGAATTCTCTTCATGTCACGGCCTGTCGTAGATGAGGAAGTAGCACGGAGTTGTCACGATAATAGCAACAAGAAGAAACCACAGGAACATCCTCAGTGCTCTTATCATGTGACGTACTCCTTTGTACGAAGTGCCTTCAGAATTGCGCGCGTTACCTGGGCATCTTCGATAACCCTGTCGAACTCTTTTGACTTTGCCTTATTGATTGCTTCGACGCGTTGCTCTGCGGTGCCGCGTGTGATGAAGTCAGTTACCTGAATCGGCTGCGTGAGGTCCGCTCCGATACGGTGTAGCCTGTCAACTGCCTGCTGGTTCAAGCCAGGAACAAATAGGCGATCTACACGGAAGGCGTTCCTCGACCACGTCATGTTGAGCCCTACGCCAGCAACCTGCGTCATGCAGATAAGAACGCCAGCCTGCGGTAGACTGCCCATCTTCTTGACGATATCTTGTCGCTCGTTCGGCGGAACATCACCGTGGAGCTGCATATTAGGAATGCCGACCTTTGTGAATCTATCAACAAGACACTGAATCACTGGTCGAAAGCGTGTGAAAATGACAACCTTCTCGTCACGCATAACCAGTTCGCTTGCGCGATCCACCACCGCGTCGAGCTTGTAGCTATCGTCGGGGTAGCCGAGGGTCGCTGGCGTAGCGCAGATCTGAAGAATCCGCATAAGGCGCAGCATGGGATCTTCGGTGTCGAAGTTCTTTTCGCTTGGATCAACATTGGCGATCTCAAATTCTTCCTCTGCCTGTTCGTACAATGCAAGCTGCGCTGGGTGCAGATCCACAAGCACCTGAATGTACTGAACTTCGGGGAGGTCGAGAACATCCTTTTTGAGTCTACGAAGCATAACCTGATTCAGGATGCCGTGGAGCTGCTTTCCGTTCTTGTGGCCCGTGACAGTCCTATTTTTGAAACCACCCATTACACAGTAACGGTTCCTGTATGCGTAATAGTTGGGGAAGAACTTCGGCGCGATGCGATTCAGCATCGGCCACAGTTCGGATACGTTGTTGAGCACCGGCGTACCTGTGAGGCAGATAGAACGATCGCCTTTTAGTGCGAGGCATGCCTTTGTGCGCTTGGCCTCGGGATTCTTGATCGTATGCGCCTCGTCGAAGATGAGCATTCGCGCGTTGAGCACATTCAGTTCGGCGAGATGGGTTTCAACCTGCTCGTAATTGACAATCAGGATCTTCGGCTTTTTCCACAGTGCGAACTCGACGATCTGAGCGGTGCGTTCGATTGAGGTAAGAGTACGTGGTCGTCCAGTTCTCGGGCTGTACTCTTGTCCCAGAATCTTGTACGGGATGCGCGTGAACTTTTCGATCTCGTCGGCCCAGTTACCACGAAGCGAGACAGGACATACCACGATGCACGTGTCACCCTGACCGGTAAACACGTCACCGATGAAGACAGTCAGAGCCTGGAGCGACTTCCCTAGTCCCATGTCATCGGCCAGCAGGGAGCTGTTCCAATGCATGAGCTGACGGATGCCCTCGACCTGATGGGGGTAGTAGACTACCTCATCCTTCAGGTAGGGCTCCATCGACTTCCGGGGGGCTGCCACTGGGTGTCCTCCATGTTCCGATGTGCCAAGTTCCGCAGAAGTTGTCGTAGTAGGCACTCTTGCTTCCATTGCGCCTGGCGGCTTCGAGTCCCTCTTCGAGGGAGAAGTAGTGACGCTTCTCCTTCAGCGGGAACTTCCACTTTACGACGTGCTGGCGAGGCCATTGCTCCTGTGGGATGTCCAGAGGGTCTATCATCCCAGCGCACTTATAGCTACAGTACAGACCCTTGATGATATACAGACAGAGATAGTTCCGGCACTTAAAGCATCTAATCCTGTTCGGATAGCGGTGTGCCGAGCCGGTCTTTTGCAATGCGTGCCTCCTCTCCGTCAGAATGACCCTCGTAGTACTCGTCCAGGTTGGCTTCGAGCTTCTCCAACTCTACAGGGGAAAGGGTAGATTCTCCATCCAGTCCCTGCCGGTACCCGAGATCATAGGAGACGTGACGATCACTGAAGATGCCGTCGACGTACGCTGTCTTGGGATCTTCGGCGAGCAGCGTTTCGTAATCCGGCTGGTCGATCGCAAGACCAGCGCGCATCTTCGAGATGCAATCCCGACACGCCAGGCGTCCACTACGTGACCGCAGGACAGCGCTATCCTTTTTCTTCCCATGCACCCACGAAGTAATTTCCTCGTGCGTGTCGGGATCGCTTGGATCGACACGGCGCTGACAAAAGCAGCACTGGTGCCGTGTCGTAAGATCAGGTTCCTCTTGTGTAACAGCGTTTTCTTCATGTGCCTCGTCTCCGGAGGGAGGATCAAACAAGGCTTCCTGGCAAGTTTCCAGTACCTGATGGTATCCAGTACCGATGTCAATCGTGGGCGAGTCCGTCGGTCCAGTGGACGGTTCCATCAGCGTCTACTCTCATCCCAGGTCCGATTACTGCTTCAGTGAATGGATCGCGCACCTGCTGGAGGACAGGCTCGCCGGACGGTGCGTCGGGATCGAAGAACTGACTTACGTCAAAATCCCTTTGTTCGGGCGTCAGCTCGGCCACTAGATGCCGTGCATCGAGGTCTCGTGCGCCGTGCTACCACAGGTCAGGCACGCCTTGTGCTTGAGTTGCAGGTAGACCGACAGCTGGCCCGACAGGTAGTGCGGAAACACTGTGTCAGCTTGCGTTGCAAGATGCTGCATGAGCGTGAACAGCGTGTACGTGTGTTCAGCGTTCATCTCTCTCATCATGCGGTCGATCGAGGCGCGCAACTCTTGCGCCTGTGCATGCGCGCGATCGTGGGCTTCTTGCTGAGCCTTGATGAATGCAGCTGGTCCCACGATTACCATTTCTCCGTCACTGTGCGTCTCGATGTCTTGATCATTCTCTTCGTTTTCATCTGGAACGTCGGCATCTTCGCTCATGATTTCCTGTCTTGTATGGTATCATAGAGGCTGGCCCGGTAGCCACACACTCGACTACCGGGCCAGCTTTACCTTGCAGTGCGAACTAGAAGGGCAGTGCCTCGTCGTCTCGGGCACTGCCAACGACTGGCGTTGAAGGTGCCGAAGTCGTCGGGAACGGCATACCAGCAGGCTCGACCACCAGGCCAGTAACTACTGGCGCCGGAGTCACGACGACGGGCTGTGCCGCCTGCGCTGCCTGTGCAGCAGCCTGGTCCCGCTGCCACTGCTCGAATGCCGCGCGCTGTGGATCGACGGCGGGCTGGGCGGGCTGGACAGGTGCTGCCGTCGACGGTTGCACGACGGTCTGCTGTCCAGGAGCCCAGCTGTTGTTGCCGAAGCCAGCATTGACGTTCTGCTGAGCGATGTTCTGACCGGTCACGTTCTCCTGCTGCTTGTCGTCGTCGTCGTTGCGCGGCGGACGAGTCACATAGCCTCGAACCTGAAGATAGTTCTGCTGGTACATCGGCCAGAGTCCCTGGTCGGTGCGCCCTGTTGCCACCATGGTCGGAACGTAGTACTTGTTCTTACCACGCATCTGTGCAGTAAGGCCCCACCTGCCGCGGATGGCAAAGGCGGGAAGCTCCTGTCGGTGGATGCTTCCGAAGAACGACTTGCTGATGTTGATACTGGAGCGCTGGGCAGTGAACAGCGCGAGCATCGATGGCTCGTTACCCTCGGATGCGTAGAGGAGTACGATGGCGTGCTGCTGGCTGCACCAGGTCTTCTTGCCGTCTGGGTGACTTCCCCACGTAGCGAGGCGACAAGTTGAGCAGGGAAGCGTCGTGCGTCCCGCCTCGTTCTTGGCGAAGTCGTTCGGATTCCAGCCGGTTGCCTGCCAGGGGAAGGCCTCCAGCGGGTCTTTGCTTGTGGTGTTCGGGTAGCCAGCCGAGTTGTCGACCGAGCGACACATCGGCTTCTTCTTGGTGCTGTCGTCCATGATGGCGGGCCACAGCACCCGCTGCTTCACGAGACCCAGCGGAATGACCTCGATAACCGGGTAGGCCAGCTCCGGTGCAAGGCTGTCGACGTAGCCACCCATCTCGTGATTGATCGAGAGTCGTGGGAGCTTGAGGTCTTCGACACCGAAGTCCTCAAGGCCGGTCACAGAGTCGTCATACACTCCGGGACCAACCAGATCGGTACCTGGCTCTGTCACGTTTTGTCCGTTCTGCCGTTTTGTCTGTTTCACAGGACTTGTGTGGTTCTGGCGTTACTGTACGCGGATTAGTACGGCCATTCCTGAGCGCCGACCTGTGCGACCGTTGAAGCTTCCTTCACGGCAGAGAGGTACTTGAAGTACCCACCCAGTTCGTTAAGGCGAGCAACATGCGCGCGGTGGTTGTACTCCACCGACTTCACCTGAGCGTTGATAGCGTCACGCCGCGCCATGGCGTCGAGCCGGAGCCGGTTGAGATCCACCAGTTCCTGGCTGTGTGCGTAGGCGAGCTTGATGTGACGCTCGAACTCCGTCGGACGCATCTCCGGATTGTTGAGCGACTCGTAGACGAGGATGTCCTGGCGCTTCCGCTCAATGTCGGCATCCAGGTTCCGCGTCTCGGTCTCGAAGTTTGCCTGCGTACGGTAGAGATCCGCGAGCTGCGAGGTAAGCTGCTCCGCCTCAATCCAGGTGCGATGGACTCCGAGCTTGTCTTCCGCGTACGAGATTGCCCTGTTGCTTCCCATGCGCCTATCCTAGATCGCAGGATACCGGCATGTCAACCTATCGCCACGAAAAGCATGTTATCGGCGCGGCTCGGCTACGTCAAGCAAAGTGGGTCATCGTTTGAATCTTGATACCACGACGCTTACACCAGCGGACGAACTCGCTAACATTGACACGCCAGTCAGGTCTCTCGTCCGCCGGTGCGATGTTGACTGCGTCCATCTGATGTGACGCCTTGATGCCAGACGATCTGCCTGCGTAGTACAGGTAGGTATTCATGAGGTGCGTTTCACTGATGTTCAGCATCGAAGCAAGCTGGTCCGTAGTGAACAGGAAGATCACTGGCGGTAGGCCGACGCTTTGGCCGGTCATTCCCGAGTCAGGCCTGCCCATCAGAAGAAGCCCTTCATGCGCTTATCTGCCTCGCGCTTCGTGCGGTAAGTTGCGACTTCGAGTCCGAGCTTCAGGACGTTGTCATTGAAGCCCATAAATCGCATTGGCTTGGTGCCGATCATGGCGAACCCCTTGTCGGCCCAGCGATTGAGGACTGAATAAATCGCGCCTTGACTCGGGGAGTTCTCTGCGTCGATCATGAGCGAGATTGCGTCAGTAGTAAGCAACTCCCAGGGAAGGAACCCGTCCAACCAGAGCTTACAGACGATCTCAACGTTCGAATCCAGCTCGCCGCGTCGTCGACGCTCGCCCGTCTCTTCGCGCTGCGACTCGTCGGCCTCCTCGCCAAGAACCCTCACGCGCACGAGGTTTGCCAGCTGGTCAGACACCTTCGGAGATGCAATCAACTGGCGGTACATGTGGTACGGGTCTGGCGGAATCACCGTGACGTCATTACCGGCGGGCAGGATTGTCACGCGCCCGGTGCCCGATTTAACGGCCTCCACGATGTCCCTAACGGCCGTATCCGGCATGTCGTTGGGTAGGGTGACCGGCGATGAAGCAACGGCCTCCATGGCCCGTACCGTGGCAGCCAATGCATGACACCAGCAAGTACATGTTGCTCCACTGAATCGCCAGACGTATTCTCCCTGGCAAGACTGCATGAGTGTACCCAGGTAGCTGAACGTTTTGCTTCCCTCGTGGGCACCGTTGGCACAGTGTCCAGTCACGTAAGGGAACTTAGTCCCCGGAGGATACTCGTCTACGGGCGCGGTCTTCTTCGACTTCGCGGGCGGCGTTGAATCCACTGCAAATGCCTGTGATGGGATATTCGACGAGAGGTCCGGTAGCGGGAGAAAGGTCGAAGGTTGTGTCGGCGTGGGCAGAGGAAAGTCGAGTACTACCTCCGTCAGCCTCTCGTCCGTCGACACCGAGCTGTCCACCGGAAACGGGAACATCGTACTCCCCAGGGATTGACTTGATGAAGAAGATCTCTTCGATGCGAGTGACGTGCATGCCTTCATGTGTTGCCCACTCGCGAATGTTCTCGTAGTTCAGAGCATCCATTACAATGCTGTGATGAGCGCCCGCTCGGTCCGTGCACGTAGGCGAGAAGGCGCACGCACCAGCCTTTTTATCGTCAGGGCTGTGCATGACTGGCGGTAGCAGCTTGAATGTCACGATGAAATGCATTACTTGTTTCCACTCTCGCGCATCTCATCGAACGTCATGCCGATGTAGCGCATTGTCGTGTTGACGTCAGCGTGACCGAGCCATCGCTGAAGAAGTGTGATGTCTCTTGTTTGCTTGTACAGAACCGTCGCGAATGTCGCGCGCAGGTCATGACTAGCAACTGGACGAGATATGCCAGCCCTGACGCCCAGCTCCGTAATGAATGATCGCGCACCACGGTCACTGTAGTTAATCAGTCGCTCACGTCCGGAAATCTGAACGGCGATGATCTGCGGTGCCAGGAACGTGAAAGCTCGATTCGTCACCGGGATGACTCGAAGCTTCTGCCCCTTACCCCACACGCTGATCGATAGTCCCGAAAGATCGATGTGACTATCTTTCAGCTCTAGAGCTTCATGCATGCGAAGTCCCTCGCACCCGAGTAATGCGACAAGTGCTCGCTTCTCGTCAGTGTCGCATGCAGCGAGCATCTTGTTGAGATCATGTTCGCGATTCGGAAGGGGGTGCGCCTCTGCGGTTGGAACGGCTGGAAGCTTGTAACGCTTCAGGACGTCGCCCTCAAACCCCAGGTATTCCTTCAATGCCAGGATGCTCGCCTTGCGTCGACGAATCGTCATCGGAGCCAACTCGATATCCGTCGACAGCTTCAGCCATGTCGCTGCCAGCCTCGGCAGGTCCTCCACCTGAAAGGACTTGACCCCCAATTCCTTGAAGAGCATCTTGATATCGCTGGAGTACGCCTTCACTGTGTGCACCGACCGGGAGAACTGAACGTCGGACAACCAAAGTCGGAAGCCCTCGATATCCTCGGTCGTCAGAGTCGTCACCTGTGGCATAGTCATTCCGTGCTTTCTCGTCTAGAGCCCTTACGATAGGCTCGGCTAGATCGGTGGCAACAAGCACTGCGAATCTGAATGCAGCAAGCTCTGGCAAGGTCAGCCGCGATAGGTCGATTACCGTGGTCGAGTTCCCTCGCGTGAGCGCAACGCAGATATGATCGTAATCGTCTTTGTCTATCTTGGGAATATTGACAGAGACCTGATGCCAGGGAAGTCTACACCAAACGGCACGAGAGGCCTTGCTGAAAACATTGCCAGGTTTACGCTGTCCATTACTGATCTTCACTTCATGTTCCCTTCGGCGGCGCGAACACGCTCAAGTGCTGGTGACTGCATGCCCGGTGCGCCACTGTATGCAGGACGTATGTAGTCCTCGTCTACCTCGATGCACTCGTCGCACAACCATCCGACGGTTCGAGTTCGAAGCGTCTTGGCGCCAGCACCCATGGTTGTGAACGCGATCTTCTTGGCAGTTAGAAGCTCGCGGAGCGTTTTGCGAAGACAGACGGAACACTTATACTCTGAATAGCCAGGCATGACTTCCCTAGGGATTAATCGATGTCAATCAGGGCGAGTGCCAATTCGCTAGCCCTGTAACAGGGGACGCACTGATTATAGTACATGGTGGTCATCACCTGCGCGAAGACTTCATTCAACGGATCGGGCTGGTTTCGATTCAGGAAGTTCCTGAGCATCTTTGTTGTTCCGTAGTTGTGAATCGGTGCCGTGCAGCCGTGATTTCCGCCAGCAGTCAGATCTAGGAACGCGCTCACGACATCGATCTGCTGTTTTGCAGCTGGCTCTGTGAGCATGTCGTTCTCGATCATATCAAAGACCCAACCGAGAGGGTCTACACCGTACTCTATTACTTCCTGCTTCGTGAAGTACTGTGTCACAGGATCCGGACGGAACGTCTGAAGGCAGACAGTCAGCTCTCGATAGTCGTTCCCCTCCCAGTCGGACACTGTACCGATAGTACAGGCGACACGGTGGAGGATATTACCAAAGAAGGGTAGAGCGACCTTCATCCAGCCAAGACCAGCATTGTGCTGGATGGTGTTCCAGAGCATCTCTACACCGCCGCGCGTACGAATGAAAGATCTCACTGTTTGGCAAAAGTAAGCATCATTGCACGAGCACTTAAATGCAACCTCTGGAAGTTCAACGTTTGCGGGGGTGGGTAGGACTTGGGGCGAGACTATGTGTTTGCCAGGCAATGCAGGTGACCGTGCGCTGGGTGGCGGCATGATTGGTTTGTCCTTTGGCAACTGAGTTTCTATGTAAGGCTTGAAGCGCAGTGCCGAGACTGCACGTGTGACCTTGCCAGTACGTTCGAGTTGTTTGAATTCCTTGTCAAGCCTGTCATACATTGCTGACCTGTACTCGTCTACCAACCGAGAATCAGCTCCATACGGGACCACGTGACTTGAACGTAGAACCTCCCAGACGGCTCTGTACTCTGCCAGCTCGCGATGACCGAGGAGCCAGTACCTGACTGCAGGCTCGCCAGGGAAAGCATCCGTTTCGATGTAAGCCTCAAAGCGCTGTCCTACCTCATTAACCCAGTATCGATTAATGTCGCGAGGGCCGATGACTGTCGATTTGGTAGTGCTGAACGATACTGCGAGAACTTCCTTTAGATCCTCCTCGGTGTGGTACTTGCGTTTAATTGCCATTCCAGTCGCCTCTGTTTCCAGATTAGAATGCGAAGTCGGTCCGGAGGGATCAACATCAGGTCTTTATACTTCTCCATGTCATCAGCGCACATCAGTCCGCCCATGCATAGAACTTCCAGCGCGCGTCCGAGTTCAGCGTCCTCGGCGGCAGCTTCCTGCACCTTCGACGTTTGCTGTAGAGCAGTTCGTGACGGCAGAGTTGGTGGCGATACCACTGTAGGCAGCGCCCTCATCACGAACTTCTTTGGTTCCGGAGGTGTCTCGGATTTCACAGTCTTAGCGGGCGCCCTGATGACCTTCGTCTTTGGCTTTGTAGCTATGCACGTACAGGGCATGCTACCGCAGAACATGCACGGATCGACCGTCATGCGTCCCATACGGGTATCCTAGCACTACCTATCGTAATATGCAAGCCCGTCCTTATCGCGACGTTCGTATAGCACTTCATCGCTAGCTCGCAAAACTTCGAGACGATCAATCTCGTCGCAGATCCTTGTAGCCCAGGCGGCCCTCTTGTCTGCAGGTATTCTGTTCATAGAGCCGTACATAAGCTTGCGTTCGAGTCGTTCGATATCGCGAGAGATCTTCCATCGCATATGCTGTTGCGGATGTTTCTTCGTGTCGAACTGTGGACACACGCGAAACCTGCCGATCTCGCATTTGCACTGATTGCACTGTTCGCACCATTTGCCGCAGTACAGACACAGTCCGATTCCAGACTGGACAACGTGATAGCGTTCCATCACGAACATCAGAACATCGCAATCGGGAACATCGCCTCGTCATCCTCACTCGGCGTAGGGCCAGCGATAGTGTTGATGCGATTCACGGTGACTCCAAACATACTGGCCAGATCCTCAGGGCGCATGCCCTGCTTGTGAATGCCGTCCTGGATCATCGTGCGCTCGGCTACGGTGAAGTCTCGGACTGGCGTAAGGATATCGGCCTTAGGCTTCACAGTCTTCTTGGCTGCCTTCAGCGGCGCGCGTGTCTTAACCGGCTCAGGTTCGGGCTTGGCGTAGGCGAGCGGCGCCGCGGGGTAGTAGTTGTAGCCAGGCGTTGCCTCCCAGGGGATTTGCCCTGTGCGCATCTGCCAGCGCTTGTGCGCATGAAGAAGGATGTCGTCACGTGAACGGAAGTATGGAATCGACATGAATGCAAGGCACATTGCGGTTCCGAATGCCTCATGCTTTGCTTTGAGTTGACCCATCTCGGGAAGATTCAAATCCAGAATCCTGTCGATCTGCCCATCCAGTAGATCCCACATCTTCTGCAGGACGGTCTTGCCGGACGGCATCATATCCGGCTTAACTTCAGCAGGACAGATATGACCATCCAACTCGCGACATGCCGACTCCTCGGTGCTGCCGTACGCGACAGCCATACACTCAGTGTTGGCATCACAGAAGTACGTGTAGTGATATCGAACGTCAGGGCCAATCCTGACAGTCGATTTGGTGATGCCCCTGGGAGGAGTTGCCCAGAAGGTCTCGCGGTCGAATCCCATTCTCATCTCCCAGAACATCTTGCTTGGCTTGCCGCAGGAAGGGTGGACCCACCATTGATCTCCAATGTGAGCCCACCCCGACTGGGTATCGCATGTGCAGTACATCATCCCAGCAATTTCCACGCCGCCGCCACGAGAACGATAACCAGTGCGGCCAGCTGTAAGAATCCACGCCAGTGTCCCATTACCTACTCCGTCCTATCCCTGCGCGCGTCCAGTACGCGACACCGTGCTGCCAGAATTTCGGACGGGCTGGCGCTGAGAAGGATTCGCCGTGCCGAACGGCGGGCCATCATGCCATGGAACTTCTTGCTTGCAGCATCAACTGACCAAATGAAACCGAGAACGACGAACATCCAGACGATGACGATGAGATACCAGATGAGTTCAGGTGCGGTCGGCACGACTTCCTCCTATTCCAGTTCGTCATCCTCGGCGAACTCGTCCTGCGGTTCCTGTTTCTCGAGATCTTTGATGCGATCCTCGGCACTGCGGTGTCGGTGGCCGAGGTCCACGTGCGAGATGTTGTCGTGCATGAGTCGTGCTGTTGGCTCGTCCACCGCATTCAGAACACTCACCAGGATGCCGTGTCGATCCGCGAGGTGCTGCTTCACGCTTGCGTCAGCAGGAATGACGCGAACCCAACGCTTTACGACACGCTTTTTGCGGATGCGTGGGCTCTCGACGCACGATTCAATCTCGATAAGCCTGACGATCTGGGTGTTGCCGTGAACACGAATAGCAACGCCATCCGCGCTCACGGCCAGAATCTTGCCTTCGATCTGAACCGCGTCGTCAGCCTGACCGAGGCTGAGGCGCATCACCACGTACTTCTTGAAGTACCGGTGCAGGTCATTGATGTGTACTGGCATTCTACCTCGCTGTCAGGATTTTTCCGATGAATTCAATCACCTTGATGACGTCTTCGTCGGAATCCACTCGAACTGTAGGCAAGCCATACCTCGATGGTGAATCAGTCTGGATGCCGACGCAGACGAGGTGAATACCCTGTCGCTTGTATTCCTTGATCTCACGCTCAAGAATGACGAGTTCTTCATCCTTGTTCGCGGCTGGCATCTGACCATCCGTGAAGTAGATCACGATTCGGTCGGTTGCCCTGTGCTGCATTGCGATTTTGCGGTAGTACTCGAAGCTGTGACCGTCGAGGTTGTCACTGATCGGAAGTACGCTCGCCAGCTTCTCCTTGGCGGCATCATTCCACGCCTCGTGTTCCTCCTTGAACGGAAGGAAGTAGTTGTAGAACTGCGTACCGCTACCCATGGGCCGGAATGGCTTCAACGGAGAAGGGAATGCGCTGTGCATATAGCCAGCCCACGGCACGCCGACGCGAGTCAACAGATCCGACAGGCCGTGCATAATGCGCTTGATCTTCTCGTTCCGCATGTTGCGGTCCGTGCTGAATGAAGCGTCGCCACCCAGGATCACGAAGTAGTCTCGCTTTGCAGGGACGACCTTCTTCTGGAACAACCTTGGATCATTGACCGGCGCTCGTCTACCCAGCACGCGGGTGTTGATGCGACCAGACTTGCGGTTGCGGTCGTGTGCTGCGCGGAGGTTGTCATCGAAGACGCGGCGTGACTGTAGTACGACACGTCCGATGAGTGATTCCGCAGGGGCGAATAGCTCTGGCAAATCCTCAATGGCGCAACCGTGATGCTGTGCCGCCATGGTCGGATCCCACTTGATCCCCCAGTGTGGGTACTCTGCTATCTCGTTGCCAGCGACTTCGATGCTGGGCGCATCGAACTGCCCAACCTGGTTGATCGCCAACTCGAGAACCCGTAGGATCTTGTAGTCGTAGTCCTTGCCATCCTCGTAGCCGAGGATCTCGGTCAGATCGTCGTCGGATAGCGTGTCCAGTAGGCCGTCACGATCGCCAGCACCGTGAACCAAGAACTTGGATAGGTCCCGTGCTACATCGTCCGGGGTGCCGTGATCCATGTCGGATGAAGCATCCTGCGCCTGGCTCTGCGTTGGGGTCGGCATCGGACCGTGCTGCTGCGAGCCAGCACTGCCGAAGATGTCCTCCTGGTTGTCGATATCCCAGGGGTTGTCCGACTCTAGATCCAGAGGGTAGTCAGGCTCCCCATCTTCGGCCTCGACCTCAGCATCAGAGTCGCTATCGCCGTCTGAGGCCACAACCTCGTCACTTCGATCATCTCTTGCTGTCGGCTCGACATCCCGTCCAGCGCATGACTCTGATGGAATGATCTCTCCGTCAGCACCCACTTCCGATGGCGCCTCGTTCCCGGCATTGCCGACTTGACTTTCCAGTTCACCGCTCCCCTGAACTGTCGCACCTTGCTCACCCGACCCACTGATACCAGCAGCGTCGGTCGAGTTGGATTGCGCATCAGATGACGAATCAGCCATGCCTGCTTCAGGGCTGGAACCCTCTCCAGGAACGTCTCCTCCAGCTGATGCGCTGTCAGACACGGACGGATCGCCTTCACTGACCTGATCGCCAGGTGATCCCCCGGAGGAAGGAAGTGATGTACCGTCATCTAGTCCTTCACCTCCACTACCAGCCCCCGCTCCTTCAGATCCTCCAGTAGAATCTGCATCGCCCGAATCGCTTCCCCCTGGACCTGAATCAGTTCCGTCGCTTCCCGAATCGCTGTCGCTTGTTCCTGGATCAGCTGATCCTTGCTCGCCAGCTTCGCTCTCAGGTCCTCCAGAGCCATCACTGACCGAGTCATCGGTACCGGAGGAGGATCCGGAATCTCCTTCGCCGGTGCCGGAATCCCCAGGATCCCCGCCGGACTCAGGCCCGCCCTCGCCATCGCCTGCCTCATCGCCAGACCCCTCGGCGTCTCCATCGTCGCCAGTTTCGCCATTTCCCTCAGGCTGAGGCTCGGCTGGGGGGTCCACAGGATCCTCAGGTTCGCGGACACACTTCGGAACCAAGCAGAAACCAAGTTCCTGCGCACGTCGGAACACCTCCAAACTCAATACGAAGATGCCGTGCGCATCCTCGACAAACAGTGCTCGATTGCAGATGTTGATGATCTTACTGTCAGCCAGCGCAATCTGCACATCAGGATGCAGTGTGTCCTGCGTCTGATAGTTTGCGGCTACCATCTGCAGGCCGATCATGAACTGCGAGTCGAGTGGCGCCTCTGACCAGGACAGATACTGATCGATACCGACCTCGGAGCCCTCAGTAAGGAGGCGCTCCATGTTCATCGTGAAGATGTGCTCCATGCCGGGCCGCGCCGTGAACGTCATCCGATTGACTCGACAGTCCTCAAGTACATTGAAGATCATCGGAAGGTACGGATTGAGCACGTTCAACAGGGTCATCGAGTCGCACGTCCGGCTGCGCACGTAGCCGAGTTCGTTGCGAACAAAGCTCCAGTGCTCGCAGTCATAGTGATGCCACTCGTTGATGTATTCTTGAGTCAGATCGAAGGACTGTCTTGAAGCCTCAATCTGCGTCTTGCCAGCAATATGCGCAATCTCATGGAACAGGTAGAAATCGATAACCTCACGGATCTGGCACGCCTGACATACCTGTTTGCCAGAAGCATCTCGTTCACCACACTTCGAGCGAAGATGGGGCGTCTTGGACGCAAGCCCCAATGGCGGCCGAATGAAGATCTTGTTGCCCTTGGTGTGCGGAGTGTCGGTTGTGATCTCAACCTGCACCTTGGCGTTACCCGTCGCAGTGCGCGCGAAGTGAACGAGCTGTGGCATCATGCCACGAAGAACCTGAACGGCCTTCCATGCAGTCTCTTGTGCGGTAGGATCAAATCCAGGCACTCCCCTACCGCTCCTAGACCTTGCCCTTGCCATGCGATCACCTCCCTTTTCACTGACACTCGGTACTGACACTCTAGGGGGTGCCACGGAGCCTGCCGATCCGTGGCACCTGACTAGTGGGTCAGGCTACATGTTTGCGACGGCGCCGAGCGTGTCGGTTGTCGGAGCTTCGTCGTCGTCCTCGGACTCGACGTCGTCATCCTCGTCATCTTCGTCATCCGCCTGGGGCACGTCGGCGAAACGTCCGATGAGGTCGATCTCCTCGTCGGTGTAGACGGGATGGCCGTCCTCGATCGCCAGTCGGTCGAGGCCGCCGACGAGGTCCCCGAGGGTCTGCAGCTCGTCCTCGCCGAGGTCCTCGATCAGTTCGTTGAGTGCGCGCGGATCCTTCATTCCATCTCCTCGTTGGTTGATGTGTCCACCTCGTAACCGGAGGGTACGGGTGCGTACGGGTCCAGGCACCAGGCCAGTTCGGGCGTGATCTCCGGCTCGGCCTTTGGCCTATGAAGTCTGGGCTCCCGGTCGTCGGGAAGGTCGCCCAGGATGTGCACGATACGAGGCATTCTTACTCCGTGAAGTGAGAGTTGATAGTAGTTGTCATCGCCTCCCACTGCGCGGGTTCGAGCGCGTCTCCGATTGCCCGACGATAAGCCGTGACTGGATCGAAGTACCTCAGGGAGCGGACGAGTTTGATCTGATGACGAAGGCCCCAACTGGTGTGCAGAACGCCATTTGCGGCCGATTCACGAAGCTCCTTGGCGGCTGCCATGACGGACTTCATCTGCTTCTCCGGGACCACCCAACGGTCGCGCTCAACACGACGCTGGAGAATCTTGATCTCCAGCTCCTCGGGCGGATAGTCGAAGAACACATGGGACATGCGACTGTTATCGGCATCGGCAATCATCTGTGCGCCGACATTCAGTACGCCCCACTGAGGATTCATCGCCATGAAGAAGTAGCAGTCATCATGACGGTAGTACTTCTGGTCGTGCAGGTGGGCGAGCTTCAGGGTCTTCCGATTGTCCATGAGTGGACGGAAGAGTTGCCAGATCTCTGCAGGTGCAGTGTTGGGCTCGTCGGCAAGCAGGATACCCGGCCTCGACCACCCGATTGGCAGCTCCCCGAGGTGAGCTACCGTCTCGCCGTTCTCGAAGAGCATCTTTCCTGCAACGCTATCGATCTCGGAGCTACCGTCGAGGCCGATATACCGGAATGGCGCCTGCATTTTCCAGGCGATCCATCGACCCATTTCGGTCTTGCCAGTACCGGCCGCTCCCCACGCAGCTGGCACCTCGTCCAGTTTCATGAACAGAACGGCGAAGGTGTACAGCAGTCCACCGTGATCTGCGTAGTCCTCAGGAGCCTCGCGATCACCAGTGTTCGGGATCAAGTCAAGGTCGTCATCATCGAACAGACGCTTCTTTGACTTGCCATCAGGCGTCAAGACCATGGCATCACGATCGAAGATGGGCAGGTATACAGGCTCCCCGTACCCCTTGGGGTCTTCGACCTTGCGCCAAGCGCGGATGCCTCGCTTGAGGCGCATTGCATCACTGACTGGACGATCGGTCTGGTAATCCTTGGGGTCGACGAAGTGTGTGAGTGATGACTCGTACTGTTGCGCGACGTCGATCTCGCCGAATGTTGCACTGTACTGCGGAAAGAAAACAAACGTCTTCAGTGGGTCAACCGGGCGGATGCCAACCTGACGTCGGAAGGTGCCGCACTTCTGTGCGTACAGATTCAGACGCGCGTTGGGCATAAGCGATCCGGTCGCTCGGCACAGACTGCCAGTCCAGCCGGTAACCTTCTTGACCTCAACCTGGTCGACGTAGTTCACGCAGCTGATACAGTTCGGAGCGTCGCTTGCGTCCGGGAAGGATCGATGTGCCGACGCTGCCTCTGCATCCATGCCGACTCGCAGAATCGGTGCAGAGTTGGGACCAAGCGGCGTGATCTCGCCAGAGTATCCGAAGTCGCCACAGTTAGCGGCAATCTTCTTCAGAACCCTGCGACTTGTGTCGGCACCCTGCACTGGCTGGATGAGGGGCAGCATCTTGAGACCACAGACAGGCGAGGCGATGTTCGTCGACAGCGCATTCGTTTGAGCAGCGCCCGTGAGGAACGAGGGACACGTACGGCACGTGCGCTCGACTGTCGTTGGTCCAGTGGCGGTCGTGGCAGTAGTCACTGGAACCTCTCGGCTTGAGTTATATGGCTATCAGGCGTGCAGGGCAACGTGAAGCAGACTCGGCTTGCGGGAACTCGGGTGAAGCTTGCCGAAGATCACGCGACCGAGGTAGTCGAGCTTCTCGATCAGCGTACCCTCCTCGCGCTTGACTACGAGCAAGACGGTTGCGGCAGCGGCCAGTACCAGGGACAACTTCAGCATAGCTTCTCCAAAGAAGGGTTACCGTTGTTGCATCGCAGGTGTTTCGCGATACGCCTATCCTAGCACTAGGATCGACGGCAGTGCAAACGGATAAAACGGACAAAAGGGGTGCGTTACCGTTCCGTTATAAATCACTGAGTTACAGAGTGAACGGATCGAACAAAATACCGCTTGCGTTTTGCGCCCCTAGCGTTGCAATGGGTGGTCGGACTATCGATGCGGGGATATCGGCCGTCACCGTTGATTCTACCGGGCTAGCGGGGGGTGCCGTCGCGTACCGGTTGACGGGTGTCATGACGGATCGCGCTCTGGTCATGATGGTTTCCGACATGGCACCGAAGGTAATGATTTCAGTGTCGCCAGGGTCATCGTAGGCGAGCAGTGCTGCGTACGACATATGGCCCCTGACGTACGTTACGATTGCCCCTTCGATGATTCGCTTGAAGGTCTTCCACAGGTTGAGATGAGACTGGCACGCCCATGCAGGCACGCCACTCTTGAACATGCCGACGGCTAGACTGTTGCACTCGGGCACCTCGCATGTGAGGTTCCGAATAGCAAACTCACGCCTTAGCTGGTCATCATCAACCAGGTCAAGTGTGTGTGCTCTTGATGGACGTGCGTATCCCATTGCTCACCTACCGAGTGCGGTATTGCAGACTTTGACCTTGCTGTCGTACGCGTTCTGTAGTTCCATGAACTCGTTCGTTGCTGTTCGAGTCTTTGACAGTGCTGCATGTAGCTCGTTGCCTGCGCGGATAAGACCCTGATGATCTTTCTCAACGATGGCAACGCGTGCACGGCTGATGATATCGGTGACCTGACTGCTCTGCGTGTTGACAGAGTTCATCAGTGGCACCATCTTTAGTGCAGTGTCGAGTGCGTCTATGCAGTCTTGTGGTACGGATGGAGCTGTGACCGTGACCGTTATCGTCTTGGTTACCGTGACTGCTGGTGCCGGTTGACGATCTGGAAGTTCGGTTGGCTTGCAACCGCGACCACAGAAGAAGAACAGGATCGCGGTGAGGACTAACAGAATGAACGCGAGGCAGCCACGCCCGTTTGAGGCAGATTGAGGTACCGTTTGATACTCTACGGTAGGAATGACGACTGTCGGAACATCACTGAATTCAGGCGGCGTACTGTTCGCATTAGACCGGCGAAGATCATCGATGTTGAAGTCGTCATTCACGCCTACTCCTTTGGTGCGTCGACCTGGTCATCGGCCTTGTCATCAGACTCCGGGGTCTGAAATGTCGGCAGGTCGATCCGCGTTGCACTGACACTCGTATCCCTTGGCGGATGAACCGCACCGAGTTTGCCGTCCTTGCTGAACACCTCGGGCACCACCGGCAGATCGTCTGGGTTATCGAAGAAGGTGTTGCCCTCCGGGACCTTGAATTCCACAGTCGGATCAGCCAGAGACCGATACTGACCCGACGGCCAACCGTACCCCGGACGGTTGAGGCGAGCGAAGTCATCGACGCCCAGGTCTACGCCCAGCTCTGTTGCATCAAAGGGCTCCAGATTACTTACCTCGATGTGTGTGTCGTGCTCGGTCACCCGACGATGAACCTCAAAGAGTTCCCTGGGAAGATCCAGATCGGCAGGGAACTTCTTGTCAAGGTCAAGGTTATCTGATACGTAGTTCTGTGCCAGACTGTTCTTGACCTTTTTGTCATGGGGCTTTTCGGGCCGTTCTGCCTTGGGAATCGGAGGCCTCGGAGTGAACTCCAGCTTGTTAAGCCTTCCGATGTCAATCATGCGCGGCTCCACAACGAGCCTGCTTGTATATTCGCCTGACGGCATGTCATCTGGTTCATTAACGGTGACAACCTCCACCTCAGCTTCGGGTTCAGGCTGGTCTTCCAGGTGCGTCACCTCTGCGCGCGCAATCAGCAGCTCGCCGTGCTCGCCCGTGTCGGACGCACTGTCCAGCGGCGCCAGCTCCGGACCATCGTCGTGACGCAGCGAATCAGTATCGACGGGCGCCTCGGCTACCGGGGCCGAGGCGACAGCGTCAGGATACTCCTCCATCTCCTCCCACACCTTGGCGTACATACCGTTCTGGATGACGGTGTGAATACCCCGACCCCCGAATCCGATCTCGATATCACCCCTATCGTTGATGTGCCAGTGGTTAAACTCGTGAGGCTCCCAGATGACGTGCACTGGCGGGTGGCTAGACGGCTTGCCGTGCAGGAACGGATGCTCCAGTACGTGGAGCTTCGTGACCTTCATCGCATTCTCCTGTCTCGTTTTGACAGACTGCCGATAACAAGTGCCTGGATAGATCCTGTTTGCCACGGCCCCCGGTGCACGCTACCATAGAAGCACGCAAGCGGTACACGGTCGTAAGTGCCTAATGCGTGTCCGCTCTTTGGCGAGCAGCGGACGGTAATCTCGTTGATGTGCAGGGGTGCGCAAGGGCCCCCGTCAGGTCGTGGCAGCCTGACGGGGGCCTCGCTCTCTTAAAGGAGAAGGAGCATGACTGGAATTACGACAAATACTGCGCACGCCAGGGCGACAATCGTAATTACGATGGCGAGCAAGATGCTGTCGATACTTGGCTGCTCGTCATCATGTCCAGTCACTGGTTACGCCCGAGTCAGGACGCCAGCCGCGAGAGCGGCCTGGGTCCAGGATGCCCACTCGACCAGCATGGCGTCGGCGAACTCTGCCTCAGAGCATGCCAGCAGGTCACGCTGGTACGTGCTGCGCTGGGTGTTGATGTTGTCGAGCAGACGCTTCGGGCCGGTGTATCGGTCCACGTAGTCGAACAGCTCGACGTGCCTGACGACGATCGGCTTGATGAAGATCGGGTAGCGCGACGTCTCCCAGAACAGGTCGAGCGTCTCGTCGTCGTACCGACGGTTCGAGTTGTCGCCGTCCGACAGGATCGCAGCGTGGATCGGCGCCTTGGCCTTCTTGCCGAGCTTGATGAGCGCCTTGAGTGGCTGACGCAGGTCCGTGCCGCCCATCCGTCGACGACCACCGAGTCGAAGCTCCCGCTCGATGATGCCTCGATAGTTGCTCACGGAGGCTGTGATGCCCTCGTAGATATCCCCATCGAAGCCGATGACCGGAACCTGTCCGTCAACATCGATCTGGAGAACGAATCCCAGGTAGCGCTCCGCCATACGCTGGACGGCGCCCGAACTGTACTCGTTGGCCATTGAGCCGGAGTGGTCGACGATCAGAACGCCGTCCGCCTTGACGCCATTCTGGCCAGCCTTCTTGAGGCTGATGCCAGCGGCGCGCGCGTTCTTGGCGAGACCCTCGTGACCGGTCTTCTCCAGTGCCTCCAAGTCGATTGCCGACTCGTCGACGTTGGGCCGGTAAATCAGCGGTGCCGAGTGGGCGACCGTGATCTTGTTGCCTGGCATGCCGAACATGTTCCTCCTCGTTGGGTATGGGGAACGCGATAGCCGAGACACCTCCTGAAACAGGCGGCCTCTTCCAGTCTCGACTACCGCCGCACTGGGCCTAATCCCTCCCAGTACAGACTCTAGTCACTGCTGCGTCAGCTTGACGGCCCAGGTTTCTCACGCCTGGTGTGACTAGGGCTGCTTGTTGTTACCTTTACCGTTCCCGTGGGGCAAGCTCTCGGGAGCGATGCCGCCAGGAACGTTGAGCCCCAGCATAGTGTTGACCACCTGCTGGATGCTGGCGTTCAGGATCGTGAATGGATCCTTGCGGAAGGATTCGGTACCAGGGTTCATGTACCGAAGTTCAACACTGCATGAGTCGACTGCACCTTCTGCGACACTCAGGGTATTGAGCAGGCCTCGAACCGTCTGGATATCGTTCGACTGGATCCGAATACCGCAGTTCTCAGTCTCGCCGGACTGAGCGCTCGGGTACCGGAAGTGCAACGTGCGCACGTTGTTCGGCTCGGTCATGATGTCTCCCGGTCTGGCGCGTCAACCAGCTCGGACCAGACCGTGCCCTCTTCGTCCACGAGCTGGAAGTCCCAGTTCGTGTCGACTGATGGCTCGGCGTCGACGACGCCGAGGATGTCGTACGGACTGGTGTCGTTGTGGATGAGCATGAGTCGCTCTTCGTTGACGGCATCCAGAATGTTCTCGACGTCGTGACCGATGCGACACGGAATAGTGGCGCTGTTCGCCCTTTCGGCCGACAGGTAGTTTCCCTTGTCGAAGTGCATGCGCTCCCGCATTACGAACTGCATGCTAAGCTCTTCGAGCGGAGGCGCACCATCTTTCAGCACGATGTGCTTGCCGAGGCGCTCCCGGAGGATCTTCTCGTAGTCCGTCACTTAAGTCCTTCCATCTGATTTAGTACGATGCCGAGCCAGATCAGTGCGACGCCGAGGACGATCACACACAGTGCAAGGAAGAAGTTTCCTCCGTCACCTCGCATGTCGCCTCCTAGAAGTTAAGCTTGCCAGCCATCATGAGTGCAATGAGTACAAGCACGACGATTACCCACTTCGGCAGTGACACCCAGATGCGCCACCCAAGAACTGCGATAAACAGACATCCACCGACTACGCCCCAGAACCTCATGCTTTCGTAGAACGGGACGTCTGGAGTGCCGATGGTGATGTCAGCCAGATACTGAATCTGGTTCACCGGAGGAAAGCTCCCTACTTGGTAGCGGGTACGCAGGTCTCGCGCTTCGCTGAATCTTTACCTGCATTGTACCCGATGACTGCACCTGCGCCAAAGAAGATGATCAGAAGGATTCCAATCATCGTGGCAGGTGATCCGTGCCGTTTCGTCATGTCACACCTTCAGGGGTTCGCGCCACTCGGGCCACACGTACGGAAGACCTGGCTTGACCTCTGGCCAGATGGCGCCGTAGTAGTTGGCGTCTTTCAGCACGAGGTTACTCTTGTGGCTCTGGTGGAATCCTTCGTGGCCGAGCCACCAGGGGGTGCCAGTATTGTTGGCCGGAGTCCAGATCTTCTCGTACATGGCATCCTGGCACAGGTCTGCGATCTTGCCGCCCATGTTGTCTTCGTAGCCACGAACTCGCCACTCAGCGCACATTGTGAGGCCGTACTCCATGAGTAGCCACTCGCAACCGCGCCACATGTTTATGACTGGATGGTTAGCCCAGCCACTCGTCAGACCCGCGAGTGTTTGCAGAATCTGATACGTCTCCACTCGCTGCTTCCCCAACCTCTGCCGGTCGAGAATAGTCGCTGTCTCGGAGAAACTCGCAACCGGGAGAAAAGTCTGCATGTGCAACCTCCGTGTTGCCGAGGAAGGTCTGGCCGCTATCACCAGCCCAGCGGTCGAGATCGCTGAGGTACTGGTTATTCAGCCACGTGTTGATGCGCAACTTCAGATCTTCGGCCATGTGGATTGGTACCGGCATGAGATAGAACCCCAGTGCGCCAGCCCATTCTCGCAACGCACCGATGTACGGACGCGAATGACCAACCTCGTAGGCCGTGAACTGATGAACCGCAAGGGTGGTCCACTGTGCCAGTGTTGTCAGGCGAATGAAACGCTTCCGTCGATACACTGTGAGGAAGTTCACGATCGGATCCAGCCTGTGTCTGACTCGATTCTGAGATGAGCCAGCAGGTTTTGTTTTCACCTCTTCGTTCGCATCTGGTCTGCGTGTTCCGCGCGCACTGACAACGCCTTCAGCCCTGAAGTGTGCGGTCACGATCATGCGGATTCTCTTCAGATCCTCTTGGCTAAGATCTTCGCCATCTTTGCGAGTGATGACAATCTTGCCGGAAGAACTGAGATTGATCAGCCAGGCAGGAAAGGTCACCAGTCGTTCCTTCCTCCGCCGCCCTTGCCTCGTCCGAAGATGAGGATCAGAACGATACCGAGAAGTCCGATACCACCCAGGATGGCAGCAACTTCTGTCGGCATAACTCTCCCTTCGTTCGGTAATCCAGTGCGGTGCGTAGACGGAGGCTAGTCTCGCCTACGCACCGGGTCTGAGTCACCGACCGTCTTGTTACAGTGCAGCCAGCTTTGCGTCGAACTTTGCGATGCTGGCCTGCACCGATCTGACGATATCGCCGGGGTGATATACCTCAACCTTACCAGCGAGCACGTCGATCAACATGACTTCCGTGTCGTGCTTGAGCTTGTTATCCTTCCAGACAAGCTGGCAGGCGCGGTATCGGTGACTGGCAATCCTGCGCGCCTTGTCCAGTACGGCGACCACCTCGTCGGTGGTCTGGATAATCCAGGTCACGCCATACTCGTCGATGACGATGTCATCCTTGACGAGAGATTGCGAATCTCGCACGACGAGGGGTTTGGGCTTCTCGTCTTCATCGAAGTGCATGTTCATCTCCTTGCAAACAGGACGATGCCCCAACAGATCACGGCAATCACCCAGATGACTTTCGCGCCTGTCGGGATATCATGCGACAGTTGGCCAGTGATTTCTACCTCCAGGGCTGATAGACAACGATAATGAAGAATAGGACGCACAGTGCAGTCAAAATGAGGAACGTCTTGACTGCACGCTTCAGCTCGTCCACGATCAGGCAGTCCAGGCCACGATCAGAACGATGGCGACCACGACCGCCAGCCCGCAGAGAATCTTGAATGCAGTGTACGGGCGCACTACTTGTCACCCCGCGTCCGGAAGATACTGTTCAGGATGGTACGGCGACGCTTGCTGAATTTGTTGTTCAGTCGCCGATCCTCGCGGTTCTGATCGTCCGGCTCCACTGTCTCGGTGTGCGTGTGGCTGTCGTGCTCGGGAACCGTCAGGAACACGTCGGACCGCGTGAAGATAGCGTTCAGTCCCTCGCGGCTGATCGAGCGAGCCTCGTGGTTGGGCTTGATGCCCTCGCCGCGACGAATTCGGTGACTGATGTCCGACTGCTGGGTCTTGCCGTGCAGACCCTTTTTGTTCTTCGCCGTACGATCCTTGGCTCGCGTCCGCTCGGTGCACGGCTTGGCCTTCTTGGGGGTGTTCACTTGGTGATCCTCCAGATGATGACGAACATACCCGCACAGAAGGCGACTGTACAGATGATACCTTCGATCTCAATGGCTGTCATCTGTGACCCTTCCGATCGAGATAGATGACAACGCCAGCACCAGCCAGGGCAACGATAACGCTACCAATGCAGATGTACTGCCAGGTGTACATCAGGCGTCTGCCTTAAGTCCATCCCTGCGACGACGCGCGTTGACGATGGCAGCGGCATTCTCACGCTCACGCTCGACCAGGCGGGCACGCTCTGCCTTGTTGTGCATGCGTCGCGTCTCGTTGCGCCGGTCACGCTTCGCTCGAAGTTCGGCCTTCGCCGACTCCAGGCCGCTGGGGTGCGCGGCCAGACGCTTGATACTCACGCCCAGGAAGGACTTGCCGGAGGGCTTACCTTTGCCGGTCAGCTTGTTGCCGTCGGCGCTGTACCGGCGAGTCGTCGTCGTGTTGACCTTCTCCAGGACGAAGATCTTCTCGCTGTCCTTGTTGCTCGGGTCACGTGGCAGCCAGATACCACGGGGGTCCTGGATGACGGCCATTTCCTGCTTGAACGCCTTGCCATTACGACGCTTGGAGTTCCGCGCGCCCCGCTCTTTCTTGGGCTTCTGCTGCGCACTCGCCATGACGAGTCGCACCTCCCTCTCTTGTCTGCTCTTGACCGCTTGCTAGTTGGGTCGACCAACCAGGACGCCTGCCAGAAAGATACATATGGCCAGACATACTGAACCTGATCCAATCAGGTACCAGCATACCATCTCGTTGTTACCGAGGGCGTCGAGCATCTTGTTCACTGTTTAGTTGGCCTTCCCACCGCTTGCGTCTGTAGCTGAGCTGGCTACGTACCGTCGCGAGGAGTCGAACCTCACCTCCTGGTCGCACTCGCCTACCCCGAACTTATAGGCGAGCGACTGCACCCTGCTAACGCTGACAGGGCGACCAGTGTTTTGCTACTAAACTAGACGGCTACCCTGGGTTTCGCGTCGCCGATCAGGACGCGCTACACCCAGATAGGAATGAGTGTGACGGACAGATTGACGGCGAGCCAGATGATTATGGCTGTGTCAACCTTGATCCGAGTTGCCGTGCTGATTTGCCAGTTTTTCATGACGATCCTGACTAGAACGCCTGAACAGAGTATTTTTTCGGATACAGACAAGCCCTGGCACTCGCTTGGGAGACGTTGTGCCAGGGCTTACCCTCGTGCCGCTACATGTGCCTGACGGACTGTTACGCTTCACAGGCTTCCACTCAGGCTAGCCATAGAGGCCGTGCCGACTCGTACGGCGACCGGTTCCCCTTGCTGCTTGTGGTGCTCCCTTGGTTGTAACCCGACTTGGATGCGTACCTCGGGATTGCGCCTCCACCAGTCCGTCAGGACTTGTCTTGCCACATAGCCAATACCCCGCAGTGGGCATTGATGGGCTGACCAATCAGAGTCAGAGGTTTGATCAACACACTGACTAAACGTGACTGGTCCGCAGGTGTGTCTACTTGCTAGCTCGCCAGGGTGACGCCAGTCAAGGCGCCGCTTTGCGCAGGTAGCCGCCAACTGGTCAGCCCGAGGGTTGCATCACGCTGGTGTAATGCGCTGACACTTCAACCTAAACAGGCCCTACCCGTCTGCAATAGTCGGTGCACGCCTGCCGTTTGTCGCTGGCCCGTTCGGGGTCCAGCCCAGGTGGTCTGCCCATTTCCCAGTTTTTTCGTTGGCCCTGACTAAGGCCGGTTCATCCTTCCTGTTCTCGGACGTTTCCGTCTCCGAATACAGGGGTCCAACCAGACGCCTTGATCAGGGCCGTACGCGTGATGCAACCTTCGCGCTAACCAGGTGCTCGTCTACCGGCTAACCGTTCCGTTGTGCGATGCGTGATGGTGCCTGTAGCCCGCTAGGATCGACGCTGACGACCGTTTGTGGCGGTTGCTAGGGTGGGTAACCCCCGTGCGGTGTAACGCGCTACGGGCGATCCTAGCGGGCTTTGTGCAGTGTTACTGTGCGGACTCGACCAGTCACGTTTGGTAACCTCACGTGACAGAGGTAAGCGCGGCAGGATTCCGGCCTGTCGTTCTCAGGACTGCTGGACTCCGGGGGTCGCAATGACCCATACTCCGGTTTTCCCAGGCGGAACCCTGCCGCTGGTTGGACCCATCGTGAGTCAGTCACGTAGCGTTGCGTCGAGTGCGTGCGGGACCTAACCGATGATAGCGCGGGAGCTATGTCGATCAGTACGGACGCACTGGGAGGCGCGGCTTGATGGCTGGCGTTGATGTGTCCGCTGACGGGACATCGGCTGGGAAAGGTGGGTAACCCTGACCGATGTACCGCCAGCGCACACATCACACTGTGTTGTTAGGCAGCGTGATGGTGCCCCTGGACGCCTGATCCTGCATGGGCCAGGCGTCCAGGTTTGTTGCCGTGGTGCGGACTAGGCGACCTTGCGAGCGCCGCCCACGCCGCCATCCTGGGCGGGCACGATGCCTTCCAGGTTGAACTTGGGGCTGGACAGGGCGGCCGTGATGGCACCCGAGCTGGCGTTGCCGTCCGGGTACTCTTCCGTGCGAGTCTTCGCAATCTGGCCCGTCTTCAAGAAGGTGCCGACCGGCACGCTCGCGAAGACCTCCTGGATGTGCGACTTCACGCTGCGCTTCGGACCCGTGTAGGCGTCACGCGTACCCGTGCTGGTGGCGGTACCGGCTGCCTTCGGCGCACGAACCTTCGCGACGTTGCCGCCACGACCGTGCGCGATCTTGGCCGCGTTCTTCACGACGACGTGGACCTCGGGCGCCTTCGGCTCGCGGGCCGCGTACGCCTCGTCCGTCTCGTCGGTCTTCTTGCCCTCGGTCGCCCAGGAGTTGTGGTCGACCTCGTACGCCTGCCACGCCTTGACCTCGGGGGCCAGCGACTTCGACAGCTCCTGGACCTTCGCGGTCCAGTCGGGGCTCACGCCCTCGCCCGGGGTCAGCATGGAAACCGCCAGGTAGAACGCGGAGACCTTCTCGACGTGCGCCTGCGTCGGATCGACCGGAGGCTTGACGACCTGCTCGCGCTGGGCGGTTGTGGTCTTGACCTCGGCACCGAGATCCATGTAGACCTTCGCCTTGGAGGCGTTCAGCTCCTTGGTGAGCGAGGTCTTCATCCCGGTTTCGAGGAAGTCGCGGGCCTTCTTCTTCAAGCCCGGGGTCGGCAGGGCCGCGTAGGCCAGCTTGACCGGTGCGACGTTCACCGTGGGGACGTCGCCGGTCGTCTGGTCGCGCGCCTCGACGGCCTCGTTGACCTTCGCCTCGAACTCGGCGAACAGCTTCGCGTGCTCCGCCTCGGTGGCAGCCTGCTCGGCGGCCAGCTCCTCGGGGGTCTTCGTCGGGCCGGTCGCGGTGTTGGCGTCCGGCGTCTCGGGGGCCTGCGGGGTTTCCAGGTTTTCGACCGGAGTCGCAACCTGCTCGGGCTGCGACTCGGTGGCCATGCCCGGAAGGCTGGACATCTGCTCGGTGGGCTGCGTGACCTCTTCGGCCGAAGCCGTGGTCACGTCATCCTGGTCACGCATGATGACTCCTCGTCGATGTGATGTGGTGTGCGTCGTTTGAAACTGTAGTGCATCGGGTCTGTTCCGTCAACCCCCGTGGCAGGGATTGTGGATCCGATCTAGCAGGCCGACGGTATGGCTCCCCGTTATCGGCTCGCTGTTCCCGTCCCGATGCATTCAGTCTAGCACATCGTTTCGGGTAGTGCAACTGGCGTGTTGTGCAATTTCAGGGTTTTTCATGGCTCCCCTACTAGGCCGAAGTCTAGCACACCATGCGATGCTAGTCAACTGGGCCGTTGTGCTGTGTTGCTGTGTGCATGCGCCAGGTAACGCTGCCCGTAGGCGAGCGTGCTGGGTCATGCTGCGCACCGTAAACAGGGATCGAACCTGCCTGCTGGGTACCAGCCAGCGCCCCACCAGGGGTCACGATGTCACCTGAACGGACGGATAGGCGTCCAGATGAAGGTCTGACAGTGAAGGTCTAGCCGTACAACCCGTCACGATTGTTGGGCCAATTGGGGCTCATGACTGCGGCCATGGCATCACGACCTGCCTGCTCGGCAGCGGGTGACATGCGAGGAGGCTCGTTGATGGCTTCGATGTCGGTCTTGTTCATGTCGCGAATCACCCAGGGCCAGTTGCCGTGGGCGAGTCCGTCTGCAATCGCACGGGCCAGGTAGATCGCCTGCGTTCGCAGAGACATGCCGTCGGCAGCCATCCGGTTGACCTGCTCGGCGCAGTACGCCTGGTCACTGCCCTTCGGCGCGTACGATTGCAGAATCGTCAGCAACTCGTACATACGATCGTGATCTGTCTTCATGCCCACCTTTCCCGTTAGACGCGGTGCTGATCGGCTGTGCTACCGCAACACTAGCAGGTGTTTCCCGTTTTGGCAACTCCCCGGATATTGCGTACCCGGCTCCTCGTTACCTGCGTAACGCACCCGCCTGTGTGGCGTGCGTCTAGTATGGCATCAGGTGGACGCGTTGTCAACGTGTCCTAGTGGATAGATTGCCCGTTGGCACATATGGCATCTGACCTGCTGTTATGCTAGACCAGGCGCCGGTAATGTCCGAATTGCCAGATTTTACCGTCTTGCCCGACTAAGAGGGCTTTGCGTAGTGAACGCCACCTTTGAGTGAGAGTGCCTCACTTGTGACGACATGCACGTAGATGCCCTGTGCAGGTGCAATTGCCTCTTTGCAGTGTATACAAGTCATTTGTCCGTTTTGTCCTTCTTGCGGGTCTTTCTGGGCTTAGTTGACTTTGCGTGCTGTAGCCGCTGCAATGTGTTCTTTTCGATCTCAATCATCATCAAAGCGGCATTTCGGACTTCCGGGGTAAAGGGTCCAGTGTACCCCATAGTGAACAGAACGGCTTTTGCAGCCATATCGTTCTGTTCGCGGCGAGAGAGAGACTTCTGCACCGGAGCCGAACTTTTGCGCTCAGACTTCCCATCCTTGGATGCCTCACCACGGATGATGACAACTCGGCTACAGGGGAGCGAATCGTCACCATCCGTGGTAAGGCGGACAACGATACCAATTGGGGCAGAGCTAGACTCGCGCACCAATTCGTAGTATCTCGCCTTATCAGGATCAAAGAGCATATCGCGCACCTTTCAGGTTTTACCAGTCATGTGGCACTAACAGGGTAAAACATTACAGTTGCACCATATCAGGGCATATGACTCAAAAAGGACATACTACCTGGTAACTACTTCCATGACCTCAGTCTGGCGAGCGATCTCAAATTCGGCAATGTTGCGCTTTCCAGGCGTACCGGGCGAAGCGGACATACACTGCGTAACGGCTTCAAGTGCATCCTCGTACGTATCCCAGGAACACTTCCGATTCCAGTACAATTCCCACCAGATGCCACTTCCGTCCCCATCCAGGTAATTCACCCGGAAGCAGACATCAGGTTGATACTTGCGCAAAACGCGCAACTCGGGCTGTTCAGACATCTCGGACATAACCCACCTTCCCAGACTTTCGGGGTAGACGAGACATATGCCCCCATAAGGTACAACTGTGATGTTAATCTGGAATCGTCATAGATGCACCTGATGCGCGCATTCCGGAGGTTACAGACTAAACGGACATACTACTTAGATGCGTAGTAACCAGTCACGATGACTGCAAATACGACCCAAGCGACGATGAAGCCAAACCAGAACTTCTGGCCATTTGTCATCTTGTCACCACAAACAACACGAAGGCCGCCCATAGTACCATCAGTACAAAGGCGGCAAAAAGAAGCTTAATCACTCATTCCTCCTCAAAACGGACAACCTTCGCGCCGCCGTCATCTGTCTCCATTACCGTAGGAAGCAACAGATGGCCACGAACCGTAATGCTCTGGTCATCCTTGCCCTTGTTGCGCAACTGCCACTTTTTGTTAGCAACGCGACAAGAAGGGCACCTGCACCCATACATGGAGTAAGACAGGTAATTGCCGTGACTCGTCCAACTCGGTTCGAAACGGATAAACCAGTCCCAGCACCAGGTTTCGATGCATTTCGGGCAGATACTCTGGTAATCCGCATCGGCGTCATGAGCACACGTAGTGCACACATCTGTCGAGACGATGACATTACGCCCGTAAGGCGCGATAATGCGCCTTCTGGGCGCATTCACCGAAGGGGGACGAACGTCCTCATTCAGTGCAATGTGCACGATCTGCCCAACTTGGACATTACGCCAGTCAATCTGGCGATTCACTCCGCCGATGACAAACTGGTCGTACTCGCCCTTCACGTCAGATTTCGGGGCAATCGTCTGGTATTGAACAGATGACGATCCTTTTCCCATTTTACACCTTTACCCTTTATCAGGCATCAGGTGCATTTATGACGATTCCAGATTATTAGTGCCAACTACACTGAACCCACTATTAGGGGCAGAACGGACATCGCAGACATGTCAGTCTTTCGTGTCGTACCAGACATGACCGTGCTCATCTACGTGAGCTGGCTCATCCAGGACATGCTGTGCATCAGCGTTGCATTGCGTCTCATATGGTGACATTGCACCACACAGTGACGTTTGGGGCGCTTCGACACATTTGGACACGGGAGTCATGCGGTAGCTTACGTGCATCAATACGAGGATTTCGCACGCATTGCGCAACTGCCGCAGAAGGGGCAACTGTTCCGAAACGTAAAACCGTCGCAGAGTGTCATCATCGTCCTCATTCATGCGATACGACACATAGTCGACACCGCTCTCATTTGTGACGATTCGGACATACCCGACGATGTGCTCCATCTGGTTTTGGTCCGACTCGTGCCAGATGCACGTATCAGACCAAACGCCCGCCCATGGGCCCTCTTGTACGGTTACGATCGGCTTTGCCCAGATTGCACCGTAACGCGTCATTTGACGGACTGCGGTATCTTTGTCGTCAATGACCCTGTTGTGCGAGTTGTGCGAGTTGTCCATCTCTCCACCTTTTTCAGGTTTTAGCACTGGATGCCCTACTAAGGGACGAGACGCGCGGTTGCCTACGGTTGTACCTTTCGTCCGCCCTGTGGCGATTTGTCGTCGTCTGCTACCTTGTGTCCGTATTGGATCACAAAGTCGTAGATGTCCGATTTAATCAGCGTGCGGCTAAGCAGTAGGTGCGCCAGAATTGCACCTCTTCCGGGCCTTTTGTCCTGATCAGGGTATTCTGGGGTGATTGCGTTACAAATCTGCGCAACCGTCATGAAGTGCCCGTATTCGTGACCTTTGAACGCATTGAGAATGTGGTCCCGGATTGTCATCAGATGTGCGGTCCGTCCAGATGGTCGAAGATGTCCGATTTGAGGTAAACCGCCATCATCAGGACCGATTGGAGTAGTCCACCCACGTTCTGGCCGTGATCGTCCATTGATCCCTGTTCGGCACCACTGTCCACGATGAGGCTAATTGCCTGCTCTGCGGCCTTTTCGTAGTTAAGGTGCATGTCTCCGGTTTGGACCAATTCGCCCAGTTCGTTCGGATCAAGAAGATTGTCCGGAAGAGGCTGATTGTCCAGATCGCGCCGAAGGACCAACAACGCACCATATGCGGTGAAAATGGCCTTTTCGATGTCATCGCGGAGAAGCTCACGTTCTGATGCGGTAAGACGCGAGTTGCGTGTGTTTCCCATTTTGCCCACCTTGGCGACTAAGTGTGAAATGCGCACCTCGTCCCATAGTAGGGCATCCAGTACCATTCTTGACAGAATATGACGTTACCTTACATATTTTGACATATGCCAGTTATGTCCGATTCTGCCCCTAATGGTGGGTTCAGTGTGATTCATACGGCTTGTTAGTAACATCCCAAATCGTCTGCTATGCACCTGATGTCTGATTTGCTAAACAGTGACCGGTTTGCCCGTTTTCAGGTCAATCATCTCGGTTTGTCGTGTTAGAGGTGCAACTGTCCGCTTCGGGGGATTCTTCCCATTTACCCGCTGCGTGAATGTCTGACCGCATGTGTCACACATTCTGCGGATATGGGTACCTGTGCCCGGTAGGTGAGTCACCTCCCTATTGCAGTGCATGCGTACCATTCTCGCCTACCCGTGCTAGTTGGTGCCGTTTGTCCAGTTTGTGACGTTACTTGGTGATACCTTTCGGTATCCACCGAGGTGTGGTGCAAACGTAGCATTCGCCACACTTGTACCACGTGTCCGAGTATCCGCAATCCTGGTCGAAATCCCACCATCCAGGCACTTCGCCCAGTTTGATGGACTTGTCCGTTTTGCGGTTCCTGACAACGTTTCTGATAGCATTGCGCAGATTGATACCCATTGTACTGATTCCACCTTTTGTCCGTGTTGCCCGTTTTAAGGGGTTTGTGAACACCAGGTGCATAGCAGACGATTTGGGATGTTGCAGACTGAATCACCATTTACGTGCCAGTTGTCGCACATTATGCTGGTTTGTCCGTTAGTTCACAATCTGGATAACTAAGGACGTTATCCAGAGAATGACTAGAACTACCCAGATTGCTAGGGCTATCCCGGTGTGTGGCTTCATGTCCGTTTTGGTCCTTATGTTACCGAGTGTACAGTTTGCGACCCTTGCGCACCAGGTACACATACATACCGTTAGCCCGCTGAAAACGCAAATGCGTGACTTTGGGTCCGATGAGGTATCCACCCCAGTTGGTCCATTGGCACGTCATGCACTCATTGTCTGCGATGTCCGAAATGCTAGACATGTGCGATCAGAGCGCCTTGCACACGTTCTGGGCGAACCATTCCCATGCGTCCCGTTGCCAGGCGACAGGTCCGAAGTGGTACGTCCAGTGCGGAAGGTACGGTTCGGCCATCTCTGCCACGATTCCGGTAAAGCTGTGCGCGTATGCACCGATACCGATCAGATCGCCCGGCATGTCGATAATGCCCTTGGATGCCCGATATGAGGGGTTGTATTCCGAGACGACCCAAAAGACCAGTGCGGTATTGATTGCCCGCATTGCACCTCTTGGGTCGGTTGCGTGGAAGAGCTGGAATGCCCGTCCCATGCGACCTTCGCACAGTGCGTGATACATTGCGGCATTTTCCCGCATTGTCGCACCTGAGTGCATTTCCAGGATTACGCCTTTTGGCTGGTTCGTCCCGTTGGCACCGTTCGCGAAGGTTTCCTTGATTGTCACAGTTGCCATGATTCCCACCTTTTGTGTGTCTTGCCCGTTTTAAGGACAACTGGCACATAAAAGGTGATTCAGTCTGCTATGGTTCAAACGCCCTACTAGGTGCCTGATGAGCTGAATGTGCTGGATGTCTGGGTTGTGCTAGTCCATCCAGAGTGCGAAGTTTCCGTCGATAACGCCATAAACAGCCTGGTGTGTACGGTTCTGTCCGTATTTTTCCAGTTTGTCGTATTCGAGCGTTACGACCCAGTCTGAGTCGTCACAGTGCCTTAGGCACCCATAACCGCACTTATCATCGTGAATGTGCCGTCCGTTACCATCTGTGACGTTTAGCACCCTTACGGACGTGATGTCGTAAAGGGGCCAGTTGTCACGAAAGTACTGAACGGGCCACATGTCCGAATACTCCGGATCGCACCGAAGTTCCAGACTGTACACATTGCGCTGAATGAGGTCTTTGCGGTAATGTTCCAGAATGTCCCCGAAAGGTGCATCTGGCCGCTCCGCCACCGTCCGCGTAGCCTGCATCGGTTTGTCCGTTTCAGCCCGTGATGGTGTTGATGTCTTTGTTGCCCATCACGCGCACACTGCGTGCAAGGTCCGAAAGGAGCTGCTTGACCGTTGCGACCGGAAAGCCCTCATTGAACGGACTGTCCATCAATTTCCGATTGTCCGAGATGAACCATTCGTCCAACATGACCCCGTAATCCCAGAATGTCCGGTTATACACCGGGCCGCTCGAAGTGTGACCGTATGTCCGGCCGTAAGGGAACATGTAGAGAGTGTCCCTTTCGTCCGTAATGTACGTGAAGTCGCCGATCGTCACAAAAGCCCGATCGATGACAGTTTGCGAGTCACATCCCATTCCAGCCAGATTGGCCGCAATGTAGACTTCGTCCGCATAGTCACGCTTCATGGTGCTAAGTGCGCTATGCGTCGGGATGGTCGACTTGTCCATTTTGCCCACCTTTGATGATGTCTGATCTAGTTTGCCCGATCAGGCACCTAGTAGGGCGTTTGAACCATATAAGCCGTATGGGTAGTTTCGCGCTGAATGACCTATTAGTGGTCGAATGTCTGTATTACCTGTATTGCGTGTAATGCCAGTTTTTACCGTGATGTCCGACTAAGATGCTAGTCGACCCCGTTTTCCGATCCGTCGTAAACGCGCGAGATGTCCTGCATGTCCTCAATGGACTCGATGACCTGCATGCGTGCCATGTCGCGCTTGTTGGTTTTGATCCATTCCACGCAGTACTTCACGGTTTCGCCGTTGTCGACCCAGATTTCGTAAATGTCCGTTGCGAGTTGGTCTGGGTAGGCGATGGCGATTGCAGCCAAGAACGCCGCATGTGTCACCTTGTAGGCGTTTCCACCCGCAATGTCACCATCCGGGCTGAATGCCACAGATGAGTGGACCTGTCGCATAAGTTCCGCGAAGTCGGTCTTGCGCGTTTCGCCACCAATGACCGGAATGTCCAGTTCTCGCATGATGCCCACCTTGTGTGTGATGTCCGAATTGCCAGTTTTAAGGCATTCGACCACTAATGGGCCATTCAGAGCGAAATGCCCCCTAACATTCCAGAATCACCCGCTTCGGCCCGTGTAGAGCCGTAATGTCTGTCCGGTCCCGAAATGAGGGGACCTAAGCACATTTGGGTGATTCTGGATGCCTTGGGGGTAGTATGCGCTGAATGCCCTATTAGATGACGGTTGGGGTGGGTGAGTCCGTTTTGCCTGTTAGATGCCGTATCCGTTGTCTGTCGCGATTGTGTCGATCAGTTCGACAAAGGTACAAAGCCCTTTTTGGTAGTTCTGGTACATCTTGCGGATTGCGTCACCGTTCGGACCGTCTTCGCCCGTTTTGCGCAACCAGAACCCAATTGCCATACGAACAGACCATTCGTACCAATAGTGCGAACTGTGCACATGGTCCGTGATGTCCGTCTGTTCCCACAATTCGTACATCTGGTCCCACTCGTTACCTTCGTCCCAGATTTCCTCGGATGAGACGTAAAGGGCCAATGCGCCCGTTTCGCACCAGATGTTGTACTGCTCCCGATCCATGACGTTCTGGATGATTTTGCCCTCATCGCCCATATGCCAGACGGTTCGGGTGCCTTTGTCCAGAACGTAACGGAATGTCCCCAAGGGACCGTCTTGTCCGATTTGGCCCAGAATGACCAATTCCTTGACGAATGAGACGGGAGGAGTCATAAGACCCGTGTTGCCCATTTTGCCCACCTTTTCCCTACTAAGTGCGGTTTTGTCTAGATAAGTCCGTTTTGTACTCATCTACCCTAACCGTCACCTAATGAGGCATTCAGTGCATACCTACCGGTTCGTCATGATGTGCCCTATTAGGGCCTGGATGTCTGTTTTCGTGTCAGTTGTACTTTTCGTCCGTGACGTCGCAAATCAGCGGGTTCTCACCGTTCGTCCCGATTGCCCATACCTGAGCACGATACGGGTCAGTATTGGTGATTACGCGCCCGAATGTCGCATCTGACTTGTATTCGCCATACACGTGGATTTCGGTGACTTCGACCGTTTCGCACGTCTTGACCAGTTCTTCCAGTTTGTCCAAATTGACCGCTACGTACCCACATGCCCAGCATGACTGACACACCCGGATAAGTCCCATTGTGCCGGAAATGACTGGAATGCCCGCGAAGTCCGTTTTGAACTCTTCGAGGCAAAGGCCGCATTCGTCGTGGTAAGTCCGAATTCCGTCTTCCGCGTTGAAATCGACGGAAGTGACCGTAATGACTGTCATGATAGCTGTGCCCACCTTTAGGTTGTTTTGCACTGGAATGTCGCTGATGTCCGTTTCGGTCTTTCACAAGATGGACATTCCAGGCCCTAATGGGGCACACCATGCCGAACCATCGGCAATCTATCCACTATGGACAAGTCAAACAACAATGTGACACAAGCCCCTAAAGGCGCCTAAACCGCATAATTGCAACTGATACACCCTTATATGGGGCAATTTCAGTCTAAAACGGACATTTCCCAGTTTTACCGTCTTTGCCCACTTTAGTACCGTCTACCCACCTTTGTCGCGTTTGCCCGTCTTTGGTGCCGTCTTGTCGTACTTGTCGGCTACGCGGCATCTGGGGGCCTTTGCCCGGGATGTCCGTTTCAGTGCGGTTTAGTTGTCAATCAACCCGTGTCGCCAAGCGTGGCGCCTAGCGGCCGTGCTGTCGTGCGGGTGGTGCCCCACTAGCCTAGCACCCCCCTAGGCGCAGAGCTCGGACAAATCGGACTTATCACGATAAGAACGCCCGCCTGAAATGTCCGTTCTGGCCCACCTTGCCCCGGTATGACATCGGCCGAAAGTACGATATAGGTCTGACCGTTCGGGGGATGGACGAACTAATGCGGCATCTCGGCTACGCCCGCCCATATCGGCCCAGAATCGGACATAAAGACGGCCGGATAAGTCACGATAAATCGTCTTAAAACGGACAGGGACATATCACCTCAAACCGTCTCAAAACGGGCACGGACATACCGCCTGATAGCACCTCAAAACGGACGTGATGGCCCTAACCCCGGTTGACCTGCGAAAACGCCGTAGGATCGCCGTAGGGGCGCTAGAATTGGCCGATGCATACCCGTGCCCCCAACGGGCGTGTAGGCGCGTCAGCGGCGGCGCTAGGGGCCTTAAATGGCCGATTCCGCTAGCCCCCACGGGTGGGCGGGTAGGTGGGCAAACGGGGGTGTAGTAGGCCAGATGGGGCAGTGTCGTGATATATCATCTTAAATCGGACATCTGACGATATAGCGCTGAATGGTACGAGATTGGGGGAAAGAGGGGAATGTCCGATTTATCATCTTATGTTGTAAGGGGGCGTAAGATAGGGGGCTATGCGCGCAAGTCCACTGTGGACAGATGGGATTCATGATCTTCTATATTCAAGATCATGAGAGCGTGACGATCTTGAATATAGAAGATCGTAAGAGTGTGACGATCTTCTATATTCAAGATCGTCTATCATCACTGATCTTAGATATTCAAGATCATGAGAGTGTGACGATCTTGAATATAGAAGATCATGAATGAGATCTGTCCACTGTGGACTCACGCATAGACGATCATGGATGGCTCAGCTACGGGCAAGTCGGACATTGGGGACTTAGGTGGAGATTGTGGGGGATAGGGTGATATTGAGGTGAAAAGTCCTAGGTTTCGGGAATCTGGGGCTATTTGTGTATAAGGGGTATCTGGGGGACAAGTCGGAAATTACATATCATATGGCATATATCGCTCTTTGTCGTTGATCTGGTAAATGTCCTGGTTTGGGTGAAAATGGCGTTTTCGGTAGACTTGTCGCTTGTGTGCAGAATGCCCGCATAAAGGCGACATATACGGTATATACGTCATGGGCCTTATATCGGACTTGTGCCCTATGACTGATAATGACCTTTTATTACACTTTGTCCGTTTAGGGCCCGGCTAGACTCGGACAAGTCGGACATGTCGCATATAGGCGCTCATCTGGGGCAAATGCGACAGGGGCGGGCAAAGGGTGCCGATAACTTATATTATCGGCAGACGGATATATCGTGACAAAGTAGGACAAATCGGACTTGTCCACCATGCCCGAGTTGGGGGGTATGAGAAAATTGTCGGGGGGGTGCGCGCGAGCGCCCTCTGTGCCCTGTCGCTACTTATGAAATTTTTACGAGGGCATGATCAACATAAATCTGGCTATACCATCTGTCACCTCCCGATACACACAAAATTTTTACGAGGGCATGATCAACTATACCTGTCAAATCTTTGTCCACCTGCCCAGAAGGCGAAACCAGCTCAGCCACCTAGGATTCGCACTGAAGTACGTAACGCCACGTAATGAGTAACGGAGACGATAGGGGGTATCGGTGACGGTCCCATGATCGTTTGCCACGAAACCTAAATGGCCTGTGACCTGCATATATATAGGGTTTAGGGGTTTAGGGGGTTTTAATTTTAAAAATCTAATATACCTAGCTCTGACTTGGTTTTCGTCACTGTCCGTAGACGCTGGGTGGTGGGGGAGCATCTTGGGGTATAGACCCGTATAAGATGGTTTGCCAATCTGGTTGGGTGTGGGGGCTTATAGGCGAAAAAAACCCCGGAACCCCTAAACCCCTATTTGATCTATGTTTTCGCAGGTCAAAACCCCTCCCGAAACCTCCGCCGAAACCCCCCCCGAAACCCCCCTATGATCATCTAGACAGCGTCCCCGAAACCGATAACGTCCCCGAAACCCCTCGGCAAACGGAAAAAACGGACAGAGCGATGGCCCGGTCCGTGAGATCTGCAGTGTCTCGCGCGGCCGGGCCATCGTCTGAAATATGTAGTTATCAGGGGTTGTGGGGACGATCCCCGAAACCTACGAAACCTATCCTAGCACTACGGTTTCGGGGATTCGGGGGTTTTGGATTGCGTCCCCGAAACCCCCGTGATCGTTGCGTTGACGTACTCGGGTACGTCGGGTCGGTAGGTGAGGTGCAGGAACCTGTAGAGTTTCAGGGGGGTATCCAGCTGAATATAGGGGGTTGACTCTTGGGTTGGAAGTACTGGACGGTTCGTCTGATGGGTATAGACCGTCCAGGCAAACAAGAGTGGTTCGATCGCTGCGTACTGAGGAACCGACAGCTTCAGCTGGCTGTAGCGTGCAGTACGGGAGCTAACTGTCGGCTTCAGGCCCATTCTGACCAGGCGAAGCTGGGATGTTTCGTTCTGTGCATCACGTCTCGCACGCCTGCAAAGAGGTCCCTTGCAGCCCTGCCTGTAGGTGAGTGACGTGCCATGCGTGCTGCTGTAGTCGGGATCTGCCAGCTCTGAGGCAATCAGATCCAGAACGATGACGTGTCGTTCTGGAATATAGAACCCCAGTTTCGGTACCCTGACACAGCGTTCGTGTTCTGTGAAACGGATGCTGAGTTCGTTCGGTGCGAGCTTAAGCGTCCTAGGAAGCCGCTCTGCTTTTCCAAGAGGTGGTTGGATCACGAGCATCTCTCTCAGTGGAATTGATGAAAGACTGACTTGAGTAGTGACTGGCTTGTGGTTGTGACGCGCGCCAACTGAGTTAAGGTCGAAGTGCGGATTCGCGAGACTCGTGAAGTCAGTCATCTCGTCCATCGTGCCATACTCGGCCCGGTAGCCCTGCATGCCCTTACTCATCACGCACTCACCGCCACTCCCGGAGCAAGTGTATAGGCAGACGTCGGGCGGCCTCCGTTGGGTCCGGGCGGCACCTTCATCTCGATCAACATCCCCAAAACTACAAGATTCTCGAGATTTTTGCGGAACTTCCCAATAGAACTGTTTTTGCGCTTCATTACCTTGTAAAGCTCGTTTGCGGTTGGTCCTCGGCCAGGTCCTGTCATTCTCATCACATGACGCAGAATCAGATCATTCTCGTCCGACTCCTGAGACGCTGCGATCTCGGTCTCGACGATTCCGTAGGTCTCAATCACGTGCGGGAACAGGCTGAGAACGCGAATCACGATGTCAGCAGTGATGACGTCGCTGCCTTCGTTAATTGCGAAGAGCAAGAACAGCTTCTTCATCATCAGATCGAGACGCTGTGTGATCGCTACGTCATTACGCTCACGCTGAGGTACGTACACTTTGTGAAAGAAGGTGTCCCATGCGTTCTCCCCGAGGCGCTCCCAGGTGACAACTTCGTGTGCGCGCGTCTTCATGTTGATCCCGGTCAGGATACTAGCCGCCCTGTCGAGATCAATTCGAGTGCGGTTAATGCTGAACGGCTTCTTTGGAGTGCCTGAAACGAATGCCCAGCGGTTGGCAAAGCCGCTATTGTCGTCCCCCTGGGTAATGAGCGTCCGAATCGACTTGAACTGCGTCGTAGTGATTGCGCTACCGAAGGGGCGCTCCGCACCGATGTTGCCGTGCGTCATCGACGTACTGGACAGCCAGCGCGGCGAATCGTACAGATCCATCAGTGTGGTCTTGAGTGTTGACCCTTGACGGTTGTTCTTGCCGATCAGGGTCGCAAGTTCCTCAAAGTCGACCAGTGCACGAATGAATGGCCAGCTACCGATAACCTTACCGGTGCCAGGGTCCACCATATCGTGCTGGAACTGCTTGATGAGTACCTCGCCCGACTGGATGCCGTTAAGATACTGAGCACCGAACGGCGGCTGGTCGTCCCGCCTGTAGGGGAGCGCCTCGTGAATCAGGTTCGTCAGGTGTCGCTTCGACTTGGACTTGCCGGTACCGGTGCCGCCGACGAGGCAGACAAAGAGGTTACCGGCAACCTGAGGACTATCTTCGAGGGTTCGCATCCCCCCAACGGCCAGTCCGAGACCGAGAAGGCCGTTCCAGAAGTGAAATTCTTCCGGACTGTCATCCACACTTGTGGCGTCGAGATAAGTTCGGAGGAACGTATCCTCTGGAACAATATCCCGCCAGGCGATTCCTGGGTGCTGTCGGTTGGCGTTGAGGTCATTTGTGAGCTTCAGCTCCTCCGCTTCAGACCCTTCGGCCGTGTAGATGACGTTCTCGTTGTTGCTCTGGTCAGATCCGGGCTCCGTGACGGTTGTTACTGCAATTGGCAGCTGTGGCGTCTGAACTACGAACGGATCGCCAGCAATGCCCTTTTCGATCCTAAGACCGAAGAAGTCGCCAATCGCCTCACGAAGAGCCCTGAAGCTGGCAGGATCGGCCTTATAGCCAGGCACCGGGTAGCCGAACCGCCACGCAGCGATATCCCAGATGTCTCCACCGCCACACTTGGCACAGTTGAAGACGTTCTTCTCGGTGTTGAGCCAGCAGCTTGGGTCGTGGTCGGGGTGTGCAGGGTTCGGACACCGAACCTTGATGCTGTCTTTGCGGCCGCCGGGATTACAGTGGCCCTTGTCGGCCCACTGGTTGTAAGCGTCCACGATGCTGATCATCGCGATAAAGTCGTCCAGAACGCGCTGCTCTGGACTGATCTGCGAAACCTTGTCTTCTTCTTCGCTCATATCGGGAATGAACTCCCGATACTGAGCCATGAACATGTCGCCCTGCTGAGCTTCATATTCTTCATAGCCACGCTTCAAGCGCAGCTTGTACGCAAACGTCGTCTCGCCATCGAGCTGCTGCTGCTCAGCTTCCCATTCGGCGCGGGACTTGTGGTCCAACCATCCCACCCATCTTCAGTTGTTGGTGCTATTCCTTAGCTCTTCGTACTTTTCAAGTATCTCAGCTAGCGTTTTAACAACTGTACCGTTACGGCTGTGCTTCTTGCCAGCTCGCTCGTCAAGTATGTCGATGAGCTCTTGTGGGATATCTTCTGGACTCATCTTATCCCCAGGTGATACGAGTGCCCATTGCCCGGTGGCCGATCTTTTTACGGCCCTTGTGTGGGTTTCGAAGAATGGCGCCAAGCAAGATGACTGACTTGATCCGACCGTTGATCTTGCGCGTACTCCAGAGGAATCGACGGCACGGCTTCTTCTCTTCGGCAGTGCAGATCGGGCAGGCCTTGAAGACCTCCCAGCTTGGCTGCTCGAAGTCTGGTTTATTCTTGTAGCCAGGGAGTCGTCTAGTTGTTGCCATTCCTCATCACTTCCAGTAATTCGTAGTAGTAAGCGCGTCGAGAGCGTCGCGCGGCGTCAGAGCCTGTGAACCATAGTTGGTACGAAAGTCGAGGAAGAACGTCGGATCCAGGGGATTCTTGAGGTTCCGACCCAGAGGGAGCCGACAAAGGTTCCCGAAGCCCTTCTTCTCCAAGGCAACCTGCTTGGGGAAGACTTCGACCGTCATGCACTGGTAGCTGAGTTCCTCGTCGATGGTTCCGTTGTGAGCGTTGACGATCTTGTGCTTAAAGAAGTTATTGCCCCTACTCGGGGCAAAACAGCCGAGATTGTCCAGAATCATCTGTGCGCCATCGCGAACATCTTTGGCTGGCATGAGGCCAGTGAAGCCGTACACATGCACACCCTTGTTGCCGGTGTACGTGGCAGCAACTGGGATCTCAAGCTCGCGAGATACTGCGCTGGCGAGCTTCTCGGCAAGCATGCGCATCTGCGTCTTGAGGTACTGCCGCTGAAGTCCCAGACTCCGATTGAGCCAGTCTTCGCGCGGGTTGGTCGGGAAGAAGTTCTTGTACACGCCGTCCGAGTCACAGTCGACCGGCAGTACCAGCTGTTCGTACGTCTCTGGATGCTGAGGGTCCGGCTTGTCCAGATCGATATCAAAGACGAACAGCTTGCACTGGTCATCCTTGTTGAGCAGATAGTGACCGTAAGTTGCATCACTGTTGATATGCGCCAACAGATGCTTCATACCGAAACCACTGTCCGGAGTGATGACTGCCGTTCCGTCCGCAGTCCGATCCACGGCTGGCTGGTATGCGCCATCAGCTCGCTGCGTTGCGCGCACATCAGGTCGTGCGATGAAATTCTTAGCGAACAGCTTTGCGATTTCTTTCTGCTGATCGATGTCCATGGATCTCCCAGGTGCATTCCGGAGGTGCCCGAAAAATCGCTACTTCGGACTGGGTTTATCGGGCAATATGGCCGTTGACGTGCGAAAACGTCGCGGATCAGTAGGTTACCATGCGTCAATATCCACATGCAACTCTCGGGGTGTTATCGGCTGGACAGAACAGAGTTTATGGTGTATAGTGGCCGATGACGGAGCAGCCCAGGTGCGACGTCGCTTGGTGCCCACTGCCGACCTCCCCAGGACCCTGCAGAAGCGCGCGCCACGAAACGCCGGTCAACCCTTCCGGAGGGGGGAAGACCGGCGTTTCTGTCTTTCAAGCTAGTCGTTAACTACGCGCTTATGTGCGCGCGTCATGTGTTAGCGGTAGCGTTGCCGTCGGGGTAACCTATGCCAAAGGTCCCTATAGCCCGTAAAGGCCAACAATGACCGACCTCTGGTTTCGTAATCCACAGTCTTGCCTTTCCGTTCTGGCCGAAGAAGGTATCTCTAAGATCACTTGGACCAGGCAGCATCTCGGAAGACTCAAGACGGACGGCATCATGCCTGTTCGTCAGTTCTACATGAGTACGCCAGTGCGACCAAGGATCATGCTGATCGGTATTCAGGGAAGTTCTGAGTACACCATATGGGATCGCTTTGATAAGCCTACGGCGGTGTATCCTACATGGTCTGGCAAGGAAGACCCAATCGAGGACCTGTACGACTTCATTCGGCGTCCGGTGGGCGAGAATGAAGTGATGTGCTCGAATAGGGAGATTCCTTCTAGCATGAGGCCCGTTCTGGGTCAGCCGCACAGGGTAGTTTTGCATAACTGTCCGTCTAGCGTCTCGGGCGTTGGCAAGCAGTTCTGGCTCCGCATGTCAGGGATCCAGCAGGAGTTTCCGAATGTCGAGCTATTTGTCAACGGAAGTAAGTCTTTCAGTACGGTGTTTGGCCTGAGGTTCAAGGCCGGAGATATTGGGCTATCGGATCTCGGTGATTCGAATCAGCACATCACTCTTCCAAATGGCATGACGATCAAGTTGAACGAAGGAGAGCTTCGAAAGCTATTCCAGTGGGAAGACTGGATCAAGGCGTTGGGCTTTACGATCGACCAGGTTGTAACGAGTCAGATGGAGCGGTATCGGTTTCGCGTTCGTGCTGCACGGTGGGCGGCTAAACACTGGGCTGATAACTACAGATTCCATACGAACAGCCTGAACGCATCGCCTGACTATGAAGCTACAGATGAAACCTATGTTCCTCCAAAAGCGCGAACTGTAATGCTGTCGCGCAAGTTCACTACACTCGATGCTGATAAGGTTCTGTGTAACCGATGCCGCATTGCACCTGGATGTAAGTTGTTTCGATCGGACAGTATCTGCGGATTGAAGGACTCAAAAGTGGGAGATCTAGAGAAATTCTTCCAGTCTCGCAATGCGAGTCTGATCATTCAGGGCCTTGCCAACATCGCATCGCTTCAGGCTCAGCGTCTTGAGAATGCTATGGCTGCCGAAACTGCAGCAGGTGAGACTGATCCGGACGTTACGAAGCAGATGAACTCGCTGTTTAGTAACGGCGTTAAGCTAGCCAAGTTGGTTGATCCAAATCTGAATGGTGGCCCTAGCGTTCAGGTAAACGTTGGCGTGAGCGGCGGTAATGCTCAGGTCGTTACGAACATGAATCCGAAGGCCGTGATGGCTGACATCATGCAGGCTCTTGAGCATCAGGGCATTGCGCGCGAGAACGTCACTGCCGACATGGTCGAGGGTATTCTTAAGTCGATGGCTCACGATGGTGATCGCCAGCGAGCAATCGAGGCTAACACTGTCATGCGCGAGGCGAAGAGTTCAAAGAAGATTATCGAAGCAATTGATAGTGTCGTTGTGCAAGACGCACTGCCTGTTCCAGTGTCACCGGTTCCGACGGCGCGCGACGAATGACAAGTCCTGCAGCTAAACATGCGGCTGCACTCGTTCAGAAGCAGATGCTTATTGAGCTTCAGTGGCTTAAGCGTAATCCTGCTTTCTTTGAGCGTCCTGCTAGCATCGTAGAGTTTCTTGGTGAAGATTACCTGAATATCGCATCTGGTGTTCGTGGAGGTGTGAAAGATTGTCTAGTCAGCATCTTCGGCGACAAGCCGAACGTCTACAATCTGGCTCTAGTCCAGGACGCGATGTTTACGGGTGCGATCGGCATCGGGAAGACGACGTTTGCCTCAATTGCACTTCCATACATGGTGCATTGGTGCTTGTGCTTGAAGGACCCGCAGGCGTTTTTCGGCCTTCTTCCGGGTTCTCGAATTGCGTTCATGCAGATGTCAACGTCGGAACGGCAAGCAAAGGAGGTCCTCTTCGGTGACATCTTCGCACGTATTAATCACAGTCCGTGGTTCAAGAAGTATCCTCATGACCCAAAGTTCACGTCGCAGATTCGGTTTCCGAAGGAAATCTGGATTGTGCCAGGTGACTCTGCTGAAACCACCTTCGAAGGTTACAACATCCTTGGTGGAATCATTGATGAGATCGACTCCCACAAGGTCACTGAGAAGAAGGATTACGCTGAGGTTGGGTATGACACAATTCGTGCTCGTATTACCTCGCGATTCCAGAACCGCGGCCTTCTTATCTGCATTGGGCAGATGAAGAAGAGTATTGGCTTCGCTGCAAAGAAGTACAAGGAGTTCACTGACGAGGGTATCGCTGGTGGCGCATTCGCTAAGAAACTAACCATCTGGGAATCGTTCGGCTGGGATGATAAGCGTTACCTGAAACCAGATGGTACCAGGGATTCTTTCTGGTTCGATACGCGACGCAAGACTATCATTAACGAACTGATGGTGGATTTCGTAGACAAGAAGAATCTCATGGAGATTCCGAAGGTCTACCGGAAAGACTTCAAGAACAATCCTGAAAAGGCAATGAAGGACCTGGCTGGCATTCCGCCGATGGTCGGCGACGCCTTCATCTCCATGGTTGAGCGCGTTGAAGCTTGCAGGGACAAGTGGCATACGCGGTACGGCGTAACTGAATCTCCAGTACGTCAAAACCTAGCTATTCCCCAGTTCCAGGACTGGTTCTACGCGTCCGACACCCTACGCCGGGTGATGCACGTAGACATCGCGTATAGCGCGCAGGGCGATGCGTTGGGCATGGCTATGGGACATGTGCGGGAACTAAAGGAAATTGATGGCGAGTTGAAGCCAGTCATCGTTTTTGATTGCCTGATCCGGATGCGACCGGTTCCTGGAACGCAACTTGTGCTCGCAGATATGCGACAGGTGATTTATAAGTTGCGAGACGAGCGCGGGTTCAGGATTAAGAAGGTAACCCTCGATGGATTCGAGTCGACCGACACGATGCAGCAACTCACGAAGAAGAGAATCATCGGCGAGTACCTATCGGTCGACAAGAATATCCTGCCGTATCATGACTTGCGGGAAGCTATCTACGAAGGCCGTGTAGAGTTTCCTAAATTCATGACACTGATGAAGCATGGCGATTCAGAAACGGTTGAGATTGCAGTTCAGGAGTTGCTGCAACTAATCGAAACTGATCGAGGGAAGATTGATCATCCCGAAGGAGGCAGTAAGGACGTCTCTGATGCGATGGCAGGAGTTTGCACTACGTTGATGGGTGACAGGAGTTACCGGCGCGGTGTATCGTCGGGCACAGGTTCATCAACGTCCGCAGAGATTGGTTCTTCCGGCATTGAAGTGCCGGGATTCTCGGTCGCATCTGGTTCAGATCCGATGGGTCTCCCGAAAATGCCATCCATGCCTAATTATGGCTCGCTTGGCAGTCTTCTTCCGAACGTCCCAAGTCATCTGCGTCCTCGCTAGGAGCTGACAGTGCCTCTGCTTGACGCAAAGGGCAATCACATTCCACCTACCAGTAACTACACGAAGGCGAAACCGCCCATTAAGGGCGAAGCGTTTGCGCCTCGGTGGGCTGGCGACCTTGACCGCGACATCTTCAAGATGCCTGGCGGAGGGACGGTCTTGTTTGACCTGTCCCGTCTTACCCTGGCTGACTTCCGCACCATGCGCGACCACTACCAGGTGAACGCTACCCTGAGTGTGCTGACGTTCATGCTTCATCAGATGGACTGGCGCATCGAGTGCGATAACCCGAAGATTAAGCAGATGGTCACCGACAATGTGACCGAGATCTGGACTCAGCTGATTCGCGCGATCAGCCAGGCGTTCTGGGCGGGTTACTCGCCGAATGTTCTGCAGTACGAGAATATCGGCAAGTACCTTCAGATTACCAAGATCAAGGATCTCATTCCCGAGCAGTGCGCTGTCGAGTGGGACGACGTTCCCGGCTGGGCTCCGGAGGGGCACATCCCGCCGAAGATCCGTGTCTTCAACGGAATCAAGGTGTGGGGTCAGAACTGGCCCGTGCCGACGCAGAACAGCTTCTGGTACCCGCTGCTAATGGAGAACGGCGATTACTATGGAAAGAAGCTTCTTCGCCCTGTCTTTACCAGCTGGTACTTCAGTATCCTCATGCATCTCTTTGCCAACCGCTACTTTGAGCGTTTCGGAGAGCCTGTCCCGGTCGGTCGTGCATCGTATGAAGACGAGATCACGGTCCCCACTTCGGGTGGTCCGCAGAAGGTCAACGGAGCTGATCTCATGGTCAGCATTCTGCAGAACCTTCGAAATCGATCGGTGGTTGTGCTCCCCAATGACCGATCCCCAACTGGCGTGGGAACTGGTACAGAGTTTGACTACAACATCGAGTACCTTGAGTCCCAGATGCGCGGCGCGGATTTTGAGCGCTATCTCATGCGACTGGATGAAGAAATCTCTCTTGGGCTTTTCACGCCTCTCCTGATCCTGCGTACTGCTGATGTTGGCAGCTACAGCCTGGGCGAGACGCACTGGAACATGTACATCAACATGCTCCACGCGATTTCAGGTGACGCGAAGTACTTCATCGACAACTTCATTCTGTCCCGGCTGGTTGACTCGAACTTTGGTGTGAACGCGCCGCGCGCCCGTATTGTCTTCCGGCGTTCGGGAGACGATAGGAAAGACGCCGTGATGGCGATCCTCCAGGCGCTCATGAGCAAGGGTACCGTCAAGCCTGACCTCGTCGAGCTGGGCAACATCGTGGGGTTGAAGTTGGAAGAAGTTGAACTTCTTACCGACACAGCACCAGGCGGAGGGCCTGGCGCGCAGCCGGGCGCGCAGGGTTCTCCTTCACAGAAGGAGCAGACGAAAACAGGTGGGGAAGCATCGAAGAAGCCAGCGGCCACCAAGAAGAAGGCTGCGAAAAATTCTAAGGCAGTCCTTTCGGAAGTTGCTGGGCGTATTTCGTCGCAAGTCAACAGGTGGGTAGCGTCCGATAGAAGTGAAGCGTTCATTCCGGACTTTGGCTACAATCGCAAGCTCAGTGATGCCATGGAGTTGGACGGCGCCCGGGAGGCTAACGCGGCGGTAGATGAACTGTATCGTCTGTCTGCGGCGTGGATGGCCGATCTTCCGGCAGAGGTTCTGGTTGATACTCCTCCGATGACACTTTTGAGTATGATCGAGAGTGTCATGACGAATCTCATGCAAGATATCATCGACGCTTAGGGGCTGTCTTGATTCAGTATATGGTTGACATCGTCATGAAAGATGGAAGTCCAAAGTTGGCCAGCATCGAGGCTGAAGACTTCGATACTGCTGTTATGCTTGTCTCTCGCCAGTTCGGCGAGCTTGCCAAGTGTGGTGACAAGGAGGCGGAAGAATTTGCAGCGAACATCGCCGACTACACCGTCAGGCTCGTAGAGAATGCTTCTGTCTGATGTCTAGTCGGACAGCTAATGGACGGCAGGAGTTGAGATGCTTCTGCTCTCGCTCTCCGCTCATGGCTGTCTATGGCATAGATTCTGATGGACAGCCGTTCATCCACTTCAAGGTGTGGAAGCAGCGTAGGCTATACGGTGAGTTCGTCTTCAAGGGTGGAGTTGTAAAGATCCACTGTAATCACTGCTACAGATGGCATGTGATTACTATCAGGCCAAACTCTCGCCCTCAACTAGTTGAGACGCAAAAACCCGTAGAGCTAGAAGCTGGAACAATCGAAGACGCAGACGTATAGTCACAGGGACGTACGACGAGGGACGGATATGACAGCATTTGGTAATCCAGCAGCGCCGTTCTTCTTCACTTCGGACGGTTTCGGCGTCGAGCCGAAGGTCTATGCTGGGGCGAACGGCTCGAAGGTTTACTCTGGCGTAGCAGTCTTCCGTTCTGGCACTTTCCGTGACAGCATGGGGCGCCAGAACACCTGGGAGGGCGTCCACATCAAGCAGATGGTCGACAATTACGATCATCTGTCCGAGAAGGGTATTCTCGCTTCAGTTCCTGCCCGTGACGGACACAAGGACTGGCTCGTCAGCAACATCCCTGGGCGCGGCGAGGTCGTCGGGTGGCACAAGGATCTCAAGAGGAAGTCTCTTAAGAATCCCATTGACGGCAAGCAGTACTCGTACATTCTTGCCGACTATGAGATCACCCAGGCGTACGCTCTCGAAAAAATTCAGAATGGTACATGGAGAAACCGGTCTGCAGAGATTGGCGGATACGGCACAAACGACGAGGCCGAGTTTTGGCCCGTTTATTTGGGCTTTGCATTCGTAGATTTTTCTGCCGTCGAGGGGCTAAACTTCTCCTCGTCGCAAGGGGCCCGGTTCTACAGCTACTTCGAAGGTAGCGGAACCCTCAGAGGAGAAGCAGTGACCGATCAGACTGGCCAGCAGGGTGCGCCCGCGCTGCCTTTCCCGACCAACATGACGCCTCCGGCTCAGGCGACGCAGCACACGCAGGCTCCTGTGCAGCCCGTCGCGCAGCCGTCGGCTCCGTTCGTGTTCAGCATCGGCGGTCAGAATGTGACCGACCCCAACGCTGTCCAGGCGTACGTGAACCGCATGGAGCAGTTCACCAAGGACACGCGCGACACTGTTCGTAAGAACTTCGTCGCCGGTCTGAAGGCGGCTAACCGGATCACTGCTCCCCAGGAAGAGGGCATGGCGGCCTTCGCCTGCGGTCTCACCGACGAGCAGTATGCGCAGTGGTCGGCCATGTGGGACGTTGCTCCGGTGCAGCCAATTCTCGGTCTTCATGGTGGCCAGGCGGCCAACGCGAACCCGACGAATCATGCCCAGCCTGATCCCGAGGATCAGAAGATCGCAGATGCCGAGGCTGTGGTCAAGATGCACGCCACTGGCGGTGTCATGACCGAGGAGCAGATCAAGCAGACCAGCGCCTACAAGATTCTTGTCGCTGCAGGCAAGCGGCCCGCGTAACCAACGGCAGATCGCAGAAGAAACAAACTGAGAGGTACGCATGCCTTCCTTCACTAAGGGCGGTGCAGCTAAGACGCCGTTCGGCAAGAACGTCTACCTGCGGTCTACCCAGGGTTGCAAGTTCGAGTCGTACACGTGCGCTGCTGCGACCGTTCCGATCGAGATGATCGACGGTTCGCCACAGAAGGTTCTTCAGCCCGGCACCGTCATGGCGAAGGTCACCAGCGGTCCTGACATCGGCAAGGTCGGCCCCTTCCAGGCGGCCGGTACTGCCGAGGTTCAGACGATGACCCCAACCACCGTTACGGCCGGTACATTCACGCTGACCATCATTCAGCCGACTACGGGCGTCTCGCGCACTACCGCTCCAATCGCCTGGAATGCTACGCAGGCTACTGTTCTCGCTGCCCTTGTGGCGCTGGACAATGTCGGCCCAGGCGATATCGCCGTTGGTGGTGCAGCAACGGTCAATGCTGGCGCCATGACCTTCACTTTCTATGGTGACTTCATCGGCAATCCGGCCCAGATGGTGGAAGACGAGACCGCCCTTACCGGCACGCTCGCCATCACGACCACCACGCCTGGTGTGGCTGGTGCGCTGGACGGTCGTCAGACCCTGGCGAACATCGTCGGCGTCAACGACACCTTCCTTCCCTGGCAGCTGCTGGAGCATGACGAGAACATCGGCGTCATGTACATCGGCACAGTTGTTCAGGGCTGGTGCTACGAACTCAACGCCGCTGGCGCTCGCATCGCACTCACCAACACCACGGTGGATGCCATGCGGTCCGTCAAGGGCATGGACATCACGGCCAAGTAAGGGTAGGGATTCCCAACATGAATGCTGGTACTGGGCTCGCAGGCCCTGCCCTGGCTGGCGGTGGTGGTGCGCACTTCGCGACTCCACTCGCCCAGGATCGTCTGGTTCGCAAGGAGGTCGCGCTCGGTGTCATCCGTGACATCGTTCCTCCCCAGAACCACATCGGCCTCGCGACGATCGCTCCGTTCCTGGAGGTTCCGACCGACGACGTGATCTTCCAGTACGCCCAGGGCCTGACCGATGGCCTCGCCCCGGCGCGTGCCGAGGACGCGGAGTCTGAGTTGAGCCAGAAGGACGACACGTTCCTCTCCGAGGGTCGCGCGAGCGTCATCGACTGGTCGATCAAGGACCACTACACCGCAAGCGATGTCAACCGGTATCGCGAGTGGCTGCTCATTCAGCAGCAGATTCGTGACAGTCTCACGCTGCCCCTCACCGCCCAGTCGGCGACTGAGGGCTGGCAGGCGAAGATGGCCCGCGACACTGCGCGTCGTCGGCGCAAGCTGGACAACCGGCTCGAGTGGCTCATCATGACCGCACTCGAGAATGCTGGCATCGCCTACAACGACGGCAAGATCAAGTTCACCGTCGACTATGGTCGTCCGGCGACCCAGTCCATCGGTCCCGGCTCGACGCTGGTGGACCCGACAGGTCAGGGTGTTCCGAACACCGCGATGGCGGCTGGTTCCTGGATCAAGAGCGATGGCTCCGGTGATCCCATCGGTGACATCCTCAACCTTCAGAACTGGTTCTACGAGGTCTACGGCGTTCGCCTCTCGCGCGCTATCGCTTCCCGTCGGGTGCTCAGCAACCTGTGGGCATCGAACAAGTTCACCGCTCGCGCGGGCCTGATCACCAACGCGTCTTCGACGCCGGTGGATCTCAAGTACCTGGTCGACGGCTGGTCCCCCAGTGCCGCCCAGGCACTGATCGAGGCCGCGACTGGTGTGCAGTTCATCGAGTACGACAGCGTGTACCGCACGCGGCCTGTCGGCTCGAACACCGTCACGAACAACCGGTTCCTCTCGCAGAACAAGGTCATCTTCCTGCCTGACGACTCGGATCTTGCCGAGTTCGACGACACTCAGATCGGCTTCGCGAAGACCCTGACCTCGCCGCACCCGGCGGGCAACTGGACGGCGAGCTGGTACGAGTGGGAGAAGGAGTACGGCGTGGACCCGTGGGGTTACGACGTCGGCACTGGCATCAAGGCGTTCCCGGTCTTCATGCACATGGACAAGACCGCCGTCTACACGTTCAGCGCGCTGGACGGGTCGGTCTAACCATGAGGATCACCGCGAAGGCGAAGCTTGGCAGCAAGATGCTGCTGTCGAACGGGGACTACGGTCTCTACTTCCACCCCGACTACTACGGGGACAAGGCCGAGGTCAACAAGGCGTGGGCCACTGCATCGCCGAGCCTGTCATTCCAGATGCAGGTTACCGCAGCGGCTGCTGCGAACTTCGAGCAGGGCGCTTCATACACGGTCACGTTCGAACAGGACGTCGCCGAGAAGGAGGTCAAGGATGGCAGCGACTCGTCTGCCTGACGGCAGTGTTGTGACGCGAGTTACTGGCCAGCGTGGTTACCCCGTTCGCGGGGGCACCGGCAAGCGGGTTCCTGGCGTGGCGGCTGGCGGAGGCAAGGGTGCGAGCGGCTCCCGCGTCGGCATCAAGACCAACCAGCCTGGCCGCAAGGCCGCAGGGCGTAACGCGTACGCGTAAGCAGTAAGTCGGCGAAGGGCGGGATCGAGTCTACTCGGCCCGCCCTTCATCTTCAGAAGGAGAACGATAGTGTCTGACGACACGAAGCGTGACGAGACGGAAGATGGCGTTCGCGAGAACGATCTGTCCCAGGCTCAGGAGAATGGTGACGTCGACGGCTCGACCAATGACGAGACCCAGGCACTCAATGACCAGCGCGCGGAGTATGTTCCGGTAGATCCGGATGCTCGTGACTACCGCGTCGAGGGCAATGACGTGCGCGACTACATCGGCGTTGATCCAGAGTACATGACGTACGCGAACGAGACCGAGGCGCCCGGCCTGACCGACAAGGAGCGCTTCCTCTACACCGAACAGTATGATCACCTCGAAGGCAATGCCGACGAGGAGTCCGAGGTTCCCGAGGGCGAGCACGTTGTTGCGGTGGAGGGTCAGCTCGAAGACGACCCGGCCGACTATGACGCAAAGGTCGACATCACGAAGCTCTCGGACGACGAGATCCTTGCTCTGGTGTGGAAGGATGAGGACGGCGACGGTCGCGACGACGACACCGGCCTCCATGAGACCGACTTCAAGTACATGCAGCTGGGCGCCAAGGAGCGCAAGGATCACCCCGAGACTGTCGTCGACGGTAATACCCTCGGCTTCCCCCAGTAACTCCGGCCCGTAGGGGAGCACCATGGCAACATACTCAGAAGTTGCTGACCTGCTTCTCGGTGACATCCCAGTTCCAAAGGATGCCGAGAAGTGGGTTAATGACGCCACTGACGAGATTGACAGCAAGCTCGGCTTCAGGTACGTAACGCCGATCGTCGTGGATGAGAATGTTCCGGCGTACAGGGCTACTCCCCTGTTGCTTAAAAGGATCAACAACTTCATTGCGTCTGGAAGATTGATCCTTGCGAAGGCGGCGTCCGCCAGTCAGCAGGAGCCAAACGCCTACGGCATGTCAATGCTGATGGATGCCCTTGCTGCATTGACGCAGTTGGTGAATGGAGACATCACCCTGCCGGGCGCCGCCTTCCTGAACGAGGGTGACGTTGGTCGATCCGGACCCCAGATCAGTAATCTCGATCAGGAGTCGAATGTTGAAGCCTTCTACGGAATGGTGACGAATCCTCCTGCGTATCCTGGTCAGTCATATCCGGTCATCTATCCTGCTGGTTCTGGGTACTGGACAGATGGATATCGGGGGTAAGTTGGATGAGTAGTCCTATTGTTCTTGATGTAATCGTCGACACTGTTCAAGTCGAGGCAGCTCTTCTGACGCTTTCACAGCGCCTTGATGTCGGCATGGTCGCATGGATGCAGAATGATCTCGTTGACCATCTTCAAGAGCGCGCTCGGAATCGTTTTGCATCTGGTGGTGACGATGCTTCCGGGCCATGGGCACCATTGCGACCAGCGACGGTAGCAATCCGTGGCAGTCTTGGTTTCCCGCCTTCAGGTCCAATCAATATCCGTACTCATGATCTCTACAATTACATTGTTGGAGATAATGGGTCGGTGAGTTACTCTGCTGGATGGACACTGAGTTGGCCAAACCTTCCAGGTGATAAAGACACGAACGACAAGCTTCAAACCGCACAGCGAGGCAAGCCTTCGCCGAATACAACTGATCGTCCTGTTGTTGCGCTTGGCCCTGGAGATTACACGAACATTATGGCGAATCTTGCAGTATTCCTCACGACTGGTCTGATATAATGGGCCTCTTTGATGCGACTACTGCAGTTTTCCCGAATAATGTTTGTAATCTTGTAGCAACAAGAATCGACGACCTTTATCACAACGACTTGTACGTTGCTAAGCGTCCCCTTCAGGTGACAGATAACACTCGATCTGTTGGCGTTTCGCCAGCATGGTGGGAGCCGGATGAGGATTCATACGAGTTCGCGTCTCTTGAGCCAACAGTTCAAACGTATCGGATTCTGATCCAGTCGTTCGTGAAGAACTCCGACCCAGAAGAGGGAATCGCCGAGCATTCTGTGCTGTCGAAAGTGATTCGTTCGTTGCTTTACAGGGACGGCCCTCTCCGAGTAGGGTTGGACATGTTGAGCGTGACGATGAATGGCGCAACGGAGACAATTCAGCGACGTGGCATCAGGCGAGCGCAATACATCAGTAATGAGATTCAGGGGAACTGGTTCTTCTTGAGTACCCTGGAATACTACGTTGAGACGGAGACGAAGTGAGTCTTGCATCCAAGCAGGCTCTCGCAGATCAGCTTCGTGGCGAACTGTCGGCCCTTCGAGTTGAGAAGGAAGCCGCACTTCACGACGGTCATGCAGAGATTGCGGAAGCCGCAGTCGACGCCGAGATCGATCGCCTTCAGCGCGAAGTCGAGATGGCGAAGGCTGAAACCGAAGCTGTGAAGAGCGGCGGCTCCGTTGAGGAGGCCCTCGCCGCCATGCGTGAAGCCGCTGCCGCAGAGCAGCCTGACGGAACGGTGGATCTCGCCGTTCCCCTTGAGACTGAAACAAACGGTCCGGTCGTAGATGAGGCTGCCGTTGTCGACGCCACGGCGCCTGTCGCCGATGAAAGCACTCCGGTTGTGGATGCCATTCCCATGCCCGAGCTGCTGGCCGTCGAAAACAATGACGCACCGAAGGCGGATGGGGAGTAACAAGAGATGGGTTTCAGTTCCCAGTCGGGTAGCGTCGCCGTCCGTACACAGTCGGTAGCGGCCACCTTCCCGGCAGACTTTGCAAGTGCTGCTGTGGCGATGAAGCTGAAGACGGGCGCCCTGGCTGCGAACCGCGATCTGCTCATTCCCGACCCCGAGATTGGTGGAGGCCGCGACGTTGTCGACGCCTTCCTTGGCGGTGTGACGTTCACCGGCGACTACGAGTTCTACGTTCGACTCGAAGGTCTTCAGACCCTTCTCAAGGCTGCATTCGGTACTGAGTACATCGGTCCCGGTGGCGTCAACGAGAAGGAAACGCTCACGATGACGGGCTCGCCTACCGGCGGCACCTTCACCCTGACGTACTCGGCTCAGACGACTGGTCCGATTCCGTACAACGCAACAGCGGCCCAGGTTCAGCAGGCGCTTATTGCCCTGTCGAACATTGGTCCCGGTGACGTTATGGTCAGCGGCGGTCCGTTCCCGGCGACCCCGATCGTGGTTGACTTTACCGGCACCCTGTCTGGCACTGTGGCTGGCGCTCCGCTGACATCTACTGACGTTGGCCTGACTGGTGGCACCTCGCCAGCTGTGGGCGAGGTTCGGACCGTTATTGGACTGAGCAACGTTGGCACGTACCAGCACCTGTTCGTTCCGTTGGACTCCTCGCAGCTGCCGATGCTTGGTATCGAGGAGAATGTCGGCGGCGGCTTTGATGTGTTCAGGTACCGCGATGCTGTCGTGAATACCCTGCACTTCGAGTCGGAGGCCAACGGTTACCTCATGGGTACCGCTGGCATCATCGCGCGGCTTCAGGATGCGCAGGCATCACCGGTTGACGTCAGTACGCTGTACGACAACCTCGATTTGATCGTGGGCACCAACATCACTGTCACCTTTGGTGGCGTGAGCCTGGCGGCCAAGTCTTTCAATTTCGACTACAACAACAACTTCGCGGCGGACGACTTCCGCCTCGGCAGCTTCTACATCGGTGACCTCACTCCGAAGCGGCGCGAGCTGACCATCGGCGTGAACATTCGCGAGCAGGACAAGACGCTGTGGCGTCAGGCGACCTATGGCTCGTCTGCTGCGACTGCCGTCGGTGGAACGATCACCAAGTCCAATGTCACGATCACCGCGAGCACGTACAGCACCATTCCGGGCTCGTCTCCTGCGTTGGCCTACTCGATTACGATCGTCATGCCGAAGTGTGCACTGAAGCCGTACGGCCTCAGTGTCAGCGGCGACGACATCATGGAGTCGGACATCGAGTTCCAGGCACTTCGGCCGCTCATCACTGAGCCGCTGTGCTACGTTAAGATCATCAACGCTCGCGCCACCACGGCGTAAGCGTAGCAAGACTGGCGGCGCCCTTCTCTCAGTCAGGGGGTGCCGCCACCTACTGTCAGAAGGTCTAGGAGGACCACAGTGGCACTGATCGATCTCGAAAACCCCAGCGAACTTCCGATGCCCGGCCAGGAAAACTCCACCGCGGAGGACATCTACGCTGGCTACCAGGACTACTTCGGTTCCAGCAATACCGTCAAGTGGTACTTCCCGGACGGCAAGCAGTACATCGAGTTCCAGCCCATGAACGAGGGCAAGCGCGCGAAGTATGAGTCCGGCACCTCGCGCGATGTCCGCTTCAACCGGCGCACCGATGACGCTGCGATCCGCATGGACGCTGCGGCAGACCGGAAGACGCTCGTGGTAGAGTCCGTCGTCGGCTGGCACGTCGTCAGCTTCAAGAACGGACGCCCGGAGCCCCTGCCGTTCTCGATCGGTTCTCCCGGTGCGACGTTCGATCAGTGGTACTCCAAGGCTGACCCGTCCCTCGTCAACCGGCTCGTTGACGCGATCCGCAAGGCTAACCCGTGGCTCACCGACGAGATGACGTCGGAGATGATCCGCGAGGAGATGAAGCGGCTCGAAGAGCTGCTCGCCACCGTCGAGGAGCGAGAGGCGAAGGAAAAAAACTAGAGGAGCAGGTGTACCTCTTCGTTAGGGGTAAGGAAGTTCCAAACCCCTGTACTGCAATTCGCATGTTTGCCCTGTGCGACGCAATGAAGTGGTCACACCTGCCCACTGCTGGTGGCCTGTACGATCAGGATCCAGCATTGCTTGATGCGTTTCGTTTTATCTTTGCTGAACGTGGCAAGGAACAAGACCGTGAACGCAAGAAGACAGAGAAAGAAGCTGCGGCAAAGAGTGGTCGGGGAAGACCTCTTGGCCGCGCACGGTAATACAGCCCCTCCATCGCTAGACGGCGACGGAGGGGCTGTATTATTCTATCACCTGTCGGGCACATGAGGCCCATGGTGGATCTAAAGATCCGAGGCGGGTCTCTTGAATACTTACATGAACATTACGGTGCGGGTTCTGACTGCACAGGCTCGCGGCATGATTGCCGCGTTGCAGCGTCAGATCGCTGCACTAAACTTTGCCAATGCTGCAAACAGCGCACGCGCTTTCGGCGGTGCGCTCGGAGGCATTGGCATTGCTCGCTTTGGTAGCCAGATGCAATGGCTCGGTCGCCAGATTGAGTACAACTTCACCCTACCGATTGTGCTAGCTGGCGCCGCCATAACAAAGATGGCGTTGAATCAGGAGAAAGCTCTCACTCGAATCAAGAAGGTCTATGGTGACGGTGCGCGCGATGCACAGTTCTATGCTCGCGAGATTAAGGCACTTGAGCAGGCTTTTGTTGCATTGTCTAACCAGTTTGGTATCGCCCAGGCTGATGTACTGAACATCGCTGCCGACTGGGCGGCGGCTGGCGCCTCCGGCCTGTCGCTTGCCAAGGCTGTTCAGCTTACAATGAAGACAATGGTCCTTGGTGAGATGGAAGCCGCGACGGCCACCAAGGCGCTTATTGCAATTCAGTCTCAGTACGGGCAAACCGTAGGCGAGCTTACTGAGACTATTAACATCCTGAACATGGTTGAGAACCAAACCGGTACGTCCATGAAGGACCTGGTCGATGGCTTCTCCCGCGCAGCTGGTATTGCACGTACCGCTGGCGTAAGTGTTCGCGAACTCGCTGCCGACATTGCCGCCCTTACTCCGGCTACCGGTAGCGCTGCCAACGCTGGTAATGCACTCAAGACGATCTTCTCTCGGCTTATCTCGTCTACCACCGAGAGCTCCGAAGTAATGAAGCTCATGGGCATCAACGTATCAGGTCTGGCCTGGCAGTCCAGTTCCGCCCAAGAGAAGCTTCTCATCTTGGCTAACTCGTTCCACGACTTGAGTGATGCACAGAAGGGTTTCGTAAGCTCCATCATTGCTAGCCGGTATCAGGTTAACCGGTTTGAAGTCTTGATGTCCGAGCTGCTTGACCCTCTTGGTTATTACAAGAAGGCAATGGATGCAACTGCTGATAGTACACTCGTATATCAGCAGGCACAGAAAGAGCTTAACGCGGTCCTGACTTCCAGTCCACAGAGACTGAAGATCATCTGGACCACAATGCAGAATGCCGCAACGGATATCATCCAGCCGATGATTCCGATGATCCTCTGGCTGGCGGAAGCCATTCAGAAGTTGGTTAAGGCATTCTCGGACTTGAATCCTGCAGTCCAGAAGTTTATCTTGATGGGTCTTCTGATCATTGCGATCGTCGGTCCGGTCATCAGGATTTTTGGTGCGTTCCAGATTCTTCTGTTCGAGTTGTTCAATGTGTTTGGCCTTTTGATTAGGCCAATCTTCATACTCACTCGTGCACTTGCCTATCTGATTTACTTGCCTATTGTGGCGACGCTTGGCCTGTGGGGAATGGCTTGGCGTGCGCTAATTGCAACAATCTTCCTTATCCCAAGTGCCATTCGCGCTGCAGCACTTGGGATGCTGTACCTCACACGCTTTGTGCCAGTAATCGTTGGAATTTGGCAAGCTGGTCTTACCGTTCTGCAGATTATTACGATCCAGTTCGCAGCAACGATGGGTCTTATCTGGCGCGGCGGTATGGCTGCGATTCAGACGATTGTACTTCTTGGCGTAGCAAGGCTCGGCGTAATCTGGCGTGCAGGTCTAGCTGGAATTCAAGCAATCATTCTTGCTGGCGTCGTCCAGATCGGCGTAATCTGGCGTGCAGGTCTTGCCGCAATCCAGGCGGCAATTATTGCATTCGCTGTATGGTCTGGCGTAATCTGGCGTCTCATTACCATGAACCCTGTCTTGTTGTTTCAGGCAATGTTCATTGGTATTATTGCTGTGTTCTCGCGCGCCATTCCAGCCATCCGTGCTGCATCTACTGCAGTAATGGCAGCACTGACGGGACCATGGGGCATCGCCCTGTCTGCACTCGTAATTCTTGTCGCAGTGTTTTGGAAGCAGATCCAGAAGATCTTCCAGAATGCAGCGAGCTGGTTTACGGGCAACGGCAAGCAGATGGCAAGCGTATTCTCGCCACTTGCTAAGGCTGCACAGGCTGTTCAGCGCGTTGTAATCAAGGCGTTCAATGCGTTGCCTCAGGGTATTCAGAATGCGCTGTTGGCAGTCGTGCGCACGGTAGCTGCTGCCGCGAAGGCCGTATACTCGTGGATGAGCTACATCAATCCTTGGGCTCGCCACTCACCAAGCCTTGTCGAGAACGTTACGACAGGTGTTGCGGAGATTGCTCGCCAGTACGAGTCACTGACCGGTATTGGGTCTGCCTTCGCGCGCGCTGCTGATGACCTTGAGATCTTCGCTGCGGCCACGCTGGCTGTTAATCGAAGTGCTGAGGCGAACCACTACGCCGAGATTCGTGCTGATCTACTTGCTATGGCTGCGGATGCGGTACCTGCATTCGATCGTCTTATCAAGGAACTGTACGAGCTTGAGGATCAGCTCAAGTCCATCGAAACGACGATGGAGGCGCAGGAGGCTGTTGTTGACAGTCTCAAGGATCACCTCGACGAAGCAAACGCTGCACTAGACATGCAGAAAGATATCCTTCAGAAGATGAAGGATGAGGCTGACGGCTACCAGGACACGATTAACAAGATCAATGGTGACCTGGAAGTCCTGACTGGTTCCCGTGAGGCGCTCCGTACAGCAGGTGCTGGTTCTGAGATTCTTGGTCCGATGGACGAACAGATCAAGAAGATGAAGGAGCAGCGCAAGGGAGTTGATGACCAGCTTAAGGCTGCACAAAAGGCATACCAGGATCAGAAGAAGCTAGTTGATGAGCTTACGGCCGCGCGCGACAAGCTTCAGGCTAGTTATGACGAAGAGAAGAAGAAGCTTGACGCGATCTCTGATGCGTATGGAAAGATTAAGGATCGCATCAGTGATATTACTAGCGCCATCAGTGACTTCGCTTCTGCAGTGCAACAGCTTGAGGCTGACAAGGGTAAGGGCGGCGGTGGCCTAGCTGATCAGTTCAATGCTGGCGCTGGTGCCGACTTTGAGGACGTTGGCGGTACTGGTCGTGTCGGTCGCGAGGGCGGCATCGGGGATCAGGCCGCAGAGATTGAAGCATTCACCAAGAAGCTTCAGGATGAAACCAAGAAGATGTTCGGCATGTTCAACTTCTTGGATCCGATCAAGAAGGGTTGGAACGCAGCTTGGGGTTGGATTAAGACCACCTTCGGTCCGCTTGCGAGCATGATCGGAGACTTCATTGCAAGCTTGTTCGTTGGAGTTGGAAATCCGCTTGATACTGAAGCACTCATGCAGGGCTTCAATTCATTCACAGAGGGTCTAAAGTCTCTTGGTGAAGGTATTAAGGGATTCTTTGAGGCTGCCTGGCGATTGATTGGCCCACCTCTCATGGAGTTGTGGGAAGTAATCAAGACGGCGTTTGACGATGCCATGGCTCAGATCTCTCCGCAGATCATTAAGTTCAAGGAACTGTGGGAGCCACTTCAGAAGCTTTGGATGGAGATCGTTCCAGTCCTTAAGGTGTTGGGTGCAATTGTTGGTGGCGTGCTTCTGCTTGCCTTCACGTTGATTGTTAATGTACTTAAGAATGCACTCGGTCCAATCATTAACTGGATCATCGATGTTATCAAGTCGTTGATCCAGATCATCCGTGGTATCATCGAGATTATTGTCGGTGTCTTTACGGGTGACTGGGAACTTGCTTGGCAGGGCGTTAAGGATATCTTCATTGGTATCTGGAACATCATTTGGTCAACCTTGAAGAACGTTGTCCTTCTCATCTGGGGTATCATCAAGGGACTTGTTGAAGGTATTGTAGACTTCTTCGTGTGGTTGTGGGATGAGCTGGTCGGCCACTCGATTGTTCCTGATATCGTGAATGGCGTAATCTTCTGGTTCGAGCTTCTGTCATCAGTCCTGAAGGTGATCTGGGAAGCAATCGTTGCCGTTGCACTGTGGGTTTGGCAGAATGGGCTGAAGCCAATCTGGGATGGCATTGTTGCCACCTGGAACTGGGTAGTTGACCAGATTAAGAATGGCGTCGAGAACTGGAAGCAGAAGTTCGAGCAACTGAAGGCTATCGCAAGTAGCCTCTGGGAGCGCTACAAGGATGTTGTTGGCTGGATCAAGGACAAGTTCCTTGAACTGGTTAGCAATGCTCGTGACGTGGTGTCGCAGGTGCTGGGTTGGATTGACACCTTCATGAGCAAGGTTCTTGGAATCAAGACCAACCTTAGGAATGCCTTTAACGGAATGTTCGACGGCATGAAGGATGCCTTCAAGAGTGCCGTTAACTGGATCATCGGCAAGTGGAATGGACTGTCATTCGGTGTCGGGCCATTCAGTGCTGATACTCCTAACATTGACTTCCTGGCCCGTGGCGGCAAGACAAACGGACCTGCCGTCGTAGGCGAGGGTAATCCGAACTTTGCTGAGTATGTCATTCCGACGGATCCACGATATCGGAAGCGCGCGTGGGAACTGTTTGATCAGCTTGCCTCTGACCTTGGTGTTGATAATCTTCTTGGTAGCGGCGGCACAATGAAGCAGTTCGGTCAGGCGCTTAGTCGTGGGATTGTCGGAGATAAGATCCAATTCTACGCTAGCGGTGGCGTGCTGGGTAACGGTAGGGTTCGTGGTAGCTCGCGAGGTGGAGTGGTTGTTATCGCTCCGCAGGAGCACACAGAGATTCACTTCCACGGAAATATTGAACTTCCGAACATCAAGAATGGTAACGACGCCGAAGAGTTTGTGAAGAACTTGCGCGCGCTCGTTGGAAAGCTTTAGGAGTCTGAATGCCTAGCGCAACGATTAGTAACCTTGGTTTCACGGCGCAGTTTGCGCCGCAGATCAAGCGCGCCACGGCGACTCTCTCCGATGGCTCCGTTGTTGCAATGGTTCCT
>JGI10216J12902_100217531_pt1 | contig 80252 bp, 97 predicted proteins | sample KanNatreferecore_FD_12902 | JGI IMG/M metagenome (IMG submission 12902)
TGGTGGAGCCGAGGGGATTCGAACCCCTGACCCCCACAATGCCATTGTGGACAAAAGTATCAACTGGCGTGGAGTTGAGAGGCATGTCCGTAAATGTTACCAGTTCGGCATCCATTTTACTCCTGATCCGCCGCCGCATTAAAACGCTTTGCTGCTTCGGAGTTCGACATGGCCACAGCTTCGATGCGCGCCAGTTCTTTATCCGGATCTGCCGGCACGTCCGTACCGGCTTCGAGTGATGGGTCGATGGGTTGAGATGAATTCAGAACTTCGAGAATCCTCCGCGCCTCCTTCAAGGTTGCGTCGTGGTCAACGTCGTCGTAATCAACTTCGAGGCTGATAACTGGACCGTGCAAAAAGAAGCTTTTATCGCCACGGCCTGGGCCAATCATTTTCCATGTTTTCATAAATCTCTTTCCGCCGCCCGATTGAGCGATCGACAAACCCATTCTTCGAGGTTCAGGCCGGATGCGCGTGCGGCTTTGTTCCAGCGCTCTTTCTCGGCCGGCAACGGCTCGACGTGCAGGTCAGTCAGTTTTTGCCAGCCGGAGCGTGTCATGATCCAGGCTTGGCGGCCGCAGCGATCGCGATACTTCTGGCCGATGTCGCCAGCGATGCGAGGCGGACCGTCGCCGATGATCTGTTTCATCACACGACGAAAGCCGATGGCGGCGCCGTTGTCAAAGAAGCGTTTCATTTGGCACCTGCGTCCTTTGATGTGATCTCCAAAATGTCCTCGTCGAAAGTGATCGTCACAGCATCCGCGTTCACGGTTCGACTGTCGAGTTGCTGCAACTCATGCGCCGTGACGACAATGTAGCCGGTGTATTCCCCGGCGTTCTGCTCGTATTTAATCGTCCAATTTTTCATGATCTCTCAATGCGCCCGCCGCTGCGACGGAAGGCGGATGAAAGGTCAGTTACTCAGCGTGTCCGATTTCCTTCGCCCACGATTCCCAAAAGTGGGCCGGATGCGCCGTCGCTTCCCGTTGGATATGGTGAAGCTGCGGTTTGTTTTCCTGCATGACTTCAGCCAATTCGAAGAGGCGTCCGTCGTCGGTTTTGAACGTGACGCGCCACGCTGAGGATTCGCGGAAGCGCGACGGCATAGGTTTTGCGGAGACAATTTCGGTGATATTCATTTTGTGAAAGGTTGAGGTTAAAAATAAATCATGAATGCGAGCAAGCTGACAAATCCCGCCGCGGCCAGCACAACAGCCAGGCCAGCGAATTTCAGGAACTCGCGCAGGGTTAAGGGTTCGTTGTTGTGAAGGCTCACGATTGCCTCGCAATCTCCAGCGCCTTGCGTAGCTCGCTGATTTCAAACTCCAGCCGTTCAGTAAAATCCTCTCGGCTCTCGGCGCTGTAAATGTGATGGATCAACAATCGCGACAACGGATCACTCGATCGTGCGCCATGCGTTCCCAATCGACGTAATTAATCGGACTCCACCAGTTTTTTTCATCCCGCTTGTATTCGCCGGTTTCCTCCCAAAAGTTTTCTACGTAATCGGCCAGTGAATCCCACTCGCCGCGGTTCTTTTCTTCGAAGGCGCTCACCGCGCTTTCAACGTCGTCCTTGTAGTCGCTGTCGCCGTGGTCGTAGAAGTGGGCAAAGATTTGCCCGTGTTCTTCAATTGCCTTTGCTAACGCCGCAACAGTGTCGAACGATTCGGACTCGCTCAATTTAATCGGCCCAAATCCTTCGTAATCGTGAATCGCCCATTCTTCGGCTCCAGGTTCCGGCGACCGCTTCAACATCGCATCGACCGCCGCGCGGATGTCGTCCGCGTCTTGGTCCGCGTCGATCCATTCGCCATGCAACGTGCCGGCGTTGTAAGCTGCCAGGCACGCAACATAGATTCGGATCGTGCTGCCCGTTGAATTTTGGCCCTGCTTCTCTTCGTTATCGGTGCTCATCGTGTTCATACTTTCTCTCTTTTCCAGGCATGCCCCCGGCGGCTCCGCATTCGTGCGGCTCGTTTGGCGTTTCGCCATTGCGCGGATTGTCAAATCCGCGACATGGAGGAACTACCGCTTGCCTCGCGTCCAATGCGTCCAGTGATTCGGATTGCGCTTTCTGGCCATGCGACGGCGTTTTGAGAGGTTCGCTTTTTTCTTCATACCTTTTGCATCGTTGCGAGCGCCTTCGTCATTCCCCTGTCAACCGTCCAGCTTGAGCCGGGCGCAAGGCCGGGAATACGTTTAGGTTCGTTCGTTTCGCGTGGGTCGTTCTCGTAATCCCAACTCGCGCAGCCGCACGTGTAGCCATTGGCCGCGCCGCATTCCTCGCAGCCGATACCAGCAATTGAAGTCTGCCGCGCCTCCGACTCAGCCCGATCCCGCGCCGATTGCTCGCGCTCCGCTTGTATCCGCGCCCCGTCCGCCGTCACTTCGCCAGCCAAGTTGAAGTTATCGGCCGCGAACGACATTTCGAACTGTTGGATTGCTGGGCGTCGTTTCATCGTGCGCCCCCAGCCGGTTGAATGTTCACGTCCGCCAACGTTTCAATTTTGAGCGTCTTTTCAGCGTAGGCTTGCGCGTCCTGACTCAACGCAAGCAAGTCTGGCCCGTCATAATCTCCAACCCCGCGCATATCCACCAAATCCCCGTTGCGCTTGTCGAATTGAAACCAGATGGAACGCTCAGGCAGTCCAGAGCATGGCCAAGTGTCCTTGAATGCTTCCACCTCAGCCCGCGAGACGGTGACAGAGTGAAAACAGCCGTTGTCGTGGTATTTCACAGTTGCCCCCTTTCCGCCGCCGCCTGAGCGCGAAGGATGCGCCCGGCTTCCGCGTAATCTGACGACATAGACGCCTCAGCCCATGGATTGCGCGCCACCGATGCCGCAACCCGCTCGCAATAGAGCGCGCCGCTGTTCAATTCGTCCTGCGACGTTCCAACATCACGGCGAATGCAACGAACGATCATTGCAACCTTGGGCGAACTAGGCGCCGGGATTAAAGGCACCTCGAACGCTTCCGGCGCGTGAAAGTGAGCGTTCATACAATCGCCCTTTCCGCTTCAGTGCGCTTATATCCCAACGGAGCCAGGAGGAGATGCTCTGCCCAACCCTTCGCATACCGGAGCCTAACAACACCATGAGGCAAGTTGACCGCTTTTTCCCAATCACTGGCAGTCTTCGTCTCCCCCTTTATCGTGATGAACCGCGGCGGATTCTTGCGGGTGTGTGCCAGTGGCTCTAATAGCCTTTCCTCAGGCCACCCCATTCTAAGCCGATTCCACAGAGTCCATTCTGGAAGACTGGCGATGCGGCACCATTCGCTTGCTGTTTTGGTTTGCCCACTAATTGTAATTCGGCGCGAGCGCCTTTGGTTATTCCGCTGTTCTTGCTCGGTCGCCCATTTGCAGTTGCCCGGCTCGTAGTTCCCATTTACGTCTTTACGCTCAATGGAGTGTTCCACGCTTGGTTTAAGCCCCATATCTGCCACGAAATTCTCGAACGAATTATCCCAACGTTCGCAGACTGTGATCCCGCGCCCGCCATAGTTTTTAAAACCAGGATTCTTTGGATTCTTGCACCGCTGGCGCATCCCTTCCCACGTCTTATACGTTAAGAATTCGAGAGATTTTTTATCCCCCTTACTACTGAAGCCGTGCCTCAGGTTTCGTTTGTTCATATCTCACAACATTTGAAAATCTCCCCAGCTTTGTTGTGAGCCGCGCAAGAACGCGGATTGACCGGATAACCGGCAGCCAGGGAGATTAAATCATTTTGAAGGTCCGCACTCACAACAATACGGAATCTATCAAACTATTTCCCGTAATCAATATCTATTTTACGGAATACGGATAACGCGCTGGAAATGAACGAAATAAAAATGTTTGCGCTAACCTCCGATTTTTCACGCTATCAAACAGTAAATCACGACGACACCCACCAAACACGCATGGATAAAGGGCCAAATGCACTTCAGCCACTCCGAAAATCGACTTCCAGGCCCTCAAAATCGCATTTCACCCTTTGTTTATCGGCCCAGAAGCGTTGTCGTCCGATTTAAATGCTCAACAATCAAACATCCATTCATCCAAATTAATTGCAGGGATTGGGGAACGAGGAAAGACGGGCTTCTTTGTCAGTCCTAAAAATGTTAGTCACGTCTAACATTGGCCTGGTCGCCAAAATCTGCATTCCGATTCAACTCTCGAACGATCCCCGCTCCACTCGATACGCTCGCTTTTTGGATGACATTCGGACACCACCGGAGCTAAGTAGCATGATTGCAGGCTGTCACATCACAGTGTGGATGTGGTAGTCGTGGGTTTAATTGCGTGTTTTGAAGTGGAGCCGAATTGAGGCCGACGACCTGGCCCACATACGCGCGCGTGAGCAGAAAGCGATCGGGGGTATGCCGACGGGTCGCGGTTTTTCTCAGTTATGTGGTCAGCACACACATGCTTGGATTTTCAGGCTCGAATTTTGGCAGGTGGATTTTCGGGTTGATCGAGCGAATGGAATTTACGGAAAGCGGGAGTGAGATTTTTGGTCGAATTTTGAGACAGTTATCCCCACGTCAATAACTGCGACGGAACGAACGTTCTCACGATCCCCTGGAATGAGGAACCCTTCCGGTCAGCGGTAAAGGGTGGAGCGTGGCGTGAGACGGGTTTCCCCTCTTTCGAGGGAACTGACTGTCGAGCCTGTGGCATCCTCTGGGAATGGTGGTTTAAACCGGTCCAAACTTGCAGCACTTGGGCTCTCTTCGGTGTGTTGTTGGTGACGCTGGGGGCCGGTTAAGGCTTCTAACAGCGCCGCGGATGCTATGGGGTTTTGGAGATGGGTATCCAGGCCGCGGGGTGCGAATGCAAAGGAGCCGCCTTTTTGGCGAGTCGGTTGGCATTGCAACTTAAGCATGGCGGCAATGAACTCGAAGTTACGGATTTGGTCAAGGGAGAAAAATGGGTATTGCGTAATTTCCGGAATGATGTATTTCTAACCGTATAGGGACCGCTCCACGCGGAACTTTCGAGCCCCGCTGCCTGCGACTTAAGCAATCTCGGCACGGGGCTCTTTCTTTTCTGTTTGACATCCGTGATCCGTAGATTACGGTTTGGCCATGCTTAAGTCGGAAAATACCACTTCACCTGCCTCCATCACGCTTCGGACCCGGAAGGGTTTGGAGAGATCACTTTTAGCCGCGATTTGGAAATACGCAGATAAGTGCGCCAGCGCGTGTGGTCACGAAAAGAACATCGAGGAGCACGAAGAGTTTTTGGTTTTCAAAGTTTTCCCATTGATCGAAGAGGCGATGAGGACGGCGCACGCGGCGGGGGTAAATGGCGTCTCATGGGAGGAGTGGGCCAAGGCGAAGAAAAATCTGGTTCTGCCGTGCATATGACCCCGACCAAGACAGTCCTTCAACTTCTGCTGACGACGCTCGTTCTGCGGATCCGGAACAACGGGCGGCGCCTGAATTTGATTGGGCTGTCGGGCGGGAAGGATTCGACGCGATTGGTCGCCTGGGCGATTCACGAGAGTGGGTATCCCATCGAGAGTTTGATCTTCACGTTTTGTGACACCGAAAATGAATACGACGAAGTTTACCAGCAGATCGCCGCTTTGGATGCCTATGTTCAGTCGTTTGGATGCAAGCCGATTGTACGCCTCCGCGCTAAAGGAAAGTGGGTGGAAACGTTCCGAATGTTCCCTCTTTTTCTTGCCCTATGCCTTTGGAAAGGGCGTTTTCCGTCGGCAAAAACTCGGTTCTGCACGCAATTCCTGAAGATCAAACCGACGGAAGAATTCATCTCGACGCTGGTTTGGCAGGGCTACGAGATCGTCAGCCATTCAGGCGTGCGCGCCGCGGAATCGATCGAGCGTTCGACGATGCAGGAATGGGCACTGGATATGTTCGGTTGCCGGACCCGTCGGCCGATCCTCAAAGAGACGTTGGAAGATGTGTGGCGTGCGCATCACAAATATGGGTTGCCGATCAACCCGCTCTACAAGGCCGGGTGGAAGCGCGTGGGCTGCCGACTGTGCATCATGTCCAATAAGGCGGACGTGCGGCGGACGGTCAAAAAGCGGTCGTGGGTGATCGATCTGTATCGCGAGTGGGAAATTGCGGTTGGAAATTATCGGAAAAAGAAAAAGCGCATCACGGATTTCTCGTCGTGGTTCCACCGTCGCACAGTGCCGCTGGTTCAACGCTCCAGGTTGGTCGATACCAAGCAGGGGCCGATGATGGTGGCGACGATCGATGACGTGGCGCGCTGGAGTTTGACCGAGCGCGGCGGGAAACAGGCGCTCGCAGACTTCATGTTCGAAGAGGAGAACTTCGATTGGGATGACGCCCATGCTCCGTGCCAGTCGGGATTTTGCGAATGAAAAATAAAACGATAGAACCGTGGGCGATTTGGGGATGGAAGATTCATCGTCCGGTCGAGAAAACAGTGAAGCGCAAGAAGGCTTCAAAGAAACGGCGCTCCCAGCCCGAACTTTTCCAGGCAGCATGAAACCAATCCCATTTATTCAATTCCTGCGACCGCACGGTGAGCAACGCCATACCGAGATTGATCTCGAAGATGATTGCTATGCGAAATACGAACAGATCAAAGCGGCGGGCGCGCGGCTGACGGCTGAGATTTTTGATGGCGGCGAATGTTCCTTCTGTATCGAGGAGCCGGAGCTTGGTGATTACGAGATTTTGATTGTCCAGAACGGACCGAAGGTGCCGGTCGAGATCACGAAGATGTTGCGCCGATTTGATCCGGCTAATTTCGAGGCGTGGAAAAAGGCATCTATGGCAGAGGAGGAAGTTTGACCCCCGAAGAACAATCCGCAGAGATCGCGCGCCTGAAAACGATCATCGATCACCTGCACGGGCATCTGCATTTGACGCAGGGGAAGTTGGATGCCGCGCGTCGGGAGATTGATCGGCTGAAGGGGAAACCCGTGGAGGAGACGACGGAATGAATCGCTGCGACTTTTAATTTTATGAACACAAACACAGTTAGTTCCACAAATCAGCCGGTCGATAATTTGCAGGGCGTCCTGGCTGAAACATTGAGATCGTTTCAGCAAGTCTCGGGTGAGGCGTTGGAGGCGGGAAGGAAGGGCGTTAAATCCGCCGTCGAATTCGCGCAGGAACAGATTCCAGATGTCATCGCGCAGTTGATGGCTTGGGAGTTCATGTATCACCTCTGTTGGGCGCTGGCCGGCGTTGGGTTTATGGCGATCGTGTTCGTCATCTTTGCGGCGATTTTAAAGAGGGTGAAAATCGTTGGAGACTCTGACGATGTTTTCTTCACGTTCGTCATTGGTGTGGCGATTTCGCTCATCGTTTGTGTATTTACGCTCGGCGGTAGTGTTATTCCGAACTCGCTGGTCTGCTTAAAAATCAAGACGGCGCCAAAGGTGTTCCTGATCGAATACTGCAACGACATTTTGAAACCGTACAACCGGACGCACAGCCATTAATTTTATGACCAAATTGACCAGGGCTCGGTTGGAGGAGATTAAACGAGTGGCGTCCAGAAATCTGGACAAAGAAACGCTATTTGAATTTTGCGATGATTTGATCGCCCATGCCGAGGCGACGGTGGAGAGCCAGACGCCGATCACTGATTCGATCATGAAGGCCATCGAATCGGAAATGCGCATGCCATCGCGCGCCGAAATCGCCATGGCTGTTTTTCTAGAATGCACGAAGCGGACTCTCGAAAAGATTACGTCGAATACCAACGAGGAGGATTTGAAGAAAGCCGTCGGAAGTACGGTTCGATTTAGTGTCTATTCTGCCAGCGAATTGCTGGCCGAGCTATCGAAAGGCCGTCAGTGACCCTCGTCACCAAACACGGCGGAGACATGCTGGAGAAGCGCACGGCGGTTTTCAGCGAGTGCGAGCGGTATCGGTATTTACTGAGGATCGTGTGGGACCCGTCGGCGCCGTTGATGGCGAATATCTCGTTGAATCCAAGTACGGCCGACGAAATGCACGACGATCCTACGCTTCGGAGGATTAAGGAGTTCGCGCGCAAATTCGGCCACGGCGGACTGCTGATGACGAACCTGTTCGCGTTTCGCGCGACGGATCCGAAGGACATGAAGGCCGAGAAGAATCCGGTCGGCCAGGCGGATTGGAATGACGTGCATATTCGTGAGGCGGCGGTCGAGGCCAAGACGATTGTCTGCGCCTGGGGTATGCACGGTGAGTTCCTGGGCCGCGGCGCTGAAGTGAGATCGATGCTGGCGCGCGCTGGGCATGCGCTGAAGTGTTTCAAACTGTGTTCCAACGGGCAGCCGTATCATCCGTTGTATTTGCCGGCGTCGAGTGATCTGATCGATTTTTAATCCCCCACCCCAAACAAAAGGAAAAGCCGATGAGCGATGAAGCAAAATACAAAAGCAGAGAATGGCGGAAGTTCAGTCTTTGTTGCCATGCGGAATCACGTATTTCGTTTTGGGGATACCAGAGGCCAGGTGATTACGCTGGCACTTATGGGCGGCGCTTAAATGCCCACCAAACGAGACGGCTAAAGCATTGGGAGCGGAGATTCGTGTATTGGTATAATCGCCTCCGTAAAGACTTTCCCAAATCTCTCCCCAACAATGGCCTAAAATCCCAACGCCAGAAGATTCAAAAGGGAGGGGTGAAGTGAGCATTCAAGAACTGCTATCAAAATTCGAGCCAGCCAAACTGAAGGTGCAATTCCTTCACGAGTGCCTGTCTGACCTTCAGGCAAATAAGAAATGCGCCAAGGTGACTTTTGAGACTGATGCGATTACGCCGAACTCACTGGTCGGAGAGACTGAGCCAGTTGGAATAATTGTTTGGATACCGCGCGATGACTGGAACGAAATGAAGAAAGGCCGACAAAATGAACGATGAGTTGAGGGAAATCTTTTCATGGGTGGTATTCATCATGATACCGGTTTCAGCTTTTCTTATTTTATATAGCCGAGAGATTTTCGGCCCAACCCCACCAAAGGAACAAGCGAAAATATGAACAACATTCAAATCTTCGTTCTAAGCCTGACAATGTTTGTTCTGGAATTATTCGACCGCGTAAAAGCGTTACCCTCACTGTCCGTATTGCGAAGGCTGCGGCTGTCATCGGTGCAACAATGGAAAATAACAATATGAATAACAACCAACCCCAATCTCAACCCGAAGTCCAGCAGGGGGAGAAAGAACCAGCAGGTTTAACGCACCCACAAATTCACTGCGACTACTACACTTGGCTGGAAACAGTAAAGCAGGACCACATAATGATGGGCCTGATCGAGAAGCACGCTACAAGCTTTGTAGGGGCTCACGCTCTCATGATGGAAGCTTGGAGTCGTTCAAGGGAATTGCTGGCCAAGCGGATCAAATCCAAACCTTCCATCAAATCCCAACTCGAAGCGTTGGTTGGGGAGTTGGGGAAAGAATTTGATGACGATACAATTCTTCAACTTTGTCGCGAAGCTGGATTTGATGAACGTCAATGGAAAGCGATGACATACGACCGACAGCCTTATGATGTGACTGTCCCAAGCTTCGCGCTTAAACAATTCGTGAAGTTCTTTAAAGTAAAACAGACCACCCGCATCCGCGAACTTTTGAAAGGACAAAATGAATAGTGAGAAACAGCAGGAGAACGAAGAACGGCCTTTAGAGGTTGAAGTTCTTGATGGTCGCATTGTCATTTCGATTGGTATTGAGACCTTGAAATATTGCCACAATCAACTTGAGGAACTTCAGGTTAAAGAGGGTTGCGACTGTAAGGGCTTTTTAATCGAGGACGCCGAGGGGTTTGCTCGCGATTTCGTGAACCAGCTTCATAAAGATAGGGAGGATGGATCAACCAAGCTGACTGATCTGTTTGACGAAATCATGCTGGACACTGCGAACAATGGGAGCATCCACACCAGAAATTCAAAATGAACACTGACCGACCAACCCCACGAGAAGAGAAATGTCCGACCTGCGGCGGCGTAGGAGGAATTGATAGTGGTGGGATGACCCCCTGGGGAGAGGGAATAAATATTCCCTGTCCGTCATGCTCGCCTGCCACCCAACCCGAACCCGCGAAGGACTTTTTATCCCCATGGCCGAATGATGTGGATGGCGAGCCAATGACGAGGAGCGAACCCGCGAAAATGCCACATTGCGCAGCCCCTGCGTGTAGTGGAGTGGCAATAAATTCATCGGGCTTTTGTGAGCGACATCAACCTGAACCCGCGAAGGATGAGTGGGAAGAAAAACTAAAGATGCATTTAGTTCATCATCCTGCCTGCAAAATTCTAAACACGCCCGGACTGGCTGACTTAATGATGGCGGGAAAGTTTCCTCAATGCTCTTGCGACTACGAGTCTGTCGCCAATCGGATTGTGGAGGCGGTGAAGCTTCAAGGCCGCTTCGAATGGTGTAGTGTCGGTAATCACAATTTGGGAGGTTGGGAAATTCAATACCGACTCGATGATGGGCGCCATTATGTTTACGACGAGACTGGAGCATTTGTTTGGAGTGGTGAACCAAAGTTCAACGCTTGGCGGTGCGGCCAAATGGATCGCGAGTTAAAGTCTCTTCGCGCCGAACTCGAACAGGCCAAAACAGAGAATCAAAAGCTCAGGCAAATCGTTTCCGATAGCGTTCAAGCTCTCGAATCTGGCGCGGTATCGCCGACAGCCTCTCTCGAATTCATGGCCGAGGTGCCAAAAGAAATCAGACTCGTCGTGCAATCTTATCGCGCCAAGATTGAGGGGTTGGAGAAGTTTGCAGAACACGACGATGAATGCCCTGCGAAATGTCTGATGTCAAGAAACGATCCTCTTTGTAGATGTGGGCTCTCTGCGCTTTTGGAGGGGAGGCACACCGTAGTTCAAGGCCCTTTGGCTTCCGTATCAAAATAAGTGCGAGAAGGTATTCTTAAAACTGATTACCCTGATGAACGTCCGTTGATGTACGGACTCCAAACTGCTAGCGTTTTGGTGAACCCGCTAAAGGAACGGAAATGAAAGCTATGCAGTGCTTGTACTTCGGTCTCAGTCGCAAAGGTGACGTGGTTATTCCAGCGAAACTTTACAAGACCCAGGAGGAATTGGATCGGGCCATTGAGGATATAAAAAGGCAGTGCGGCGCCGCACGGATCAAAATCAACTCTCGTGATTCTTCGGAATTCCGCGTTTCCCGCCTGAAAGCTTCGATCGTCCAGGAATCGCGTATTTAGGCGGCGGCTCGTTCAGCACTGACGCGCGGGCGGCGGTGGCGCGCTCAAGTGTAGGCAGGAACCCCATGACACAATCTTCGCCGACGGAGGCTTCAGAGCGATTCTCGGCCTGCGCAATTGCTTTGATGCGCTTCATTGCTTCTTCGTCGAGTCGAATCGAAAACGGAACCCTCATTCGGCGCGTACGAATATGAAGCAATGGTGGCATTGTCAAACGATTTAACTATTCCCATATTTTTACATTGACTCAATACAAACAATGCGTATCAATACGGAGCAGAACGCAATGGAAACAACGAACCTAAATTGAGCATTATGAAAGCCACCACACCGACACCGGGGAAGAGAACGCGACATATCGAATTCGAAATAGACGCCAATTTGCTGCCTAACGATCAGGCTGTTTTAATCGTGCTTAACGGAAAGGTTGTCGCGCACATTGCGCCGGCGGATGACGACCCGGCTTCGATTTGCGTTCACAGTCCGAATTTTGACGGGACGCGCGCTGACCCGTTTTCAAAATCCGTGACGTTTGATCACGGCGGGAATGGGATGCCGCCGCATATCATGATCAAGTTTGCGGAGAGGGAGTGAAATTCCTATTGACATTTTTACGAACGGTTCCCTTTGGTTCGAAAAGCATTTCGGTCGGCCATCCGTTTGATATTCTGGAGTGAATTCTGCTCCACGGTGTTTGTTTAATTTCGCACCAATCAGTCAGAGTTTTGGTTTCTCCATTGAGGGTAATCCAGATTGTGTCTCGACGGTTTTTCGCTTGGTTTGTCCGAGGAATCCAGAGGCAGTTTCCTGGCTCGTAATTTCCATTCACATTCTTCCGCTCTATTGAGTAACCGAGCGGACACTCACCCATGTCCTCCAAAAAGTTTAAAAACCCGCCCTTTCCCAACCATCGTTCACAAATCTTGATTCCTCTGCCGCCATAGTCTGGATATGCCTTTTCATTAGGGTTTAAGCATCGGCTTTTCATGCCTGCGAAAATCCGGTAGGTTTTTCCGCGGGATTTTCCATGAGTAAGGTGGCATTTCCCTTTCATGCTGACCTTATGGCACCCGCACGACTTCGTGTGTCCGCGCACGACGTTGCTCATAAAAACGTCGATCGGCACGCCGCACTCACACACGCACTGCGCTATAATTTTGTATCCATTATTTTCGGAACGCTTCCATCCAGTGATCGTCAATTTGTTGAACTTTTTGCCAACCGCCTCTTCCTTCGTCATAAACAGAAGCACCCGCGCCCCAAGAAAGTAGTCCCGACACATGGCGTGTCGCAGTCTTGGAGCGGGGTGAAAATTTGAGTTTTGTGTTCAAAGGCTGGACTAAAGCCTAGAACAATCATTCCGTAATTTACGGAAACCCGCAAGCGTTATCGTCCAGCGATGCGTAAATGCTGGATTGCCGGCTGATTGCTTTTTGCTCTTTCTGGAGTGTTTAGGTACTCGAGGATTTCGCTCCTTAGTCCGTAACGGAGGGCATCAAAACAGTGCTTAAGTGGATCTTTGGGATCAACGATCTTGTTTGTGCCGCGGCGAATCTCTTGAAGGGACCGTTTTACGTTTGGACAGTTGTTGCCGACGAACAGGCGTTTTTCGCGTAGAAGCATCCGAACCAACTTAACGTCATCCTCAACGGTGTGGTCTGCCTTGGAAACCCCGACAAGCTCTATTTGTCCTTCGGTGACTTTGAAAATCATGGCGGCATCTACGCTATCGTAAGCTGGATTGTACCGATCAGTTGATGACGTGTCGGACCAATGGCGCCAGAGAAATCCAGGGAAAGTCGGAAACCACTTCTTTTTGTAATGCTCGTTGATTTGGTCCATCCTCGCCAGTGCTTCGAGCGTGATGTCCTTCGTTGAAATTTCCGTTTTGATGTAAACGATTTCCTCCAGAACGCAGACGTAGGGAATGCCGTGGTCAACTACGATGTCCAGAATGACGATTGCGCTGTTTACTGACCCGAGGTCCCATCCACTGGCCAGTGTTTCCGTGCTCCGATCAACTGCGAGTTTTCCCGGAGGAAAATGAATCGGCGGAATGATCAAGTCAGAAAATAATTCCAGTCGGCGCCCACCCGATTTAGGCCACTTGCCTTCGACGTAGATTTCGTATTCCTCCGGTGGCGCCGATTCGTAACTGGCGATAAGGTCAACGCGCTCGCGATGTTCGAGTTTAACGTTGTCGTTCAGTTGGATTTCAATGAGGCCGAGACGTTTTTGGAATTCGCGCGCCTCTTCGACCGGGAGTTTGTTTTGCCGAGTTGGATAATCGGGGTCGGTTCGGTCGCGATAAAAAAGCTGCCAAGCCCAATGATCTTCGCCTTCAAGCGCCGGATTGGTGTCAGAAATCCAGAAGTGATCTTCGTATTTAACGCCGTGCGCGCGCAGGTTGAGTGTGGTGAAGTTGAAGATGTTTCGAGTTTTGAACGTGGAAAGCTCGATCACCCAAATGGCGGAGAAACGAAGCTGCTTTGTTTTGGCCGCAATTTCATTCTCGTTGTCGATCGAAAATAGTCGGCACTCCGATTCGCCGCCGAACCTGTTGCGGATTCTGAAAAAAGGTGTTCGAGATTTCGCATCGAGTTTAGTGCTGCCGACCGGGTTCCCTTCGTCATCCTTGGCGCCGCGCACAAACGTCGTGTATTCGAACACGGCGTCTGGATCATCACCAGGCTCGGTGCTGTTCCCGACGTTTTCGCGCCAGAGCGGGATGGCGTACTCGATCAGATCCGTCCAACTTCCTCCGTCTGTGGCCACTTTGTACGAGGTCGTGAACAACCCGACTTTTGCTCCATTCGTATTCCAAAGATGGGCGCAAATCTTGTGGCAGATGGCGATGGATTTGCCCGTTTTACGGCCTCCACTGACCAGTAAAAAGCGGTCCCGGTTGTAGAGAACTTCGAATTGCTTGTCGAACAACGGTGGGCGCCATGGCCCATCATCATCCTCTAGGGCATTTAAAACAGGGGACGTTTCTGAGTGTGGGGTTTGAATCGACATTTCCGTATTTGCTTGCATTTTACGGAAATTACGGGATTGCTCAAGGCAGAAGCGCCATGATCGATCTCAACATCCTCAAAGACTGCGGCATCTCGGCGGAGACGCTGAAGGATAAGTTCACGCTGAAGGCGCAGCAGGATGCCAAGGCGCGGTGGAGCGATCGACTGGAGTTTGGTGAAGCAGGGCAGAAGGAAAAGATAGGGCGCTTGTTGGCGCGGATTTGGGCGCGGATCGAGCAGGGCCGGAATTACGGGATCAAACATTATCGGATTTACGAGGCGATCGACGATTCATGGAATTCACCTTTGAACCAGGTCACGCCTTCGATGTTGTGGTCGCTGATCGACAAGGATGTGTCGCCGGATACCACGATAGAGAAGCTGAAGTCATGGGGGATTCGGGTGGAGGATTACGTTCACGAGACGCCGGATCCGAAAACGCCGGGGAAAACTCAGAAGCAGGTAGAAATTCCGGCCTTCATGCGGCCGCGGGTGAGTTTGGCGAAGAATTACACGGAAATCCGCTGGGCGACGTTGGTGAATGATCGGAAGGCGGTGCCGTTTTTCAAATACGAGCCGGCGATCGCCAACCAAGTGACGCAGATGCGGTGCGAAGTGATTACCGCGCGCGTCGAGGAGATGGCCAATCAATACAACTACCGCGAGTTGGATAAGCAGATGCGCCTGCGGTTGTTGAAATATGGCAGGCAATTCAGTTTTCCGCTGGAAGCATGGCATTGGGAATCGCAGTTGGTGGGGGCCGACAGCGGCTATGCCGGCGTGCCGAAGAAGGATGGGGAGGAACGGACAGAATACGCGTCGGCCGGTGAATCGGCGGATGAGAACGTGACGATCGATGGGACGTATTCGGGGAACGCGGTTGAGGCCATGACGGAAGAGGACGGCGCGCTGGGAACAGCGAGCCCCACCCCAAAGGCGAAGTATATCGAGGCGACGGTCAAGGAAGGCATCCGGTATCACCTGCCGCATCCAGCGCGGACGTATTGCGACCTGGCGCATTGGGCGGCGACGTTCAACTCCGACAGCGGCGCGCGATATGCGGGTTACTGGAAAGTGATGCGCTTCGGCGAACTGGCGGCGTGCCGGGATTATTGGAACATCGATCGCATCAAAATTTCGAATTCGGGCAGTTGGTACACGGCGGGAAAAGGAATTTTCGAGAACGTGTATCCGTGCGTGATGGAATTTCCGTCGGCGGTTGGACAGAGCGCCGGGGTTGGCGAACACGACGGTGAACGAGTAGTCGGCGACGGGTTCTACGCGAGCACGATGGAGGATAGCGGGATTCTGGTGAATCACTATTTCGAGAAGCTGAACCCAAAAGAGAACGGGCTGGGCGATTACGATTACGACGTGTGGTTCCGTTTCGTGGTGGCGGCCGATGGCACGGTGATTTACTGCGAGCCGCTGCCATACTGCCCGGTAGGGTATGTGGGATACGATGCGGATGAAGCGAATGTTTTCCAGTCGAGCATGATGCTGGAGATCATTCCGTGGGAAACGCATCTCAACAACCTGTTTTCCCAATACATCATCAGCGTGATCCAGAATTGCTACAACATCACGCAGGTCGATACTGATATTGTTCCGGAGGATGCGATCCAAGGGCTTGGGAAAATTCCAAGCCTGGCGAACCTCACGACGATCTTAAGATTTTCCGGTAACGAACTGGCCAAGCGTCAGAAAGAAGTCCGCGCGTTATACAGCGAGCGGTTGTCGCTGTTGAACACGCAGGAAATTGCGCAGGCGATCAAGACGTGTTTGGAACTAACAGAACGCCTACTGGTGATGAGCCCGCAGGAAATGGGACAGGCGGCGAGCCACGAGCAGACGCGCGAGGAGGTTCGAGTGGTTTCCGCGAATTCGAGTTCACGATTGGAATTCACGGGCAACGCGATGGAGCCGTGGACCGACAGAATCAAGCGCATCAACTACGAAGGGCTCATGGCTTATGGCGACGATGAATTTTACGCCCAGGTCCCGTGCTCGCCGGACCTTCAAGATAAAGAAACGCGCGAAGGTGTTCTTCAGGCCCTCGGGTTCACGTACGAAGGGATCGACGACGAAACGGGGCGGTTGACGGTCAAGGCCAGCTTGAAGGAATTGAAACGGATGGGCGGCGGGTCGAGCGAAAAGACGGCGATTCCGTATGACAAATTTGTGGCCAACCGGGATTCGCGCGATCGCATCAACGAACGCGAGAACGCGCAACAGCAGGTGGCATTTATCGATCGGGTGCTGGCCAACCCGATGCTGATGCAGGCGGTGGGGCCAGACCAGGGCATTGCGATGATGAATCGCGTGGCGCGCGGATTGGGATTTGATCGCGACTTCAAGCTGGTGAACAAGATGAACGATGCACAGATGTTGCAGCAGCACACCGAGCAAATCATGCAGGGCGTGCAGCAACGGCTTGAGCAAAACAACCAGCAGATGGCCGAGCAGATTAAGGGCATCGTGGATTTGGTCGGGAAGAAAAACGCCGAGCAGGATGCGCAGATCAAGGCGCTGGCTGGATCGCAGATGCGCGCCATTCGTGGATTGCCACCTGGAGCCGGCGGGATGAACGAAATGCCTGGGATGGAATCGCCGATGCAGTCGCCGATGGACCAGATGGTCGCCTAACGATTTTTAAAACACAAAAACCCCATGAACTATCACGCACAAAACCTATCGGACGGAAAACACTCAATCTTTTGGTGGGGCCGCGCATGGCTCGAACTCCTTTCTAGAAGATTTAGGACAGAATGGATTTTTGGGAGACGGGCTGGTGGGCCGTCTTTTAAAATCGAGTTCGGAGAAGGTGATTCCGATGCAGATTTAACGCTTCACTTTTCCGTCCCGTGGATTTTCTCACTGTGGCTCACGATCGAGAATGTCTGGAGAACGAAGCCGTTTTGGATTGGATTCTACATCTACGAAAAGGTTGCCTACTGCATTTCGATCGCTGCGTTCACGAACGAAAAACGGCACAATGATCCATGGTATCGAAAAACGATCTATCGCGATTTCCCCTGGGCGCTGACGTGGCACTCCACGGAAATTCTTTGTGAGTCCGCTGAGACAGGGTGGGCAGTCGTATATCGAGAGGATCGCAAAACACGAAAATGCCGAGACACATTTGAAGTCATGCGCGAGAAGGAGGCGGCTGAAATCAAAGTCAGCAGCAAGTGGCCTTATCGATACGTTTTGAAAAACGGGACAGTGCAAGATGTTGTCGCCACGATGCACGTCAACCGCATGGAGTGGCGTGCCCGTTGGTGGCCCATAATACCCATTAAAAAATCCCGCACGAGCATCAGCGTGGATTTCTCTGATGAAGTCGGAGAAGGAACCGGTTCATGGAAAGGCGGGACCATTGGATGTGGATACGACATGTTGCCCGGCGAAAAGGCTATCGAATGTCTCCGCCGAATGGAGCGCGAACGGAAATTTGATCGATAATCTCACAACTTCAACAAAACCCCATTATGCCTAAAACCAGCAAACCAGCCGGCGGAACTCCCGCTGAAACGCCAAGTTCAACCGCAACTCCACCTGCCGCGGAAACTCCGCCAGCGACCGAGACTCCGGCGGCCGAGCCAAAGCCGACGCCGACGCCGGAAGAACTCCAGAAGGCGGCGGATGAAATGGTCAATCTTCTGAGTCGCCCGGTGAATTCCTTCGTGAACGCGAGGATCAAGGAGGAACAGGCCAAGGCGGAGAAGATTTCAACCGCGGATGCGGATGAGAATCCGGAAAAGGATTTGAAGCAAGACGATGCTCCGGAAGGAGGTGAGAAACAGGAAGGAGCGGAAACACCGACGGAAGAAAAGCCTGCCGAACCGGCGCCTGAACCTGAATCTCCGCCGAGCGGAGAGCGATTTGTGCCTGGCGCGATGACGCCGGAGGAGATCAAGGCCACCGCGCGCGAGGCCGTGCGTGAAGAGATTGAAGCGCGCGAGCCGGAGCCCGCGGAGCCGCCGGCAGTTCCACGTGGAACGCCTGAAGATGAAGGTTTATCGGAGGCTGCCCAGGATCAATTGGTGGTCCTGAGGGAAATGGCCGCACTGAATCCGGCGCATAAGGATTTGCCGGAACGCCAGAAGAAATTTTGGAAGCAGGAGGAGAAGTATCGCGCGCAATGGGAACAGGCAAATCCCGGCGCGGCGTTCGATCCGAACTCTGGCGATCACGCGTCGTTCTACAAAAACGAACCGTTTGTCCCCATGCGCGATTTCAAGGCCGCAGAACGTTCGATCATTGCGCGCGAGGCTGAGGAGCGGGCGGTAAATCGTCTCCGGAAGGAGCAGGAGCCACGTTTGCGCGAGATCGAATTGAAGGAGCGCGAGCGCGAGGCGGCGCCGGAGATTGCGAATTCGGTGGCGGATACGGCCGAGGAGGTTTTTGCGTCCGTCCCGCAGTTCAAGGACCTGTTCAAACCAAAGGCGTTATCCAAGGCGGATATGGAAAAAGCCGAGCAGATCAATCCGATCCTGGCCGACGACGCACAGGCCGAGATGGAACGGGCGGTTGTGCTGGTTGGGGAACTTGAAAAACTGACGCGACTGCCTGGGCATTACCAAATCGATTACTCGAAGAAGCACAAGGCCAAGAACGGCCAGGTCATCGCGCCGCATGTCGAACTGGAACACGAAGCCGGCGAGGCTGAGGTGGAATTGCTCAAGAAAAGCGAGCGCAACGGCAAGAAGTTGATCTCCGTAGCCGAGCGCGATGCTCGAGTACAGCAGATCAACCGGATGCCGGCGGCGAGGATGAAACAGGCGGCGGAAGAGTTGTTTGCGCGCTACGATTGGCTGCAACCAAGCGACACACGAGCGCACATTATCGCGAAATCCAAGGCCAGATTGAGTCAAAAGGCCGAGCGCTTCGCAAAAATCACGCCGACAGCGGCTCAAAACTCAGCGCCCGACAACAAACCAGCGCCATCAACGCCGAAACCTGCGGCAACTCCAGCAAAACCAAGCGGAAAAGCCGGTTTGCCGAGGGGCACTTCAGGTGTTTCATCGTCCGACGTAGCGGACAATGCGCCGAAAACCAAGAGCGAAGTCGAAAAAACAGCAGATTTTCTGGTGAATCGCTACCGCCCGTAACAGGTTTAGGTCGAATAGTTTCCGTATTCCGTGAGTTACGGATGAAACATTTGACCTTAAACTTGTTATGGATACACCGGTAATTTCCGATCGCTTCACCGAGCAATGCGCGGTGGTTTACGCGAACAACAACGACACCTGCGGCGGGGCAACGCGGGAAAACATTGCGTATTTCACGCCCGACCTGATGCAGACGATGTTTGCGCCGGGTGGTTTGTGGGCGGAGATGGATGCGTGGTTCGAGACGGCCTTCGAAATGAAGGCGTGCGGCACGCGCACCTACTCGATGTATGACTGGATCATGGCCAACACGCGCCAAGGCGGCGCGCAACTCCTGCAAAAGATCAAGCAGGGCCCAGGCAAATCACTTTTGCAGCCGTTCATCCTCGCGCGCCAAAGCTCGATCATCAATGACGACTACTGGAACGTCTCGAACGGCTGGCAGCAGAACGCGTATTCCGCAGGATCGACCGGGCCGTTGACCTCCGACGATTTGGCGGAAGGCGAATCGACTGATCGCGTCGTCCGCGTGACATCTTCGAACGGCATTGAACTGGTGAGTAACTGGTTCAATCCCGGCATGCAGCAGTTCATCGTGACGAACGAAAGCGACACGGTGGGCATCGGCATGTGGCAGGTTTTGGCCAGCGCTGCGGCGACCAACGGCAGTTACGTCGATGTGTTGCTCCGCGACATGAACGGCGGCGCCACCCAATCCAACTACGATTCTTCGCCGACCTCCGGTTTGCTGGTGCGTTCGACGAATAACGTCAATGACTTCGAAAAATGGTGCCACAACGAGCCGAATTACGACGGCCGCAAGCTGGTGCCGATGTGGATCAAGACGTTCCGCCGTTCACGCTGCGTCGATTCCGAATACCTGAAGTTTTACGCGCGGCTCATGTCCGGCGCGAACAAGGCGTTCAAGGAATTCGGCGACCTTCCGCTGGCCGAGCGCAATGCCCAGGACGAACTGCATCACAAGAAAGCGTTCGTGAACAACTTCTTCTTCAGCGTGCCGTCGGATGCGAACCAGAACATCAACGACTGGCAGGAATTGGAAGAAATCCGGACGCCCAGCGGTTACTCGGTTGACCCCGGCACGGGCGGCAAGTTGATTGCGTTGCGAGCCGAAAACATCGGTGTGCTCGAACAACTCCGGCGCTGCAATCGCGTGCGCGATTTGCAGAACCAACCGCTGAACTTCTACGAGTTCCTGAACGAGAACTATCGCATCATGCGCAGTCGCGGGAACAACCCTAAGAAGGGCGGGGCGATGGAAATCGACTGGTACACCGATAGCACGACCGCGGCGAACATTCATCGTGGCGTCATCGCGTATTGGAAGAAGGAGACGCAGGAAACCCTGGCGCTGAACCACGAGATGACCAAGACGAACACGTTCGGGATGAAATATCGCTCCTACAGCGACTTCGTTTTCCCGACGGGCTTGACCATCAACATCATCGTGAACGACGCGTTCGACGATTGGGTTAATGCCGGCGGTCCCCGCATTTTGACGGCGTTGGATCTCGGCGCCAACGGGACGGTTTACTGGCTGCAAGTGGCGTCCAACCGCAAGCAGTACACGACCGGAGAAGTCGATAACCTGGCGAAGATCGATCGCGAATGGGCGTGTGTGATGGAAAGCGTCAGCGAAGAGCGGACGTTGCATTCCGACACTGGCGCTGTGGTTGTCGAATGCCCGCAGGATCAACTTTGGATTTGGGGCATCGCAAACGAAACGCCGGATGTGACCGGTGTGAACACCGAGAACGAAACGCCGTACTACCACGACTTGATCTAAGTCGGAACGAATCTTTACCGGGACTGCTTCTCACAGGCGGCAGTCCTCGGTTTAAGAAAATGATCCGGCTTGGGTTCATTGGGGTTCCTGAGCCGGATTCTCTTAAAAACCCCAGCGCATAACCCCATGAGATATTTCAAAAAAATCCTTCCGAAAAACCCGGTGGAAGTGAACGGGAAGATGTTCACGTTTCCGGCGACGGCGGCAGGAGTCGGTTTGCTGGCGGTGAATCCCGCGACACGTCCGGATTTGATTCGCGGCTTTGAGATGTTGATCGCCAAGCAGCGTGGCGGGATTTCCGAGATCACGCAGGCTGAATACGAAGGCGAAAAAAAAAAGACACCGAGCCCGAAACCAAAGTCGGGGCAGGACTCGCTCACAGCCAGCCAGTTCAACCAAATCCGCCTCGCCGCCGACCGCGTAAATGCGGCGCGTGCGGACACTGAGCGGGAGCGGGCAAAGCGGCAATTGACGCCGACGATCAACCGAAGCTTCAAGCGGCCGGGGATGAAATTCGCAGGGGCGACGGCCAATCCTGAACCGGGCCAGACGCAGCCGGGGCAATGGCGACCGGGGATTTCCGATCGGTAATCGCGAATGCAAACCTACCAACAATTCACGACGAAGCTGCGGGGCAGAATCTGGCCTGGGCGTGAGCCTGCGAATTTGGTGGCGCCGCATGACGCGATGTTTCAGACGGCGATGCTCGAACTCCAGAAGTGGGTGCCGTGCCTGAAGGAATACAACATTTCAACTTACGAAAGCGCGGACCGTGAATGGGATGGGGCCAAGACGCGCGTGCAGATGCCGAATGGGCAGATTCGTCGGGTTTACACCGTGGCCGGCGGAACTGATCGCTGGCGGGATCGCGTTTTTTATCGGTCGTCGAATGTCCGGGAGATGGAGTGCTGGGCGCGCAATTTGATGGACGCCGAGACGCCGCCATTGCCGGATTTGGGTTACGGCGTGCGGGCGGAGAGCGAATCCAGCGATTGGGAACATGGCCGGGCGCGTCAGGGGATTTGGGCGCATTACCGCGGGAAGCTTTACATGGCGCCGTGGTTGCAGACCTACGAATTGCTGGTCGTTGAATGGGACGGCGAGAAGCAAGAATGGCAGGCCGGCGATGGGGTTGATCCGCGCATTTGGCGACACGATGCCGAGATGGCGGTGGAACTTTACGTCAAATGGCGGCACGAACAGAGTTACGGCGACATTGGTATTTCTCGGGAAATCAAAGCGACGTTCGACCGTGTGCTGGCAGATTTGATGCACTGGTGCCGGGAGAATACGCGCCAGCGGCAGGATGAAATTTGCGCGTCGGAAGGTGGGACGATCGATCCGCGTCCGGCGGGCACAGATGATTTGTCGGAGGACGATGAGGATCCGACAGAGAATACGACGGATGAGGATGAAGTGCTGTTCAACGCGGTCGGCGATTTAGGCGACGACACAGAAGCGGCGGCGGCGGTGGCTGAAGCCGTCATTGCCGATAATCCCGAAGTTTTCATTGCGCTCGGGGACCTGACTTACAACGACGATTTCGAGGCAGACTTCGGCGTCAAATACAGCGCGCTCATGACCGGTAATAAACTGATTCCAGTGCCGGGAAATCACGACGTTATCGATGGGAGCCTCAATACGTTCTCAGAATACTTTGCGGATTTCGTGGGGAACAATGGCCGGAATTACGAAGCGACGATCGGGCCTTGCCACATCCTTGTTTACAACACGGAGGACACGGACGGCATCGATCCTGATTCAGCCCAGGCGGAATGGTTGCGGGCGAAACTGCTGCTTTCGACAGCGCGCTGGAAAATTGTGGTGATGCACAAGGCGCCGTATTCGTCGGACTCGACGCACGGTTCGAACGCTGATTTGCAATTCCCGTGGGAGGATTGGGGGGCAGTGCCAGATGTCATCATAGCGGCTCACGCGCACGATTACGAACGGTTGGAGGTTGGTGGCGTTCCGTATTTCGTCGTCGGGACCGGCGGACATTCGCTTCGAGATTTCGGATCGGCGGTAGATGGCAGTCAGTTCCGGGACAACACGCACTACGGTCGGCTCATTGGGGAAGTGAATTGCGATCGCATGATTTTGAGTTTCAAGAGCGTGGACAATGAAGTCCTAGACTCACTGACGATCACGAAGGAATGAGATTTTTAACAATTTTAAGGAACCTATTTATGAAAACAGAAGTGAGAGGTCCAGGGCTTGATAAAAACGCAACGAACTCGCGAATTTATTTGAAGCGGGAGGCGCAAGAAATCGCGAGCGCCACACAAGTGGATGTCCTCGGCGCAGCGCTGGAGGCTGGTGGCGATTATCTCATTGAGGCGTTGATCACGTTCACAGTGGAAACCAACGGGGCCGCGTTTTCGCTGGATGTGTCGGCGGACGACATCTCGGTGGATATGTGGGCCGTGGACGCAAATGGGTTGACCAGTCGCCTGGTCGCAAATTCTTTAGCCGAGGAGATCGCGGTCGGAGGCGATTTGGCTGCGGAAGGGTGTTTGCATTTAAACGGGGTCGTTTTAGGCGCGGCGGGTGGGAATTTCAAAATCAAGTCAGGACAGCACACATCGGCTCCAGAGGCGCCGTTGGCGATCGGGGCTGGAAGTTACCTGCGCGTCACGAAACTCAATTAAGGAAAGGAAACACCATGGCACTACTTGCTCCATACGTTCCGACTGAAATCGTGCATCCGGATGCTGATGGCGCTTTGCCGCCAAGTAGCAGCGACGGAGCCGCTGGACTTATCGGGAATGGTCCGCCGGATGGGAACACTGCCAGCGATGGAACGACTGCGGAAGATGCGGTCGAAGGGACGACGTGGCTGGATGATGACACGGACGTTCTTTACGTGAAAAAGGCGGACGGGACCTGGACGACGGGAACGAGCGTTTAAATTTATGAGACTGATTCAAAAACTTATTTTGTGCCTGGCTATTGCTGTTCCTGTGCTCGGGGACGGGCCAAAGATTGCAGGCCGAGAATTTACTGAGTGGTTGAACGACTTTTTGGACACAAGTTCGTTGCTCCCTAAAAACGAAGGAATCGCAACCAGCTTGACAGTGGTCGGGTCAATTACCAATTTCGCGAAAGCTGAGATTACAACCACTACTCTATCGGGTTCGTCGATCACGCTCGATTGGACTGCTGGCGGAGAATACCGGCACACAATGGCCGCGGACACAACGTTGTCGTTCGCAAACTCCACCGGAACAAACCGAACAATCGTTTTAAACGCCTACCCTGACGGCACACATAGCTACACTTGGCCTTCAGGGGTGATTCCACTGACGCTTACAAATCAACCTTTGTCGCAAGGTTTAACCAAAATCTATTTCGACAGGATAGATGGGACAAATTATTTGAGCGTCTCCCCGGAGCCACGCAAGGACAGGATGCTATTCACTGGACTTCAATTCAGTGACGGGATCGGTGCGGTCCCAAACACAAACGATTACACAGCCGTCACATTCATGCACTACAAGTTCAGTGGCACTGCGGCGACGAATGCGAATTACGGCGTTTATCCAATTGTTCCGGTCCCAGACAATTTGAACACCAACGTCGCTCTGCGCGCGCGCTTGACGGTTCGGTTGAGCGGAACTGACACTGACCCATCTACTTGGAACTTAGGCGTTCAAAACGTATCAAATTCAGCGAGCGGGTCATTTGGAGGCGCCGGAAATTGGGTGTCAATCACCATGTCTGGAGATGCTTCTGGAGCCGCGAACGATCTTGAACGAAGTAGCTGGGTGACCCTTACCGGATGGGCGGGCGCGTTGACTGCTGGGCAATCGATGTTCGTTGTCCTTAACCGGAATGGGGCAAGCGACACTTCGAATGTTGGCGTCTGGGATGTAAACCTCGAACTGGAGTACGGCATCCAATGAAAAAGCTTTTCCTTATATTTTTGCTGGTTTTGATACCGACAGTGATACACGGCTCCACCCGCGTGATTCCGTGGCCCAATCTGCCTATAGGGTCGCCTTTGTTGCTCGATAAGGTCGATTCCGCTAACCTCTACTCTGCTTACTCAGTTTCGAGAAAACTTCGGAACGGTTATTCTGGGGCAGCATTTCAGGTTCGACGTGCTAGCGACAACACGACGACTAACATTGGTTTCATTGGAACTGCTGTCGATACGGCAGGGCTTCTCGCATTCTGTTCCGGAACGGACGGGTTTTTGCCCATCGTTTACAATCAAGGACCAGCTTCAAGTCGTGACATCGCATCCGCCTCCGGAAACCAACCAAAGATCGTAACCGCTGGCGTTCTTGAAACTGGCAACAACTCGCGGCCTTGCATGGTCTTTGATGGGTCGGATGATTTTTTGAACCTCACAGCGACGATCGCTCTTCCAGTCAGCTTTTATATCGTGGTGGCAAACACATCGACTGTGAACATTGACACGATTATTTACGGAGGTTCAACGACACGCGCCAGCCTGAAACAGCGCACCGGGCCGCTGTTCGGATTGAATTCTGGAACAGATCAAACCTACTCATCGTACGTAAACGGGAATTGGTATCTTGTCCGGGCGACATTCCAGTCCGGAAACGAAGCGTTTCGGCTTAACGCAAACTCCGAGGACGCAACCAAGGATGCAGGATCGAACTCCGTAACTTCGCTGGGATTTGGGGCAGCGACCGCCACTGGCCAGTTTAAGAGCAGCGAATTGATTTACTTTAACCAAGGAACCCACGCCGATGAAGCTACTATTTTGGCAGATATTAACGCTCACTACGCTCTCTATTAAAGTTGCGGCCGGGACGTATTACATAGATTGGGACGGCGGTTCGGATGCGAACAACGGAATAAGCACCGGTACGGCTTGGAAGCGTTCCCCTGGAATGGTTGGGTTCGCTGGCTCGTATTCGCACGCGGCGGGGGACCACTTTATTTTTAAAGGCGGCGTCACTTGGCCAAGGACGGTGCTTCCACTGACAATCGCTAACTCTGGAAACTCTTCTACGCCGGATGTTTATCGTTCGACAAACACATGGTATAGCGGAGGAAGTTTCGCCATCCCATGTTTTGACGGAGAGCACATTCAGCTTGTTGGGTCGATTTCGTCACCGATTTACGTCACGGGCGATTACATCACAATTTCAGGAATTGAGATCAAGCGACAACTGGTTCCGAACTCAGCCGGTTTCAACGCCTACGGGCATGGTGGAATTCGGGTTTCAGCGGCAGGGTCTTTTGTGACAGTAAGGGAATGCTGGATTCATGATTGGCTCCCTGCTGTTAGCGCAGCTACGCCGAACAATACCGACTCTGATTTCGGTGGCGTCGTTGGGTTAAGCGGCTCATCAAATATTGTCGTAATCACAAATGTGATCGGGCCGGGTCTGCCTCCAGTCGGTTTGACTGGAAACAGTGGATGCGGAGTCGGCGGAACAGTTCTCGTCGTTTCGAGCAATCGTATTTTTGGAGTGACGGAATGTATCAACGGGGGCGCGACAAACATTTCCTTCAACTACCTCAGCTATTGCACGAACTCGTACGATCCGCCCTACCATCCGAATGTGATTTACCACGGGCTCGCGAGCAACGGTAAGGCGTGGATATACGGGAACACGATCCACGGAATTGATACTGAATTTCAAACGATGTTATTGCACGTTGGCTACCTCGGAGCCACCAACACGGCCTACTACATCTCAGGGAATTTGATTTACGATGTGTCGTCTCCAATCGACGTTGACGAATCGGGGATCGTAATAGCTAACAGCGGAACAAAGGCTTACATTTACAATAATACCATTTCCAGAAGCATCACGGTTGCAGCGTTAAAACGCAACCAGACCTATCACATCAGCCTTTTGGAGTGTAAAAATAACCTCTGGATTTCCGACACGCCAACCGGGAACCCAATCGGAACAGCGGCCACTACTTCCGCCTATGCGCCAGTGGAATCTTTGGTTGACGACAACAATGTGTGGCTGACTTCCGCGCAGGCCGTAACGGCAGGCTACACGACCGTAAATCTTTTCCAGGGCACGTCCGCTACGGCTGGGCTCGGCGACAATTATTATTCATTGGTGTTCCCAAGATACGATGTGCTGGGTCGCGAAAGGCAATCTGTGGGGGATTGGGATATTGGAGCCTACGCTCTGGTCGGGCCAACGATTTCAACGATCCCAGACCAATCGATTTATAAAGACGAAGCAACCGCGGCAATCCCGTTTACGTTAAGCGACATCGACGATGCGGAGGCGGATTTAACTCTGAGCGTCGAGTCCAGTAACACAGCTTTGATACAAACGGGTGACATTTCTTTTGGTGGAAGCGGAGCAAGTCGGACGATAACCGTGACACCCGACGCAGGAGAAACAGGCTCATCGACGATAACCGTCACGGCTGAAGACCCTAACGGAAACACCGGATCTACTGAGTTTCTAATCGATGTCACCGAGCCGATCGTTATCCCTGCGCGCGTCGGAACTTTCGTCCGGCGCCGATAAGCACAACGCTAATCGCGAGCAAAGCAGCGCTGCTGTTCGTGTCTGGAACTTCGTTGGGCGTCGGCGTTGGGTCTGGTATCACTGGAAGGCCCGGAATCGTGGATGGAAGATTAACGTCAAATGTCGCGATGGTAAATGAGCCGAATATTTGAATCGAGTCGCCGGTCGTGGCTTGGTAGTAATCAAACTTCACGTCATGCGTTCCTGGCGTAAACGCTGATCCCAAGTCTGGAATTAGTCCGTAGATATCATACGGGGCCACCTCTGTGGCGTTTTGAGCCTCAAAAACAAGAGGTACAACAATCTTGTGGGCATAAACCAATCCATCGATGAATAGGAATGATCTGGTAATATCTGGTTCGAGATCAATAACCCCGACATGGAGATGGACCCCGGCGTTGTCCTGATCGACGGTGATATCCAAAGTTGCAATCGCCTTTGATGTTTGAGCCGAAAGCGCAAAAAGCGCGCAGAGTATTGTTAGGATTTTTTTCATAGACTTTGATTTGTCATACACCGGGCGGAAACGGAAAGCAATATAAAAATATAACAATAGTAAGGACGGTTAATGGTCGGGTGTTCAGGATAGGCGAGCCGAGTTTTTCTCATTGTTTTTCCGTAAAATCCGGGTTACTGAAGAATTCGTATGGCCCAATTTCCTTTGCCGCAGCCGATTAAGATCGTGGATTCTGGTCCGCCGCCGAATGCGAATTACGCGGCGTCGAACAAACAGTATAAGGGCCATGGCAGTCCGGAGGGTGTGGTGGCGGGGATTGTGGGGGATGAGTATCTGGATTTGGACACGGGCGCTAAATGGAGCAAGATGGGGCCTGATGAAGCTCCGCCGCGACAAACAAAAGACGGTTGGCAACCAGATGGGGTTGATTTGGCGGATATTCGAGATTTTGGGGTGGCTCCAGATTCGGAAGATGACCAAGGGGATTTGATCCAAACGGCTTTGGACGCCTCGGCGGAAGAGGGTTTCGTTCTGACTGTGCCGGATGGGATTTATCTGCACACGGCATTGACGGTTTCGGGGTTAATTCGAATCCGCGGCACTGGCAAAGGGAAGGCGATTTTCAAGGCGCGCGAAGCGTACGACAGCACGAATGGACTTTGGACGGTGCAAGCTGGCGCCGACGTTGTTTTCGAGGACGTAGGTTTGCATGGGAACGATCAAGTGAATCGCATCCTGCGCATCAACGCTGGCGCTGACGTGGAAGTCTTGCGGTCGAAGATTTCGAATGCCTACGGTTCTGTTTCGGTATCGGCTACAGTTTGTGGAATTTTCTGCGGTGGCGGTGGAACCTTACGTGTACTGGATTCGGTCGTTCAGGATTTGATTGCCGAACCTGATGGCGATAACACCGGGAACGTGCCTGGCACTGTTCGCGGTATTTCGATTGCCAAACAAGGGAGCGAGGATCCACCGACAGAAGTTTTGATTTCGCGATGCACGTTCAAGAATATTTTATCCGGCGACGGCGCTTCGGAGCGCAACGAGGATTCAGATGCCATCGCGTATCAGTCGTTTGGTCAGGACACGAAAGGCAACGTAAAGGTCATCGGTAATCATTTCCATAATATCGGCAAGCGGTGGATGAAGATTTTGAGTCCTGGTGTGATTTTCGCTGATAACGATGGGACGAATGAATCGACTTCAACGCGGCCGATGTATGCCATCGTGAGCGCAAATAGCTCCGATATTACTGTGGCGAGGAATCACGCTGTCGGCGGCGCTGTCGGGTTATTTTGCGACGTCGGAAATCCTGGGGCGTGGGCGTGCAATAATGTTCACGTCGTCAATAATTACTGCAAACAGAGCGAGTCTGATCCATACACTTCCGCGGAGGGATGCAGAACATTCGGTGGAACATCGGAGCTTTGCTCGGGTGTTAAAATCAGCGACAACGATTTCATCGGGTTTCTGATTGGTGTGCATGTGAACGACGGGTCGGTTGGTGTCGTTGTCACGGACAACTACATTGAGGCCACCGAGGCGTGCGTGCATGTCTCGTGGCGGTACAATTCCGAGAATTTGTTGAACTATCCAGACCCGGATATGGTTCTGGTGCATGGGAACGTTGGGATGGCGACGACGTACGGGTTGAGGTGGAAGGGCGCAACGCAGGCGGTGTCAGGTGATAATCTTTTTGAGGCCGGCGATGCGCTCATCGTTGAAGGCGATTATGCGACGACGTTTGTTACAGTTGAGAGGTTTAACCAGCAAATTCGTGGCGGAACGATCAAAGGGATTACGGCGCCTTTTTTGGTTGGATCGACCACAGCCACAACATACGGATCAGAGACACCTCAAGTTCAATCGATAGATACGGCCTCAAGCGGTGGGGTTGCCGGGCTCTCTGCTGAAACGCGCGATGGGACCAGAAATCGGCGAATCAGAATGACTGTCGTTGACGGCGCGAATCCATCAACTGACCAACGAGCAGGACTTGAGACTACGCAGTCCTCGGGTGGGACAGTGCCGTTTTTTATTAAGCTTGGTGGAACTGTTCGAAAGTGGATCGACTCGATTGGGCGCCATTTCTTCTCTGATCCAACAACAGATAGCCTTGCGGTCAGTATCTCTGAGGGAACAAGCAGTCCAGAAGGGGTGAGGGTGGCGAATCCTGGTTCCATTTACATTCAGCGAGATGGATCAACTGGACGAGTCTTTTGGAGGAAAGAATCCGGCACGAGCAATACTGGATGGAGCGTTTCGAGAAACAAGGAGGATTTTCTCGATTGGGGAGCAAGTGGCGCTGGAGTTGATGATGTTTCATCGGCGTTTACGTCAGCGGTGGCCGCACGATCTCACATTGTAATTGAAAGTGGAACGTATTCTTTTGCGGATGATTACACGATTGCCGCTGGGGTTGTGTTGATAATGCGACCAGGGGCAAAATTAAAGCCAGCGAGCGGGAAGAAGATCACGATCAACGGCGAAGTGCAGGCCGGGCGGCATGAGATTTTTGATTACAGCGCCGGCGGCAAAGTGGCTTTTGGGTCATTCGCTCGAATGACTTTTATTCTGCCGGAATGGTGGGGAGCGGTTGGTGATGCTTCGACTAATAACGACACAGCATTCGGAAGGATTTACGATGCAGCGTTGGGCGCCTCTGAAAACAAGCAGACGCTTTTATTGGCTTCGTCTTATTACAATTTCGTGGCCGGGTTCACGGTCAAATCGAAAACGGCGATTAAAGGACAAGGGCATCGTCAAACTCGTTTGCAGTTTGCGCCGACTTCGAGCGGTAGATTAATTACACTTCCGGAGGATGGGGACAACTTCACGATTGAAGGCGTCCAACTCAATTGCAATGCGTTCTCGGCTGGAGTCAGAACAACGGCCATCGGCGCCGCCGGAGACACTGACGAGATTAACACGCTTCTCGCTCGCGACGTGGTGATCTCAAATTTCAACCAATACGGTTTCAATTTCGGCTCCTGCATCTGGTCGCGATTTGAGGCTGTCGAATTTGATAGTGTTTCGAATCGTGTCGCTCTCGGGGGCACCGGAGATGGATCGGCTATCTGCATCAATTTCCGAAGCTTTTCAAACGCCATAGAGATTGGGAGCATGTGTCGCGCTGGGCAATGTGAACAATTTCTCAAGACGGTGGATGCAGCGTCTCTTTCGGTTGAAAATAATTCCTTCGAACAATCCGATGCGACAATCGATGCCGTCTTAAACAAGACGAGCTTCATTGACGTGGTTGGGAGCAACGTCCGCATCGAGAAGAATTACTTCGAGGGCATCCGGTCGGACAATCCCGGCGCCGTGATTAATATCACGTCAGCGGATTCTCCTGTCGTCTCAGAAAACCGATTGAATGGGCATCGCCCCGGAGGGAGTACGTCGGTTTCGGAGATTTTCGTAAGAATAAATGCTTCCGTAAATGGCGGCTGGGTTGCGTGCAATACGTTTCTCGGGGTGCCGGACTATTACATCCAAGTCAACGGATCGTCGCAGCCTGTATCGGCGCCGCAAAATACCTACCTCAACAACAGTGAGGTTCCCTACACGGCGTTCTCGCAAATCGAAGCAATGATGTCTCCATCTGTGACCGACCTAACGATGTCCACGGAGATTCGTTTTTGCCGCCCCCAGGTGACGAGAATCACCAGCGCCAATACCAACGTCGCGACGGTTCAGGTATGGGAAAAGTATCGGAGCGGTGGCTCCGGTTCCGCTAATGACGGCGTTCAGGTTGTTTCAAAACTGACGAACGATGCTGGAAACAATTCCCAAACTCAGGTTGGTACGATGGGCTGGATGTATGAGAATCCGGCTGACTCGACTGAGCAGGCGAAGTTTCGTGTTCAAGTTATGAACACTGGTCAACTCGCGACCGGTTTTGAGGCGTTGTCCAAAGGGGGATTCTATACGCAAGGCCCGCCAATCTCCGACATCGTGGTTTCCGCTGTCGATGTGGTCGGAACACAAAAGAATTGGAAGTGCATCCTTACAGCGACCGGGAAAAAATACTCCTGCCCCAATCCATCCGCTGGGACACCGGCGCTGCCGGAAGGTTGGAAATGTTTTGTGAAGTTGAACATCGGCGGAGTTGGAACAGGAACAGTTGATTTCGTGAACGCCACGGATCGCATCCGGCCATCTGGAGCTTCCTCCTACAGCTTGTCGGCCGATGGGAAATACGTCGAACTCGAGTACATCGGAAACAACGACTGGATCATCATTCGCGAAGGATAATATTCGCCCATGCGAAGGTCATATCGAATCCCGGAACCAGCCAACCCGCTTGATCCAGAGATCGCGCAAGCGATGGTCACGAGCCGCCTTCAGGTCCCGCCTGATGACGTTTTCGAGGCACAATTTAGCGAGGAGGACCTTGTAAAGTTCAAAGAAGCAGACCAGAAGCTACTAGGTCTTATGAGCATACAACGTCAGTGGATTGATTGGCTGATATCTGCGGTGCAGAAACAGGATGATTCTATTCGTCAGGTTGACGCCGAGGTGGCGCGTCGAAAAATTGACCTGGCAAAATTGAAAAGCGAAACAGAGGAACAAACAATCGTATGGCGCATTTTACGATGGATGATCCCACTGCTCGTGGGTGGCGCGCTAACTGCAATTGGCTCGCTTCTGATCAAGGGGGGTCTGTGAAGAAATTGCAAAAGCAATTGCAGGACGTGGTGGATCAGATCCGCAGCGAAGATCGCGACTCCAGTAAAGACGCGAAATACAACGCCGCGCTGTGCTCTGCAATTGACTCCATTCAAAAGCGGCCGCGGAAATCGCATGAAGTTTGATTCGCTACTTGCTCGCATCGATCGCCTGCCGCCTTGTTTGTGCCGGCTGCTGGCGCGTCGAAACGTCACCGGCGGGGGTTGGGCGCCGAAAAGCACGCGGGACATCGCCGCGGATGCCGGGCTGTCGAAATCAGCGGTGGCGGAATTAAGCCGACGCCGAACGTGGCGTGGAACTCCGATTGGAATGGCCGATGCGTTCGCGCGCGGGTGTGGCGTGAACCTGGCGGAGGTGGATGCAGTGATCAAGCGACTAAGGTATCATCGGACGCGCCTGCGGCATCTCAGTAAAGGCAATGGGCATCAGCGGCGGATGATTGCGGATTTGTTGAAGCAAGTGAAAAACCAAAACCCCATGGAAAGTTCGAGCACTCTCAATGGATGAAACAATTCACCTCTCCAAGAATGAATCGGAGACTCCGACGCCAACGCCGCCGGGAGTTCAGACAACAAAAACTGAGACGAAGATCGAGTCGGTGGAGACTGAGATCACGCCGGCCAACGGACGACGACATCGCCATCCTGGTGAACTGATGGGGATGAGCGGGCGGTTTTGGATCGCCTTCATTGGAATGCTCGGTGTCGTTTATATCGCTGGTGTGGTAGTTCACAAATCGAAGGACGAGATCGATCCTCAAGTGTCGGCGATGATTCTCGGCGGGTTCCTTACGCTGATCGGCAACGTCGCTTCCAACTATTTTGGACAAAACACCGGGCCGACGAAGCCTAAGACTTCATAGTCCAATCCACGATTGACGGTCCGATGGGTGAACGTTACCGTAATTACGGAATACGGATAAGTATGAAAAAATTCACCCAAATCATCGCCCTTGTAGCGCTCACCATCGGCATGCTCAGTCCCATCGGACCGGTGGCGTGTTCGAAAACAACACTGTCGGCTGACGGCGTTTACCAGGGAGACAAAACCCTTTACTCCGCCGAAAAAACGATTACCACGGCCTACAAATCCTTCGACGCGTTTTTGAAGTGGGAGGAAACCTATCGGGCGGCGCTGCCGGTGGATGTCAGCCGAGCGGCCGACACTGTTCGTTTGAACGCCAAGAAATGGATCGATAGCGCGAGCGCCATGCGTGACGCCTATGCTTCCAGCCCGACAAAGGAAAATCGGGACAAGCTGCAACTCACACTGTCGTTGATCGACACGGCGCTGGCTGAATCGTTGAAATACATGCAGGCCAACAAGTCGATTGCGCCGGCGCCGCCGAGCAATTTGCCAGTGAAGAAATAATCTCAAATCTCGAAAGGAACGATATGGATCCGATCACCGTTATAACCCTCGCCTCAGCAGCGATGGCGCTCGTAAAGCAGGCTATGCCGACAATTCGTGACGCCATCAACGGCGGGCAGTTATCGGCTGAAGATGAAGCCAAGGTGCGCGCCGAATACGAATCGCTCAGGAAACAACTCGGGGGCGAATTCACCGGCAGTCATTGGGAGTTAAGCGGGCGATAATTATGATCGCCGCAATAACTGGAGCATCGTTACTAACGGTCATCATCTGGTTGGTGGTGGCCGGTTTGATTTACTGGATTCTCGAATGGGGGCTCTCCAAGGTTGGACTTCCTGAGCCCTTTGCGAAGATCGCCAAAGTGATTCTCGTGCTGCTGGTCGTCCTGGTGGCGGTTAATGCGTTACTGATGCTGGTTGGGCGTCCGATAATCGTTTGGTAGTTCGAACGGAATACTGTTGGCTTCGCAGAGATTTTTGACGGCATCCTTTTCGGTGTGGCCCCACATGCAGCGTTCTGACTCTTCCATGATGCGGCAATAGCCGGCGATGATTTCAAATGGGTCATCGCTTTTGCAGTAGGAACGGTGGTCGGAATAACGTTCTTTGCCGTCGCCATCAAACGGCAGTAACATCGCCATCCATTTCGGAAACGCGCGCGTCGATTCTCCTGGGCAATTGTGCGTCCAGATGCCGTGCTTTTGCTTGAATACCTTGAGTTGAGATTTATCGCTTGGCCGCGGCGGATGATCTCGCGGCACTTCGAGGAGTAGGGGTTGGTTGCTCATTGTGATTTCCTTCGTTGAAATGGTCGCCGATTTTTTGGTTGATCACGCACCGGTATCCATTTGCAATTTGAAGGCTCGTAGTTGCCATTCACATCAACTCTTTCGATTGAATACCCAGGAGGACGCTCACCCATGTCCTGAAGGAAATTGTCGAAAGAATTTTTCCACCTATCACAGATAGCGATTCCGCGCCCGCCATAGTCTTTAAAAAATTCGTATTTGGGATTTAAGCACCGCGTTTTCATGTGACTCCAGCTAACATAGGCTGGAGATTGTTTGCTTCGACCGCGTTTGATTCTTGAGCAGCCGCACGATTTTCCGACCCCATTTTCAAGTTTTCTAAAAGACTTACTCACTTCTGCGCCGCAATCACATTTACAAATGCACGAGGGATAGCGTTGATTTATGGGAGATCGAAAAGATAAAATCGTCAAACGACCGTATCTTTTCCCGATGTAATCAGTGAATACAAACTTCGTCGTTTCGACTGGAATGTTTTTTGTCTTTTTTCGTCTCAGACACCCACAGGATTTAAAATGTCCAAAATTCAGGCGGTATCCTTTAAGTAACTTTTCTGATCCGCAGTCGCATCGACACATCCATATAGCGTCCCGTTTTTGATCTAAACCATGAAAGGAAACGACCAGTAACCTTGAGAAGCGCTTGCCTGTTAAATCCACAAAACGCGAGTGGGTTGGCTTTCTGGAATCAACGATTGTGATCATAAATTAATTCCCCCGCCGAGCCGACCAGGCTGGGACCGGGACGCATTTACAGTTGAGGTCTTGGAACCATGCGTTCCGCCAAACGTTTGGGAGGGAAAGTGTCATTGAAATCGTTTATCCAGCGCCGACAAACCGCATGTGCATTCGCCACCTTTGCGCCGCGGACAAAAAAGCGCATGTCTCGCGTGACTTCGAACCCACGCTTCAAACCGCTCCAGGCGTCGAACTTCGCGCTGGAGATTCGCTATGATCCGGTCAACGGTTTTGGGTTCGATGGACATGGTTAATCTCCGTACGGCGTGCGGGCGTTCGATTCGTATGGAACATTCGAAACTTTGCTGGCGCTCTCGTAGCGTGTGAACGATTTCAGGAACGTGAGATTCACGTCGCCGGTTGGACCATTGCGCTGTTTGGCGATCAAGAGGTTGATCGGCACGGCTTCGATCTCCTGCGGCTCATCGGCGGCATCTTCGTCCTCTTCGCGCTGCGCTTTGTAGAGCAAGCCGACGAGATCCGCATCCTGCTCGATGGCGCCGGACTCGCGAAGGTCTGAAAGGCGTGGCTTCCGGTTTTTGTCTTTTTCGAGTTCCCGGTTGAGTTGGGCGAGGACGATCACCGGCACGTCGAGTTCTTTAGCCAGCGCCTTAATGCCGTTGGATATGATCGAGATTTCCTGCTGGCGATTGTCGAACTTTTTTCCCGTTCCTCCGTTCAAGAGTTGCAGGTAATCAATGACGAACAGTTTGATGCCATGCTGCTGATACATTCGCCGGGCCTTCGCGCGCAGTTGCATGATGGACAGGCCGGCGGTTTCATCGAGATAGATTGGGGCGTTTGCTATTTTTCCGGAGGCCCCGGTGAGTCTTGGAAAGTCGCGTTCAGCCAAAAATCCATCGCGGACGTTCCGAAGGTTGACTCTGGCGCGCGAACAGATCGTCCGAACGATCAGGGACTTGCTGGACATTTCGAGGCTGAAGATTCCAACAGGCTTTTTTTCTTCGATGGCCACGTGTTCGGCGATGTTCATGGCCAGGGCGGTCTTGCCCATCGACGGCCTACCAGCGATGACGATCATCTCTCCGCCCTTCAAGCCGCCGGTCATTTTATCGAAGTCTGGAAATCCAGTTCCGACTCCCATCAGCGCGCCGGCATTTTGGTGATATTGCTCAATCTCGTTGATAGCCTCGTGCGTTATAGCCTTGATCGATTTATCCACTGAAACGATGCGGTCCTGGCTGATCTCCAGAATATTCCGCTCTACTTCGTCCAAGAGAGCTTCCACGTCGCCTTGGTGCTCGTAAACCTGCCCCACGGCTTGCGTGCAGGTCTGGATGACCTTCCGAAGCAGGAACTTCTCGCGCAGGATGTCGGCGTAGTACTCGAGGTTGGCAGCCGACGGGACGCAGTTCATCAGCCCGGCGATGTAAGGCATGCCGCCTAAGGCTTCCAGTTGGTTGCGATCCTTCAGGTATTGACCGACGCCGATGGGGTCGATCAACTCGCCTTTATCCTGCATCTCTGCCAGCACGTCGAAAAGCGCCTGGTGGCGCATGTCGTAAAACATCTCGCTGCCGCGGCGCAGTTTGTCGATCGCCAGCGGCATGCAGGTCTTAGGTTCGAGCAGAATGGACCCAAGGACGCCCTGCTCGGCTTCGATGCTGTGCGGTGGCAATCTGTCCGCAACCTGAGGCATTGGTAGCGGGGATGAATCGCGGCGGCGCCGGCGGGGTTGCTCAAGCATTTGGTCGGGGTCCATCATTGGATTTCCATTTGTCAGAGAGTTGAGTGTTGAGGTTTTTGATGTCTCTTTTTAAAGCTGCCCACTCTTCGCGCTTTTCCCGGTTGTGCCAGTCCCGGCCGGTTGGAGACTCGGATGAATGGCGATTTTCGAGTTCTTTAACCCTTTTCTCCTTCGCCTCGATGATCTTTGAGATGTCGAAGGTTGACATGGGTTTCGATCCATTCGACTCAGGCCACGCCTTGCCGGGATTGCGGTCCTCCCACTGGCATTTCTTCGACCAGGCCCCACTGGCGTAGTTGTGCCATTTACCGACAGGTTGGCCTTGCCGATCGCGATAATTCCGCCCGACGGTCTCGTTCCAAAGGCTGTCCAAAAACTCAACGGTTGCCACCCTTGCCGGCTTTCCGACCGTGCAGTAAACAATTGCAGTAAGCGGGTTTTTAGCTTGCTCCAACGTCGGAAACCCAGGCGGAGGCTCAACATCGAAATCCCTACCCCCTGCACCCCCACCCTTCAAAGAAACTCCATCTCCATTACCAGAAGGTGGAGAGAGCGTTACAGGGTGCGTTACAGCATTGTTTAAACGCGCTTTTTGAACACGTAAACGAGTCTGGTTACGCTTCTTCCACTCGTTACGCATCCGGCGATTTATTAGCGTTACAACACCATCACGCTCCGTTACATCCGCTGCTCCGGTCTGGTCGAGTTCAGTGATGGCAAGGCTCAGTTCTTCCAATGTGCAACGTCCGGTCCGAGCCAAAACGGGTCGGGAGCCGGAGATTAAACCACATCGGTCGTCAAGGTGCATCGCGAACACAAACTCCAGCCAGATCGATCGAGTAGCGTGACAACAGCGCGAGAGCTTCTCATCGCCAAGATGATCTTTCGGGAAGAATTGGAGGTAGGGAAATTTCAAGCGTACTTGCGGTGCATCTTCCCGTGGCATTGACTGCAAAGCCAAATTACATAAAGTGGTTTTGTGTAATCCGGGTGGTGCATTTGAAGAGGATTGGAAGAGGAGCATTTTTCGCAATTTGAAAGGATTGGAATAATCCCTGACTTCGCCGCTTTGCGGGCTAGGCTGCGAGCTTTGAATTTGTGCTTATTGTGTAAATAGTAATTTCTGGAGTATTCCTTCCTCTGTAAATGACCGACTTTTGATTTTAAATGATCTGGAACACGGTTATCCATCCCCCTACATGAAAGCCCGCAATATTTTCTTCTGAGTAAAGCAGATGGGGACTCGATTGAACCATCTGAATTAGTTTTTCGAACAAGCAAAGAACCACAAAAAAGACAATGTTTTACGGGAGTAGGTTTTAATCGACAACTAACTCGACCATCACGCGGTTCTGGCGCGTTCATTTTCCTCCAAAGTTTAGAATCTTTCTTACTGCATTCCTTGCACTTATTAAGGTGACCGTCTCTCATTAGAGGGTGAGGGTAAAATTCGTCGAGCGATTTTTCGGCACCACATTTGAAGCATATTTTCATTTCAATGAAACAAATCGCCCTTCAAAGCGCCGAACCTCACGCGGGCTGACAACCGGCCTGACGGCCTGAAATTTACCCAATTCGGCGCCTTGAAAGGCGGCTTTGCTATCCGGTGTCATTTATCATGGCAGCGTGAGATGCCGACCCCACGGTGAGAGTTTATTGTTTTTTACGCAAGGTTTTTCCGTCAAATTCGGTTTACGGAAACTTCTGGTCATGGGTTTTGGGGTTGGGTGCCTGAAAGAATTCTGAATGCAGTTGCAGCCACGATTGGAACTTGTCCATTTCCTGATGCCGTAAGGCGGTCCAGTCGATTGGCCACCCCATCAACCATTCGCTCAACTGTGGGTTCTGCTTTCGACCCACATACGTTCCACGGCGTAAGGCTTTCTTCCTGGCGTTGGAACCGCCGCAATTGTCCCGGTCGCTCGCCCGCGGGGTAGGCCAAGACGAACAATCGTCGTCGCACATGTGGAGCACCAACGGAACATGCTGAAAACACTCCCCATCGCGCATCCATCCCCATTCCGGCAATGTCAGCAAGGACTCGGTTGAGTCCTCGAATAGCAAGGTCTGACGAGTTTTCAATGAACGCGAATCGTGGTCGAACTTCGCGAATGATCCGCGCGAACTCTCCCCACAATCCTGAACGTTCACCTTCGATTCCGACACGGCATCCAGCCGGGCTGATATCCTGGCATGGAAATCCGCCGCAAACGATATCAACGCCGCGCCATGGCTTTCCGTCAAAGGTTCGAACGTCGTCCCAAATCGGGAACCATGGCAGGATTCCGTCTCGCTGGCGTTGGAGGAGGATTTGGCGGCAGTAAGGTTCAATTTCGACCGCACAAACAGTTCGATGCCCGAGAAGCATTCCGCCGAGGATTCCACCGCCGCATCCTGCAAATAGGTGTAACTCATTCACCCCGCTCCTCCCTGACGCACTGTTCGTAGGCGGCGCCGAAGATTTGGGCGGATTCAACGCCGTTGGTTTCATTGTCGAGATTGGTGATCGTTATCACGGCGCCTTCCTGGCCTTCTGGCACGTCGATGATTTCAAAACTCCCCCTTTTGATGTGCTTCGAGGAATCGTTTGCGGGCAGCAATGAGGCAATCCAAGATTGTGGTGTATCCGTTATCCCCATCGCTACGGCCGTCCGATACGCGGAGTGCAACTGCGACTCCAAAGATCGAATTGCCGCGTTTAGCCACGCCTTTGTGTCGTCGTTTTGGAGGATGTATCGCTGGCCGTTTTTCCTCATGCCGATCTTCTTGTCGTTTTTCTTCGACGGGACTCGGCCCAGGTTGCGGATGTGAAGAACCAGCGGCTCCGAGGTTTCGCTGGATAAACGACTCACTGGCGTTTGGGAATTTGGCGAGGATGGATTCACGAGTCATCGGTGTAAAAATTTCAATAGGACGAACCAAGCGAAAGCCACGACCGGTAGTGCAAGGATCACCAGGCAGAGAATCGCGAGAATGTTTTTGATGGTGTTCATGGCTTAAAATGGAACGTCATCTTCGGCGTCAGGTGGTGTGTCATCCGACGGCGGTGGTGGAGTTGGTCGCGCGGGAGTTGATCTACCTGTCGGCACGCCGGCAGTCGGTGGTCGCGGCGAACTTGGCCGTTCCGAAGAGGCGGATTGTCGATCGAGAAACTGAATCGAGTCGCCAACGCATTTCAGTTTCGTGTAGGTCTTTCCGTTGGACTCCCACGAATCGAGTTTCAGTCGAGCATCCACGTCAACGAGCGAACCGGCTCGGCAGTATTGCGAAATGGCTTCCGCGGTTTTTCCGAAGAAATCGACTTCGACAATGGCGATCTCTTCTTTGTCCTGGCCTTTGTAATTGTAGGAGCGCTGAGTCTCGATCGAGATCGTCGTCAGCGTCGTCTGGCCGACAGGTTTACTAACTGGCGCTTGCGTGAGGACACCAAGCAGGGAGACGCGATTTCGGGAGGGTTTCATTTATTCTTTTCGTTTCAACTGTGGTTCCGGTTTCTCGCCGACCTCGACGCACCCGTCTAAAATCTGATCCATCATTTCGTCCAGCGCCTTGCCGTAAAGCCCCGTCGCTTTCCAGATCAGCCCTTTGAGCCCACGCGCTTCCTCGCCGTGCTTCTTCGTTTCCTTCTTCGCCTCGCCCTTCGTGATGCCGCATTCCTGCTGGAAATCTTTGAGCGTCACGCCCAGAGCTTTCACGCGTTCAAATACCTCCGGCAATTCGACGATGGTTTCACGTGGTGTGCCGTCCTTCAGAAAATAACCAGGCACGTCCTCGTTGGCTTTTAGACGCCTTTTGGCTTCAGCGCGCAAATCGTTCACGATCGCTTCGATGCGTGGAATGAGCCCAAGATGGACTGAAAGTTCAGCGCCGGTTAGTGCTGGAATTGTTGACGTATCTGTTCTCGATACAGCCAAATTTAGATTCAAGCGTTCAGGACAACGGAGGCGCGCGCGGCAATACTTGCATTGGCGTTCACCGGGAACCCGCGGCGCATCCGGTATCTCGGCCGCAGCGATGATCTCCTGAATCTTCAGCAGCGCAGCGCCAGCGGTTTCCAGCGTGTAGGTCGCCGTCTCTTTGATGGCCCCGAAGCGCGGGATAATCGCGACCGTTACCTCAGCAACCCCGTATTTGTGAATCACGAGGATTGCCAACGTCGCCAACTGCGGATTCTCTGGCGCTGTCGTGACCGGCAGAAACCCGGATTTGAAATCGATGCACAGCGCTTTTCCGTCCTTCAAATAAACGCGGTCAGGCTGGCCGGAGAAGTCGTCGTTAAACCAGATTCGCTCTTCGGCGATGAAGTTGTTCGTATCAAACCCATGCCGCTCCACGAGTTGATGCGCCTTGCGGCTCATGTGCTCGTAGGTGGATTGTTCTTCGCTAGACAGTTCGAGTAGCGCCTCAGTGTCACCCGCCAAGGCCGCGTGGATTCGTATCCCAGATTCCTTCACGTCCTCGGCGGCGTCGAGTTCTGGAAGTCCCTCCTGAGCATTGCGCGATCCAGGGCAGAGATATGCCTGCTCCACGGCACTCGCGCTCATTTTTCCTTGACGTGGGTCGCTCATGTTATTTCGCCACCATCCCATCTTCAATGACTACGGAAACCTCTCCGCCGGTTGAAACGCGCTCCATCCATACCTGCGCGTCGTTCTTGGCTGCGATGTCGGCAACCATGGCCAAGCTTTCCTCGTCGAGAAGCGAGCCGTCCCGAATAAGGAGCACGCGCAATTTCGGATTCAATGCGAGCCCAATGGCGATCGATACTTTTGTCTGGTCAGCGGAACTTGCCTGAGAAAATGGAATGCCATTGAAAACAACGTTTCCGCTCGCGTCGAAACTGAGTCCGGGAATCGGATACTTCGCGTCGGATATCGCCTTCGTTTTTTCAGCTTCAATGGCTTCGAGGCGTGCGGTCAGATCGTCCGCCTTCTTTTGTTTTTCAGCGTGCTTCTGAGCGGTTGTGGCTCTCTCTTTATTCTTGCGGACCTTCTGGTTTGTTTCGGCAGCCGTGTTGGCTTTGGTTACGAACGGCGCGAGGTCGATATCCACCAAAGCAGCAACCTCTGCTTCCGTTACAGCGATTAATTTCTTTTGCTCGTCAATATCCTCGACTGCGACGGCCCGCTGGGTTTCCAGTTCTTTGATGGCCTGGACGAGTTCTTCGATTTGTGCGCGTTTGTCCGAAATTTGTGAGTCAAATGTTGCGAGTCCGCGTTCACTATTCGCAGCGTCGATTTTTGATTGTTCAAGGCGGGCTCGCCGTCGGGCGTTCAGCGCATTCTTCTCCGATGCTGCTTGCTGCTCCTTAAGGATATCAGCCGTAGAAACTTCCTCGTCAGGAACGCCGTCGAATTTCGGGTTCGCATCGAGGGCGATCTTGAGAGCTTTCGCTTCCCGATTTACTGCTGTTCGTTCGTCGTAAAGCGACTTGTATTCGGTATCCTGTTTCGAAAAGTCGAGGCCGACCAATCTGCGAAGCGTTTCCGCCTGGGTGTCAGCGCGGCGGGCGAATTCCAAAGGGTCGAAGCTGAGTGTTCCGACAAGCTTATCAAGAATAGACTGCGGGCTCGGAAACTTAGCTCCTTCCTTATTTGTGACGACGAGGTTGGTTCCGCCAGCAGCGGTGAACGTTCTCTTCACGATCAACTCGCCAAGGTCGATCACAACCTCCGCGTTCGGCTGACCGTCGCGCACGGGCTTCTGTGGAAGAGTTGAACCTCCGCCAAGCCCATACATTATCGAGTCGAGGACCGACGACTTCCCTTGGCCATTCCTTCCGCCAATGACGACGACGTTTCCATCCGGTGTGATTTCAACCGCAGAAAGACGTTTAACGTTCTGCGAGTGAAGCCTAATTATTTTGCTCATGATCTATGGGGTTGATTTTTGATTTTACGGTTGAACCGCTTTCAGAATTTCCTCCTTGGCACCGAGAATCACCTTGGCCTGCTGCATCGTCAGGTCGGTAACATCGGCGGCGCTTTCAGCCCACGTACCAAATTCGCGCGCAACGGCGGCTTGAATCTGCCCCCATCCGAGATTGTTTTGAACCAACCACTCCGAGAGGCGGGTTTTATCGTTCGCCAGCGCATTGGCCGGTGGGGTCGCGGGCTCGGCCTTCTTTTCCGTTTTGGCTGCGGGTTCTTTCGGTGGTTCCGCCGCAGGTTTCGTTTCAGCCGGCGGTGGAGTTTCGGTCTTGGACTTGTCGGCGCCGAAGATTCCGGCCTTCGCTTCCTTTTGAGGCAACGGGAAGGCGGATTCGATAGTAGTTTGCCCATCCTTAATCGCAGACCGAAGTCCGGTGAGAGTTTCCAAATCTTCGAGGTCGATTTCCTCAATGCCCTTCCGATCAAGCGCGAACAAGATCCGATCCAACGTCACGCCCATTTTAGTGAAAACTTCGATGGCTTTGTCGCGGCGCTCGTTCAAGGTTTTGGCGTCACCGATAGCGACACGCTTCGCTGCCTCGTAAACCGGCTTCACAAGGACACCAGGCACTACTTTAAATATGGCATCGCGCAGGGCGATGGCAGAGCAGGCATTGGTCGCGAGATTGATGTCATCGGAATCGGGGCGTTCTTTGAACTTCTTTTTTGTGACAGTCCGGCGCTTCTCAATGCTGATCGCGGAATTCTTCTCAAGATCGTGGCATACCGCCTGGATGATTACGTGTGGGTCATCCGTGATGTTGGTTCCGACGATACGGCTGGCCGCGCGTAAATTGCCGTAGCACGACAAGGCTATTTCAGCGAGTCGGATAGAAGGACCTTTGATGAATTTCTTGGAGCCATCGTCGTTTTTCCCGCGAGGTAAACTGTAAAAGCACGCCTCCGCTGTTTCCACATCAAGGGTTGCCATTGTAAGCATCTCCTTTTTGACCTGGGCGATACTGCGAGGGTATTTGCGCGCAGTCGCAATCTGCACATCTATCTGTGCGCGCTCCATAGCCTCCACTGCTGATGGGGAAGCGGGCATAAGTTCGGCGTCAATTGTCTCGGGTTGATCATTCATATAGTTTCGATTTTGAAATTGATGCTGGTTCTACTCGTGTTTCAACCTCTCGGCTGTCCAAGCCCGACAGAACGTTGCGGTAATCGCTAACTTGGAAAATTGTCATCATTTCTTTGGATGCGCGCGGAAGTAACGTTCGTGGCCGGCTTCAATCAGTGTTCTTGGGTGAAAACGAAATTCATTTCCGAATTCGATGGCCGGAATTTTGTTCTTTCTCGCGAGGGTATTCAGCGTCTTAACACTGCACTGAAGCCATTCGGCAGCCTGTTTCGATGTCAGCGTGGCATCCAATTGCGCTTCCACTAGGCCGGCGCCTTTGAAAAGCGAGGCGAGTCGGGTCAGTAACTTCAACGCTTCGGCGGTCGAAATGGGATCGGCCGTCAAAGTCGTTTTCAGTTCTTCCGCGTGCATCGCCTCGCTCATAGGTCCCCACCTGTTTCGCTTTATCCTGCGACCAAAAACGGAGTGAGTTTAACTTCGTTGGCGATCGTGGCCCAAATGGAGCGACGAACATCTTCGAGCAGCGCCGTGCGGCGAATGATCTCGAAATTGAACGTCAACTTTCCTTCGACCAGATCGTAACGGAGCCGAATATCCACCAGGCGCGCAGGTTCGCCTTCGAGGATCGGAACTTGAATCTGGAACACTGACGGGATTTCAAGGTCGCCACGTTGACCGGCCTTGCCGACGGTCGTTTTCTCGTAGGCCAGTGAAACGTCGCCATTCTCCAGTCGAATGCCGCTCTTGAAGTTTGAGCTTTGTTCGGCGTGAAGCGTCCGCGCGATGTCCAGCATTTCGCCGCCGGATGGGGCCACGAAATCAGCCGTATTGTCCTCGACGAACTCCGCGAACTGCCGCTGATTCATGTTCTGCTTGTTTCGATCATCCCAGGTTTTCCAGCGGTCGGAATAGGTGACGATGAACTCGGCGCTGTGTTCAGCCCAACGCGGTTCGTCCGGCGTTGGGGCGTCAATCAACGCCAATGCGCTGCCGCCGCGGCGAACATGGATCTCCGTGCCAGCGCGCTTGAAGTGGTTCACGTATTCGATGAACGACGCCAAGGCGAGCAGCTTCATGGCGCGCTTGGTGCGCAGCGGATTCGGCAGGAACTTTTCCAGGTCCTCCACGCGGTTGTCGTGCTTAACGATGACGTACGGGTGGCGTTGAATTTCATCACTCGACTTCGCGCGCAGAACCAAATCTTCGAACTTCTCAACAAATGTTTCGTCCATAGTTCCTTTATTGGTTCACCGCGCGTTGCATCGGTTGTTCGTTCTGCGCTTCAGCGCCATCAACGACGGCGAACATTTCCGTCTGCTTTGGATCATCGCGCTGGAGCCCGCCATCCTCGGTGTCGAACATTGTCGTCGCCTTCGGATCGAGTTTGGGAACCTTCGGCTCACAAACAGCCGTGATTTCGATGGCGTCAGCGCTAGGCCGAAGCGTCATCTCAATTTTGAGTTTCCCTTTCTTGCCGGTTTTCCGAACTTGCTTCACAAGGTCGGCCAATGTCTGGCTCGCTTCCGCGACCAGCGCGCCACGCCGAAGTTCGCAAAGGGTTTTCGCGAACGAATTCGACGGAGCAATTTCCGCAGGTGGAGTTTTACTGTTTTTCATGTTTTCGAAAGTGACTACGGCTTACGGACCAAAAAGAAATGACTTGCGTAATATACGAAACGATGTATCGTAAATTACTTGGATGACGGTTTGCTCATCTCTTTGAGCATGTCCTTCTCATCCTTTGCGACTTGCGTGAGCACAGCACGATCACAATACGGCCCGATAGATTCGCCTTTGTGTGCGGCGACAACGGACGCGCGTCGGTGCGTTTCCAGCGCAAGGTTGACTGTGATGTTTGGGTTCTTTCGTTCCTCAGCAGGGGTGAGCTTTCGCATATCGTTAAACGGACTTTCCGTAATTTACGGATTTACGTCAACACCTTTTTGAAGAAAATTTTTTAAGCCTATGCCTGAAATCAATATAATCCTCAAACATGCCAGAAAATCGCGGGAATTAACGCTCGCACAGGTGTCGAAAGACACCGGAATACCACTCACGACACTGAACAGTTGGGAGCGCGGGGCGAATTTTCCGCGCGGGAAAAATCGGGAAATCATCGCGGAATACTATAAGATGCCGAAGGAATCGCTCGATTATTCGCTGGTGAACTCATCTGGTGGCCGAGAGTTCGATATTGGGCAAATCTCGCAGGCCATGGCTCAATCTGAATACGAGACAAGGCCAGTGATGCTTCATAAGTCTTACTGGAAAATGGCGGAAGATGTTCGAAAGAGCGCTGGCGACGTGGATTTCAATGAGATGTTCGCGCGGCTTCTGAAGGCTGAGAGCAAGTAAGTAGGCATTCGGCCACGCGTTGGATTTTCCAGCAGAAGAAAGTTTCGATTTTCTCTTGCTTCGGAGTTTCCGTAGTATACGATTTACGGAAATTTACGCATGGAGCCAATCAAGCCAATAGCACCGCCAGAAAGTAAAGACGGAAAGTTTCTGTGGAGATTTTGGTCGAAAGTCGAAAGGAAAGGTGAATGTTGGACCTGGATAAAGCCGGCGATTAACGGCTACGGATATTTTTGGTTTAAAGGGAAATGGATGCTGGCTCACAGGGTTTCGTATTTTCTAAAAACAGGAATTTTCTTAGACGGGCTCGTTCTTGATCACTTGTGCAGAAACAGAGCTTGCGTAAATCCAGACCATCTTGAGCCGGTAACTCAGAGGGAAAATGTACTTCGCGGAATTGGGCCGGTCGCTAAGAACAACGCTAAAACACACTGCAAGCGAGGACATCTACTCGAAGGGGAAAATCTCATCAGATGCTCTGCGTTGAAGGGGTGGAGGATTTGCAAGAAGTGCGTGGCGGAGAAGCAGTCAAAAAGATACTTCGAAAAAAAGAAACAAAAGAAACATGCCTGAAATACTTCAAGACGATCTCGAAACCGATTATCAAAAGTCGCTGGCCGTCATAGCGGCGGATAAGAAGGCGAGCGTCAAACATCTTCAGCAGCGGCTCAAGTTAAGTTACGGGCGAGCGGCGCAAATCATGGCCAAGCTGGAGCGGGATGGAATCCTGGCGCCACCGCAAAAAGGCCAGGCCCGTGAGATTTTGTTCGATAAAATCGATGCTTTACTGCTTTCGTCCGCGTCCCCATCCGAGGCTCCACGTGTTCTAGCCGACGATGGAAAAGTCAGCAATTCGACTCCACCTCAGGTTGATTCCCCTGAGGCACTGACAGGCGCGGACGCTTCTTTAGTGGGCGGGTGGCGGAATGGAGACGCAGCCCTAGAAAAGCGGGAGGGCACCCCTTCCGCAATCGCCGGAAACGAAACGGGTCGCTCCCAATGCGATACGGCGGTTGAAAAGGGGTCGCAATCAATTGCAGGTTCGAGTCCTGCCCTGTCCACCAATCCTATCAAGTTGTGCGTCATCGCATACCTGCCGAAGCCCAGCGAAAAATTCCATACGCTGGCGTTCCTCGAAAACCTGAAGCGCAATCCGCCGGCCCATGACCTCATCACGTTCAGCGATTGCCCGGATTTTGGTGAGTATGGGAAGCCGACGGTGCGACTGGATTTGGAAGGCAAAAAATCGATCGAGGAATACTTCCCTGACTTGAAGGAGAAGGTTCACGGATTCGCCAACATTGCTTTCTATCTGGCCTTTTGCATCGCATGGAAAAACGGCTTCTCCCATTTCTTGTATGCCGAGATGGATTGCAGGTTTAGGAACAGAGGCCCGGATGGTTCGGTCAAGTGGGACGAATTTCTCGTCGCTGAATTCCTCGACGCCCAGGACGAAAGGCCGGTCGAACTCGTCGTTGGCGGAACGATGATGGTGGATAATCCGTATCGATCTGACGCGGAGACAGCGCAACGAACGAAGGAGTTGCTGGCTAAGTGGAATCCGAATCTTACCAGCCGTGCTCCGAAGGAACGCAATAAGCCGATTGCCTGTCGAGCGCAACGAGGCGTCAAAGACAACACTTCGATGGTTGGCTGCAATGGCGCGGGAGCCGTTTACTCGGTTGCTGGACTTCGGGCGCTCTTTCCGGAAATCAAAAACTTTTCTGGCGCGACAGGGACCATAGCGACGTTCGCGAAAAACGGTTTGCCGTTCGATTGGGAAATCGCAAAACGACTTTGGTCAAGATACAAGTCCGCGGCCTTCGATTATGTCGCTCACCTGCCTTCAGAGTTCAGTTCGTTTGGTGACTCTGTTTCAACTGAGGACGAGCGGATGGACATGCTTAGAACGGCAAAGTGCGTTCTAGTTCATCCCGTTAAATCCCGCATTATTGAATAATGAGCAAAGGATACGTCAGCTACAGACCGGAAGGACGACTTGGCAACGCGCTCTACCAGGCAAGCGCTGCAATGGCGTATGCGTGGGACCACGGCATGGAGTTTTCGATGCCTACGACCAGCCGTGATCCTAAATGGTGTCCTACTTATCTGCCGCATTTGGCAAAGCCAGATTACGATCCGTCGCTGCCGGTGATCATGGTGGAGGAGCGCGGGTATCGGTTCCAAAAACTGCCGTGGGATGACCGCTGGAAAGATGGGCACAACATTGTGCTGAACGGATTTTTTCAAAGCCCGAAATACTGGCAGCATCATCGCGATCGGATTTTGGAGTCGTTTGGCTTCCAGTGGCGCAAAATGGAAATGTTTTGGTGTGCGGTGCATGTCCGTCGCGGCGATGCGCTTCGTTATCCAGAAAAACATTTGCTCCAAACGAAGGAATGGATCGAAGCGCAGATGCGAAAGTTTCCGCATTACAGCTTTCGATTTTTCTCAGACGACTACCCATGGTGCCGCGAGCAATTCGGGCATCGCATCGACTGCTACTTCGATGATTTTCCGAGGTGCATGGAAGTCGCCGACGACCGTCCCGAAGTTCAAGACCTCGTTGACGCAGCGTGTTGTTCGCATTTGATCGGCAGTTCCTCGACGTTCGCGGCCTGGATTTATTTCTTAAATCGCAATCCCAACAAGCGCGCAATTTTCCCGAAGGAGTGGCTGAAAACCGGGTGGGAAGGAACGACACAGGAAACGTGGCGGGACGTGCTTCCAATGGAGGTCGAACGCGCATGAAATCCAAACCGCAAAAACGCTGCCACGGCTCGCGCCAAAAACATTCGTTCATCGATGGCATTTGCGAATGGTGTGGCACGACGCGCAAAGAGGCGCGGAAGAGTAGTCGTAAATGAAAATTGATCCTGAACAGTTAGTTGAAGCAGGCCAAATGCTCATTGGTTTGGGCAGGCATATTCAGAGGACGTTTCCCGTCCCGAATGCGGTCGGATCTCAGTATGGCGAATTTGAAGTCCTGCGGAAATTGCTGCCCCACGACAACGGAATTTACGTCGATGTGGGCGCTAGCTGGCCTAAAGATTGTTCGAACACCTGGCAGTTTTATGAAATCGGCTGGCGAGGATTATTGGTTGAACCTTTGCCGGATTGTTGGCCGGCGATTCTGCATCAACGTCCGGAGGATTACCTCTGCACGACCGCGGCCTCGGACAAAGATGGGTTTGCAACTTTGCATCGTTGCCGGTCGGTAAGTTCACTCGATTCAACTTGGCGCAACGATAACGACGGGTCGATGCCGGTGATGACGGAACGGCTGGAGACGATTCTGAAGCGCTATAAGGAGGTCGATTGGACCAAGACCGATTTGCTGTCGATCGATGTCGAAGGCCACGAATGGGAGGTTCTGAACGGGATTGATTGGGGCACCTTCACGCCAAAGGTGATTATCGTGGAATATGCCGATCAAAACGGAAAAGACATTTCCGCAGAGTGGCATCCCATTTTGATGAACCGCTACACCGTTCACGCGGAGAATCGGCTGAATAGGATTTACGTGAGAAAATGAGCGACCTCATCGTAGCTTTTTGTCCGACGTTCAGCCGCGCGCACTTACTCGCGCGCGCGATCGCTGCATGGGAGGCGCAAACTTATTCCGACCGCCTGTTGATTTGTGTGGATGACTCCGGCCAGTTGGACTCGCAAAAGAGCGATCAAGGAAAATGGGAAATCGTGTCGTTGCCGCGGCGCTGTCGAAGTCTGTCGGAGAAAAACAATCTCTGCATTTCGCTCGCGCCGGCAGGAGCCAAAAAGTTCATGAAGTTTGACGACGACGACCTGGCTTATCCGTGGGCGTGTGAAGCGGCCGCTGAAGCGCTCGATCGCGGGATGATTTGCCAGCCAAGGTTCGCGATCGATTACGTCGAGAACGAATGGGTGATCACGCCGACTCATTCCCATTCACCAAAGAAGTGCAGCCTCGAAGCGTCGTTCGCGTACCACGGAACTTGGTCATTTACCGAAGAGTTCTACTTGAAGATGCGCGGATACGCTCCGATGCTCTATGCTGGCGACGATGGCGAACTCGATAAGCGCCGGCGCGAGATGAAGATTCGCTCTGTCGGTTTGGATAAGCGATACCCGCCTTACTACAAATATTTCGCCATGTATCACCGGGCGCATCCTGAAGCGTTGCTTGGTTCACCTGGGCCAATAAGTCAGCGCGGGCCTTCGATGGAAGCCTACATCAACACTCCACGCGCGCCTTACATCGGTCGTTTGCCAGAATATAAAGGGCCGCCCATTTGGCTCGATCCGCTGCCGACTAAAACTTTGGAACGGAGGAGATGGTGAATTTATGAAACAAATCTCAAATCGCAACCAACTGGCCGAACTCTTGATCGAACTTGGGCTCACCGGAGAAGCGGCATTTATCGGCTGTGCGGAGTGCTATTACGAAAGTTATTTCGCCGAACGCTGGCCGGGTCACGCAAATTGGATCGATCCCTGGCGTGTGCTGAATACTCCCGGATTTTCAGGACATGGCGAGGACACAGATAAAGGACAAGAGGAACGCTATCACCGTATTCTCGCCAAGGCGCAGAAGTTCAACGGGCGCGTTAAAGTCATTCGGGCGACCAGTGAAGAAGCGGCGCCGAGGTTTGGGAATGGCACGCTCGATTTCGTCTATATCGACGCCGATCACTCGCTGGATGCGGCTCGGCAGGATATTGCGTTGTGGGCGCCGAAGGTGAAACGCGGTGGTATCCTGGCGGGTCATGATTACCTCGAAGGGATGCACAACGGCCAACTCTACGGCGTGAAGCAAGCCGTCGCGGAGTTCGCCGCGAAAAGCAATCTCTCGGTCAACGTGACTCAGGAATCCGATTGGCCAAGCTGGTGGCTGCGGAGGGAGCCAGCACGATGAACGCACTTATCACGCTCGCGACCTCGGAGGTATCAGCCATCGCAAAACCATTCATCGAGAACCAACGCGCGTACGCCGACCGATGGGGATATGAATTCATTTGCTACCCGCAGAGGTATATCGATTGGGAACATCTCCACCCGTCGTTTTCCAAGGTGCCGCTTATCGACAGGGCGCTGAAGGCGGATTTTGAATATATCGTGTTCGCCGACGCTGATGTGGCGTTCACGAATTTCCAAAAGGATATTTCGGATATTTTGCGCACGAGGTTGGCAGAACGTCCCGAGCTTTGGTTGGCTGGAAAAGAGCAGCGTAACTGGATTACCTGGAAATATATTTGCAATGGTCTGCTGGTTATTCGCAACACGCCAGACGCGCGCGCGTTCATGGATAAGTGGATCGATTATTGCCTCAACGGAACGCCGAACATTGAACCCGGCAAGCGCGTGATGATGCGCGATCATCCCTGGGAGCAATTCCCATTTGATCAGTTGATTCGCGAGACGCAGTACCACGGGGCATACGCTGCGCTGTCGGCGGAGATCGGCGGGTTCTGTCCTGAAATCTGGACAGACGGCGATGAGTGGAAGCCGGGGCATTTGACGATGCACTTCGCTGGGCCTGCAACCTTCGAACGTCGCGCCCAGGTTTTCAAAGAGAAATATCAACCACTGATCGTTTATTGATATGCTAACTTCCTTCGACGATCTCTTCACGCGATATTCCGTCCGCCCGAACGGAATCCTTCACCTTGGCGCTTCGGACGATGGGCGCGAATTGCCGCATTATGCGAAGGCGTGTCCCGGCGGCCCCATTCTACTCGTCGAGGCCCTGCCTAAAGTCTGCGCGCGACTGGAGAAGAAGCTGACGCATCCTAACATGCGAGCAATTTGCGCGTGCGTCAGTGATAAGGATGGCGAGGAGCGTGATTTTCACGTGGCCAACAACGCGGGCCAGAGCAGTTCTTTACTGTCGTTTGGAACCCACACTGTTGAGCATCCCAGCGTCCAATTCATCGGCGACACAAAGCTTGTTACGACTCGCGTCGATACGTTGCTAGCGAAAGAACTCGCGGTGATGGCGCAACGTCCGTGGTTCGGAAACATCGATCTTCAGGGGGCCGAGTTGATGGCGCTTCGGGGGTTCGGACCATTTCTCGAAGCATTCTCATGGCTCTATATCGAAGTGAACAAACGCCCACTCTACCAGGGAGCGCCGATGATTGGCGAACTGGATGCGTTTTTAGCACCGCACGGATTTAATCGCCGAGAGACTTGGTGGTTTCAGCATTCGAACGGGCAGGAAGCCGGATGGGGGGATGCTATCTGGACACGGAGGTGAGATGAGAAAACGTCAGGACATCAGGAAAGTGAAGTGGATAATCGTTCCATGGAATAATTCTGTGCGCGAGCTTCTTTACTACTGGCAAGTCGATCCTGATGGTCGAGGCTATTGGTATCATCTTTGGTGGGATCGCCGAACATTTTATTGGCTGGCCAAAAAGCACAAGGCTCATGCGGAAGTGGTGTGTGATTTGTGGTTCTCATTCTCCGGCGCAATCGTTCGAAAACCACGCCTGCACCGTGCGATTCTCTCGAAATACTGGCGGCGCTGCATTCTGGCGAAGATTCCGAGGGTTGGTTTGTTCCACAAATGTCCCCATTGCAAAGGAGAGTTTTGATTTATGGCCAATCGCAAACGCACACGCAAACTTAAGAACACCGAAATCAAAAACAATCTGCGTGCTTTTTCCGACGCGCATAAGAAGCACAAGCGGGAACGCGAAGAGGCGGAGATGAAGGAGCAGCTTGGCCGCGCGCGATTGCTGTACGACGAATTCAAGCGGGCAATGACGGAATCTGGTCCGGCGAAAACGTGGGATGAGATTTTAGTGGCGCTGGAGGCGTTGAAGGACGCGATCAAAAAGGTGTGCAAGAACAAGTTCGTCCGGAACGCAATGATGCGCGAGGTCAACCTTGCGGAGCATAGATTTCTCACGGTGTATGGACCGAAGTCCAAAACCGAATTGAAAACGCGAATGAAAATGCCGCATCGCGATGACGTGGATGGCGGTGGTGATCCGAGGAACAATTGATGGACGAATTGGTTCTAACTCCAGATCCGCCGCCAGTTCATCGACAGGCATTTGCTGGATTGACCGAAGGAAAAGATGAATGGCTTACCCCCCCCCATATCATCAAATCGCTGGGCGAGTTTGACCTCGATCCATGTTCGCCGATCGAACGCCCATGGCCGACGGCGAAACAGCATTATCATCGGCTCGACAACGGACTAATGAAAGAATGGGCCGGTCGGGTTTGGATGAATCCTCCGTACGGTCCGGAGACTTCAAAATGGATGTCGCGACTCGCGGCTCATGGAAATGGGATTGCGTTTATCTTCGCTCGAACTGAGACCGAGACTTTCTTTAAACACGTGTGGCCAGTCGCAAATGCCATCCTGTTCCTAAAAGGGCGTGTCCGTTTCCATCACGTTAGTGGTCGTGCCGCCGATGCCGCTGGTGCGCCGTCGTGCCTCATCGCTTACGGGAATGAGAACGTCGAGGCGTTGGGAAAATCCGGAATTCCCGGAAAACTTCTCAGGATTCAATAACGCGCCATCCCCCGCCCGACGCGCGAAAGACTCGGCGCTCTGAGACTGACGCGATTGGTATTCTGATCGCGCTGCCGAACTCCAATCATGGCGCCAGCTTGCGCCCAATTCTGCTGGGCCTGCTGGATTTCAGTAGCGAGATTGGCTCCGGGTTGAGCGGCGGCGCGGCGCATCATTTCAGCGCGCTCGATGGGGGTCATTCGGCGGGTCAGTGCGCGCGTTTCCGGATTGCGCGAGCGCCAGTAATTTTGCACGGCTCTCACCGGATCCTTATTGCCCATGCGCAAGTTGGCCTGGACGGCTTCGCGTGCGGCGCGTTGGAATCCGGCGCGATCGCCCCGGAAAGCTGCGTTATCCATCTTCTGCTTCCACGGGGTAGATTCGTCAATGCCGCGGGCGACAGCGCCTTTATAGGCTGGACGAATGAGATCAGGCGTCGCGAATCGTTTGATGTCGGCGACGGCGTTGGCGCCGGCGCGTCGGCCTTCCTGAGAGTCGAGGCGATTGATGACGATCTTGGAATCCGGGATGAATTTGGCAGCCATGTCAGGCAGACCGAACATGGGATCACCGCTGGCGACCATTCCGTGAATCCAAGATGCGATGGACTTGCCCGCTTCCCAAACGGCGAGGGTGGGTTCAAAGCTGGCGCGCGCCGGGGTGTTGGCCGGGATGAGGAGGTTGCCGAGGATTCCCAACAGCGGCACGCTTTCGAGCCCCAGGCGGGCAACACCGGCGGCGCCGCGGCCAAGCGACTGTTCCTCCCATGGCAGGCGGTTTTGCGATTCCTGATTGTAGAGCGCCCGGCGGAGCATGCGGGCCACGAGTTCGTCCTGAAGTTGGCCGCCGGCGCCGGTCATGGCCAGAGCCAACCCAGCGAGGGCCATGGAGCGCGCCCACAGTTTCATCTTGCCGGTTTCGGTGTTGGTCGGGACCGCCATGGATTCCTCCCAATCAGCGAAGGAGCGAAGTGACCAGCCGTAGAGCGGCCGGACCATGTTGGACAGGAACGAGCCGTCCTTGAACTTCAACGGCGAGTTCGAGAACGATGCGCGGTTCATCTTGTTGATGAGGGTTTCGGTCAAAGCCTGGCGATTCTCGGTCGTCAGGAATTGGGCCGACTGCGGGTTGGACTGGAGTTCAGCCATGAAGGCGGCGGCGCGCTCGTCGAAGCTCATGCCCGCCATTTGATACGTGCGGCGGACTTGAGACAAAGTTTGTTCACTCAAGCCGAGTTCCTTCGGGCTCAGGCGATTGACTGGATCGGCTGGGTCCTGAAGGTTGAACGTCCGAGGTAATCCGCCACGCATCCAGTTGGTATAGAGTTTCTTCAGAGAATCCTGCATGCCCTGGACTGGACCCCACTGCGAATTGACGGCATTCCACATGGCGCCGTTGATGGCCGCGTCACCCATGGTCGGGAACCCGGCGTTGGCCAGGGCGAGAAGAGTGGCCTCGAACAGCCCGGCGGCGTATCCCCCAACCTTGGCGGCGCCTTCGAACTCATTGGCTGGGATGCCGCCGCGGTAGAGGATGGAGCCGAGGATTTGATTGTCGAACTGCGCAACTTTATCCGGAAGTTGATACATGCCAGCGGCTTCGAGTTCGCGAACCGATTGCAGCCGGCGGGGGACGTTGACGGACAGTTCGCGGATGACATCGCGCAAGGCGGACAGGTAAGCCTCGCGGGCGTTACCTTTGAGGAGTTGTGGGACACCGCGGGCCATGCCGCGCAGTAGGTAGCCGAACGACTTCGGGACCCCGACGAAGGCGAAACTGGCGAGGATTTTAGCCGCTTCCGCCTTGGTGAACAGCATCGAGCGCAGGGTGGTGTTGAACTCGTCCATGCCGGCGGCGCGCAACTGGCGTCCGAGGAAGATCGACGACACGTTTTTCATCGTCGTCACGATGTTTCCGATGAGCGAACCGACGAGCGCGCCAGCCCCGCGGTTGAACAGGGTGTTGAAATCCGAGTTCGACACCGACGGATTCTGTAAATCGTTCAGAACACCTTGGATGCGTGCGCGACGGTCCTTTAAGTTCTGCCAGTTATCGAAGGTTTGGCCGCGGCGCCGTTCCACTTCTTTGAGGGCAATGGCCGACTGTTTGGCGTTGGGTTTGCCAAGGCGTTCGAGTTCCTTAGCCTTAGCGCTGAGATCGGATTCCTGGCGTTCGAGGTCTTTATCGATGGCCTGAAGGGTGGCGACGACGCGATCGACGGCCACGCTCTGCATGCCGGCGGCGTGGTTGGACACGTCATCGGTGGTGGTGAAGCCGGTGCGATAGAACGTCCATGGCGCGAGGGCATCGCCGCGGGCCTGGGTGAAGCTGTTCTTGGCGTCACCGGATTTGCCACCCTGCTCGGCGGCCGCGACCTTTTCCTGCACGGCGTTGGACCAGTTGGATACGATGCGACCGAACTCCTCGAGTACGATTTCTTTGGCTTGGTCTGGCGGGATGGTACTCGAGCTTGCGAGTTCGTTGGCCAAGGCATCGATCGTCGGGATGACGTTCGGGTTGGCCTTCATCATGTTGGCTGCGACCTCGAAAGCGCCGCCCTTGCCGTCAAAAATGGTGCGCTTCGCGAATTCCGGGTTGCGATCAATCAAAAGGCTGGCGCCGACCTGTGGCCAGAGTTGGTTCAAGGCAGCTTCAATGGCGGCCGGGTCGCCGGCTTTGACCGCATCGGAGACGGCTTTGGCTTGGGCAGCCAGCGAATAATCAAACATCCGCGGCACCAGATACGGGCTCGTCCGGAGGGCTGACCGGTAGTTCGAGGTCTTTTTGAGCCCGCGGGCGTCCTTGGTGATCTGTTCGTCGAACTTGGCGGCGAGATTGAGGGCGTCGAACCCGGCCTTGGATTGGGCCTCCAGATGCGCCATATCCTCGCGGGTGACGACTTCACCGGAAGAGAGGGTGTCGCCGACGTTGTAGCCGCCCTGTTGACGTTGCCATGAGGCGGCGAGTTCCTGGCCAACCCGTTGCTGATAGATGCGGTTGGCTTCAACGATGGAGCGGCCGCGGAGATTGTTCCACGTCAGTCCATGGCTTTTCATGGCCGCCCGCTGAGTCATCGGCAGCGTGTGGACGGCGCGTTCGAACCAATCCCGCGACCATTTGTGCATCTGATCGGCGCGATTCAAGACCGACCGAGCCTGGCCGACGAGGCGCGAACCGGACTTCGAGATGGCGGATCCGATAATGGAATACGCCTGTCCCCACAACGGCGACTGGTTTTCGGGCATGATGTGCTGGAGCCCGCCGTAGTAGTTTTTGAGCAGTTCGAGGTTGTGCGCGTGATAACGGCGGGTGGGATCGTCTGCGTTCTGCGGGTTGGCCAGCCAGTTTTCGAGGAAGCCGATGGCCTTGCGTTGTTCATCCCAGCGTTGGCGGAGATGGACGACGTTGCCGTCGAGGACTTCGTGGCCGATGCCGATGGTGGCGCCGGACATGGGCAGCGGCGGGGCGCCGTTCACGCCGGGGACGACCGGGAGGGTGATGGTAGAACCCGCGTCGTCGGCGCTGCGGAGGGCTTTGCCGGGCTCAGGACTGCCGCCCCATGAGGTTTGATCGTTGAGGATTTCCTTCCGGAGCGCCTGGAATTGAGGATCGGCTTTGATCCTGGCGGCGATTCCGCCGGCATCGACGGCTGCCAACAGGGGTTCGAGTTCGGACAACATCTCTTCTTCGAGTTCTTTGAAGGCGAACTCGGCGGACATGGCGTTGCGGACCTTACGTTCGCGATCGCGCATCGCCCGGCGGACAGTGGCCACCGGGTCTTTCGAGAAGTCGTCGGCCAACTTTTTGGCCATGCCGTTGAGTTGCGCGCGCAAGCCGGTTTGCTTGGCGAGATTGGCAGCTTGGATTCTGGCCGCGAGCTTCGGTGACTTGGCGAGGATGTAACTGGCCCACTTGAGGAGATTCTGATTGTTGAGCGGTTGGCCGGTGGAACGTTTGATGTCCTTGTAAATTTCGAGGATGGATCGTCCGCCGCCTTGGCCGGTGAATAGCGCGTTCTGCCCCTCGGGTGTTGACGACAGGGCCGTCACCATGTCGTTGAGCGTTTGTTCCATGGCGACGGTGGATTCGCTGGCCTCGCGGATGCCGCGGAGTTCGCCCTGCAACACCGCCATGTCGCGATCGGTCTTGGCTTCCTGCTTTAGCGCCGCGGTCGCTTCTTTGATGGCAGAGTCGAACACCGCTTTGGAATTCGTGAGGATGGCCTGCGCGGCTTGATTCTGCGCCGCCTTGGCTTGCACGCGGGCGATGAAATCCTGGAAATGGCGCGAGGTCAGTTTCTTGAACGCCTTCGAACTGTCGTCGAGAACCTGCTGGAGAATTTCTTCGAACCGCAGGATGGATTGGCCACCTTCGCCGGCAAGGCGCGCGCGACGATATGGGTCGTTGGCCAGCCGGGCTTTCATCTGTTGGTAGGTTTCGCGACCTTGAGGATTCAGTTGCTCGCCGATGTCGCGAATGCCTTTCCAGTTGCGGTAATCGAAAGCGTTTTGGACCTTCGGATCGGCGGTGTTGACGCCGAATTGATCGAGGATGTTCGTCACGTCGGCAGCCTGGGCGAGTTGCGATTCGCCTTCGATCTGCTGCTCCATGGCGGACGACGCGAGGTTGGCGGCGTTGATCGCCTCGTTGGCATCGGTGACGAATGTGCCGCGTTCAATCGCGCGCTCAAACGCCGGTTGCGCATCATACTTCTGGCGTCCTTCGAGGATGTCGCGGTAAACGCGTTCGCTGGCCGTCGGGTCTTTGAGTAAACCTTTGAGCCCTTTCCATAATTGCGCGAACCATTGTTTGATGCGGTTGATGATGCCGGGTGAGCGTTGTTCGAGAGTTTCCTGAGCCAGTCGATCGCCGAAAATCTTGGCAGCGTACTCGTCGAGGTTGATGAACGGGTAGAGGTCCATCGACCAGCCGGGCTCTCTGACGCGGAATTGGAATTCAACGCTGCTGAGTTTTCCGTCGCGGATTTCTTGAGGCGCGTTCGCCGGCATTTTGGCCAGGCGTTCAGCTTCGAGCGCGGCGCGGTCAGCTTCTGGCAATGATTGAATGAGGATGTGAAAGATTTCGTGCGCCGCAGCATCGGGCTTTGCTCCTTCAGCCAATCGCACGAGGCTTCCCAGCATACCGCCTTTGAGCATCACTTGCCCTTGGAACCCACCGCCAATGTAACGACGGAGTTCGAGAGTAAGCGGACCGGAGTTCAATCCGCTGGCCTGAAAGATTTCGTGCGCTCGGAGAAGGACTTTCTTCGTCTGCGGACTCAAGGCGGAGGCATTGACGAGAGTCGGGATGTTGGCATCGGTTGCTCTGCCGATTGCCACCGATGGGCCTTGCGGCGGTGGAGTATTGACAGGTTCTGTGACGAGAGTACCTTGGCTTCCTTCCGCCTTCAGGGGAGCCGTTTGGGGCGTCGATCCTCGGGGTGACGGAGCAGCAGCACCAAACTGTTGGCTGTTGCCGTTTGCTCTCCGCATTGTTCCCTTGTCGATATTCAACACCTGTTCGGAAGTGAGCGTCTGCGTTCCAAACTTCGGGCCGTCATCGATCGTCACCGACTGCAACATTGTCTCATCATCGGGACGCGTCTTGACGTTCGTGACTGTGAAGCGCTCGCCTTGAATCTTGAACTTATCGCCGACGGAGAGTTCATCGCTGACAATCGGCTTGGTGTTCTTGCGCTCCTTCGCGGCGACGGTTTGGAATTTGGCATCCTGAGTGGCCTGCTTTACTTCGGAATAGAAAGCCTCGCGGTCGGACTTCCGTTTCTTCGGCGCCTCGATGATTTGATTGAGCAGCGTTTCAGGATCGATCGGGCGACCAGTGTTTTGCTCAACGCCTTGCGCGGCCACGTCTGGAGCCGATGCGGTTGGACTATCGACGAACAATTTGGGCATCGCCTTTTGGGCAGCACGCCAGAGGTCCGCGTGTTCGGATTTTTCGCCGGGTTTGATACGGCGCAGCTTTCCGACGTAGCCTTCAATGTCGTCCACGATGTCGGGAGCGCGTTCGTATTTTGGAGCGGACGGCTTCGGTTGAACTTGTAAGTCCGGCTTACCAGTTGGTGCAACCATTTCGGTGGGTTCAACGAATTGGTTTTGAACTGCCGACGCCGATGGTTGAACCGTTGCAGTTTCTGAAACAGTTGGCGAGACGCGGACATTAACCGTCCCATCCTCATTCGGTGACGCGTTAATTACACCCGCTTCAGCCAATTCCTGCCACGACGGCGCCTCTGGACCAAGAACCGATTTTATGTGGGCGTCGGGAATTCCAAAGTCAGCCATCGAAATATCCATGCTTCGACCTTGCATGTTGGCTTCGAGGTTTCGCCGAATCTCAGGTGATGAGAATTGATTGGGGTCGCGCGGGAAACGAATATCGAACGACTCATCTTCCGTGGCGGATGGCTGATTGATCGGCGTGCTGGCGATTGGAACGGGCTGTTGAATGACTGGAATACTTGCGCGTGCGGCTTCCTGTAATTTGGAGAGCGCTGCACGGTTTTCTTCGGCGTAGGTCCGGCGCGCCTGTGTTCTGGTCTTTTGATTGTCGCCCACATTCGGAAGGCGAAAACCAAATCGGTCGAGTTCTCCCAAGGCAGCATCGATGATGTCGAAATCTGGAAGCGTCAGATTGCCGCGTTGAATTGTCGCGATGGCGTTACCAACTTGGCTGGCCATTTCTGGCGCCAACCCTGCGGCGTTCAACTCAGCCGCTAATGTTTGTGCCGCCTGCTGACGAATCTGCTCGACGCGAGAGACGGCAATAGGTTGTTGAATTGTCTCACCGGGCTGTTCGCCTTCCACTGTTTGGAATTCGAGTTCGTCGGTCGGCAGCATGCTGGTTAAACCAAGTCCTCGAAGATTCATCCCGGATGTGTCTTGGTAGGGATAGAACGGATTCTCCGGCGCAACGCGCTCTTGGATCGGCAACGGCGGAGGTTCGCTGACGACTTCGAATTCACCGTCCATCGTCGGAGATGCCGGCGGAGGCGTTTGTAGATCGGCGCCGGTCTGAAATTGATTTTCGCCGCGATCAACAGCCGCACGAGCCCCGGCAGTCAGAGCGCCGATTCCCGCCGCCATGCCGCCGCCCCACCCAGCGGCTTCCCACGTCTCGGCGATGATTTCGTTCAGCGGTTTGTCGGGATCGTAAGAAGCTTTGGCGACTGCGATTTGACCAAGTTGATCGAGCGCTTCTTCCCCAGCTTCTTTGAAGATTTCGCCGGAGACATTGCGCACGATGCTGTAGATCGAACCCGGAGGCATGTTGCGCGTCACGCCTTCGCCGAGATGGCCAGGCATGAACCGCGTCAGCAATCCAGTGATGGCGCCGCTGGCCAAGGCTGGCAGTCGCGCTTTGGCCGTAGCCATATCTGGCGAGAACCCTTGCGCTTCGTACGCCTGTTCTGCGGCATCCTGAGTTGAGCCTGCACTTTGAAGGCCGCCGACGATTGCGGCGCCAACCGGTCCAGCGTATCGACCGGCCACGATGCTCGGCGCTTGCTGGGCTGCCATGCCGCCAAAGTATTCCGCGAACTCGCGTCCGATGTCTGGATTCTGGCCGCCCAACGTTTGAGAAACGTCAGCCAACTCTGCGGAACCTGCGCGTGCATTGGATTGGAGCGCACGTCCGACTGGAGTCAGGCTGATTAAATTGAATAACCCGCCAAGACCTGATTCCAAACTTCGCAAGCCTTGAGCGCCGCCCAATGCGAGGCGTTCGAGGATGGTCGATTCGTCGGGCTGCATCTCGGCTTCACGTTGCGCTTGCTGGCGGAGACGTAGCGCGGCGCCAGATTCGCGGTAGGTGTTGATTGGTCCGCTGTATTGTGGAGTTGGTTCTGGATAAGGTTCGTAATCGTAAACAACTTCCCACTCACGGGGATCGTATCCCGAAGGGAGATCAGGACCACTCACGACTTCCCATTCGTTCGGATCGTAGGCTGGCATACTGAGGGTCCTATACTCTGAATTGGCACTTGACGCCATCCGTAAATTACGGAATAGGTTACGCGTCCGAACAATCGGTGTGGAAGCCGAGGGTAAGCGACCGGAACGGTTCAGATGAAATTTTGGGTAACTCCAAACCCGCTCGAAAAACGTCTTACCACGTCTTCCACCGAGCGGGTTCTCTTTTTTTTCCGCGTTTGGACCGTGAGCCGTGCCGCGATATAGGTTGCACGAACTCCGGCGGCCCAACTTCGGTTGGTGCTGGTGAAGGCGTCGGCGAGGACGAGAACTCCCCGGCGTGGACGACAAGGAAAACTTCAGTCCTGTGCGGCTGGCGGGATGAGTACAGCTAAGAGTGCAGAGTAACGCCTGCATCTCCTGCCGGATTATCGGCGTACGACGCCACAGGATTGAATTTTTCTTTGCCTTCCGACGTTGGCTTTTAAGCCTGCACTCCATTTAGGAGGGGTAGGGGTGGTTGTCTTATCGGGTTCGTTTTCTTTTGGCTTTCCCTCTCCCGCCTCTTCTGTCAGTAGCTTTAGGTGTATGCCAAAAAACGACCCACCCAAAAGCGACAACACCATTTGGTTTTTTATTGGAGCCGCCTTTGCAATCGGATTCGTCCTCTACGTGATGCTCGGAGGCGGGGCAGAGTGACCGATTACCAAGTCGGATCACCGTAGTAGCGCTTCATCAGTGGAACTTGGCCGATGGCATTGCCGGTCAATTCGATCAATGCGCGAGGATCGAGATAGGTGAACGGCTTAAACACAGGCTCGAAATCCTGCATGAACCGGTTGGTGTCGAAATTCGGCTGGAGCCTCGAACCGGGGACGACTGACGCCTGAAGTGGAGGTGCGGCAGGCCCGAGGTATTCCAGTGGCGCTTCAGCCGGAGTGGGCGGCAAAGGAATTGGAGCCCGATTGTAATCCGTGCGTGTGTCAGCGAATGACGCATCCCGTGCGCTGATCATCGGCACCGGTATCTCTTGCCCTTGCGGCCCGACCTTAACCATCTGGCCAGTTTGGCGACTGCGAAGGACTCTCCATCCGTTTCCCCCTTGTTGCGGGCCACGCGGAGCGCCACTCATCTGCGGAGGAGGCGGCGCAAAATCGCTGCCGTTACCCATGTCGATACCACCGTCGTCGTAGGATTCGTCGTAACCGCCGGTATCGTATCCAAAATTATCAACCGGAGCCGCAGGCGGCGTGGAACTTAATCCGATCATCCGTCCTATCTTAGTGAAGAATCCTGGGTCATCTTGCGGAGAGAGCGCCGACGGATTGTCCTGCGCGTAACGATTAGCGAAACCACGGATCATAGTCATCGTCGCGGGATCAAATCTACGCGAGAACATCTGCGTCACCTGTTGAGGAGTCAAAGCCCCAGCGGCCGCAGCAGCAGCCACATCTTGATAGTATTTGCGGTCGGACTCCGATTTGAAGTTTGCCATCGAATCCTGATGGAAGCGTTCGCGTTGATCGTATCCACTTTTATTGAATCGCTCGCGTTGCTGACGATTGGCTTCCGCATTGAGCGCCTGAATCTGGCGCCATTTTTCCTGAGCAGTCAGCGTCTTGTCGGCGTGGATGCGTTGCTGTTGCTGATTGATCCAATCACGCTCGTTTCTTACCTGCGTCTCTCCAAACCGGGCTTCATCCAATTCGAACTTTAGAGGATTCAGATAATTCGCAAGCCGTTGGCTTCGCAAATCCTCCAATCCGGACTGATACTTGAGACGTTGCCATTCGGTCGGCAACATTCGAGCCCCACGTTCTTTGGCGTCCATGTCAGTCTGGACGATCCGCTGCAAACGGAATTCCTCGGGCGACTGTGGAACGCGATAGATGCTGGCGGGATCAGCATTGCGCAACAACGCCAGTTCGTCCTCGGCGCGTTGAGCCTGGGCGCGCATCAGCAAATCGTGGGCGGCTTTGGAGCGCTGCATGTTTAATCCGAGGACACGTTGATCGGCGGTTGGCGTGCGCGTTCTCCAATCGTTGCGGTTGAGGAATTCACTACCGCCGAGGCTCGGCATTGGTTGGAAATATGAGGCCATGGGTTAGTAGGTTTGATCCATGTAGGGCGCGAGGTAATCGAGGAAGTCGATTCGCCGCCGCCAAGCTGCTTCCGGCGTTTCGTAGAGGTTGTTGCCGTAATCGAGATCGGCCAAGCGACCGAGATTGTTGAGAGCGCCGGTCTCGAATTGCTGATTGGCTTGAATCGGAAGCAGAGAGCGTTGCGCCAAAGTGTTCAGGATATTCGCGCGCTGGCCGACAGCAGCATTGCGCTGGCCGGTGAGCCACGTGAGATCGTTTCGACCTTGTTGCGCCGCGCGTCCGGCATTCCCGGCGCCAATGGCGTAAAGCTGTTGGGCGAGGACACGATCGAGATAGGACGAATTACCGCCGCCCGCGCGCGCCGCGTTGTAACTGCGTCGAGCCTGACCGGCCGCACGTTGGGCTGCGATGTTCGCCGCCGCTTGTTCCTGGCGATTCAATTCCACCAAGCGCGCTTCGATGGAGTCGCCCCCCGTGCCGTAGATTCGATCAACGCTGGCGACTTCCTGATCGGCTGCGGCCTGCGCCTTTGGTTGGCCACTGAGAACCTGGGCTGCGTAATCCTTGAGACTTTGATTCGCCGCTGTGGTGTTCGCGGTGTTCGTTTTGAAAGCGGTGGTCAACGCAGATCCGACAGCCGGGGATTTGGGAGTGCTAACCATTGAAGGCTGAACAGAAGCACTGCCATTGGCTCGCGCTGACACACCGCCGTTGAAGAGGCTTCCGAGATTGAATCGAGGTGGAGCGGTTGGAGAGAATGTCGGCATCGGCACGGAAGGAGCGCCGCCAACGCTCAAGCCTGGAATGTAGCGCGAGTTCAATGCGCCAGACGGAGTGAATTGACGCAGGAAATCTACTGCTGGCGATTGGGATTGGTCCAAATCTGATAAGGCCACGTTCCATCCCATACTCCTACGTGGCTTTTCCGTCAATTCCGGATTTGCTTGACAGGTGTTCCGTATATCGTAAAGTCGAGCCATCAATCGGTCTGGAAGCCGAGAGAGATTCTGAAATTTTTGTTCGCCCGGTGCCGCTCGACGGTGGGCATGCGATCCTCTCGCAGCTTTCCAGCCGGGCGAACATTTATGAACCCGGAAATCACGCAAGACCTGCTCGACAAACTGATCGAGATGAGACTGCAAAGTGGATTCGACTGGACCAATGTTATCTCCGCAGTCGAGGGCGGGATTAATTCATTCAAAGAAAAGCAGAGAATGGCAGAAAGAGAATTGGAGCGTCAAAAGTATTTGGTCTCCCTCTTTACGAGAGAAAGAGTCGAGACCGACAGCGTGATCAAGCTTGCGACACGTGAGTTTTCGCAACGTTGGATTTACGAGATTCCGATTTTCTATTCCTGGAAGGAGGAGATTTTTTTCATTTGCTACAATTTAAAGGAGCAATTTTCTCATAAAGAATGCCACTTCGAAGGGATCAGTGGATTGGAGTGTCCTATTCCGGATCGCGATAAAATATACATCGACGACATTACTTACTGCGGACAGTGCGACTGTTTTAGTGATAGCAAAGGCGATCCGGTGTTTGACGCGCTTCGAGACTTACCGAGGGACTATGTTGGAGAATATACATTTTTCCTCAAAGGAAAGCAGGTTTTTGAAAAGGCAAAAGCAAACGCGTTTCAGTCATTTCGCCCAGAGCATTGCGGGTGCGACTACAACATTGTTGAACGAAAGTACGAGGGCTTTCTGGAATCCCAATACGAACAAGAGCAGCGCGAAGCCCGCTTTAAGGCGGAGGAGGAATTCGAAAAGATGCGGGCAGAGCTTGGCGTTCGCGCGGCGAAACGCGCCATGCATGATCGACTTAGGAAATCAGCACCAACGCGTGGCGCAAAGCGGTTCTTTAAAACACGTGCCGCCGTATCAGAACTTTCAAAATTATGACAAACACCACAGTGGAAACAACGGAAGCCGAGATTCGGCTATTCATAGAGTTAGTAAATCGCGGCGTCGATGCGCTCGTGGAGGCCGGGAAGCTGGTCGCCAAGATGATCGAGAAAGATGAAGGCGTGATCGACCGCATCTGCAAACAGTGTCCATCGATGACACCTGAGATAGTCATCCGATTCGAACAAGTTGGACTCCGGAAGCTGCACCCGAACCTACTGGTATTCGACGGACACGGCCCGGAGGCTCTGGCGCGGCTGCCGTATGAACTTCAGGATAAATATTCAAAGGAGCCAGTGCCGCTTTTGATTCAAACTGCAAACGGTCATTGGGATATCCTCAAGACGGATGTTCGGAACCTCACGCGAACACAGGCAATGCAGGTGTTCTATCGCGATGGGGTTCGAAGTGAAGCTGCCCAGCGATCCTGGATTGAAAGCCGGGCGCTGAAGCAAATCGCGCCATCCACGAAAAGCAACCTGCCTTATAAAACGAGCGGCAAGAGCCTTATTGTACTGGAGCCTTGTACGCTGACCGCTAAAGAGATCGCTGGGATTCTGGCGCAGATGTCTTGACCCAAGCGCTACCATCGCAAAAATGAAAACCCCAGACGACAATCCGGCGGATAAAAAGTTTGAAGTGCTCTGGAATGCGCTTTCTCCATCGAACAAAGCCGTAGTTTGTTCTATTATGGAGCAAATGAATCAAGCGAGACAGCCAGCGGAAAAGCATCCTCCAATTTCGAAAGAGGAGCGGGATAAAAAACGAAAGATCATCGCTGAATATTTCGGCCTTGATCCATCTGATTTGGCTATATGACCCGTCGAAACTTCGTCCTGAAACTGCTGTGCCTGCCGGTTGCGGCGAAGGTGGCTCCTGCGCTTGTTCCGAAGGCGAGACCGTCCTACGATTGGCAGAAGCACGCTTACAAGTGCATGCTGGAATTTCAAATGACGATGCTGAAGGCGGAGCGAAGTAAGTGGATTCTCGAAATGGACACTTGTTCAGTGATGGGCGACATGCCTGGATTTCGCAGGGCCGCACGCAATTTGACCAAGATTGAATCGCATCTGAAAAAATGCGTGGTTCAGCAATTCAAAGCCGACGAGATGCACCAAAGGTTGGTCGCCAAATTGAACGCTTTATGACCGAAAACGAAATGTGGCGCGATACGATTGAAAAACAGAAAGAATCGATTCGTTTAATGGAAGCAAGCAATCGCAGGCTTCAGCAGGCTAATATGATTAGCGCCATCGCACTCTCCATATCAATGGCGGCCATTGCAATTAACATTTACGTGAGGTTTTTCCTATGACCGATGCAGAACGAAACGAATTGGTGGAGAAGTTATCGGACCTTTGTGCTAAGAATTTTCCTGATGAAGGCAAACCGATAGATTTCAAGGAGGTGTCATCCGATTGGGTCCAGTCCATCGAATCCCTCGGCTATGAGATCGTGAAGAAAATAAAACCCGGCGATACGGTGACGCTATCGACTGGCGACGATTTGATTGTTCGTTAACTCGCCCGGCTCGAAGTCTTTTTGAAGAACTCGTCGCACTCGCGCTGGTATTGATCCAGCGCTTCCTTGTCCTCTGGATGGCGATCGTAAAGACACTTCGGCAGTTTCGGCCACGGCGGAATGGGTCGCTGGCCTGTGCCGCCGGATGGAATTCTCGCGAGCTTTTCTGCTTTTGTGAGCGCCATTATTTATAAGCCTTGTCGGACGTTGAGATCCGTTTCACACCGATCATCTTGAAGATGTCGGCGCCGATGATCCAGATGAGGTTGTAGAGCGCCGTCTTGGTGCCGTGCTCTTTTTGTTCTTTCTCGAACCATTTTACTGTTTGATTTGTCAGTTTCATAAATCTCTAATTCGGCGTGATCGTTCGCGCCCTTCGTCGGTATGCTTCCACGCCACTTCAAGTTCACGGCGAAGATCCTCAACCATTTTGCGCTCCTGCTGTAACTGGCGATCAAGATGCGGACGGTCAGATGATTCTTCGTCGAATGTTAGTGGCTCGGGTTTCATCGTCTCTGCCTCATCTCGGCGTAGCTCAGGTTGGTTCCACCTGGTAGCGGCATTCCAGCCATACCTGGAGGCGCTGGCGGTAACGTCGGAAAACGTTCGGCCTTCAAAACGACTGGCGTGGGAATTGGCCGGCGAATCACAAACTTGACCTGCGCCACTTCACTCGTTGACCCTGCGCACAGCGTTCGAATCCTGAAGATATTCGTGCCGGTCGGAATCATCGAAAGGTCGTTGAGATAGAGCGCGGCGTTCGTCGTGCTGAAAAATCCACTCTGACGTTCTTTGTCTGAATTCTTGGTTCGGACTTCGATCAACGCGGTGTCGTGTTCGTGGCACTTGTGAATCTCGATGCCTTCGCGGTCGGTCACGATTCCGATGTCCTCGATTTCGGCGGCGATCAAAGCCAACGGGAATAGAATGAGAAAGCGCTTCATGTTTCAGGTGGATCGTTCGGGCAATCCTGATGGAGTTTAATGACCGCTCCTTTACAGACTTCCAGCGCACCGACGAGTTCGTAAACAGTCAATTCGCTCTCCTGAGAGTAGCGATAGATCACGGCCATCAATTCGTTTTTGAACTTCGTTGCAGTGCTGTCGTTGGGATTGAGATTCATGGATTCGCTTTGCGCCTCATCCGGTTCCTTTTGGGTCCCAGCCTTGCGCGCGTTGCTGATTATGTTTGCGTCGGTTTTTGGATTGGCGTCAGTTCTTCGTCAGTGAACTTCCAGTAGTTACCGTGCGCTTGTGGCAACTGCGCCTTGTGCGAGCAAGACGTGTGGCGTTTGATTTGGCGACCGTAGCAATCGGTCTCCTTTTCATCGTCACTAACAATGACCACGTTGATGCAGGTTGGCCCCCACACCGCCGTAACCAATGCGTTCGACGGAACGCCAACCGGATTCACGTAGTGAACCAACTCTCCGACTTTCACTGTTTTCTGATCCATGTTTCTCTTTCTTTCCCGGTCGGTTCATCCGACTGGAAAGCCGTTAAAATCAATAGCGTCTCGTTACCGCCGTCATATCCATCACAAACTTCGAGAAGCATGCCGCGGCGCCAACATTTTCCGGCGTGCTTTCGTCATTCCCGATGGTCAATTCGTAAAACAGGTTCCGACCTTGCGCGAAGATCGGCCATTCGAACGGTTCATCAGGCCGCGTGTTGGCCGCCGCATGCGCCGCTTGGCTGGCGCTCGGGCATTCGAGTGGAATCTTCCCTTGGTCAAACCACACGATGCCGCAATCCTGATTTGGATCGACCGGCTGTTCGGCGACTCCGATGCGCAACTGCATGTAGCCCGGCGTGACACTCTCGACCGGCGTGGCATCGACCTGAAATCGTTCGAGACGTTTCTCGTCATCAACATCGCGGAAGGCCATGGGGCCACTGCGTAGGACCGTGAGGTAGCCTTCCGTCGCGTATGTTCCGCAGACGCCGAACGTCAGTGCCTTCTCGCGGTAATAGACATCAGCCGATTGTTTGAGCGCGTAGTCCTCAGCCGACGCCATGACGAACAGCCGATTGGAATTGCACTGATCACGCTGGCTTTCTTCAACACAAAGATCGGCCAGGCTGATTCCTGCCAGTCGAGAACAGAGAGAATTTTCACTTGGCTCCTCGGCATTGAAGTCCTCCATCACGATGTCATCTTCGAGTTCGATGGTTTCCGTCGTGTAGAAGGCGTCAGGTTGAGTTTCGCAATCGACATCCAAATCCGGTTCCTCGCAGTAACCGCCTTCGTGCGCGAACTGGTCAGGAAAGAATTCGTCCAGTTGTTCGGGCGTGCATACGCAAACCTGCTGGAGCCAATCGCGCAGCACTGTGACGTTCGTTCGCGGCTGGAATTGAGCAAAGGCCGTGAACCCGTGATCGACGATGGACGCGAAGGAAAACTTGGTTGAGAACCGGATCGACCGTTCGTAGGCGCCGGCGGCATTCTTGTTCGGCCACGAGATCCAGCCGAACTCTTCCCCGGAATCAAACCCAGCGACCGGTCCAGCGCAATTCTCGGGGTCCAACTCGTCGAACATCGTGATGCTCGCCTTGTCGATCCAATCGACAATCTTCGGCTCGGGCGTAAACAGTGAGTATTCGAGAACCGCCGTTTGCGAGCAGAAGAAATGGCTCTCGCCGATCGATACCAGCGTTCGAGGGTAGGCCATGACTCGATTCTGTGTCGGCGCAGCGTATCGTTTACTGATCGAGAACGGGTCCTCTTCGTCGCCGGTGTAGCGGATTTGCCAAATGCTGCGCGTGGTGTAAACGATTAGCACGTCGGCCAATTCTTCAGCGGCCAGAATAGATTCGCCGGCGCCCAGGTTCTTTCGATTAGCCAGCGATTCTTCGCTCGGGTTCACCGATAACGCGTTCTCGAAATCACTCCACATGATGCCGTCGCTAACACTGAATCCGTTCTCAACGAAGTTCATGTAGAACACGAAGCCGCGGAAATGTTTGACGACTCCAACCTTTGAAATCCCCAGCGTCACAAGGTCTGGAACGGATTGCAACTCGGGTTCGCTGTCGAAAATCCAATATTGCACTTCGTCGTGGTCGTTAGTGAAAACCACCGTGTCGCGCGTTTGTGCCGCTTGTTTGAATCCACCGTAGCCACTGTCTCCAACGCTCGACAGCACACGCCAATTGCCAGTGCCGACGTTCAGTTGATACAGGGCGTCCTCGGTGCCGGCGAACAGCATCGACGTGCGCAGTGTGGATTCGCCTTCGAATAAAAACGTGATCGGCTTGCGGGCGGCGTTTTCGGTCAGCGAAAGGAGATGGTCGTGAAGATCGTGGTTGTTTGTCGTTTCGAGGAGACGCGTCCAGCCGCCCATTCTGCAAGGCTTGCCCTTGTTTTTGATCGTCCAGTTCAGCCTGTAACGTGCCCCGCCTTGCGGCACGTCCTCTGGCTCAGAACGCAAGTCAAGCGCTTGATCGATCGGCTTGATGACGTATGACTTTGCCATGTTACGTTCCAAACGTGAGATACGCGGCGCCCGCCAAACCCTTGCCGCCAATCGCGATCGTCGGGTTATAGGAAATCGCCTTCGCGCCAGAGCCAACAAATCCATCGCCGTTGTAACTGCCTTCCGGGTCAGCCTGGGGAAGTCGTCGGCCGCCAAACGCGTATCCAGATTGACCGCCGTTCGCGCCAGATGCCGCCTGCCCATCAGTGCCGTCGTAAACAACTGGCGATCCGAAATAACCGACGGCGTTTCCACCGCTGCCACCAGCGCCGCCGCCGCTCGGGCTGTATGATCCGCCGCCGCCAGAATCTGCCGTGGCCTGTAGAACGGCGTTCACATAGAGATTGATTGGCTCGCAATCGCTGCCAGGGGATTCTTGCGCAGCATTTCCGGAGTCGGCTTGAGAAAGCGTATCGATTGTGATCGCGTCGCCTTCAGCAACGGTGAGCGCGATTCTAACGGTTCCACCGCCACCGCCGCCACCGCCACCATAGACAGAACCGCCACCAGCCCCGCCGCCGCCGCCGCCACGAATCACCGCCCACATCTTTGTTATGCCGGCAGGCACGACGTAAGAGTCGGCAGAGAAGTCGAGAATTTCGGTGGTTTGGTTGTAAATCGATGGCGGCAATACCCGGCCCAACGACGAATTACTCTCGTCACTTTCTGCCGGCGGAGAATCACCTTTCGCTACGACCCAATAATAATAATCCTGAGCATTGCTTGGCGGCGTGTCGTAAAGCGTGATCCTTTCGCCGTTGTCCCAACACTCTGGATTGCCGGTGTCGTGACTAAGGCTGATTTCTTCTGGCACAACGTTTGAATAAATCTTGGTCGCGCTGGCGAACACGTTTGTCGTGCCGCGGTAGATGTCAAATTTCGTGGCCCCTGACGGCGGAGTCCAATCCAAGGCGATCGCCGAAGTGATTCCACCGAAGCCGTATGTCGTTCGCAAATCCGAGATAGCGCCCAGTTCGCCGATTGGGACAGTTGAATTTCCAGAATCGAATTGGCTAAACGCGCTGAAATTCACATTGTCGTCGCTATAAGCGCGAATCCAATAATTGTAAAAAACGCCACCAGTCACATCGTAGTCGTCGTACGAAGTCGTCGGCGCTGTGACCGTTGCAATAAGCTCCGCGAGATTCGGGTTCGTGTTGGTGTTGAGAGAGCGGTAGATTCGGTATGAGCCGAGCGTGACTTCTCCTGATGCAACCGACGCTGGCCACTGAATGTTCACGTGATCACTGTAAGCGCCGTCGGTCGCAACCGGTTTGCCAGGTGTTGAAAGATTCGGATTTGTTGTTCCGCCTCCATTACCGCCACCGCCGCCGACGCAGCCAATCGCAGCCAACGCTTCGCAAATATCATCTGCCAATTCATCCGACGGAAGCCCCGCCTCATTATATTTGTAAGAATGCTCCTGCGATTTGAGGCTGACTGACTGGAACAAATTGGACATGCGCTCGCACATCCCGCCAGTCAATGAGTTGATCATGGCTTTCCAAATGCTGGGCGGAACTGGAGATGGCATCGTTTGTCCTTATTCTGTTGGAATGTCCGGGCAGTTGAGCTTGGCGCACAAATCGATGGCGAACTGATCGCCGAGTGTCCCGTCCTCGTTCGTTTCGTAGCGCAAAATGAGGTAGTCGTAATAGAGTGATTTCAAATACTTTCGGAAGGCCACGCAAAACGTGTCGCTTGGGCTGATTACCAGCGCTGCATATTGCGACGGCGTGATCGGACACATAACTGCCTTATCCGTCAGATTTCCGTAAAAGACAAGTCGAAACGGATTACGGAATCAACCGAGAACCCTCACCGTCCGCGTCGGGCTGGACTTCCGATTTTCGTAAACACGCTTATTGCGCAGGAACTCGGCATCGAACTCGGCATCAGGCCGATTACGCTTCGGATGGTGCCAGAGATGGATCGCCGCGGCGCTGCTGTTCACAATTTTGTAGCCGTGCGGTTCGAGCACATTGAAAACGAAGTCGTAATCTTCCCATCCATAACCGACGAATCCCTCGCAGGATTGACACCAGTCCTGCATGAATACCTTTCGGCTGAACACCCAAAACGATCCCCATGATACGCGCTCAGGATCGTTCAGCGCTTCGTCGGTGATAACCTCGCCCTGCTTCTGGAAAAAAATTCGCAGGCGTTCGAAATCCTCTATAGGTGCGCCCGGCTTGAATCCCAGGAACACCGTGTCCGAATCGAGCATCACCAGGTAATCACAGTCAGACTTTCGGGCGGCTGCAATGCAATGGTTGCGCGCACGCGAATACGCGTAACCGCCGGCGCCAGTCAATGCCGGGTCCACGATAGTCGGAATCCCAAGCCCCATAATTTCGCGGTCGGTGACGATCAGGCGTTCATGGATTGGATCAATGGGAAATCGCTTCTGCATTTCGAGCGATGCGTTGAGGCAAGGCCGGCAGGATTCGGATGTAATAAATGCGAGGAGAGCTTTCATGTTTTCCAAACTCCAAGTTGTTCGAGCAGGGCGTGAAATTTATCCACAGTGGCGTCCCAGGTGAGATGCTTAACTGACGCCGGGCCAGCGTTTGATTTCACGACAGCCAACGTGCGATCATTGTGAATGGCGCGCATTATCTCGACGGCATGCTCTTCATCTGGCTCGCACCACGTCCCGGCGTATGGCGTGTTTCCAGCGCCGATGTCGTCCGCTGGAACCTCTTTGAAATTCACCTGGAACGAATTCTTCTCCGTTATGTAATCGGCTTGTCCGGAATATTTGCAGCCGATCATCGGGCGACCGCAGGCAATTGCGTTCAGGCCCCAAAGTCCGAAGCCTTCACCGCGGGCGAGCGTGACGTAAGCCGTCAATCCTCGCAGCCATTCACCTAATTGATATGGCTCCATGATGTCGCGAAAAACCTTCACGCGATCATCTGTCACTGGATCAATCTTGTCGTTCGGATGGATTTTGACATGCAGGCGAACGTCAGGTTCAGACGGAAACGTTCTCAGGAATAAATTGATCGCAGATTGAATGCCTTTCCGTTTTGCACAGTGTGCCGGCCGTCCCGCGACGCCGAAGATCGTGGGTCCACCGGTCGATAACGGCGACTGGTAGTAAACGGTTGGATCATAGCCAAGTGAAATTACACTCACCGGCGCATTGACTCCGGATTCCTTGAAGGATTCAGCGCACCAAGAGCATGGCACAACGACATGCTCACAACGACTCAACAGCGACACGATTTGAGGCTGGAGTCGTGACGACTCCCACATTGTGAACCAGAGAGTTTTTTTGCGCGGCGTTGGAGCTTCTGGCGGTGGACAGAATAAAACCTCCCACTCCTCAGGCTGAGGAACGATGACGACCTGCCCCTTCATTTTGACCGGGGCCTGCACGACTGGTCCAATCTGTCGGAGCGAGATAAAAACCCCGCGCTCTTGAAGTCCTTCGAAGATTTTCTGAAATGCCAAGCCGTATCCGTCTTGGACGTACAAACGCGCTCGCATTGTTAGGCGCCGAATGGGGTTTTGTGTCATGGGGATTTTACTCTTCTAAGAAAGGTGGCGGCGATGGATCAGCAGACTGCGGCCCAATCGGAACATCCAAGCATCCATACGCGTACCCGCCAGTGCTCGGGTCGATCGTGGTCAAATTTTCAGAATCGAAGTCTTCTTCAAAAATCACTTCGTCGTCGGTTTCGTTTCGGCAAACGATGTCGTCAATCAGCGTCCCGATGTTGAACTGCGTCCGAATCGCAATCTGCTCGATGATGATCGGACCTTCGAAGTCGCCATCCTGAGTCCATTCGAACGAGGTTTCTTCAAAGTCCTGACTGCCGAATATCGGGTCCGGCTCGAACACGTTATCGCCGCAGGTGATGCGTATTTGATAGCTGGGCGTTGTCGGAGGGTTGATCGGATTTAAATTCGTGCTGCCGGCTTGCAGGAGCGTGATGCTGTAATCCTTTCCGTTTTCCCACTGGAAATCTTCTTTGGTCGTGAGTCGTCCAAAGCCGAGATCGAGGCCAGTTTGTCCATGACCGCTTGGGCCGGTACCCTGAAGATCGACGTAGCCGCCATGTTCTGGACGAACGTCGAAAAGCCCAAATCCGACGTAATCCGGGAATGACGCTGGCCGTCCGCTGTCGTCCAACGGATTCCGCGGATCATCGGGAAAGATTTCCTCAATCTCCTCGCCTTCGGAATCGCGAATGACTCTCGACGCGTTGAATTGATTCCAACCCGTGTAATTCAGTTGAGCCATTGGCGCCGTGCCTGGCTCCGGTGAACAGCCGCCAGAGCATAGGAAAGATTTCAATCCGCTCAACCAGCCGAGGATGTCGCCTTGAACGTCCTCATAGGCGCTGAGAAGAAAACCGCTCGACGCGATGGCGAACAAATCGCTGAACCAATTTGATTCCGGCGACGTGCGATTCCATGCGCGTGTGGCGACAACGCAGATGAATCCACCACTTTCCCGAAACGCCTGGGCGATTGGCTTCGGATCATCGCCAATCCATTGACCGTCGGTGAACAGAACAATGACGCGAACGCCGTCCTGGCCTTCGAATCCTTCGATCGCCTCACTTAGCGCATCGGCGAGATTCGTTCCACCCGTGCTGATAGAGATCGTGCTAATGGCCGATTGGAGTTCTTCGGCATCCTGAGACCATGTTTGGACCTGTTCGTAATCATCGTTGAAAACGGAGACCGCAGCTTGGTCCTTCGAAAAATTAACAGTATCGCAAAAGTCGCGAGCGATGGATTTACTGAATTGCAGTTTGGTTCCGTAGGCGCCGGAAAACGATTGGCCCATCGACTTCGAGTTATCGATCAGGATTCGGAAAAACTGGTTGGTTTCCTCGCAGTTGGCGACGACATCCAATTGCGCTTGAGCGGTGAGATTCTGCCAAGCGACGGCGATATTGGTTTGGCCGGCAGAAGCGCCAGTGGCCAGACCGTCGTCGTTTACCTGGGCGACACCGCTGTTCGAACTTTCCCACGATAAGCCTTGTTCGAGCACGGTTTCAACACCATTGGCGCGCAGGACAACGGTGTATTGGAGGGTGCCGCCGACTTGAATAAGCCCTTGTTCTGGAGTCAGGATGAGAAGCGTGTAATTCCGGCATTCGTCTGGGTGCGCCGCGCGATACGCTGGGTCTGCGCAATTGGAATCAATTGGGGGCGTGTCATCAGAACAACCGGCGCTCATGGCAGGTTGGTAGTCCGTAATTTACGGAAAAGCAATTCGAAAGTGAACCTCGCCTTTAATTTTTACTCGCCGCAGAAATAATATGGCATTTCAATCAACCCTCCGGCGAACCAGCAATTGGACACTTTCACATCTTTTACCTTTGAGGGTATTAGGATTCCGCCGCTGTCTCCGACCGCAAACGCACATCCAGTGACTTCGCAGTGGCTATTTACAATTACGCTACTGGTCCGATTAAAAGTGCAGTCCTCCAGTTTACTACCTTCCTCCATGATGACGAGGCATGGCATTCGGAAGCGATGATTTCGAAGGGTTGTTCCTCCTTTAATGCGAATGGTGTACTTCGGTTGGAGGATTTCAATGATCTGCTCTGCTCGATTTTCAGCAGCAACATCGTCCCACCATGCCGCACGGATTGGAACTGCAATTAAAACAAACAATAGGATTGTTTTCATTTGTTCGGCGTAACATCAATCGGAGCCGTGGGTGCCGCGGTCGCAAAAGCCTTTCGCGCGCGCTTCGTTCCATCGCCGGAATTGCTGGCTGGAATAGTGCCCAAAACTTTGAACAGCGACGCCTCGGATTTGATGATATTCGCGTAGGCATTGGCCACCGCTGGCAATCGTTCTGGATCGGTGCCGTCATCTTTCACGATCGCCTCGTGCAATTTGCGCTTCACCGCCGGCAAACTTTCCATCGTGAACGCCACTGACCCGCTGGCGATGCGCGACAGGCCAATCTTCTCCGCCTCGACGCCCACTTGTTCGAGGACCTTCAGGCTTTCACGGCTGACGGCGATCAGGCCCAGGCTTGCTTCGGATTCTGTGGATGCTGGTTTGCTCATTCCAAAACAATACTTAGGGTCCAAACTAAGGTCGTTAAGAATGCCCCGACAATAAATCCAAGTCGGAACCCAATCCATAAAATATCATCGCTTGTTTGTTGCATAATTCCTCTTCGGTCGCTTCGGTCTAATCCGGTCGCTGTTCAAATTGAGCGGCCACCCGCTTTGTGTGCCCGACGTAACTGAGTAAAGCCAACAGTTCTCATCCATGTTCGCTTTGACCGGCATATAGCAGCCGCAGCCACTTCTCTCCATCTTAGTCTTTCCTGGCGCCATCCACATCGTCCCGTTGCCGCACGTCTTGCGCTTCGGGTCGTATATTCGACAGCGCATGCAGGCCCGCATCCTCTTGGACCAACGCGGATCCCTCGTATCCCTTGAGTGCTGCGCCAGTGACAAAAGGAGTTTGATACCACGACGTGCCAAATCGAGTGGGTTGGAAGCCCTTTGGAGGGTAGCGACAACTACTGCCATCAGGAAAGATTGCATACGGGTAATTCGTTTCCTTGCAATAGGCGACAAGATTTTCATGGAGACGGTCGATGATGGTTTCTTTGATGACCTGGCAGATTTGTCCGAGGTAATTATTTTTCCAACGATGGTTTGTTTTTCGCGCGCGCTCGATCTTCTCGGCCGCAGCGTGGAAGGATTTGTTCGGCGTGAACTCCACTGACCATCGCATGGTGTCCGAATCCTTATCGTAGGCCGTGATCATCTCCGGATTTTGCGTGATGGTCCGACGGAGAAAATCGTAATGCTCTTTGCTGTAATGGTCTTGCCACTCTGCATTTTTGAAAATACGCCCGATCATGGCGTTCTTCCAATTCGCGCGCACCGGGAAAGCATCGAGCCGCCCGAACGAGAACTTGAGCGAGCGTCCTTGCAGCAGCCATTGCAGGATGAACTTCTCGAACGATGCCCAGACTGGAATGGCCGCCGCGGGATTGCGCAAGATCGTTGGCACGTACTCCTGCTTGCAATAGGCGTGAACGAAATCAGCATCGGCTGACATGCCGGGTTCTGGCGTTGACCAGCGCACTAAACGTTCCGGGTCTGTGCCATCCGCAGCTTTTGTCGCGATGGCTTCCAAGCTGAGTTTTGGAATCCACCATCGCCCTTCGCCTGTATGCGTGCATGCGCCGAGAAGTTTCTTAGCGACGGCTCCGCGCTGAATCTTCAGCATCGGAATCTCGGCAAACGTCACCTCCGCATTGGCCACGTTCAACCACGTCACGCGGATTGGCATGCGCCAGCCCGCGGCGAGGTCGATTAGTTCGTAGAGGTCGCCACTCATTTGTCGTCCACTATCTCTGTTCCGATGTTTTGGCCACGCTTATTCAAGATTGTTCTAAGCCCGAACTCCACCCATATTCTCCCGTAAACTTTGCGGTTCTGCGCTGGGTAAGTGTCGTATTCAGTCGTTCCAAAATTAATAGCACTGATTACACAACTCCTCCCGTTTTCATCTGTGACTTTAAAGCCGATCATGGTATCAAAACACCCGCCTTCTTCCCTTGTCCGCCCTTGGGTAATTCGATTGGTGTGTTGCGGACTTTATCCGGCGTGAGCATTTCAAATTGTTCGCCCGTCTTGCGCCGCATGATGCCGCGATAGTGATCGTGCAGAATCTTCGGCGAGTTCCCGAGCATGCCAGCGACTTTCGTTTCGTTGTCGTCATATTTCCACATCAGGAACGACGCGCAGGTTTTACGAAGGATGTCTTGCTCCCATTTGATGCCCGCGCGTTTGCAAAGCTTCTTGCGATGGCGCCGAATGCACTGGCGGACGGTGCGCATGGTTTTCTCGACTGCTTCGCCACGGCCCAGGCGGTCGCCTTTGGCTTCGCATTCGAAGATGTATTCGTATGGATATTTCGCAGTGGTATCGGCAGCCCCTTCAACTATTGGCTTCAACCACGCCATCAGTAACGGCTCGATCTCAAAGCACCGACGCTGCCGCGTTTTACTCACGCCGTCCTCGATCACGATTTCACCGTCGTCCAAGTGAATGTCGCGCCACCGCAGCTTCTCCAACTCCTCCGGACGAATGCCGCCGAACAGCCCCAGCACAACGTAGGGCAGGAATTGTCGATCCGTCACACGACAAACCCAAAGCAGTTTCTCCGCTTGGTCCGGCGCGAGAATCACCGGCGTCTTGGCATCGACATACGGCATCTCGACGTGGTTCATCGGATTGGCCCCGGCTTCCAAATACGTGTTGTTCTTGCACGCCAGCGTGAACATAGCCTGCAATCGCGCGATCACCCCAAGCAGCGTTGAGCCCTGGGCTTGACCTTTGCCGCCCGGCCCTTTCTGGTTGGCGAGGAAATCCGTGATCATGGCCGGCGTGACCTGATGGAGTGGCATCGAATCACGGCCGCGCGCAAATCGATCGAGAACAGATTTAAGGCTCGCGAGGTATCTCGGCCGCCGATTGCTCGTGGTCTTGGTCTGCATCGTGATCGTGATCATCTCGCGCAACGTGATCGTCCGATGTTTGGCTGCCCCACTGTTCGCCTTGTAGAACTCGGTGGCGCCACGGATCGTCGTGCCCAGATTGCGAAGCTCGGCTGCGCACACCATGATATCCACCTGCTCATAAGGTTTCAGCCGTGACCAAATGACACCGTGCTCTCTGTATTGGAATTTCGTCGATTCTTCAACAGACTCGGCCTCAGCCCTTGTCTTAAACCAAAGGCGCTCCCGCTTGCGCACGCCTCCCTTCGGCGGATGGTTGATCACCAGTTCGAATCCAGGCTTCCCGCGGCGCTTTGTTTCGATGATATGGGATTTCATGGGGTATTTGTCCGTTGTGCTACCGTTTGCTACCACTTTTTTCAAGCAAAAAATTACTGAATACGGAAATAAACGGAAACATTTGAAGTCGATAGCACAGCTTTGGGATGTGCGGCTCAGAGCGGAAACATTTGGCCCCGGCTACTTTTGAGTGGATTCGCCAATGAAATCGGGGTTTCCGTAATTTCTGAAGGATGGTGGAGCCGAGGGGATTCGAACCCCTGACCCCCACAATGCCATT